>Ga0210394_10000030_pt1 | contig 342992 bp, 287 predicted proteins | sample IncBWC12MmetaG_FD_160121 | JGI IMG/M metagenome (GOLD analysis project Ga0210394, IMG submission 160121) | Forest soil microbial communities from Barre Woods Harvard Forest LTER site, Petersham, Massachusetts, United States - Inc-BW-C-12-M | ecosystem: Environmental > Terrestrial > Soil >...
AGCGGTAGCCCCTAATGGACGCATGGCATCTGTACTCATTGCGGGTTTATCCTCCCAAGCTGCCGGAGCGGACTTCGGCGGCTGATTCAATTGTGAATTTCTTGGATCCGGGTGGCCGGGTAGCGGCACATCCGGTTTCTTATTGCCCCACATCGGTCCTCCCAAAGGGACAGCACCACCCCACGCGGAATTCCGGCCGGGGTAAGCAAACTTTATTCCGGGGAAGTGCGCGCAGCAAACAAAGTATGAAAGCGCTGTTCCAGACAGTTACTAGACTTTGGGACAGGACGTGCCGGGCCTGGGTAGGCTCAATCCACCGAAAGTGTGAAGGAATGCGGAGGAAATGTAAAGCGGAGTGTGGGGTGGTGGCCCACAGTAATGCGACTAACCAAGAATTGGCTTATAGCTTCCCCTGGGGAGATTAGCCATGGCAAGCGGAGCTATCGCAGTTATCTTTCAGCCGCGGGCTTCTATGAGTTTAACCTGCGGTCCTGAAACGTTGGTAAACGAGCCAAGCGAGGACCAACCACGTCATAACGTAGGTCGGCACCACAAGCCTGGGCAACGTTTTTCCGCGCCAAACTCTCCACAGCGAGTACGTTCCTGCTCCCTGCAATGCAAGGGCAGCGACCCCCGCACTAATGACAACCGTTCGGACATGAGAAGTGAATAGGAAAAAATAGGCCACAAGCAGCAGGACGAGCGGCAGTATTGACCACGGATGGAATTTTGCTTTGTGCGGAGTAAGCGCGCCGTGCGCGAGCAGTTCGCTCTTCAATACATCAAAGTCCTTAACTTCCCTTGGTATCGCAATTTGTCGTCTCGGGTCACCACCTCGGACAAGCAGTCGGCCGCGATATTCGTAAAGAGAATCTATTTGGTCCAAAGGTATCTGAATGCGTGTTGATTCTTCGCCCGTTTGAACTATCTTGCCATCGAAGATTTCGAAGCGAAGCCTCCGCAGAGACTTTATTTTGCCTTCTTCAATGGCCAATACAGCTGCACCCGCGCACGTAGCCAGCACGAATGCACCAGCTATCCACCCAATCGCATGTCCTACCGAATCGCTGAGTCCAGCTGGCTCGTAGACAGAAAATATGAGAATTCCCAGCAGTACGACGATCGCGCCCCGGCCTATGGAGCGGAACTGTCGCTGATAAGGGCTATTGGGAGGTACCTCGTAAACCGTCATGACCCCGCAAGTATAAAGCATGAAAAGAAATATGGGCAGAACCTGCGCGATATGCAGCTGCCTGTCAGGAACAAGAATTATGGCCGTTAGTGGACCGATTGAATCCGTAGCCACAATCGGACAAAGAGCAACCGTTGTGGTGCGTAGCGAGCAGCTAGGAGCTTGGTTTGTCCGGAACGGGCTGGGTGGTTGAGGGGCTCGGGCAATGGAACCAATCGGGAGGTTTCGTTTTCCTAGTTTTTACGATGGCAATCGTCACCATCAACGCGCCGTTTCACGACCGTCTCTTTTCCATTGCTCCACGAGCTAACAACTCGCGTGAATCCTCCGTCGGCGGCAGTCTCCTGCGACTCAATTCGCACTGGCAATAGCTCACCTTCGACCCATCGGTAGGTACCGCTCTCATACGCGCATCCTGCCGCTCCGCTATTCACGTAAGTCGTGACGAGCTTATTACGGCAATCGATTTTTTCCAGTGGCAGGCTCGAAAATCGGGGATATTCGACAAACAAACTGCGTGCAGGATTGAACCGATACAAGTGATACCAGGCGTCTCCGTGGATACCGACTGATATTTGCACTAGCAAATCCTTGTAACCGTCGCAGTCGACATCCCGCAGCGACACTACTTCCTTCCACGGTCCGCGGAAAATTGGCGTGTCCTCACCCGCGAAGAGAATAGTTTGTACGGGCCTCCCTGCGCTTCGGACTTCAATACGGTCAATGGCGCGAAATCCCTCGGTCATTCCGTCCTTCTTGTCGTCGATATGCACGCGGAATTCGAAGGGTGAAAGAGACGGATGGACAATTCCAGTAAAGCTATTGGACTGCGCGGTGGCAACACACGCGACAGCGAAAAGAATGGTTGGCAGCAATTTCAGACGTGTCAACATCGCCCCAGTATACTGGGATTCTCGTTTCTAGCTTACTGTCCGGCCCGAAGCATTAGCTCTTGCGCCCGGGCGTGTCCAAGTTCTCCCTGATTGACCTAGTCGGAAAAAAGAAGACCGACAGTGGGGCGGAGGGTGCTGTTAGGAGCTTGGTTTGTCCGGCACGGGCGCGGTGGCCAGAAAATCGGCGGTGAAGCGCTGGGCGTAGGAATCGAGCAAGTGCTGGATGCGCTCGTGGCTGGGGGATTTCAGAACGAAGCCAGCGTGGTGAAACCTCTTGATGCGATAGAAGATTTCGGGATCGGTGTAGGCGGAGGTATCGGGCTGCTCCTGGCGCGCGAGCGAGAGAATCACGCCAGCGTGTTCGCGGCGCAAGGGCGGAAGCTCGTAGGGCTGCTTCCCTGCTCCGACTTCGAGGCGCGCCCACTCTCGCCAGAGGTTGATGCCGCTGGCGGCTTCAACGAGGTCGGTGATGTAGGCGCCGCCAACGCGGGCGGCGACTTCGATGAAATAAAATTTGCCATCGGCGTGGGATTTCAGGAATTCGGCGTGCGTGACGCCGCGAACGAAGCCGAGGCCTTCGAGCAAATTGCGGTTGATCGCTTGGAGCGATTTGTTTTCTTCGCCGTCGGCGGGAAGCGAGCGCGTGGTGAAGACGCCGCCATGGTGAGAAGTATCGAGCGGGGGCGTGCCATAGGCGTGGGCCTCGGCAAAAACGACGCCCCGCTCGGAGACCACGCTATCTATGTGATAGACCGAGCCGGGAAGAAATTCCTCGAGGAGATAGAACGATTGCTGATCGCCGAGCTGGTCCAGCCAGTGCCATAACTGGTCGGGGTAATGAATCTTCTTCATGCCGATGCCGGAGGCTTGTGAGCGAGGCTTGAGTAACCAGGGATCGGGAACGCGGGACATGAATTCGCGGAGATTGTCGTAGTTCAAGACGTGAACAAATTCGGGGACGAGAATGCCCGCTTCTTTAGCACGCGCGCGCATGGCCAGCTTGTCGCGGAAATAACGAACCGTCGTGAGGCCCATGCCGGGAATGCGCAGGTGCTCGCGGAGGGCGGAAACATTTTCCATGTCGAATTCGTCGAGCGCCACGATGCGGTCGATTTGGCGGGAGCGCGCGTAGTAGCTGACCGAATAGATCAGCCCTTGCAACGGAAGATCTTCCGGCATGGTGAAAACATCGTCGAGGCAATCGAACGGCCAGTCGCCGTTGCGGAATTTTTCGACGGTCAGGAGAAGAACATGGCAGCCGATAGCTTTGCAGGTGCGGATAAATTCCTGGCCCTTTTCGTAGGAGCTGACACAGAGGATGGTGTGAGGCCGGCCTTCCTGCATTCGACGCCCCCTGGCGACGCGGAACTTGAGCGCGGATTATACAGCGGGCTAGCGCGGGGGATACAGAAATTGCAAAAACGGCGCGACGCGCTGGGCCCAGGCGGCTTCGTTGTGCTCCGCGCCTTCCACGCGCTCGTAGTGCAGGTCGCGTTCGAGCTGCCAGCCTTTTTCGAGGAGCACGTCGCGGAAGCGCTCGACGTCCTGCACGATGCGCGGGCCTTCGCGCGTGCCGATATCCAGCCAGATGCTCGGACGCGGCTCGACGGTTGCCGTCTGGGCAAATCTGAGAATGACTTGCTGGTTCCACCAGACCGAAGGCGAGAGCGCGGCAATTCTCCCAAAAACGCGGTAATGCTGGAGTCCCAGATAGAGAGAGACCAGGCCGCCCAGCGAGGAACCGCCGATGCCGGTGCGTTGAGAGCCGGATAGCGTGCGGTATTCGCGATCGATGAAGGGTTTTACTTCTTCCAGCAGAAATTTTGCGTAGCGGTCGGCGCGGCCGCCGCCGAGTTTGGGAACGTGCGTCGGTGTGTACTCGCGGATGCGCGCCTTGGTGTTGTACATGCCGACGATGATGAGAGGCTCCACGGTGCCAGCGTTAATGCACTGATCCGCGGTCTGGCCGACGTGCCAATCCTGGCCGGGGATAAAAGAAGTGGCGCCGTCGAAAAGATTCTGGCCGTCGTGAAGATAGAGGACAGGAAAATGGCGCAAGTACTGTTCGGCGTAACCAGGCGGCGTGTAGACGATAAGGTCGCGCTGATTGCGAAGGAAGCGAGAGCGAAATTGTTCGTGCTTGCGGAGCTGTCCGGAACTCACGGTGCGATGGTCACCAGAAGGTCTTTCGCCTCGACGTGTTGCCCGGGTGTCACCAGGAGCTTGACGATGCGGCCGGAAATGGGCGCGTAGATATTGGACTGCATTTTCATGGCTTCGAGGGTGAGAAGTTTTGCGCCGCGTTCCACGGCGTGATTGGCTTGCACGGCAATGCCGCTGATCACGCCCGCGGTGGGAGCTGCGACCTGGCCGGGTTCGGCGGGATCGGCCTTGGGGTGCGCGCGCTCGACGACGCGCAGGGCACGGTCGCGCACGTTTACTTCGCGAGGCTGGCCGTTCAATTCGAAGAAGAGAGTTCGGGTGCCATCGGGATGCGGTTCGCTGATGGTCAGGAATTTGATGATGAGCGATTTTCCGGATTCGATCTCGACAGTGATTTCCTGGCCGGATTTTAGTCCGTAGAAAAAAATGGGCGTGGGCAGGACGCTGACGTCGGCGTAGGTCTGGCGGAACTTGTCGTATTTCGCGAAGACTTCGGGATAGAGAAGGTGGCTTAGCAAATCATCGCGCCTGACAGCATGGCCAAGTTTACTCTCGAGGGATTTTTGTTCGTCGTCGAGATTTACGGCCTCGAGATTCGCGCTGGGACGGCCTTTGAGCGGGGCCTGGCCGCGAAGAATGATTTTCTGGAGCTTCTTCGGCCAGCCACCGGGAGGCACGCCGAGAACGCCGGAAAACATCTCGACGACGGAGTTGGGGAACGAGACATCGTGGTGTTCGTCGAGATGAAGAACGTCGGCGGGCTGCATTTCTTTGGCCATCAGGAAAAGCGTCATGTCGCCGACGACTTTGCTCGAAGGAGTTACTTTTACGATGTCGCCGAAAAGCTGGTTCACTTCGGCGTACATTTTCTCTACTTCGCGCCAGCGGTGACCGAGGCCCATGGCGGTGGCCTGTTCGCGTAGATTGGTGTATTGGCCGCCGGGAATTTCGTGCTGATAGAGGCGCGCCGAGCCGGCCTTCGGCCCGGAGTCAAACGGCAAATAGTAGGTGCGAACGGTCTCCCAAAAATCGGAGCACTCGTTGAGCGTGTCTATGTCCACTGCGGTGTCGCGTGGAGTGTGACGCAGGGCTTCGACGATGGAATTGAGATTCGGCTGGCTGGTGCCGCCGCTCATGGCGGCGAGAGCGCCATCGGCGACGTCCACTCCCGCGTCCGCCGCTTTCAGCACGGAGGCGGCGTTGATACCGCTGGTATCGTGCGTATGAAAGTGAATAGGAAGCGCAATTTCCTCGCGCAGCGTTTTCACCAATTCGAATGCGGCGTAGGGCTTGCAAAGGCCGGCCATGTCTTTGATGGCGAGGAAATGCGCGCCGAGTTTTTCCAGTTGCTTGGCGAGGGCCACGTAGTATTTGAGCGAATACTTTGGCCGGCCTTTGTCGAGGATGTCGCCGGTGTAGCAAATGGCTGATTCGCAGACGGCCCCAGTTTCCAGCACGGCGTCGATCGAAACGCGCATGTTGTCGATGGAATTGAGCGAATCGAAAATGCGGAAAATGTCGATGCCCTGGGCGTGCGCTTCGCGAACAAATTCGATGATGACATTGTCAGGGTAGGACGCGTAGCCAACAGCGTTGGCACCGCGAAGAAGCATCTGGAAACAGATGTTGGGTATCCGCTGGCGGAGTTCGCGCAAGCGCTGCCAGGGATCTTCGTGCAAGAAGCGGAGCGAAGTGTCAAACGTCGCGCCGCCCCACATTTCGAGGCTGAAGAGATTCGGTAGTCGCTGAGCGACGGCGCTGGCGGTGGCCAGCAAATCGTACGTGCGGACGCGCGTGGCCATCAGCGATTGATGAGCGTCGCGAAACATCGTGTCCGTGAGCAGCAGGCGCTTTTCCTTGCGCGCCCAGACAGCAAAGTTCTTTGGGCCAAGTTTTTGCAAAAGTTGACGCGTGCCGGCAGGCGGTTTGATTCCCGGTGCGGCGGGAACGACGGGAATTTCGAATTCCTGAAGTGCCGGCTTCCCCTTCACTTCCGGGTTGCCATTGAGAATGACGTCGCCGACGTAGGAGAGAAGTTTGGTGGCGCGATCGCCGCGGGTCGGGAAGCGAAAAAGTTCAGGGGAATCGTCGAGGAACGAAGTGGTGACGTCACCTGCGCGAAACTTAGGGTGGTTCACGACGTTTTCGACAAAAGGAATGTTCGTTTTGACGCCACGAATGCGGAATTCGCGGAGAGCGCGGTCCATGCGCTGGCAGGCTTCGGGGAGATTTGTGCCCCAGGCGGTGACTTTGACGAGCAGCGAATCGTAGTAGGCCGCGAGCACCGCGCCGGAATAGGCGGTGCCGCCATCGAGGCGAATGCCGAAACCGGCCGGAGAACGATAGGTGGAAATTTTCCCATAGTCGGGAGCGAAATTTTTCTCCGGGTCTTCGGTGGTCACCCGGCATTGCAGCGCCGCGCCGTTGAGCGGGACATTCTCTTGTTTCGGCAGATCCATCGGCGGCTGATGCAGTTGATAACCTTGCGCCACGAGAATCTGCGAGCGCACCAAATCGATGCCGGTAATCATTTCGGTTACGGTGTGCTCGACCTGGATGCGCGGATTGACTTCGATGAAATACCACTTCAGCGAATCCACGTCGTAGAGAAATTCGACGGTGCCGGCGTTGCGGTAGTTTGCTTTGCGCGCGAGCTGCACTGCTGCATCACACAGCTCGCGGCGAATGCTGGCGGAAAGATTGGCGGCGGGCGCGACTTCCACTACTTTTTGGTGGCGGCGCTGCACGGAGCAGTCACGCTCGTAGAGATGCAGAAGATTGCCGTGATGATCGGCAAGGATCTGGACTTCGAGATGCCGCGCGTGCGGCAGATATTTCTCCAAAAAGACGGAAGCATCGCCGAACGCGGAGCGCGCTTCGCCCTGCGCTTCTTCGAGCAGCGCTTCCAGCTGGGAGGCAGAATGCACGACGCGCATGCCGCGGCCGCCTCCGCCCATCGCGGCCTTCACGATGACTGGATAGCCGATCTCTAGCGCGATTTTGTGGGCCTCCGCTGCGGACTTGACCGGATTTTCCGTCCCAGGCAAAACGGGAACTCCCGCAGAAGCAGCGAGTCTTCGCGCGGCGGTCTTGTCTCCAAGCAATTCCAAGAGCTCGGGCGGCGGACCTATAAAAATGAGGCCTGCTTTTTCGCAGGCGCGAGCCAGCGCGGGATTCTCGGAAAGAAAGCCATAGCCAGGGTGGATGGCGTCCACGCCCTTTTCTTTCGCGAGCGCCACGAGTCCGGCGATGTCCAGGTAAGCTTCGACGGGACCTTTGCCGGCGCCGATCTGATAGGCTTCGTCGGCCTTAAAGCGGTGCAGGGCCAGGCGATCTTCGTGCGAATATATCGCCACCGTGCGAAGGCCCAGCTCATTCGCGGCGCGAAAGATGCGAATGGCAATTTCGCTGCGATTGGCGGCGAGCAGTTTTTGAATTGGCTTGGTCTTCTTCATACCTGGAGCGACAAAAGCATCGCGCGAAATTCTACATTGTTTCACGCGCAAGCGGTGACAAGCCTGCAGTTTTTTCAATACTTTGAAGAAAGAAAGCTGATAGCCTTCGCAGAACCACCAAAAAGGATGGAGCGTTTCCCCGCGGCAGTGGCCTCAGAGCAATGGCGTCAATGCTTGCGGCATTCCCGCGGATGACCTAACTGCCGCCGGAGCGGGAGCCGCCTGCTTCAATTGTTCCAGTTGCACTTGGAGTTTCGCCCAAGCCTTCGCGTTTCGCTTGGTGGCGTAGGGAGCAGTAGGGTCCGCATAAAAGTGCAGCAAGTCCTCGCGCAGCTCCGGCGGAGTTCCGACAAATTTCAGGGCGGCCAGCCTGTCCAACAGCTCGGCGCGGGCATCGTCGTTCAGCCGGTATTTGCCAGGCCCAGTCTCTTCGCCGGTGTCAAAATTATCGTTGGGCAATTCCAGTTTGCCCTCGTCCAACTCGGCGATCAGTTTGTGGTAGCGGTCGAGCGTGGCGTTAAAGCTCGCGCGAAACATGCGCTGCGTTTCCGGCGTTGGGGTGCGGAACTCCAGCACTCTCAGCGGCCCAAATTTCGGAATCAACCTGAATAGAAACGCGAGGAATCTCTCGCCAATCGTCGGCTTCTGATAGTCCTTGCCCCACTCGCGCTCATAGTCGGAACGCGAAAGATTGTAGAGAAATTTTCTCTTGGTCATGCCAGGCAGGTCGTCTTTTATATCGTTTTTCTTGAGGCTCCATGCAATCTCGGTAGCCTTTGGAATGGTTTTGCTGACGTCGTGGCGGTATGAGCTGAGGGCTTTGTTCTCGTTGACGAGCACATCTTTCAGTTCCAACCCGTAAGTCTCTCGAAACGCCTGATCGAGCAGCGGCTGCGACACTTCGAATCCGATAAGGTCATGATAGCCCTCCGGCGCATAGGTTTCCTGCGCCACTTCCAGTACGTCAAACCCGAATTCCGTTTTCATATGTGCCAGCGGATCTTGCTCGTAGGAAACCGTGTCCCCATATTTTTTCTTCAGCCGGGGATAGAGGATGGGAACCGCTCGGTTGGTGGCGAGGCGGTGGCCGTCATTGTCCGCGGCGTAATGAGCCAGCGCACCCAACGCGAATCCGTACTCATGCACATCCTTGGCATCGCGCAAAAGAGCCTGAACGAAATCTCCGCTGCGGACATAATGCGTTAGTTCGCTGAAAAAAGGGCTGCCGTAAGGGTAGTAGCCCATGTCCTGAATGATGGTGCCGCCGTAGGCGTACGCTTGGGCCCCGCTGAGCTGCTCTTCCGTAGCCTGGGGAAATTTCTTTCGAAGCAGTGGCTTAAGATTCGTTTCCCAGGCGGCATCAATAATGGCCTCATGCGCAAGGACGGCGTAGGCACGCAGAGGGGCCGGCCATGCGAGCGAAACCACGAGCACGCCAACAATCAGCGCGCGGAGGCGATGGAATTGCCGCGTCATTCTTCCAACAAGGTAAAAGAAGCCCGCTTCAACTTCCAGTTCGAAAAAAACAAATTGTGAGCTCAGGGTTTGAGGAGTGGCTGGGCAAAGCGAATGGGAACCCCAAAGTTCGAACCGCCAAATCCTCGGACCACGGCAAAGGTGACACCGATCACTTCGCCGTCCCGATTGATCAGCGGCCCGCCGGAGCCGCCGGACGTGGTTTGCGCGTCGTACACAATCTTGTCGGCAAGCACGTCGCCAATGTGGCCCTGCGTAACCAAAGGACGAATGAGCTTGCGGTGGACAAGCTCTTGAAGAACCTTGTCGGGGTCGCCTCCAGTGGATTTCGCAATTTCGTTGACGGCGTCTTCCCCGGCGCGCGCGAGGATAGCGCTAATGCCAGTGGCGTAGCCAAACGAAAGCAACGACTGACCGCTGATCGCCGCCTCTTTTCGCGCATCGATTTTCAGGATAGGCCGCTTGAGGCTGGATAGATCGCCGGTCAGCAGAGCAAGGTCCGCCTCATTGGAGATCTGTGAAATGTTGACCGGCACGCCCGCGCCGGCTTCCGGAAAATAGGCTGTCATTTCCGCGATAGCGGGATTGAGCCCCTGCGCGGGAATCGCGCTGAGCTCGTCGTTCTTCCACCAGGGCTGGGCAACGTGATGATTCGTGAGGATGCGCCCCTGGCCCACGACGAAGCCGGTGCCGAAGAAATCGGCGCGAACTTCCGGCGCGTGGCCCTCCAAGGTGTATACCGGATTTCCGTCGCTATCCTTCAAAGGCTCGCCATCCGGATTGATTCCGCCGTAGCGCAGCGGCTGGCCGGAGTTCTTGTCCACAAACGAAACGGAGACGTGCAGCAGGCAGACGCTCGGGGCGTAGGCGCGAATCACGTCTTCGGCAGACTCCGATTCCGTTTCCACGCGCTTCAGGCGGCTGGTGGTTTCGTCGAGCTGTTTGCGCAACGTGGAGACTTCGTCGCCCTGCGCGCCCGCGATTTTCTGCCGCAGTTCATCCGATTGCTGCAGCAGCTGCTGCTTTTGCTGGAGGCCATCGGACTTCTGAAGTTCAGCGCGCGCGCTCCGGGCATCCGCGACCAATTGCTCTTGGCGGTGAGCGCTACGCTCCAGTTGCGCGATCACGGAATACGCGCGGTTTGCTTCCTTGTCGGCGCGCCGGGAATAAAGGATAAAAATTCCGCCGATCAAGAGGGCAAGGACAAAGAGCGCAGACACTCCGACTTTCAGTGTGCGTTCCAGTGAGAAAGCATCGCGGGTCATCTTTTCGGTGACGGCCAGCGCCTGGAAAGCGGTCTGCGCCACTTCACGGCCTTCATCGGCGATACGCGTCTTCTCGCGGAGATCGGCAACGGAGTGCTTGTCGCGCAGCTGCACGCGGACGCGGGCGAGCATCTCGGCGGGCTCCCAGGGCGGAGTGAGAATATCGTCAGCACCGAGGTCCAAGCCGCGGGCGCGTTCGGCGCCGCCCCCGCGCGTAATCAGGATGACGCGGGTATCGGCTGTGGAAGAATTGCCTTTGATTTCGGCAAGTGCGTCGCAGCACTGAATATCCGCGAGGTCCGCGGAGAGAATCAGCAGGTCCACTCCAGTGTTGCGGACGAATTCGAAACCTTCGCCTTGGGACGTGGATACGGCGACCTCATAGCCAGCCGAGCGCAGAAGTTCGAGCAGCGACTGCCGCGAGGCGTCACTTGGATCAACAATCAGAATGTTTTCGCGTTTCGAGGACAAGTTCGCCCTTCTGTTACTTTGGAATTTTGGGACTCTGCGCCTGGCCGCTGAACGAGATCGACCGCCTATTTATAGATGAAGCTCAGCCGCGATGAGATACAGCTTTAATGCCCCATGGATTCTGTCACAAATGAATTTGGAACGGAATGAAGGATGAAATTTCCTTGGAGGCAGAAGCCCTTCCAGGATGGAAGAACAAAGAATACGCTGAGGAAATGGCTGAGACGGAGAGACAGCGAGCTTTGGCTCAGTACTTTCGAAGAACGCCGATGACCCGGCCCTGTATTTTGACGTCCTGGGCAGGAACGAAAATGGGATCCATCTCGGAATTGGCCGGTTGCAGACGAATCTTACCCGCGCCTTCGCGATAAAAGCGCTTCAAAGTAGCATCTTCTCCGCCAATCAAAGCTACAACGATGTCTCCGGCATTGGCGACCTGTGTCTGCTCGCAAACGACGTAATCGCCATCCATGATGTGATCCTCAATCATGGAGCTGCCCTTGACCTGCAAAACGAAGGAATTGCCACCCCGCGCAAAATCGCCCAGCGAAAGCGTCTCGCGTTCTTCGACGGCCTCCAGTGGCCGTCCGGCGGCGATGCGGCCCACGAGCGGAAGCTCCTGGATTCTTCGCTCCATCACCTGATCCTTGACGGACTTCGGCAATTGCACGATTTCGATCGAGCGGCTCTGGTTGTAACCGCGGCGAATGAAGCCCTTCTTCTCGAGTGTGGTGATATGCTTGTGCACCGTGGCCAGCGACGTCAGCTTCAAGCCCTTGCCAATCTCTTCGAAGCTCGGCGCGTAGCCATGCTTGGTCTCGAACGAGACGAGGTAATCCAGAACTTCCTTTTGCCGTTTCGTCAGGGCCATGTGTGCGCCTCCACCTTCCGACTTTTTCCACAGCCACATTAGGCGAAAAGAAAGCGAACGTCAAGTCTCATTTTTTATTTTCGTGTTTCTTGCGCCATTTGCTTTCATGGCGCCTCCGGGAACCGTGGATGCTTATCGTGAAAAAAATTCAGTTCGCGGCCTCGTTGGCCCCCTTCTGGGAACGTCACCACCGCGCCGCTCCGCAAGTCTTTCTCGTTAGGACACATTGGCGCAAGAGCGACTCTCGCACTGCCACGCGCGTTCCCGTGTGATATCCTCTGGGTGTCGGCTCTTGGCGGGCTGCTTCAGAAGCCATCCTTTCACCGCACCGCCTCATCCTTATGACTGAGCCGCAATCCTCCGGGGTAGGGGGATTTCATCGTTCTGTGGAGGCCTGGGACAGGAATGTCTACGCTCATTGAAGTTCCACCGGTAAAACACAAGCGCGAAGTGCTGGATCAGGCGGTCATTCGCTTCGCGGGCGACTCCGGCGACGGCATGCAGATCACCGGCAGCCAGTTCACCAATACCGCCGCTCTGTACGGCAATGACATTGCTACGTTTCCGGACTATCCGGCGGAAATTCGCGCCCCTGCCGGCACGATTCCCGGCGTCAGCGGCTTCCAGCTGCATTTTTCCTCAAACGAGGTATACACGCCCGGCGACGCGATCGACGTTTTAATCGCCATGAATCCGGCGGCGCTGAAAGTCAACGTTGCCGACCTGAAAGCCAACGGAATTCTGATCGTCAACAGCGATAGTTTCAAAGAGGGCGACCTGCGCAAAGCGCAGATGACTTCGAATCCGCTGGAAGATCATTCGCTGGACAAGTACCGTCTCTTTTCGGTGGAGCTGGAACGGCTGACGCGGCGTTCGCTCGAGCATCTGGGCCTGGACGCCAAGTCCATGGATCGCTGCAAAAACTTTTTCGCGCTGGGCATGTGCTACTGGCTCTACAACCGCTCGATGGAACCGACGGTTCGATGGGTTGAGGAAAAGTTCAAGAACAAGCCGCTGCTCGTGGAAGCAAATAAGTTGGCGTTGAAGGGTGGCTATTCGTACTGCGAAGCCACGGAAGCGTTTCAAACCAGTTATGAAATTCCTCCGGCGCAGCTCACGCCGGGCTTGTATCGCAGTATGAGCGGAAATCAGGCGCTGGCGTTGGGATTCGTCACTGCGGCGCAGAAGTCCGGGCTGACACTTTTTCAGGGCAGCTACCCCATCACCCCAGCATCGGATATCTTGCACGAACTTTCGATGTACAAAGACTTCGGAGTGATGACGTTTCAGGCCGAAGATGAAATTGCCGCGGTCACTTCCGCAATCGGGGCGGCCTACGCAGGCGCACTTGCCATTACCACGACTTCGGGTCCCGGCATGGCGCTGAAGACAGAGGCCATGGGCCTTGCCGTGGCCGTCGAGATTCCTCTAGTCATCTGCGACATCCAGCGTGGCGGGCCATCCACCGGTTTGCCGACCAAGACGGAGCAAGCCGACTTGCTGCAAGCGCTCTTCGGCCGCAACTCCGAAGCCCCGATTCCCGTACTGGCTGCGTCGACTCCGGCAGATTGCTTTTGGGTGGCCATCGAAGCGTGCCGCATCGCCGTCAAATATATGGTACCCGTCATCATTCTTTCGGACGGCTACCTGGCCAACGGCGCGGAGCCCTGGCGCATTCCCGATCTCAAGGACATTCCGGATTTCCCCGTGACGTTTGCGAGTGATCCCATCGGATTCCTTCCATACAAACGCAATCCGCAGACCTTGGCGCGGCCCTGGGCAGTTCCGGGTACGCCCGGGCTCGAGCATCGCATCGGCGGCCTCGAGAAGCAGGATCCGACCGGCAACATCAACTACGAGCCATTGAATCACGAAAATATGGTTCGTATCCGCGCGGCAAAGGTTGCTGCCGTCGCGCAGGATATCCCCAACGTGCTTCCCGCAGGAGATCCCGAAGGCGATTTGCTAATCGTTGCGTGGGGTTCGACCGCCGGATCCATCACCGCGGCGATGAAGGCACAGCGCGCCAAAGGCCGCAAGATCGGACATCTACACCTGCGGCATCTCAACCCCCTGCCGTCGAACCTGGGCGATGTCTTCAAGCGCTATAAAAAAATTCTGGTTCCGGAACTCAATATGGGCCAGCTCTTATGGGTTTTGCGCGCGAAGTATCTGGTGGACGCCATCGGCCTCAACAAGATTCAAGGTCGCCCGTTCAAGCAAGCGGAATTGGAACAGAAGATCGAAGAAGTGCTGGGACTCTAGGAGACTCGACCATGGGAACCGCAACGCTGCCGCCGCCTCTCACGCCGCTAACGAAAAAAGACTTTCAGACGGACCAGGAAGTGCGCTGGTGCCCCGGCTGCGGAGATTACGCAATCCTTTCCGCTGTACAGGCCGTTTTCCCTGAGCTCGGCATCAAGAAAGAGAATTTCGTCATCGTGTCCGGCATCGGCTGCTCCAGCCGCTTCCCGTACTACATGAACACGTATGGTTTCCACACGATTCACGGCCGTGCACCGGCCGTAGCGACTGGTCTCAAAGCCATACGCCCCGAACTGGAAGTTTGGGTGGCAACCGGCGACGGAGACGCGCTTTCCATCGGCGGCAATCATACGATTCACATGCTGCGCCGGAATGTGGGCATCAAGGTGTTGCTGTTTAACAATAAAATTTACGGACTGACCAAGGGGCAGTACTCGCCGACTTCGGAAATCAACAAAAAGGCGAAATCCACGCCCTTCGGATCGCTGGATCGGCCTTTCAATCCCGTCTCGTTGGCCATCGGTTCCGAAGCCACATTTGTTGCCCGCTCCGTTGACGTCTTCCAGGGACACCTGAAAGAAACTCTCAAGCACGCGGCCGCGCACAAGGGTTCTGCCTACGTGGAAATTTTGCAAAACTGCAACATTTTCAACGATGGCGCATGGTTCTCACTCACCGACCGCGACGCGCGCAGCGAGCACATTCTTCAGCTGGAACATGGCAAGCCCATGATTTTCGGGAAAAACAAAGACAAGGGGATTCGCCGGAAAGCGGACGGCGACTTAGAAGTCGTCGCGCTCGGCAACGGCGTTGCCGAGTCCGATCTGATCGTTCACGATGCGCACCATCCGCGGCCCGCGTATGCCTTCCAGCTCTCGCACATGGAGCATCGCCCGGAATTTCCGACGCCCATTGGCGTTTTCCGCGCGTGGGGCGACGTGCCACGCTACGAAGACGTGATGAATCAGCAGATCAAGGACGTTATCGCCAAGCGCGGCCCCGGCGACCTTACAAAGTTGCTTCGCGCGGGCGACACCTGGGAAGTGAAATAGCTTTCGCTTCCATTCCCCCGCATTCACTGAAGAATTAGAAGTCCGCCAAGCGCCTAGAACTTGAATTGCAGGTTGAGCTGCATGCGCCGCGGCGGAAGCGCCGAAACTGCACGGTCAAAGTAAACAGAAGAGATCACGCCCACGTAAGTCACATCGTTCTGATGGTTCAGCACGTTGAAAGAATTCAAGCCAACGGTCAGCGTTGGCCCATCCTTCTTTCCTTTCGTCAGCAGGAAATCATGCTCAATATTTAAGTCCAGATTAATCAGCCCGGGACCGTGGAGAGAATTTCGCGTGTAGCCCGGCGGCCGGTCGTTAAAGATACCATCTCCGTTTTCGTCGGAACCCGTCGTCACGTTAACGGGTTTGCCGGAATAGAGCGAAAGTGCCGCGCCAACCGAGAAAAACTTTGTCGCCTGCGTCGATCCCAGCAAATCGAATTTGTGCCGGCGATCGTTATCTGAGCGCGCCCAATCCGCCGAAGGGAAATAACTGTTGCCGGGAAAATACGTGATCCCGCTCGTGTTGTTGTAGGTTTTGCTCAACGTGTACTGCACCTGCCCGCTGAAAAAGCGGCTCGGTTTCCCGCGAAACGTCAGTTCCAGCCCGTTGCTCTTCTGATAGCCGTCCGATTCGATTTGCCGTTCCTGGCCGAGGTTGGCATCGGGACGAACGATGTCGGGATAGGGCGGCAGGGGAGCGTTGATGTCGCGCGAGCGGAAGAGATCGATCCCACGCGAACCGACGTATGTCGCGCTGAACGTGCTCTTCGCGGTTACCTGCCGCTCGACACTGAAGCTGTATTGCACGGTGTACGGGATGCGCGAACGTAAGTCCAACACCACTTCGCTCGTTGGCACTCCCACCAATTCCGCGGGCGTGACCGGATACGTCAAAGGAAATGGAGGATTCGCCGGATTCGAAACAATGAATCGCAGCAGATTCACTCCGTTAAAGTGCAGAAGATCCGCGATCGGGCGCGGCCCGGTGCGATCGTAGAAAACGCCCGTTCCACCGCGAAAAATGGTCTTGCCGTTCTTCGCCGGGGCCCAGGCAAAACCTACGCGCGGCGCGAAATTGTCCGGGTCATCGTGAAAAAAGTTTTGCCAGTAGTAGCGGGCCCCGAGATAAAGGGAAAAACCTGGCTTGATTCGAATGGTGTCCTCGATAAATCCAGACACCGTTTTCTCGAGGAAAACCAGATGGCCCAGCCCGCGCTGCACAAAATAGGTTGCCGGCTGCCCCGCTTCATACGCCGCAAGGCTGTCAAACGTGTAGGTCCCAGCCATGTTCGTGAAGTCATCCGCGCCGCGCCGGCTGATGTCCGGTATATCCACGCCGAAAACCAGCTGGTGCTTTCCGCTGACGTAGGTGAGGAAATCCGTGCCATCGAAGTGATATTCCGTCCGCCGCGAATCCGCCTGCGCACCGCCGCCCGTGAAAAAACCTGAAACTACGATCTGCGGATTTTCGTTCAGGCTGAAGACTGGCGCGTCATAGTGGCCGACGAGGAATTGCAACTGGTTGACCCACTTCGGCGAAAAAATGTGACGGTAGCTGAAATTGACCTCGTGCTCCAGGAATGTAGTATTCGTCCCCGCTTCCGGCAGCACATTGCCGCCAACGCCTACATTCTTATTGCTTTGATGCTCGAAGGAATAGCCGATCCAGATGTGGTCGTTGTCGCTGAAGTCATGAAACACGCGTCCGGATCCAAAGAAATGGCGCATCGGCTGCGCCACGTTCTCGTTGATCGCGCCGTTGACGCCCGTCGCGACCACCGCCGCCTGGCTGTCGTCTTTATCCCATTCCAGAGCAAGAAGAAACGAAGTTTTCTTATCGTCTCCAATGGGCCCCGTCAGCGATCCGTCGAAGAATTCGCGCTGCTCGGGAGGCTTCCCCACGGCGAACGTATTTCGCGCATCGAACACCGCGTCGCGGAACAGAAAATCGACCGAACCGTGATAAGTGGGGGTGCCGCCCTTGGTGATGATTTCCAGTCGCGCGCGCCCCGGCCGCGCAAACCGCGCCGAATACGGATTCTGATTGATCTTCACTTCCTGAACTCCGGACGGTGGCACCCCCGGCCCGTTTGATTCGATACCATTCACGACGAGCGAGACGCCGTTGGTGCCGATCGCGCTGTCATCCAGAAACCGCGAAAGCATGGTGATGTAGTCCTGATCAAACACCGGCACGCGGTCCAAAGCGGACCGATCCAACGTGTTCGCGTTCTGGTTCTCGGAAACATCCGTGCTCAATTGGGGAGTGGCATCGCTCCCAGTCACGCGAACCGTTTCGTTCTGTTCTGCAATCGGCAGAACGACTCGCACCGCGGGCGTGGCCTTCGCTGTCACCTTTATATCAATCTGTTTCCCGCTGAAGCCGTTGGCCTGCACATCGACTTTGTACGTTCCGGTCCGGACGTCTTCAAAATGGAACTTCCCTTCCTTATCGGTTGTGGTTCGCGCCAGCTCTCTTCCGTCCGCGGCGAGCAGCATTACCTGCGCCCCTACGATGGATGCTCCGGAAGGATCTAACACCACGCCTGAAACCGGGAGAATGTCGACGCGCTGCGCATCCTCCGCGGCAGCTACCGCGTGGCTATTCGCCGCGCTTCCGTCCATAGGCAGCGCCGAAGATTGCCCCAACACTAGTCTACAAGAGGAAAAGGGAAGTAAGAATGCCGCAATCACCAGAATCGCTTTGGGTGTCATCCCGTTGTTTTGTCCCGAGGCATTCTTTCGCCGGACTAAAATAGTAATGTAAGGACCACACTGGAAGCACCGAACTTTTCATGAAATATTCTTCAGACAAGAATCTGGCGATAAGCTCCGAAGTGCGAGCATGCACGTCCAAATTGGCACGCAGGTTCCGTTCCCCAAGCCGGTTGCAAATTAATTTGTGCAACGCCGCGTCTTCTGTTACATCCAATAGAGGCCAGACTCGGAGTTCCCTCCATGGATGAATCTACAGGACTCGGCTCCTTCGCTCTTCTGGGCGATGCAGATCCTGTGCCCCAGAGTCTTTTCCTGGCCTTCCCCGAGCAAGCCAAAACCCTGACGCTTCTCTACGAGGTAAGCCGCGAGCTGACCTCTATCCTGGACCGCGAGGAGCTCCTCCGCCGCGTCGCGGAGCGCGTCAAGAAAATCGTCAACTACCACGTCTTCAGCGTCATGCTCTGGAACGAGCAAACGCAACTCCTCGAGAGTGTCTTTGCCATGCGCTACGAAGAGTCCATTCCCGCGCGGCTGCGCCTCCCGCTTCATGAAGGCCTCACAGGAATCGCCGCCGGCGAGCGCCGCGTCGTGCGCATCAATGATGTCACGGAAGACCCCCGCTATATCCGCTGCGAAACCGGCGTGGACGCGCGTTCCGAAATTGTCGTGCCTCTTTTCCTGCAGGACCGCCTCATCGGCGTTCTGGATCTGGAGAGCACCGCGCCTCATGCCTTCACCGCGGAACATGAGCGCATCCTCACGACTCTTGGCTCGTATGTGGCTATCGCACTGGAGAACTCCCGGCTTTACGAAAATGCGCGCGAGAGCGAACGGCTGCTGCGGAGCGATCTGGACACCGCGCGTGAAATTCAAAGACAGCTTCTTCCGACCGGTGCGCGAGAAGTGCCGGGCCTCGACCTCGCGGCAGCCTACGTTCCAGCGCGCGAATTGGGCGGCGATTTCTACGATTTCCTTCCGTACGGCGAAGGCCGGCTCGCTGTGGCGCTCGGCGATGTTTCCGGTAAGGGCACGGCCGCGGCTCTCTATGGTTCACTCGCCATCGGCACCGTTCGAGAAATCGTGGTGGATCAGGCCTGCAACCCGGCGTGCATGCTGTCACTTCTTAACCGGCGGCTGTATAGCGCGCGCCTGGACTCGCGCTTCATTGCCATGTTGTTTGCCATCTATGACGCCTCCTCGCGCCGGCTCATGCTCGCCAACGCCGGCGGCCCCTATCCGCTGCTAGTGCGTGATGGACATGTAAAGGCCATTCGCCTGGAGGGTGTGCCGCTTGGTCTGCTCGCCGAAGTCGAGTACGACGAAACCACTGTGGATTTGCAGCCAGGGGACGTCGTGCTCTTTGCTTCCGACGGCATTCTCGAATCGGAAAACGCGGAGCAGCAGGAATTTGGCCCTGATCGTCTAACAGCTCTTCTCTCAAGTCTCGACCGGCATGAATCTGCTCGTTGCATTGCGGAACGCATCCTCGAAGCCACGGACAACCACAGCGGCCCCGGCACCGCCCCCCATGACGATCGCACCCTGGTTGTGCTTCGAGTGACCGAGGAAAAAGCCTCGGATCTCATGAAGCTTCCGATTATTTATTAACCACAGCAGAGCGGCCCACTTCGTACTCCGCAGCAATTTTTTAGTTTGTGGCTGGCTTAGCGGGCGTCGCTACCGGCGGGGACATCCGCGGCTTGAAGCAGTTCTGGATTCTTCAGCACCGGAAGCCACTTCTCGCGCATAGCGGCGAATTCCGGCCAATTTTTCTTCGTGATGGGATCGGACGGGGGCAGGCCGAGCTTCTCGAAATTCTTGTACTCGCCCTTTTGTAAAATGCGGAAGTCGAGATGCGGCCCCGTGGAGAGCCCCGTGCTTCCGACCAGGCCGATCGTCTTGCCGATTTCCACGTGCTCGCCGGCGCGCACGTACATGCGCGACAAATGCAGGTACATCGTCTCGTACCCATTCGCGTGCGCGATCTGCACCATATTTCCTTCGCCGCCCTTCCGTCCGGCAAATACCACGCGCCCGCTTCCGATGGTTTGCACCGGCGTGCCAATGGGGGCTCCGTAGTCCGTCCCCATGTGTGGCCGATAGACCTTCAAAATGGGGTGAAAGCGAGCCTTGCTGAAGTGCGAGGTCACCGGCGCTCCAAATTTCAGCGGTGAACGAAGGAACGCCTTCTGCAGCGACTTTCCGTCGGCGGAGTAGTATCCCGGCTGGCCGGCCGGATCGTGGAATAACAGCGCCTGGTACTTCTTTCCCGCATTTTCGTATTCCGCCGCGAGAATTCTTCCGTAACTGGCGGTCTGGCCGTTAGAATATTTCTTTTTCTCGACCACGATGCGAAACGTATCGCCCTTGCGCGGGTCCGTGTAGAAATCGAGGTCGTACCCGAAGATTTGCGCCAGGCGCATAGCCAGTTCCGCGGATTCCCCGGCATCTTCTACGGCGTTAAACAGTGAATCGTCCACGCGTCCGCTCACCGCGGCAACTTCGGTCTTTGATGGAATCTCTTTGATCTGCGCGGAAAATCCTTGCTCCTCCGGGACGATCCTCAACATGCGGTCGGTATCAATTTTGTAGTCGATCTCGCGCAGGATGCCTTCCACGGAGCGCCCCACGGTGATTGTGTTTCCGGCACGCACCTGGCGCAGATTGAACGTGCGCTGCGCCGCGGCCGAGGCATTCGCCGCCTCTTCCGCGCTCAAACCAAACTTTTGAAGCGCCGCGGCGAAATTATCTCCCGCAGGCACCTTTTTTTCGGTGGGCAGGATAACTTGCTCGCGGATGCGCGCCGCCTCTGCGTTAGCCAGATTTACCTGGCGGTCGAACTCCGTAGCCGTGGCCAGCCGCTGCTTGAAAACGTATCCGAGAAGGACGGCCCCTCCGGCACACACCGCCAGAATCAAAAACAAAGAGCGACGATTCACATTTCCCCCAAAGCCACTCGCTGCTGCCTTTGAACCAACTGCGCCCGACTCGTTCCGACCCGCCTCGTTTCCCGCCTTGGCAGGTTAACGCACTCCTCTCTTTTGTCCCAACTTCCTCCGCACGTCAAACTTGTTTCCTTGCCTGTGCGCTCAATCCTCCACCTGCCATGGCCCCTTAACCTCTGCCGAGTTGGGTGCGGGAAGATGATGAAACTTGTCCAAGCGGATCACCCAAAAGAAAAAGCGCTGAGAAGATTTTCCTCAGCGCCACAAAAAATCCGCAACTCCGAACTGGTCTAGCGTCCCGTATTCATGGCCACGGCAGGCGTGGGATTCGCAAAATAATTCTGTTCGCGCAGCCTGCGGTAGATGCGCCCCGCGACTTCCGCGGCGGTTGGTCCCTTGACGCGGCGAGTGTTTCCGCGCAGCAGAACCGCGATCGCAATCTTGGGATGCGATTCATCCGCGTAGGTCATGAACCAGCCGATCTTCGAGGGCGTGGTGTGATCGTCGCAAGTGCCCGTCTTCCCCAGCGGCATCTCATCGCCGCCGCGATCGAAGCTCGACTTGCCCGTGCCATACAGAACCGCTGCGAGCATTCCTTCTCGGATTTCCGGGAGGATCAGCCCGATATTCAACTCGCGCTTCACGCGCGGCGTAAAATTCTCAACTTCTTCCTGCGTGTGCGGGTATTGCAAATAATAAAGCGTCCCGCCATTCGCGAACGCCGCGGAAAGCGCCGCCATTTGCAGAGGCGTCACCTGAATCCCTTCGCCGAAGCTGGACATGCGCGCGATTCCGCCCAACGCCGGCGGCGCGGTTGGAAACGACCCAGGATGCTCATCGGGCAGGTTGTAGCCAGCAAGTTCTCCGAGGCCTAGCAGACGCCCGTACTTCGAAACCGTGTCAAACCCCATGCGCGTGCCAAGCTGCTCAAAAAATTCATTGTTGGAATGCGCCATCGCGTCCGTCAAATTCATGTACTTGCGGCGGCCAACGCGCAGCATGGTGTCGCGCGTGATCACATTTTCTTCCAGCGCCGCGAGAGCGATAGTGGGTTTGATCGTCGAGCATGGAATGTACCCGTCGCCGAACACAATTTTCTGATTCACGACGGTAAGAATGCGGCCAGTGTTCGGATCCACCGCAACGACCGCGCCGTTGTAACGGCCCAGCGCGGAAACCGCCGCCGCGCGCACAACTGGATCGTCGTACGTGCCATCATCCGTCTTCGAAGAATCAGCAAACGTAGGGACGCCGCGGTAGCGCGAAGCCGTCCGGTGAGCTGTAGCTGTGGGCTGCCCAGTGCCAGTTCCGGCAGGCGCCGGCACGGCGCACAGCGTGGCCAAAATCATTGCAACTGTTGCTTTTCCGAATTCCTTCACCAGCTCTGCCTCTTTCACAGTAACCGCAACGCGGTCAACCGTCTCTGGCCTGCCCTTGCCAAAATCCACAGGGGCATGATTTTTACCTTACCCTGTCCTCACGGTCAACACACATTCAAAAGAACCGTGCGTCGGCGCCAACTCCAAACTCCTGAGTTATATGCGCCGCTTGCTACTATTGCACCTCATCGGCCACTTGAGCGCGTCCTTGATTCGATGCCACTTAGTGTCCGCGCGTCTGTCCTCAACTGCCCCCAAGAGGAACTTCTCCTCTCAGTCTGAGACATAGTCTAGACTGTCCTACCCGGGTACGACAATAGGCAGTCAGGCCCAGTACGAGGCTATGTGCTTTGTTTTGAATAGCTGACCGTCAGGGCAGTCACCTGTCCTTATGCCCTGTAGACGTCAACGGGCTGAGGAAAGCCAATGGGAAATCCGTCGCATCTTGCGACGGTCGATGCCTTCTCCGGGTCTCGTCCGCGGGTGTACTTGAGGATCCTGCCTGACTACTTCAGTTAAAGCGAAAAAACTTGGCCCTTCCGCGTGCTTGCAGAAGGGCCGGTTTCGTTGTTCAAATGGAGCTTCTTACCGCGCTGGACGCGCCTTGGAGGCATCCGCCCCCGCGACCGCTGCCGAAGCCTTCATCGGCGACTTCTCCGCCGGCCCGGCGGCAGCGTGGCCGTTCGGTCCAGGTACAGCCGCATTCGAATTGCCAGGTATCGGAATCTCCAGCTTTTTCCGCAGCACGTTTTCCAGCTTGTCGCGGATGTCTTTGTTCTCCTTGAGAAACACGCGCGCGTTTTCGCGCCCCTGCCCCATGCGCTCGCCGCCAAAGCTGATCCACGTGCCGCTCTTTTCCAGCACGCCCTTTTCGACGCCGAGATCAATCAAGTCGCCTTCGCGTGAAATTCCTTCGCCGTAAACAATGTCGAACTCCGCTTCGCGGAACGGCGCGGCCACTTTGTTCTTCACCACTTTCGCGCGCGTGCGCGACCCGACCACCTTGTCGCCTTCCTTGATGGCCTGAATGCGCCGAATGTCCACGCGCATGGATGCGTAAAACTTCAGCGCGCGCCCGCCCGTCGTCGTCTCCGGATTCCCGAACATCACGCCAATCTTCTCGCGAATCTGATTGATGAAAATCAGGCAAGTCCGCGACTTCGAAACGATACCCGTCAGCTTGCGCAGCGCCTGCGACATCAGTCGCGCCTGCAAGCCCATCTGCGGATCACCCATGTCGCCTTCCAATTCCGCCTTGGGCACCAGCGCGGCGACAGAGTCCACCACGACAATGTCCACGCCGCCCGAGCGGATCAACGTCTCCGCGATTTCCAACGCCTGCTCGCCGTTGTCCGGCTGCGAAACGAGGAGATTGTCCACGTCCACGCCCAGCTTCCGCGCGTACACCGGATCAAGCGCATGCTCTGCGTCAATGAACGCCGCCTGCCCGCCCAGCTTCTGCGCTTCCGCGATCACGTGCAGCGTCATGGTCGTCTTGCCGCCCGATTCCGGCCCGTAAATCTCAATCACGCGCCCGCGCGGGAAGCCGCCAACGCCCAGCGCCGCGTCAATCGAGAGGCACCCGCTGGGAATCACACTGACGGGGACCAGAACATCCCGGCTGCCCAGGCGCATGATCGCGCCCTTGCCGTGGTCTTTTTCGATTTGCGATATCGCCGCTGCCAGCAACCTGTCTTTTTCTTCTGTCATGTCACACCTCGGTGGAGGAAATTAGGAAATTTTGACTGCCGGGCCGATGGCCTGGACGCCGCGCCGGGAAAGCGCCGCGCCCGTTTTCAAGTGCGACCAAAAACCGGTCATCTTCAGGTGCGGTCATAAAACGCTCGACTTCAAGTGCGGTCGTAAAACGGCTATTTTTTGTGCGGCGCTAAAACAGCCAGCCATTAAATTACGAAGTGTGGAGTTTACCACTCGATTTATCTCCGCGCTATCTTTTTTCACCGGCCAGCCTCGTACCGCCTGAAACCCGCTTACCGCTGACAACCGTGCTCCGCGTCGTGGTCCCGCAGCCGTATCTGCGCCGCCTGTTCCCGCTCATCCAAGGCCACCCGCTCCCGGTGGCTCAGATGCCGCAGCCGGGAAAGGTTCCGTCCCCGAGTGCGAGCCTCGCATAGCTCCTCTTCGAGTCTCTCACGTTCCAGACAGCTTAGAACACCGCTCGAAAAACCACGCATCGCGCACCTGTTGAAAACCGCGTCCAGCAACGTACCACCAAGGCGAACAAAAAGCAAACATTTTATTTCGCCTTATGTTCGCCTTTAATCACCGCTCCCCTTCACTCGCCGATCCGGACGACCTGTCCCGAACGAATGGACTTCAGGTGGGCAAGACAATCCGGAACCAAGAGCACAAGGTCTTCAAGCAAGACCGACCTTCCACAAAAAATAACAACCGCGATCCTTCGCTGCCCCAGATTCTGTTGGTATTCAAATCCGCGATCGACAGTCAGGACAACATCGAATTTTGCAGACTCGGCCGCGGTCAAAAGCTGACCGTTCTCAAGTCCAGCAAAGCCCGCGTATCGTGCTGTTTGACAGTCATGGCCGGGCAAGTACTTGCGCAGTCCTTCGTTCACGCACTCGTCGAGAAGAACCCGCATTCACGTCTTGGAGGATAGAAGCTGTTGCGCTTCCTGGAGCGCGGCGATGGCCATCTCCCGGGAAACGGTGGGATAACCTTCGAGGAATTGCTCGAGCGTGTGGCCGCGTTCTAGAGAGTCGAAGAGCAGTTGAAGGGGCACGCGCGTCCCACGAAACACCGCGGTACCACCCAGAATATTCGGATTTTTGACAATGACGCTATCCGCGGGACTCATAGCAATCTCTCCTGAGCGCAGTATACCATTAGCCCATTTGACGAGGACTCCGTAGGATCACTTCGCATAGCTATAAAACCCTCTCCCCGACTTCCGCCCCAGCCACCCCGCCGCCACATATTTCTTCAACAGCGGACACGCGCGATACTTCGGATCCCCCAGCCCTTCCTGCAGCACATGCATAATATCCACGCAAACATCCAGCCCAATAAAATCCGCCAGCTCCAGCGGCCCCATCGGATGATTCATCCCCGTTTTCATGACCGCATCCACGGCCTCCGCCGTCGCCACGCCTTCCATCACACAATACGCCGCTTCATTGATCAGTGGCATCAGCACGCGATTCGAAACAAACCCCGGCGCATCGTTCACCGCCACCGGCTTTTTATCCAGCTTCTCCGCCAGCTTCATCGTCGTTTCAAACGTCGCGTCGCTCGTCTGCAGAGCGCGAATCACTTCCACCAGCACCATCACCGGCACCGGATTCATAAAATGCATCCCCACAAACCGGTCCGCCCGCTTCGTCAGCGCCCCCAGCGTGGTCATGGAAATCGAAGACGTGTTGCTCGCAATGATCACCTCCTGCCGCAGAATCGCGTCCGCATCCATCAGCACCGCCCGCTTGATCTCGAGTTTTTCCGGCACTGCCTCCACCGCAAAATCCGCCTCCGCAATCGCCTCTATGCTCGTCACTGCCCGCACTCGCCCCAGCACCGTTCCCTTCTCCGCCTCCGCCAGCTTCCCCTTCTTCACCTCCCGATCCAAATTCTTCCCAATCGTCTCCATCCCACGATCCAGAAACCTCTGCTCCACATCGCGCAAAATCACCTTATATCCCGACCGCGCAAACACCTGCGCAATCCCATTCCCCATCGTCCCCGCGCCCAGCACCGCCACCGTCTTAATCGAATCAATCCCCATTCTTCGTCTCCGTCACTCATGCAAAAGAGGAACATGCGCAAGATGAATAGGTCAAGCATGACCCAGTCTCAATCATCCTCGTCACCAAAGTCATCCTCACTTTTTGATTTGGGGATTGCATCGTCAGCTCGATCGCGATCCTTATGGAAAACATCAATCCTGTACTCAAACGTGGGACGCGGCTTCATGAACCGGAACAAAAATATTGAAATCCAGGGCCAGGGTTGCGATTTCAGAGTCTCTCTGGAACGAAACGGAATACCGGCATCCAAGAGCGCGTCCAGGATGCCCTCGAATTTTTTGCGGTTGTCGCCGGTCCACAACCTGTCCACTTCAACGGCCGCCGCTTCTTCTTGCGTTGAGACTAACGGAATGTGGCAGTCGCTGCAGGTTGAAAATCCCTGCCGATACTCCGCCTTGCACAGTGGGCAGAACATTCTCGAGCAGGAGACTACTACAAAACTAGCTCACCTGGTTTTGAAAGCCACGGAGGGCTTCGAAGCCATCGCCAGCCACGCCGCCACTGTCGCGAACTTTTCGTCCTGCGACCACGGTGCGCCAAGCGGGCGGCCAAGTTCGGTAATTCGGCGCAGGAGTTCCCTCGGTTTTAGTCTGGACACTTGTCCAACGCGATCCAGGAGTTCCTTCTCTTTAACGCACATCATCGCCAGTCCGCATCGCCCGCTCGCATGAACAATGGCCTCCCGAAAGTGCTCGCCATCGGCAGTGTGAATCAAGGCATGCGATGCCAGAATCTTTTCCAAAGCAGGCAGCGGCCTTCCCGACGCAAGCAGAAGACCGCAGCTCTTCAGCGCAATGCCTTGTTTCTGCAACTCGCTCTGCAGCCCGTCAATTGCGCGATGCGCCAGCCGCCTCGCCTCCTCGCGCATCCGCTCGATGAACTCGCGCGCCTGCCCCGGCGGCATTCTTTCCGCCGTGTGATACGGCTGCCGGAACTTGTACGCAAACGTGTCCACCAGGTGTACCCGCTGCCACGCCAAAACAACCGGCGCCCCCTTTTCGATGGACACCGCAACGACCGCGGCCCACCCCGAATGCACACGAAACCCCACTGCTGCTTGTTTCGAATGAGCCACAGCGAAGAACCTACGCCGGCGGCGCTCCCTCAACCACTTCCCGCACAATCTCCCGCGCCCTCTTCTCATTGGCGCCCGAGACATATATCCGCGTCTCGCTCCCCGGATTCTCCAGGTGCAGGGGAATTTCATTTTCCTGCATAGCCGCTGTCAGGAATTGCGCAATCCGCTCGTCGCTCCCTCTCCAAACTTCCACCGTGCCATGTTCCTCAGTAGCCACCACCAGCGGCGGCTCCGCCGACGCCGCCCCATCCTGCGCAGGAATTTCTAATTCCGCCGGTTCTTCACTCAAAAGCACCTCGAGGATCTGCTGCCCCGCCGCAAGATCAGACGACGACACCGCAACTTCAAACCCGAATCGCGCCTTCCAGTCAATCGGCAGTGGATCTGCCGTCGGCGCGACCTCATCATCTCCAAGTGTTTTGTCCGAATACTCTATCTCCGCCGCTTCCAGTTGCTCCAGCAAAGCCACATGCAACGCAGGATCCTCCCCCGCCCAAAGCAGAATCATTGCGCCTTGCTGTACCCGGTTTCGATGACATGGCTTCCTCCTGGACACGGAGCCGTCGAGCACGCCCAGTCTACTACTTCCGCCAGCGTAACGCTGTCCACAGGGGCACAGTCCCCGCCATAACTATCCGCCACACCATTTCATTCCGGCGGCACACCTTCCACAATCTCGCGCACAATCTCCCGCGCACATTTCTCATCCTCCGGCATTACAAAGATTGCGTATCCCCTTCTCTGATCAAAGCGCGAGTGAATCTGATTTTCCTGCAGGGCTTGCGCGATGAACTCGCCCGGGTAAGATTCGGCGCTGGACCATACCTCTACCGTAGCGTCATCCGGATCCCAGTCCTCTCGACAGGAACCGGCCAACAAGTCGTCAGCCTGATCAACGCCTGCAGGCGCTTCAGGAATAGGCGTCACGTCGTTCTCCTGATCATTCTCCAAGTTGTTTTGCGCGCTGGCGAAGCCCTGTGGCGCTGGCCGCCAGGGAAAAGCCTTTCGACCGCCCGATGCATACCCCTTCTGATAGGGCAACAGCCGAGTCGCATCCTCATGCTCGTCCAGTGTTCCGTACGCTTCTTTGACCGCAGCCTCCGCCTTCTCGAATTGCGAAAACGGAATGCCAATCTGAAAAGCGCTCTTAGAGTTCAAATTGAAAAGATGATCCTCGCGCCGGATGGTCTTATGTGCGATGCCCTCCTCCTCAAGCAGTTCGCACAACTCCGCGTGAATCCGCGGATCGTCCCCCTGCCAAAACGAACAAAACGGATCCTGATCTGGGTCGCCCGGCGTAGGAGGGGGGCCGAAACGGCCGGAATCTTCACGCGATTGGCGCGGCAAATCATGAACCAACGCCACATGGCAATCCGCGCAGGAAGAGTACCCCTCCCGATACTCCGCATGGCATTGAGGACAAATCATCACGCCGGGCAGTTTACACCGCACTCGCGCAGAATTCATTTCCCCGAGACGCGCCTGCGATTTTCCCTGCCCATCCCGCCGTTTCCTCGCCCCCAAACTCCTCTTGACAAGTCCAGTTTGTATGGCAAACTAGATTGCGGCAAAGGAGCATCTCATGACCAACTCCACCTCTCCCGTCTTCCTCGCCGAACAGCGCTCTTGGTCCTACTGGTTCGCCGACGGCTTACCCCAGCTCCTGATCGGCATTTCCGCCATACTATTCGGCTTCTACTTCGTTTACAGCGGCTCCCCCTCGGCAAGCCGGACCGCATCCCTACTGGCCATCGTTGGCTTCGGCATTTACCTCCTGCTGACCGTTCGCGCCGCCCAAATCGTGGAGTGGCTCAAAGCGCGTATCACGTACCCCCGAACCGGGTACGCTGCGTCCCCCTACTTTGCCGCCAAGGATGGCCTTGCCTGCTCCCCACCCCTAAATTTGACCCCCGTCCAGGACCCCAACGCCCCCGCCATCGCCGAAATCAAGCGCGCTCGCGAATCGCGCAATCGCCGCCTCTCTCTTACCTACCTCCTTCTCGGCGCCACCTCCCTCGCCATCTGGTTCGTCAATGTCTCCTGGATCTGCACCCTCACCGCCCTCGTCATGGCCATCATCCTTTGGCTCGGCACCCGCACCGACAAAAGCATCTCCTTCCTCGTCGTACTCGGCTTTCCCGTGGTGGGCTTCTACGTGGACACCCTCAAAGTCGCGCCCCATTTTCGCGTCGGCTACTTCATTCTAGGCGTCGGCTTCCTGTTCCTCCTCGAAGGCCTCATCTCTCTCCTCCTCTATCTCCGCCGCAACCCGGTCGTGCAAGCATGACGCTCTTTCCGTCTCCGCTTGCGGAGAGTGGGCAAACCGCTAAGCGGAAAGCACTTGGAAATATCGACCCGGCCGGATTGACGAGGATCTTCACGGGAGTGGCGTACATCCTCTACGGCCTCGCCTTGGGTCCGCACTGGAATGTTCACCCGCCGCTATCGACGTTCTTCGGTTTCCTGATAGTCCTGCTGGTGATTGTGGCGATCCCCTATTCGGGCGAGAAGTTTCTTGACTGGCTCAAGGGCAAGATCGTCTATCCGCGTACAGGGTATGTGCTCGTAGACGGACCGATAGGGGTGCCCGCGGAGCCATCATTGTTCCGAACTCTTACATTCGCTTTGGTTTTTTTCTCGATCGCGGCCGGTCTCTTTCTTTTCATGTTCCAATCTACAAAGTGGATTTTTCTTTTCGCCGGAGGCCTAGCCGTGGCAAACAGTTATGGCTCCGCTTCCAGGAATTGGCTCAGACTCCTGGCGATTCTGGGCCTGACGGCAACTGTTGTCCTTTTGAACATTGGTTTTGCCGAGCGATTCGGGATATTTCTGGGTGGGCTGGGTGCGGTAAAGATTGTGGATGGAGCGGCCACTCTTTTTCTATACGTGCGGCGCAATCCAGTGGCGAGGATGCCTCAAGAATGACTCCCGATCTGCAAGCTTTGGCGACGCTAGACCGCGTCATTCACGAGCCCGCGCGCCTCATGATCATGACCGTGCTGTACGCGGTCACCGAGGCGGACTTCCTCTACCTCCAGCGCGAATGTGGGCTCACGCAGGGGAACCTGTCAAGCCATCTCGCCAAGCTCGAAGAAGCCGGCTACGTCGCCATCTGCAAAACCTTCAAAGGCAAATACCCCTTGACCATCTGCAGCCTCACCAAAAACGGTCGCGAAGCCTTCGAAGACTATGTCCGCAAAATGCAATACGTCGCCGGCGCCACCGGCAACGGCAATGACCGTTAATCTGTCTCTATTCCCTCTAAATTATCCTTGACTAATGTTACGACTGTGCTATAATTTGCGTATGTTGAGTGGGAAGGTCGCCCTGCCAGCTCCCCCGGCCAAGGCACCTATCCCTAAGCCTCAGGGTTTCTCCCCTAAGCCCTTCATTTGCCACACATCCGGCAAATCATCCAATTCCCCCACTTTTTCGAGTGCATTCGCGTCTGCAACTCCTTTAGAATCAGCCAGCCTTATCCCTAAGCTCTTTGTTTGCCACACTTACGCAAAACGCGCCCATAACTCCTTTCCTTGCCACACTTCCAAAAACAAAAGGCTTAAAGTCCTTTGTTTGCCAGACATCCGAGAAACGGGGGTGGGGAGGGGTTTTTGTTAACTAGGATTTCCAGACGAATGGCCCCCCGGGCCGCACTTGCGTCTTTTCGTCACCTTCGCCCGTAGTGCAGTTAGAATGAGCGCCACGACTTCATGCCTGACCGCACACCGTTCAGCTTCCCTGTTCTCCGCGCTGATGGCCGATGAAGCCAAATCCATCGCTCGCGGTCTGCAGCGCCGCGACCCGGATTTGCTCGATCGCCTTATCGAGCAGTATCAATACCGCCTGTTCCGCTATCTGGTCTACATCACCGGAAACAAAGAGCGCGCCGAAGATTTTTTTCAGGAAACCTGGATCCGCGTCCTCGAACGCGGCCACCAGTACGACGGCAAATCCAAATTTGAAGCCTGGCTCTTCGCCATCGCCCGCCACCTGGTCATTGACTGGCAGCGCTCAAAGAAGCCGCAAAGCCTCGACACGCTGACCGACCCCGAGCAGGAAAGCCCGCTCCAACTCGCGAATGAAACGGAGCCTTCGCCGCTACACCAAGTCTTGAGCCGCGAGAGCGAAGAAAACGTCCAAGCCTCACTGAGCCAAATCCCCGCTATCTATCGCGAAGTCCTCGTCCTGCGTTTCCAGGAAGAATTGCAAATCGAAGAGATGGCCGGCGTCCTCAGCGTCCCGCTCTCCACCGTAAAATCGCGCCTTTACCGCGGACTCCAAGCGCTCCGTGGCGCGTTGCAAGGAGGCGCCGTATGAATCAAGAAATCCATGCACGCGCCGAACGACTCATCGCACAGGAACGCGTCGAAGGCATCCCTCCAGCCGACCACGATTGGCTCAGCACGCACCTGCAAGAATGCTCGCGCTGCGCCGAACACGCGCGTCACACCGAGCATGCCCTGCGCTCGCTGCGGACCATGGCTATCGCCGTCCCCAGCGGGCTCGCCAGCCGCACGCAATTCCGCGTTCGGCTGCGCGCCCAGGAATTGCGCGAACGCGAACCGCAACGCCGCGCGCTCTGGCTGGCCTGCGCCGTTTCCTGGGCCTTCGGAATTGCCAGCGCTCCGTATGTCTGGCGTTTGTTCCAATGGTTCGGGGAGCGCACCGGTGTTCCGAAACTCGTCTGGGAACTGGGCTTTGGTTTGTGGTGGACGATTCCCGCGCTGTTCTTTGTGGTCGTCGTGTTGATGGAGAAACTGCGCCAGGGCAACGAATCGGACTGGACGCGGCAAAGCAGATAAACGGATTTGAGTGGAGCGAAAGGAAAGATATGGCAGATTATCAGCAAAAAATAACGGATTCACTCAATGAGCGAAAGCGCCTCAACCAGTTGCGCCGGAGAAAGGAAAAGCTCCGCTTCTGGAGCGAGTTTGGCATTGTTCCGCGCTGGCTGAAGGTCCTGGTGGCCCTGCTCTATCTGATAGCGGTAGGTGTCGCCCTCACCATCAACGCCTCGTTCCGGAATGGTCCCAACGGAAATGAAATGTTCCCGCCGGACTTGAAGGACATGCCGGGCTTGGCCCAGCTCGCGCTTTTCGGCGTGGTCACCCTAATGTCGCTGTTCATCGCGAGTTTCATTTTCATGATCGCCTACGTCAATCGCGACGCCAGCCGCCGCGGCATGAACTCCGCCCTTTGGACCATCCTGGTCCTCATTTTTCTGCCTACCTGGGGCCTCATCGGTTTCGTCATCTATCTTCTGATGCGCGAGCCCTTGCCCTACCCCTGCCCCGAATGCGGCACCGTAGTAAACGCCCGCTTCAACTTTTGCCCTAACTGCAAATGCAACCTCCATCCCTCCTGCCCCCAATGCAAACTCGAAGTAGGCGAGCTCGACAAATTTTGCCCCCACTGCGGCAACGATTTGAAAGCACCTGCCAGCGAAGAAGCGATACAGCGAAGTTCTACCTAGTTTGCAGATTCAGTAGTTCTCAGAAGTGTCCGACGGCGATTGTGAACAGCTGCTTGACACCGGCAAATCTTAGCCTGCGTTCATGATAAACTTGAGTTCCAGGAAATCACATGAAGCCACGGCGAAAATTCACGGTGTTGATCGAGCGAGACGAAGAAGGATTTTACGTAGCCACGGTTCCGGCCCTCCGTGGATGCCACACTCAGGCTAAGAAACTTGACACGCTGATGAAACGCGTGCGCGAAGTTATTCAGCTTTGCCTGGAAGCTGAAAACAACCACCCCTGCCCGCTCGAACTTGTCGGCATCCAACAAATCTCACTATGACCCGGCTTCCCCGCGTCAAGGGAAGAGAAATTGTCCGCGCTCTCGAAAAGGCAGGCTTCGCCATCGACCGGACTCGCGGGAGTCATACGGTGATCTCCCGCACGATTTCTCGAGCGGCAGGCTCATCCTGGGGAACCACAAAGTAGCGGAGCCTCCCCGGCGCGATCCCCTCCGACCGGTACGGGATCCGGTTCTCGAAGAGGCAATCTTCAAGGAGCTTTCCGAAGGCCGCGTCTCCGCCGGCCCATATCTCAATGCTAGCAGCGGCAGGATTCCACGCCTGACGTTCGACAGTCACGCGGGAGTCAGGCTTCTCGGGAAAATCCGAACTGATTTCGTTTCCGAAGAAGGGGCTATCTTGAACCCCGTCGAGGATCTCTCTCACCCGGGGCAAGTCACCGCGAAAGACTCGGACCAAATATTTGGGCCGGGGCATCGCGAGTTCAAAAACAAGGTGGTCGCTGCTGGATTGGACGTGGTGGCGAATCCCGTTTTCGCGTAACAGCGCGACAACCCTGCTTACTGCTACGGGATCACCGCCTCGCCATACCATTTCCAGACGGTCCCCCCGGTCTTTTTCACTGAGCGGCCGACCTCGCAGTTCTTCGGGAACGAGTCCCACGCCACAGATCGTACAGAGCTGAAACTGGGCATCGTATTCCGTATCGCAGAGAGGACAATACTTGATGGCGCCGGGAACCGCTGCCGTCGAAGTGGGTTCTGCTTCGTTGATAGGCTCGACAATCAATTGCGCTCGGCAGCTCGGACACACAGCAAGTGATGAAGAACAGGCGGACGAGCAGTTGTAGCAAATCTGCGTCCGTAATTTGCGGGTTGCCCCAGTCGTCCAATGAAGGATGGAGGCAGCAGCAACGTTTAAGCCGCGTTCCAGATCCGACGCGAGCAAGTGAATCGTGGAGTCGCGGTGCGCTATGGAGCCGATCAGCCCGCCAAGAGTTCTCTCCGCGCGTTCTGGAATTCCGGCCTCGAAGAGTGCGGCGTTGACAATGTCAAATTCTTCGAGGCCGCGGCCCTTCCACAGCAGCCGTGGCGGATTCATCCGCACGTTTTCTGCATCGAGTGAGGCCACCAGCTTGGCCTCGCACGAAGCGCATCGTTCGCTGCTTTCCTGGTATTCGGCACCGCACAAGGGACAATATTTCATAAAAGCAGACGCTTTCAGTATCTTTCGACGGCGAGGGCCACGGCGTTCCCGCCGCCGAGGCAGAGGGCGGCGATGCCGCGCTTAAGGTTGCGGCGTTGCAATTCGTAGAGCAGCGTGACGAGAATGCGCGCGCCGCTTGCGCCGATCGGATGGCCGAGAGCAACGGCGCCGCCGTTCACGTTCACTTTTTCGGGATTGAGCTTGAGCTGGCGTGTAACGGCAATCGCCGCGACGGCGAACGCTTCGTTCAGTTCGACGAGATCAACATCTTTGTCGCGATCCCACCCGGTTTTTGCGAGCAATTTTTCGACCGCCTCCACCGGCGCCATCATCACCCACTTTGGCTCCACGCCACTTACGGCTTGCGCGACGATTCGGGCGATCGGATTTTTTCCGAGCCGCGCCGCATTCCGCTCACTGGTCACAATTAACGCCGCCGCTCCGTCGTTCGTGCCGGGAGCATTGCCCGCCGTCACCGTGCCGTCTTTCTTGAACGCCGGCTTCAATTTCGCCAGCGCTTCCATCGAGGTATCCTCGCGCGGCGATTCATCGTACTTGATCACCAGAGGCTCGCCCTTTTTCTGTGGTACTTCGATCGGCAAAATCTGCGCTTCAAAAAAACACGATTTCCGCGCGCGTACCGCTTTCTGGTGGCTCTCCACAGCAAACCTGTCCTGCTCCTCGCGCGTGATGCCGTATTTCTCCGCAACCAGCTCGCCCGTCATCCCCATGTGAAAATTTTCGTAAGCGTCCCACAACCCGTCATTGATCATCGAATCGACAAGTTTTCCATCCCCGATGCGATAACCGGTTCTCGCCTGCGGCAGCAGATACGGGCAATTGGACATGGACTCCATCCCGCCCGCCACGACGATTTCCGATTCGCCAAGCTGCACCGCCTGCGCCGCCAGCGCGACAGCTTTCAGTCCGGAGCCGCAAACCTTGTTAATCGTCATCGCCGCGACACGCGCGTCACATCCACCTTTCAACGCAGCTTGCCGAGCAGGATTTTGTCCGAGCCCCGCCTGCACCACATTGCCGAGAATGGCCTCATCCACCAACTTGGCATCGAGACCAGAACGGCGGATCGCTTCGGCAACAATCTTGCCGCCAAGCTCTGGCGCGGAGAATCCGGCCAGGCCGCCTTGAAATCTTCCAATAGGCGTGCGAACAGCAGAGAGAATGACGGGGATTTCCGTACTCATGCGAAGCCTCCAGCGGAGAGACACACCATTATAGCGCGATTGGAAAACGGAGGCTTTTGCGGACGACACAACTCCGAGGGCGGAGAATTATCCGCCCTCGGAAATTTACTCAGCGTTGTTCAGCGGTTAATTCGTCGCGGCTTCAGCCGCGCCCGGCTGCCCTTCATCCGCGCTCGGACCGTAAAGTCCGGGCACAGCCACTCCGAGCAACCGGAAGTACACCGTGAGCTGCCCGCGATGATGATAGAGGTGATTGAGGCACATTCCACGAATGCAAGCCACCCGCGGCATGGCGAAAATCTTCTGCCCTCCGGCAAGCAGCGTCCAGTCCTTCATAATTTCGGCATCGCTGACGCCCGCAAGAGCCGCGCGCGCCTCTGCGGCAGCCTTATCAAACGCTGCGAGAAGTTCCTTGCGATTGGCGATTTTGGGCGGCTCGAAGGAGGGACCGCCGACGGGAGCGTAGTCCAACTCCTGCGTATTGATCGTCATGGTGATCCACTCAGGGACGGTGCCAACGTGCCCGGCGAGCCAGCCCAGCGTCCCGGACTTCTCGTGCGGCTTCCAATTCCACTTCTCGTCCGGACAGCGTTCGAGCGTCTTCCGCGTATTCTGCATTTCCTGGTCAAATTCCGGCAGCATGGATTGTCCAATGGTCATGGGATCCTCCCTCGTGGAATTCCGCAATTCAGCGCACCGATACTAGGCGAATAAAAAGCGAACTGTCAAGCACTTTTTTTCAGGCACCAGGAGTTCCTTCCCCGGCTTGTTCGGTCTGTCCGGCTTAGTTGCAAGCACCCGCTAATTGGTAACCTGGAATGAACAAAAATTAACAAATTTTGCCGAGGGCTCAGAGTGCTGTTGACACGCTCGACAGACAGCAGAGAATAGCGCTATGGCACACCAATTCAAAACATCTTACGTGCAGGATTCCATCGATCTTTTCCACTACTACAAAAAACTCGGCGAACGCGCCATGGCGCAATGCCCCGACGAAGGGCTCTTCGCCACGCTCGACGCGGAATCCAATTCCATCGCCATCATCGTAAAACACATGTCGGGAAACATGCGCTCGCGGTGGACCGATTTCCTGACCAGTGACGGAGAAAAGCCGGACCGTCAGCGCGACACCGAATTCGAAGAGCCGCCAAAAACGCGCGCCGAACTGATCGAACTGTGGGACCGCGGCTGGAAATATCTGTTCGACGCGCTGGCCCCGCTGAGCGACGCAGACTTGGTGCGAACGATCACCATCCGTACCGAACCGCACTCCGTCATGCAAGCGATCAACCGCCAGGTCGCCCACTACTCCTACCACGTCGGCCAGATCGTATTCCTGGCCAAGCACGCGTCCGCCGACAAATGGGAAGCTCTCACGGTCCCCAAGAAAAAATCCGCCGAATTTAATTGGCAAGTAGCAGCCGGCGAGAAATCGCAGCGATGATGGCGAGCCTCCGGCATCAGTGACTTGATTTAATTGCCTGCTCAGAAACCGCGTGCTAGTCTCGCGACAATGAGGCGTGCGATGAACAGATTACCCACGACCGAACTGATATTCGAAGTGACGCAAGAAGTTGGAGGTGGCTATTCCGCGGAATGTCTGACGGAAGATATTTTCACGCAGGGCGCAACTTGGGAGGCATTGCGGAAGAATGCAAGGGAAGCAGTGCGCGTTTATTTGTATGATGCTACCTTGCCCCGGTGGATCCGTCTCAGGTTCGCACGCGATGAGGTCCTCCGATTAGCGTGATGGCAATGAGCGTGATTTTTGACGCAGGTCACCTGAGTACGGCACCAGCAATAAGGATCGCAGGTAGCCTGCTTTGCTTCTGCGTGATGTCCGCATGTGTGCTGTGGGCTCTGGTAATTAGTCTTGACCGCGTCAATCAGGTGAACGAGCGACTTCCGGCTGAGGAAAGAATTGGATATCCGCTTGGATTTTTGGGGCCGGAAAGAAATTGGAGATTCGAGAAGGAATACGAGAGACTCTTCCCCGATCGCAGGCTCCGCAGAAAAGAGCGGATTCTTTGGCTACTAGGCGTCCTCGCAATGATTGGTCTGGCCATCGCAATTAAACCCCTACTGTAATTTTTCGCGCACTCGTTTCCTCTTCCGAGAAAATTCCGCTACCCTTCTAGTCGATGGCGACATTGTTTGACATGGAGCCGCTTGGTGACGGCGGGCTAAAGCTGAATGCGGCGCAGAAGCGGGCGATCACGCACGGCGACGGGCCGCTGCTGGTGATTGCGGGCGCGGGCACGGGGAAAACGCGCGTCATCACCGAACGCATACGGCACTTGCTGGAATCGGATGCGTCGCTCTCCGGGGAAAACATCCTGGGATTGACGTTTACGGACAAAGCGGCGGCAGAGATGAAGTCGCGCGTGGTCAAGGCGGCGGGCGAGCGCGCCAAAGACGTTACCCTCAAGACCTTTCACGCCTTTTGCGAGTCGCTGCTCAAAGACGTGGATTCCGATCACATCATGCTGGATACGGTCGATCATTGGATTTTGCTGCGGCGCAACCTGCACCGGCTGCAGCTGGACCGCTACCGGAGGCTGGCCGAGCCAGGGCAGTTCCTGAGTGATTTCCTACAGTTTTTTTCGCGCTGCCAGGATGAGCTGGTCTCCTCCAGCGACTACGCGCGTTATGCGGAACAGCTTGCCGCGGAACTGGAAGCCGAGCGCGCGCAACTCGATGCGGACACACTGGGCGAACGCGAAGAAATGGTGGCGCGCGAACTGGAAATCGCGCGGGCGTACAAAGCCAGTGAAGAATTGCTGCGCGAAAAGAAGCGTTCTTCCTTCGGCTCGCTGATCACCGGCGCCGTTGAACTTCTCGAACGCGATGCCACGCTTCGCGCAACGCTGCAAAACCGCTATCGCTACATTCTTGTGGACGAATTTCAGGACACCAACATCGCGCAGCTGCGCCTGCTGGAATTGCTCGCCAACGAAACGAAAAACATCTTCGCCGTCGGCGACAACGACCAGGCCATCTATCGCTTCCGCGGCGCGTCTTTTGGCAGCTTCAAACTTTTCCTGGAGCGTTTTGCCGGATGGCGCGAAGGAGACGATTCGACGCCGTTTCGTGTGAGCCTCACGGAAAACTATCGGTCGACGCCGAACATTTTGCGCGTGGCAAGCCAGGTCATCGGAATGAACACCACGAGCGTGGATTTTCCAAAAAAGGTGCTCACGACGAGCCGCAAGGAGGGAGAAAAGATTCGCATCGTGGAACTGGCAGAAATCGAGGATGAAGCGCGCTGGGTGGCCAAGGAAATCGAACGCATCCACCACACCGGACGCCGCTGGCGCGACTTCGCCGTGCTGTACCGCGCGCACAATCATCGCGACGCATTGGTGACGGAGCTTTCGCAGCGCAAGATTCCTTTTGTCATCTCCAAGCTTTCCATCCTGGAGCATCCGCTGGTCAAAGATTTGATCGCGTACCTCCGCCTGATTGCCAAGCCTTACGATGATATTGCCGCCGCGCGCGTGCTGGCGGCGCCGGCGTGGCGGCTGACTCCTTCGGACCTGGTGCGTTACGCGGAACGCGCGCGCAAGAACCGCAAGAAAATTTACGACGAATTGCAGACCAAGCAGGCGAGCTTGCCGTTCGAACCCGCGGCCAGCGACTTGACGGAGCTGCTGAATTTTCTGTCCGAGCAGCGTAAGAGCATGCCACGGCGCACGGCGGCGGAAATTCTGGCCGACCTGCTCGAATGGCTGGAACTCTACGCTCGTGCTTCGGCGCAAGACCGCGCCTACGTGAAGCGCCTGCCCGAATTCGTGAAAGCCTGGGAACCGAAGAGCGAAACCTGGGGATTGCCGGAGTTTGTGGAATACCTCGAATTCTTCGACCAAGCCGGCGGCACTATTTCCCTGGATGAAGATATGCCCGGCGACGCCGTGCAGTTAATGACTGTCCACGGTGCCAAGGGTCTGGAGTTCTCGCACGTCTTCGTGCTGCGTGTAAACAAAAACAAATTCCCCCAACCGGAACGCTCCCACGTTTTCGAATTCCCCGCCCGGTTAATGAAAGAAGGCGCGCCCGAAGAGCTTTTTCATCATCAGGAAGAGCGGCGGCTGTATTACGTGGCGCTGACGCGCGCGCAGGACCGGCTGACCATCACTTCGCTGGCCGAGAGGAAAGCGAAGGTGCCGCCGTTCATTGAAGACATCCTTATGGATCCGGCCATCAAGCGCCGTGACGTGCTGCAACTGGCTCCCAAGGTTGCGCCGGCGCCGGCCGCGTCGACGGAAGACAAGGACGCCGGAATCGCGCAGAACGCGCTCTTTGCACCGGGCGGCTTGCCAAGGATTTTTTCGCGCATTGCGGATTGGGCGGAAACGTTTCACCCGCCGTCACCGGAACCACTGCAACTGCATCCTTCCGCGGTGCAAAGCTACCGGTCCTGTCCGCAGCGCTACTTGTTTTCATCGCTCTGGTCCTTGCAAGAAGGACCGAAGGCCACACTCACCTTCGGACGCGTAATCCACGCCACGATCCGGCGGATGATGGCGGAGTTCAAGAAAGGCAATCGCCTGCCTTTTGAGGAAGTGCAGAGAATCTTCGAAACGGAATGGTCGGACGCGGGTTTCGAAGACGATTATCAGGAAGGGGAGTACAAGAAAGACGGGCTGGAGCAACTGCGAGCTTTCCATCGAGCTGTGCTGGAGGAGCCGTTGCTGGTGCTGGAGCTGGAAAAGAATTTCGAACTGCCGGTAGAAAACAACGTGGTTCTGAAGGGCCGCATCGACCAGGTGAATTCCCTGGGGCGTAGCGACGTAGAAATTGTGGATTACAAGACGGGCAAAGCAAAGAAAGACGCGGACGCGAAGAAAGACCTGCAACTGAGCGTCTACGCCATTGCAGGGAAAGAGATTTTTGAGTGGAATCCCGTGCGCCTGGTTTTCCACTACCTGCAGGACAATCAGCGGCAGGAAACCACGCGTGACGCGAAACAACTCGACGAGGCGCTGCGTATTGTTCAGGAGACGGCCGCGGACATTCGCGCGGGCGAATTTTCCGCCAAGCCGGGATTCATTTGCCGAAGTTGCGCATACAAACCAATCTGCCCGGCGCATGAAGAGTCCTTGAGCGCCTGAGCAAACGGAAAATCGGGAGAAGAACAAGAGGAGAAGGATCCGTGAATCGAAAAAACGTGTACCTGGTCCTTTGTATTCCCGGAGCTGTGCTTCCCTACTCGCAGTTTGTCCCCTGGCTCATGGAGAACGGGTTCAACGCCTCGCTATTTGTCCAGCAACTGTTCGCCAATCGCATCAGCGGATTCTTTGCGTGGGACGTCTTGATCTCGGCCGTGGTCGTGCTTGGATTTGTTCGCAGCGAGGGCAAACGGATGGGCGTGAAGCTCGTTTGGCTCCCAATCCTGGGAGTCTTAACCGTCGGCGTATCGTTCGGCCTTCCACTTTTCTTGTATCTCCGTGAGCGCGCTTTGGGAGGATCGGCAATAGCGCCGGCAAAGGCCTGACGCAATTTTCCGGAAAGGCTTTCAAAATACGCGAAGAGTTCGAATTATCGCGGCGTGGCTCCCGCGTAGTAGCCCTCGCGCGTCAAGATGGTTAGCCCATCGCGCTTCACGCGAACTTCAATGGAGTGATATTCCGCACCCCGGTCAGTTCCGGCGGGTGCGTAGGCCAGCGTGTATTCGTTGCGGGCTTGCTCTGTCACCCGCGAGTACAGCTCCTCCATCGCGCGGCTTTTCACGCCGTAGAAGACGTCGCCGCCGGTGTCGTGAGCGTACTTGGAGAGCCGTTCGAATTTCCGGTCAAAGTACGCGTTACCAACGCCAACGGCATAAACCGCGATGTTGTAACGAAGCAGTTCTTTCAACGTGGTTGAATAGTTGTAGGTGTTAAACTTCGGGCCGTTTACGCCATCGGAAATCAGGAAGATAATTTTGCGCCTGTCGCGGCCGCGGTCCTTTAGGAGTTGGGCCGCGTTGTAAACGGCGTCGTCCAGAGCCTTGGTCGGCTGGCCCTTGATGTTCATGGTTGCCGCACCGACGCTCGGCGCGTCTCCCTCTGCGGAGTGGCCATTGATGGATGGCGCGTTACTAAAGGCCGGGCTGGAGGGCGCCACGGAAGGCTGCGAATCCAGTTGGGTGCGCTTTAACTCTGTGAGCAGTTTATCTTGGTCGGTGATAAAGCCCTGCCCTTGATGAAAGAACTGGTCGAAGCGGCAGACAAAGGTCTCGTCATTCAGGCTTAATCCTGCAACGATCGCGCGAAGGCTGTCCGCTACCTGTTTCTCATCCTTGGATTTCAGGTCGTTGTCAATCAGCACGACCATCGAAAGCGGATAAACCTCCACGCTGAAGAAGCTTATTTTTTGCTCGACGTTGTCTTCGAAAATCCGGAATTCATCGCGGCGCAGATCCGGGACAAGGTGCCCGGAGCCATCCTTAACGGTTACGGGCACGACGACGACATTGACGGGAATGGTGATCCTGGTGGGCGCGCCCTGCTGTGGTGCGGTCTGCTGGCCCTGCGGTGCAGCAGCGGGCGGCGAGCCTTGTTCCGGCGCTTGCGCGCCCAGTTTTGTAAGCGAAACGGCAACCGCGAATAGCAGTACACCAGTCAGGAGTGAGCTTTTTCGTAGACTTTTCATGGTCCTCAGGCCAAACTTCCTATCGGATTCAGCCGCTCGGGTGGCTTCCGCCACGCATCCATCGTGGCGTTTCGCCGCATCCTACAGGGCGACAACATCCCAGCGGGCATTTCCGGCCGGGCATCTCTCGACGAGGAAAGTATACATGCGTTCTATCAAGAAAGTTGTGACGCAATGCGCTGCATTGCTGGTTGTATGGGCTCTGGCCGCTCCGGCCATGCCGCAGGAGCCCGCTCCGCAGGGCCCGGTTATCAAGTCGCAAGTCAACCTCGTCAATATTTTCGCTACTGTGCGCGACAAAAACAAGCGCATCGTCGGCGACCTCAAGCAGGAAGATTTTAAGATCACGGAAGACAATCAGGACCAGAAAATCGCGTTCTTTTCCAAGGAAGTGACTCTGCCCATTACCCTCGCACTCTTGCTGGACACTTCCGGCAGCGAGCAGTTCATGCTCGGCCCCATTCAGGAGGCCGGCAGCTCGTTTCTGCGCCGTGTGCTGCGCAAAGGCGACGAAGCTCTGGTGATGTCATTCGACACCGACGTGGATTTGCTATCGGATTTTACCGATGACCGCGCGCAGCTCGACCGCGCCGTGCATCACACGCGCATCAACGTCTCCATGAGAGGTGGAGGGATTAACCCCGGCCCCGTGCCCACGGGCACCGTCACCGGGACCGCGCTTTATGACGCCATTTATCTCGCCTGCTCAGAAAAGCTCAATACCGAAGCCGGCCGCAAAGCCATCGTGATCGTATCCGACGCGCAGGACGAAGGCAGCAAGGTGCGCATCGAAGAAGCCATCGAAGCCGCGCAGCGCACCGACACCGTGATTCACGTGATTCTCGTCGCCGACCCGCACTACGGCGCCAATGGCGGCGCGGCAAGGAAGCTCGCCGAGGAAACCGGCGGCCGAGTGCTCAACGCCAGCAACGACAAAAAGCTGATGCAGGCGTTCGACGAAATTTCCGAAGAACTCCGCAGCCAGTACACGCTCGGCTACTACCCGTCCAACTCCGCGCTCGACGGCAAATTCCGCAAAATCCACGTGGAGACCGCTAACCACGACCTGAAAGTCCTCGCCCGCAAAGGCTACTACGCCCCCAAAGGGTGATGGAATTGTTGAAGCGACTCAGTGGATTTGCCTTCGCGGCAGTCGCCCTATTGATGTATGTTTTGCATGACGCTCCGGCGACGCAATCACTCCACGCGGCGTTAGTGTCGCAATCCTCAGACCGCATCCGTGCTGATGAACCGAACGCCGTCACGCTGGATCTTATTGCGCTCGACAGCGATGGACAGCCGATTGCGGATCTGAAACGTGAAGAGCTTCGTATCTTCCAGGACAGACAGGAATTAAAGATTGAGTCCATATCGCCGGCCATGAAGGAACCACTAACTCTTGGCATTTTTTTCGATGCGAGCGGTAGCCGCAACGAAGATCGATTCATTTCAGAGGAGGCCCGGCTAGCGAGCGAGCTTGTGCACTCCGTCTGGCGCGAAGGCGATACAGGGTTTGTGTTACTTTTTGCCTCAGGAATTTATTTCTCGGCGAAGCCTACCGGAAGCTTGGAGGAAATCGACGAAGGACTAAATCTAGTTCCTCAGGCGACCTATCATGGTGCTACAGCCTTGTTTGACGCCCTTACCGTTGCGGACCCGGCAAAGTTCGCCGGTTCTCCCGGTCGGAAGATCTATGTGGTCTTCAGTGATTTTGAAGACAATGCAAGCCGACACAAGCCTGAGCAGGCTATCGACGCTGCGCAAAAGGCCGGAGTCGCGATTTTCCCCGTTTTGCTACGCGAGGGCTTTGGGGGATTTCACGATAAGCGAGCAGTGAAAATTAGTAATGAGCGAGCTGCGATGTTTGCGGATAAAACGGGCGGAGAAGTTCTTATTCCTGAGTCCGGAAAGCAGCTCGCCGCCACCATGCAAATGCTCACTGGTCATCTAAGATCGGCCTACCGGATCAGCTACATCGCTGCAGCAGCAGCTCCTCAAAATAATCGCAAGGGCTCAAAAATTCGCATCGAAACCACTCGGCAACACGCGAAGCTGCTCTACCCTAAAGATTGATCCTCGTTTCATCTACTCGCGGGCGTTCGCCAAATGCAATTCGTCCTGAAATTTCTTCCCGAGGTGCCGCAACGAGCGACGCGGCCTAACTGGCAGGAAATTTACGAGTTTATGGTCCCCCAGGGGTACTAGCGAGGTACCATTGAGATTCTCCGTGTGACGTTGGTATTCTGAAGTCTCCTCTGCCCACCCTCAGGCCCGAGATGTTTTTCTAAGAAGGCAGCGAGCCATGGATGCCGAAAAACTGCGCGTCGCCCGGGACAAACTCACACGCGTGTTCCGCTATCTGGAAGCGCTGAACCAGCACCGCAATCCCGCCAAGCGCCAGATTCGCGAACAGCCCTGGAGTTTCTGGCTGCGTGATCTTCCCGAACATCCCTCCCTTCAACGAGGGGCCGCGAAAGGCAGCATCTCGAAATCGAAGAACGGGAACAGCGAAGGTGTGGAAACCGGCGGCGCAAGTTACGTTCTGAAGGCGCAACGGCCGCGGCTGACTCGCCCGCCCGAGCCGCCTGAGGAAATTGTCGGGTGGCTGGAAGACGGGTGGGACGACCCTTCGAACGGCTTCTCTGTCAAGCAAACGTTGGATGCGCCACAGAATGGGGCAGAGCCCAGGACAATGAAGTTTGCGGACGATCCGGCCAGGGCGGCGAGCCTGGAGCGTTGGAGGGCTCTCCGCACTGATTGGGTGAAATCCGAGAAGCCAGCGCGCGCGGCGATGAGAATTTTTGAATCTCTCTACGCACTCTACGGCCGCATCGATCGCGAGGCGGAACGTGTAGAGCTCGTTTTAGGCGACGGCATTTTGAGCTGGCCTCGCGCGGATGGAGGCATCTATCATCCGATACTCCTTCAGCGGCTCCAATTGCAGTTCAATGCATCGGTCCCTGAATTCACGCTTTCGGAAGCGGACCATCCGGTTGAGCTTTACTCCGCTTTGTTCCAATCGATGAACGATGTGGATGGACGCGCGATCGGCCGGTGCCGCGAGGAGTTGGAGCAAGAGGGCTTTCATCCGCTTGTTAACGGTTCAACGTCAGACTTTCTGAAGCGGCTGGTGGTACAGCTCTCGCCGCGTGGAGAGTTTCTCGAGGACCGCGCGCCGGACGAGGAAGTCAGCGACCCGTGCATTGGGCGCGATCCGGTCCTCTTCCTGCGCGCACGCACGCTGGGATTTGCAGCCGCGATTGAAGGCATCCTCGCGGACCTTCGCACTCGAGAAGACCTGCCTTGGTCCTTGTTGAATATCGTCGGAGAAGAAGCGCCGATTCATGATGCGGGAAATGCGGACGCATCCGCAAACGGCGCCGCTCCAGAAGATAGCGAAGTGCTGCTGAGCAAACCCGCCAATCCCGAACAGATTCGAATCGCGAAGCAGCTCGAGGAACACGGCGGAGTCCTGGTGCAAGGTCCTCCAGGCACGGGAAAAACGCACACCATCGGCAATCTTGTCGGCCATTTGCTGGCGCAGGGCAAGAGCGTCCTGGTCACGAGCCACACGACGAAGGCGCTGCGCATGGTGCGGCATCACATTGTCCCCGAGTTGCGTCCGTTGTGCGTCAGCTTGCTGGAAAGTGATCTGGACAGCCGCAAACAGCTGGAGAGCGCCGTGGGGTCGATCGCGGAGAGGTTGTCGCGGGCCGACGCGGGATCTCTCGAACTCGAAGCAAAAAAATTGGAATCCGAACGACTCGACGTCCTGAAAAAGCTCGATGAAATCCGGACGCAGTTGGCGGAAGCCCGCGCCGACGAATATCGGTCCATTGCGATTGGCGGGAAGTGTTGGGTGCCCGCCGATGCCGCTCGCCAAGTGGTCCAGGAAAAGGACGCGCTCGGCTGGCTTCCCGGCCCGGTGGCCGCGGTGGCGCCGCTGCCACTTTCTGCCGGTGAACTGGCCGATCTTTATCGCACGGGTGTTTCGATTTCCCGCGAAGACGAGAACGAACTCTCCGGTCATCTTCCCGAGCTGCAGGATCTTCCCAGAGTGGAAGAGTTCGAGGCCAGCGTGAGCGAGCGCAATCGTCTCGGGATGGAGGACCTCGATCTGCGTTCCGATTTGTGGGAGTCCGGTGCGGCGCAAACTTCGGCTGGAGAAATAGAAGGATTAGCCGCTGCTCTTGCGCAGGCGGTCGAACCTCTTTCCGGCAAGGACAAATGGAAACTCGCCGCGGTATACGCCGGCAAATACGGCGATGTGCACCGGCAGCCATGGGACCAGCTCATCAGCTTCGTGCGGCTGGTTCATCGCGAAGCCGCAAACGTTCAGGAATCGTTCGTCAAGTACGGCCCGGAAAGTTCCAACGATTCTGGGGCCAAGGAGCAGGAGCGCATCGCGGGCGAAATCCTGGGGCATCTGGAAGAAGGCGGCAAGCTTGGCTCGCTGACGCTTTTCACTCACAAGTCCTGGAGCCAATTCCTGGAACAAACGAAGGTGAACAGTGCCCGCCCTCGCCTTCCCGAACATTTTCACGCCTTGCGCCAAATGTTCCGCATCAGGGGTCTTCGCGAAGACCTCCGCGCCCGGTGGGATCGACAAGTGGCGATTCTTGGGACTCCACATTCGAGTGAAATGGGCGAAGAGGTCGAAAAAACGCTGATCCAGTATTGTGACTCGATCGAGGACTGCCTGGGCTGGCAAGAGCGGATTTGGCTTCCTTTGCAACGGCGACTAGAAGACATCGGCTTCCGTTGGGATAAATTCCTGGCCGAACAGCCCGCGGTGGTCGGTTCCGACGGCGAGTTGGCGCGCGTTCACCTTGCCGTCACACAGGCTCTGCCGCCGATCTTGGACTCCCGCTTCAAGAAACTGAGACTGCTTCAACTGGAAGAAGAATTCCGAGATCTCAAGAACCGGCTCAAACTTGCAGCCCGCGTAGCGAAGGCATCCAAAGTGATCCGCCTGCTCCTGGCTGCGGTGAACGACGAAGATTCCAATAACTACCGCGAAGCCTACGAGCGCTTGCTGGAATTAAAGAGCAAACAAGCGGACCTGGACTTGCGGCGCACATTGCTAGCCAAGCTCGAGACCGCTGCCCCGGCATGGGCCGGAGCGATTCGCAATCGCTCCGGGGTGCATGGCCGCGGGGAGCCGCCGCGCGACGCCGGTTCCGCCTGGTCCTGGCGGCAGTTGAACGATGAACTCGATCGCCGTGGCAGCGTCTCGCTCGAAGCCTTGCAGGCCAAGACTGAAAAGTTGAGCGAGCAGTTGCGCCGTGTGACCGTCGAGCTCATTGACAAGCGCTCCTGGTCGTCACAGGCGCGCCGCACCTCTTCCCGGCAGCCGCAAGCGCTCGTCGGCTGGCTGGATACCATTCGCCGCATCGGTAAGGGGCACGGAATTCGCGTTTCCCTTTTGCGTGCCGAAGCGGCCAGAAAAATGAGTGAGTGCCGCGGGGCCGTCCCCGTTTGGGTTATGCCGCTCTCCCGCGTCGTTGAAAACTTCGACCCGCGCACGACCCGCTTCGACGTCATCATCATTGACGAAGCCAGCCAGAGCGACGTGATGGCGCTGGTCGCTCTGTACCTGGGCAAGACGGTCCTTGTAGTGGGCGACCACGAGCAAGTCAGCCCATCGGCGGTCGGACAGGATTTGAGCGTGATTCAGAACCTCATATTCCAGTATCTCCGCGGAATCCCGAACGCCGATCTCTATGATGGCCAGATTTCGATCTACGATCTCGCGCGCCAGTCGTTTGGCGGCACAACTTGTCTTGTCGAACATTTCCGGTGTGTCCCGGAGATCATTCAGTTCAGCAACATGATTTCCTACGACGGCCGCATCAAGCCTTTGCGCGACGCGAGCCGCGTCCACTTGCGGCCGCACACCATCGCGCATCGCGTTTCCGGGTCCAGCCGTGATGGCAAGATCAATCGCCAGGAAGCCCAGACCGTCGCTTCACTCCTGGCGGCCGCGATGGAGCAACCCGAATACAAGAAGAATGACGCGGGTCAGCCGCTGACGTTTGGAGTGGTTTCTCTGGTTGGCGATGAGCAAGCCATCGAAATTGACAACCTGGTTCGCGCGCACGTTTCCCCCGACCGCTATGAACTCCATCGCGTGCTCTGCGGAAACGCCTCGCAATTCCAAGGGGACGAGCGCGATGTGGTGTTCATTTCCCTGGTTGACACCGCCGAGCGCGGCTCTCTCTCTCTGCGCGATCAGGAACTTTTCAAGCAACGCTTTAATGTTGCCGCTAGCCGCGCCCGCGATCAGATGTGGATCGTTCATTCGCTGAGTCCGCATGACGATTTGAAAGCGGACGATCTTCGCAGGCAATTGATCGAACACGCGGAAGACCCCGCGCGCCTCATGCGCGCATTGGAAGAGAAGGAGAAGCGCACGCAATCGAACTTCGAACGGGAAGTGATGAAGCGTCTCGCCGCGGCGGGGTACCGGGTCACTCCTCACTGGAGAATTGGAACGTTTCGAATCGATCTGGTCGTTGAGGGGAACGGGAATCGCCTGGCCATCGAGTGCGACGGCGATCGCTACTACCCGCTCGAAAAGCTCCCTGAGGACATGGACCGGCAGTCTGTGCTGGAGCGCATGGGTTGGATTTTCACCCGCATCCGCGGCTCGGAGTTTCTCCGCAACCCCGCTCGCGCCATGAAGCCCGTTTTCGAAAAGCTGCAGGCACTGGAGATTCCTCCCGCGGGTAAATCTATGGACGCCAGCCCAGCGGGACTGGCCTCGGAGGACGTGGTCGACCGCGTTATCCGCCGCGCCGAAGAGCTTCGCCGAAGCTGGTCGAAGACCAACGGAGCGGCCTCTCGTTCATCTTCCCGGATCTCGGCGGCCGCTACAGTCTAGGGAAGGCACAGATTCTGGGCTTCCCTCTCTGCTCTGTCTGCCATTTTTCAATTTTTCCCTGCTTTCTTTTCCCGAAGGAATTGACCGCAGCCCCTCGACCGTCTACCATCCTCAATTCAACTACTCGCAATGCTTAACGAAACAATCGGCCACTACCGTATTCTCCGCAAGCTCGGCAGCGGCGGCATGGGCATCGTCTACGAAGCCGAGGACTCCAAGCTCGGCCGCCGCGTGGCCCTGAAATTCCTTCCGGAGAGCACCCATCATGATGAGCAGGCGATCGAGCGCTTCTTGCGCGAAGCCCGCGCCGCCTCCGCCCTAAATCACCCGGGCATTTGCACCATCCACGCCATCGAAGAACACGAGAACCGCACCTTCATCGCCATGGAGCTGCTCGAGGGACAAACTCTCGACAAGCTTTTCCCGCTCGGCCCGCTACCCATTCCGCGCACGGTGGACATCGGCATTCAGCTCGCGGACGCTCTCGACGCTGCGCACAAAAAAGGGATCGTCCACCGGGACATCAAGCCCGCCAATATTTTCGTCACCGAGCGCGGCACGGTCAAAATCCTAGACTTCGGCCTGGCCAAACTTTTGCCGCAACGCGAAGCCGGTCTTCACGGCACGACCATGGACAATTCCGAGACGCTCATCCTCACCAGTCCGGGGACGGCGGTCGGCACCATCGCTTACATGTCGCCGGAGCAGGCCCGCGGCGAAGATCTCGATACGCGCAGCGATCTCTTCTCGCTCGGCGCCGTCCTCTATCAAATGGTGACCGGCAAGCTTCCGTTCCCCGGCTCAACCAGCGCGGTCGTCTTCGACAATATTCTCAATGCCGCGCCGGTTTCTCCCGTCATGCTGAACGCCGGAGTTCCTGTCGAACTCGAGCGCATCCTCAACAAGGCTCTCGAGAAAGATCGCGATGTACGCTACCAAGTCGCCGCCGAGCTGCGCGCCGACTTGAAGCGATTGCAACGAGAGCTTGACTCGGGCAAAACCGCCGCGGCGTCTTCTGCTCGCGTCAGCGCCGTTGTACCAGCGGCCGCTCCCCCGTCTGAGCCTCGTCCTGTCACCCCCTCCAGTGGCTCCGTGATCGTGGAGGCAGCGCGCAAAAACAAAATTGGCACCGGTCTCGTGGTTGGAGCCACCCTCCTCCTGCTCGTCGCCGCTGCCTTCGGCATTTTCTCACTTCTGCCCCACAAAAAAACTCTGCCCGTCGAAGCAATGTCCATCGACAATCTCACTAACAACGGTCATGTCTCCCTCGCCAGGATTTCCCCCGACGGAAAATATCTTCTCCACGTACTCGACGAAAATGGTCTGCAATCACTCTGGCTGCGCCACATTCCGACTGGCAGCAACACCCAGGTCGTCACTCCGGCTGCCACGCGCTATAGCGGTCTTACTTTTTCTCCCGATGGCAATTACATCTACTTCGTCCGCCGCGAGGATTCCGAACAAGCCATCGCTTCCCTCTACGATGTTCCCATGCTGGGAGGGACTCCCCGACTACTCATCAAGGACGTGGATAGTCCAATCGCCTTTTCCCCCGACGGCCAGCGCTTCGCCTATTTGCACCAGCACGGAGATTCCTCGGTAACCGACCTTAAGATTGCGCGACCCGACGGCTCCTCGGAGCGCGAGCTCTTCCATCACAAGGAGGTTCAAACGGACAGCCTGACGCTTTCCTGGTCCCCCGACGGCAAATCCATCGTCATTCCCATCGTCCAGCCAACAACGCAGGATATCGGCGGATTCCTCGTCGTGGACGTCGCCACAGGCTCCGTGAAGCAGGCGGCCGTCACCAAGGACCACATTTATTTCGAGCCCAACTGGCTTCCGGATATGGCCGGTCTGCTCGTATCCGCCTCCTCCGCGGAAACGGGATTTGTCCGTCGCCAAATCGGCATTGTTTCTTTCCCCAGCGGCGACTTCCGTGTATTGACTACCGATACCAACAGCTATTTTCATCCCAGCATCTCCGCGGACGGCCAAACCATCGCGGCAAACCAGAGCCAGGGGAGAGTCCAGATCGAGATAGCTCCCGCCGGATCACTTGAGAGCTTCACTCCCGTGAACTTGAATTCGAATTTGCCGTTTTGGGCAACGGACTGGGCTCCCGACTCTCAACTTCTTGTCCTCCAGGGCCCCGAGATTCGCATGGTGAACCCAGCGGGTGGTAGTCGCGTGGTCTTCTCCGATTCGAAATTTGTGATGGATCAGGCCGCCTCTTGCGGAAAAGGAAGCTACGTTGTCTTTCGGTCAATTGGCCGGTCAGGTGGCGCCACAGCAAATTTTTGGCGGATTGATTCGAACGGCACAAACTTGAAGCAGCTCACCTTTGGCGTCAACGACCGAGCGCCCACCTGCTCGAACGACGGCAAGTGGCTGTATTTCGTCGATGCTGCCGACCATCATTTCCTCAAGCGCATTCCCATTGATGGCGGCGCTCCCGAGACAGTCATCAAGGCCACCGCCGAGCCCTACGACCTTTCCCCAGATGGCAAAACGGTCGTTACTTTCGAGGTCCGCGAATCGGATCACACCCCCACGCTCGTTTCTTATTTTCTCGAGGACGGAAAGAAAACGTCTGTGGAATTTGACCCACGGGGGCTGCCACGCTTCGCCTTCATGCCTTCCGGCAAAGCCGTTCTGTACGGTGTGCGGGAAAAGGGCGTGGACAATCTGTGGATGCAGCCGCTGGACGGCGCGGCGCGGCGTCAGCTCACGCACTTCACGTCGGAGAGAATAAACGGCTTCGCCTACTCAAGAGACGGAACGCGGCTGGCAGTCGGACGCGGGCACGCGGATTCCGACGCCGTGCTGCTGCGAAATATTCCCCGTTAGGATAACCGCAGCGCCCCCGAGCCGCTCGTGTCCGAATCGCGTTTTCTAATAACGGATTATTGAAGCGCGGCGCCGCCGGGTTTCGGCGTTACCGGGATGTTGGCAGTAGCGCGGGCAAAATAGCCACGGCGAGCGCGCACCTGAAAGCCCTTGTGCTCGGGCACTTCAATGCGGATTTTGTGGTAGCGGCCGTCCATCACGTAGTTCGTCGGAAGATAGGCAATCGAATACTGGCTGCGCAGCTCGTCGCCGATGTCCTGAAAAGATTGATCGAGATCGTCCACGTGATACGGGAAGAACGCGCGCCCGCCGGTTTCTTCGGCAAGCTGCTGAAGAATTTGGTCGCCGTCGGTCTTAAGATACTTGCGGTCGCTGGTCTTGTTCCGGTCGGTCTCCTCCGGCGAAACCCACTGCGTGCTGGTGCTGATGGTGTAAATGACCACGCTGGTTCGCTGCGCCATCTCGATGGCTTCGGTGCGCGTGTGCATGGATAAATTGTCGTCGCCGTCGCTGATCAGGATCATCACGCGGCGCACCACGTCCGGCTGATCCCCCGGCGGACGGGGCGGATGGCTCAACTCCTTCACGCAGGCATCGTAAACCGCGTCATAGATGGCCGTGCCGCCGCCAGCGCGCGTCTTCATGATTTGATCGCGCAGCACCCCGGTATCACCGGTGAACTGCTGGATGACTTGCGGCTCGTCGTCAAAGGTCATCACGAACGCTTCATCTTTATTGCGGCGCAGCACACTGAAAAGAAAGCTAACCGAAGCATCCTGCTCGAACTTGATGCGGTCCCGGATACTGTTGGAAGTATCCATCAGCATGCCGATGCGCAAGGGGAGATCGGTCTGTTTGCTGAAGTACCGGATTTCCTGAGGAAGCTTGTCGTCAAAAACCTGGAAGTCGCTTTTTTCCAAATCCGGCACGAGTTTGTTGCGCCGGTTCAGCACGGTGAAGAGGACGTCCACCAGGTTGACCGGGACTCGAATCGTCTGATCGCTCTTCTGGGCAGAGTCCTGGCTCGTTGGAGCAGGCGGCGCCGGTGTCGCGGACTGCGGCTTCGTGTCCGTGGTAGTTTGCTGCGCCCGTTCGGTAAGCGGAATGCCAAGCAGCGTCAAAGCTAAAACCAGGGAAAGGATTGTCCGTCGCATTTGCATTGATTATAGGTATCCCGCCAGCGCAGCGTCAATTCGGCTGGGCGGCTCGCCGGCGGCAGCGGAGAGCTTCTCCAGAAACGCGCGCAGCTCCGTGGGCAATGCGGCACGAACCTCGATCCATGCGCCGGTTCGCGGCTGCGCGAAACCGAGCTTTGCCGCATGCAGAAAATTGCGCCCCAGCGCCGGCAGCTCGATTTTTCCAACGCGCAGCTCCCGCGCCGCGCCATACAGCGTATCGCCCACCACTGGATGCTTCAGCGCGGAGAAGTGCACACGAATCTGATGCGTGCGCCCGGTGTGGAGTTGGACTTCGAGCAGCGTCGTATCGCCGATGGTCGCCAGCGCACGCCAGTCCGTTCGTGCCGCGCGCGGATTCGCCATCGCCGCGCCGTGCCAGGTTTTGCGCTCCACCGTCATGCGCGTGCGATGAATCGGATCCCGCCCGATTGCCAGCTCGATGCGCCCGCTTTTTTCCTTCATTTGGCCTTGCACCAGCGCGATATACGTTTTCTTGACCGCGCGCTGGCGAAACGCTTCGCCAAGCTTGGCGTGCGCCGCGTCGTTCTTCGCCACCAAAATCACGCCGGAAGTCTCCTTATCAAGCCGATGCACAATCCCCGGCCGCAGCGGATCGCCACCCTGCGCGAGCGCCTGCCCGCGCCCCAGCAGCGCGTTGACCAGCGTGCCGGACACGGTCCCCGCCCCCGCGTGCACCGTCATCCCCGCCGCCTTGTTGATGGCAATGACGTCCTCATCCTCGTACAACACATCCAGGGGAATCGCCTCCGCCTCCGCAACAATCGCCGGCCGCTCCGATATCTCGACCGTGATTTTCTCCCCGCCGCGCAGATGCACCGCCCCTTTGCTCGCCGCTTTCCCATCCACGCGCACCAGCCCCGCCTCAATCAGTTCCTGCACCCGCGTCCGGCTGAGCTCCGGACACGCCGCCGCGATGAAGCGGTCCAGCCGCGCGCCGGAATCAGCAGCAGCTACGACGAGTTCGCGACGGTTAGGGGGAGTGGTTGGCAGCACTGAAAGATTGTAATGGAAGCGTTCTGGATACAGAGAAGAGAGATACGGAATGCGGTGGGGGGGGTTGTAGTGGCCGGACTTCAGACCGGTCTGGAATGAAAAACACGGGTCTAAAGACCCGCCACTACGAGGAACGGGACTGGCGCGTCGGATTTTATGGCGGGGCCGCTCGCGTCAGCGCGGGGCGCGTATGGCGTCGTCCATGTCGGTGTTGGCTTTTTTGCAGGCGGCGCGGTCGCTTTGGAAGCAATGTTGGAGGTCCTGAAAATAAGTTTGAAGAATGAGCTGGCGCGTCTTGCTCAGGCCTTTCGCGCGGGCGTCGTCGAGGGCAAACTTTACTTTCAGCTCGGATTCGGCGTCAGGCTGCACGCCATAATGCTGGATGAGATTGAAAGTGCTCCAGTACAGCTTGTCCTGCCGCTCGGCTTCGCGCTTCACGGCTTGGTTCAGAGGGTAAACGAAAAGATAATTGAGCCCCAATACGAAGAACAGCCCGAAGATCCCAAAGATCAGGAGCCGCCTGTACATGCTGCGGAGATTATCTCATCCGGAAATTTCATTCCAGCGCATTCTCTTGTGCTGGGATGAAAAGAACACCTCTAGTGCGAGAGATCGCGAATTCTCCGCGACCACCTGGATCAGGATTTTGGCGTCGTGGGTTTTGGCCCGAAGAGCACATCGAGAATGAGCAGGAGGACGCCGATGGTGATAGCGGAGTCGGCGACGTTGAACGCGGGATAGTGGTAGGTGCCGAACCAGACTTCAAAAAAATCGGTGACCGCGCCGTGAAGAATGCGATCGGTGACGTTGCCGGTGGCGCCGCCAAGGAGAAGAGCGAGCCCGGCGGCTGTGCGCGTGGTGCCGCCACTTCCGGCAACGAGAAACCAGGCGAGAAAGCAGATCACGACGATTGACCCGGCAATTAAAATGATCCGCGTCCAGTGCGAAGTGGAATCCGCGAAAAAACTGAACGCGATGCCGGGATTGCTGGCGCGCACCAGGTACAGAAAGTGATGGACGAGTTCGTGGCGCCAGCCTTCGGTGGTTTGCATTTCAAACCAGGCTTTCGTGGCGCGGTCGAGCAACACGATGGCAAGCGTGAGCCATAGCCAGCGAAGGCGCGAAGGAATGCTCATGATGTAAAGGAGATTAAGGAAGTAAAGGAAGTTAAGGAACGGAAGGACGCAGAGGCGGAGAACATTCTAGGTTCCCGCCACATTTGCGGAGCCGTCGCGTTCGATTTCGGCGAGGGCTTCGCTGCAACGTTCGCAGACGGTGGGATAACGCGAGTTTTCGCCAATATGAGTTGAATAGTTCCAGCAACGCTCGCATTTTTTTCCGTCGGCGCGTTCGATCTTGATAGAAAGTTCCGGCAACGATTCGGCTGGAACGGATCCGGGGCTTGGGGACGGCTCGACTTTGACTTGCGAAACGATGAGAAGCGCGGGGAGAAGGGATTGCTTCTCTTCGAGAAGTTTTTGCAGTCCTGCCGCTTCCGGCCGCGCGTGCAAATGAACTTTTGCTTCGAGGCCGCCGCCGATGGTCTTGGCGGCGCGGGCTTGTTCGAGTACGACTAAGACGGCGGCGCGAACTTGTGCGAGCCGTTCCCATTTTTCGGCTGCAGCTTTGTCGGTTCCGCCAGCGAGGACGTTTGCTTCGGGGAATAGCGCCATGTGCACGCTGTCGGGCTCGCCGGGGGCTTTCTGCAAATACTTCCAGATTTCCTCGGAGGTGAAGACGAGGACGGGAGCGGCCAGGCGCACCAGGGCGCTGGTGATTTTCCAGACGGCGGTTTGCGCGGAGCGGCGCGACTTGCTCTTGGCGGCTTTGGTGTACAAGCGATCCTTGAGCACGTCGAAATAAAACGAGCTGAGGTCCACTACGCAGTAATCGTGGATGGCGTGATAGACGCGATGGAATTCGTAGTTCGAATACCATTCGCGGCATTTCTTCACGAGTTCAGCGGTGCGATCGAGCATCCAGCGATCGATTTCCTCGAGATGCTCGTTCGAAAGCGCGTCGCGCGAAGGATCGAAATCACTTAAATTGCCGAGCGCGAATCGGAAGGTGTTGCGAATTTTGCGATAGGCTTCGCTGAGCTGCGTCATGACGCGCTCGCTCATTTTGACGTCGGCTTGGTATTCGACGGAAGCAACCCACAGGCGAAGCAAATCGGCGCCCCAGCGCTCGCAAATTTCGATCGGGTACAGAGCGTTGCCAAGTGATTTGGACATCGGGCGGCCTTGTTCGTCGAGCGTCCAGCCGTGGGTGACCACGCCGCGATACGGCGCGCCGTCGCGCACGCCCGTGGCCACGAGCAGCGAACTATGGAACCAGCCGCGATATTGGTCGGGGCCTTCGAGATAAACATCGGCGGGCCACTCCGGGCCTTTTAGAACGGAGAGATTCGAAGAACCGGAATCGAACCATACATCGAGAATGTCGTTTTCCTTGCGCCACTTTGTCGCGCCGCACGAGCATTTGGTTCCGGCGGGAAGCAATTCCTCGGGTGTGTGCTGGTACCACGCGTCGGCGCCTTCTTTTTCGAACCACTTCACGACGTTTCGAAGCGCGGCGAAATCCTCGAGGCGCGTGCCGCAGGCGTCGCAATAGAAAACGATGATGGGCACGCCCCAAAAACGTTGCCGCGAGACACACCAGTCCGGGCGCTTTTCGATCATCTCGTACATGCGCTCTTCGCCCCACGCCGGGATCCATTTCACAGCGGGAATTTCTTCGAGCGCTTCCTGACGCAGTGTCTTTTGTTTTCCATGCGCAGCCGCATCCATTTTGATGAACCACTGTTCCGTCGCCCGGAAAATCACGGGGTTGTGGCAGCGCCAGCAATGCGGATAGCTGTGCTTGTATTCGTGATGGCCGAGTAACGCGTCGCGATCGCGGAGCAGTTTCACGATGATGGGATTCGCGGTGAAAACATCTTTGCCTTTGTATTCCGGCAGACCTTCGAGATAAACGCCCTTGTCATCCAGCGGCGCGTACGTTTCGAGTCCATATTTTTGGCCAGTGATAAAGTCTTCGGCGCCGTGACCGGGCGCGGTGTGGACAATTCCGGTGCCCTGATCGAGCTCGACGTAGTCTGCCAGCACTGCGGGCACGATTCTGTCTAGAAATGGATGCCGGAATCGCAAACCAGCTTCGCTCGCGAGATATTGGCCGGAGTACGTCTTGAGAGTTGTTCCTGGGTTCTTGCGCCCAATCGCTTCCCAAACGGTGCGATGAAGTTGGTGCGCAACGATTTCCACGTCACCATCTGTTTCGACAGCGGCGTATTCGAACGCCGGATTAAACGCCAGCGCCATGCTTGCGGGAATCGTCCATGGTGTCGTTGTCCAGATGATGGCGTAAACATTTTTGCCCTTGAGCTCTGCGGGAATCTTGTCCGCGTTTGCGCCGTCCTGCACGAGTTTGTATCGCACGTAGATGGAGGGGCTGGTGTGATCTTCGTATTCGACTTCGGCTTCGGCGAGGGCGGTGCTATCAACGAGACACCAATAGACGGGTTTGCGGCCGCGATAGACGTAGCCCTTCTCCATGAAATCGAGGAACGCACCGGCGATGGTGGCCTCGTATTCGTGGCTCATGGTCAGGTAGGGATCGTTCCAGCGGCCAAAAATGCCGAGGCGCTTGAAGTCTCGTTTGTGCTGCTCGACGAAGCGCGTGGCGAACTGACGGCAGAGCTTTCGAAACTCGGCGGGGGGAACTTTTCCCTTCCCGCCCAGCTCTTTTTCCACTTGGGTTTCGATGGGCAGTCCGTGGCAGTCCCAGCCGGGGACGTAGGGAGCGTAGTGCCCTGCCATGCTTTTCGTTCGAACAACCAAATCCTTGAGGATTTTGTTGAGGCCGGTGCCGAGATGGATTTCGCCGGTGGGGTACGGTGGACCATCATGCAAAACGAATAGAGGCTTGCCTTTGCGCGCTTCGAGGATGCGCTCGTAGATGCTTCCCGCGTACCAGGCATCGAGCTGTTTTGGCTCATTCAGAGGCAGGCTGGCCTTCATCGGGAAATCCGTTTTGGGCAGGTTCAGCGTTTTCTTCAGTTCGAGTGGTTCGGCCATGGATGTGAGCGCTTGAAAATCTCCTTATTTGCCTGCAAACCGCCGATGGATGTTGCGTATCCGCGGCACGATTGGATCGCGTACTCTCCGCGGGATGTATGCTCAGTACTGACCGTACGGAGGTTCAGGTGTACGGCCGGAAACATCGGAAAGCAGTGTAAGCACGTATGTTACAATGAATAGGAGTTGGTGTCAGCCATGGGGGGCGCGCAACCTTTCCTGGCTGGCTCGAATCTTATCGGTTAAGCACACCGAAGACGGTGCTTTTGCGTCTAAAGAACGAGGGGACCTGTGCCGGACAAGATTATCAATCTTCTGCCGCCTGAACTGGCAAAGGCCAGAGTGTCCGCGACACCCGAGGCGCCGGTACCAGTGCCATCCACAGCAGTGCCGAAATTCGCCAAACCCCAAATCCTTATCCCCGACAATTTTTGGTCGAATCTGAAGCAGTTCTTGACGGAACGGCCGATTAACGTACGCGAGCGCGCGGATGCACCGTTCACGAAGACGTCGTTTGGCGCCGGAATGGGCGACAACCTCAAGGATTTTCTGAGCGCAAAGCCTGTGCCCAAGGGACCTGTCAATAGCAAGCTGGCTGTGGCCTGGGGCGCGAATTTCGGTGGTTTCGGGACGCGCATCAAGGAGTTTTTCTCGCCTCCCAAGCAAGCGCCGCTGCCCTTTGCCGTAAAGCCGATGAAAGTAAAAGACATCTGGTCGAAGGATGAAAACTTCGGCTGGAGCCAGGGAATCGCCGTTGGATTGCACGTCGCGGTCATCGCTCTTCTGGTCATCCCAATTTTTACGAATATGCTGCCGGCTTCGACGGAAGCCAAGAACAAGCAGATTGACATTACGCCACTGGATATTTCGCCGTATATGTCGAAGCTACCTGCGGGCGCGGATAAGGCCGGCGGTGGCGGCGGCGGTGGCGACCGTTCGCAATTGCCTCCTACAAAGGGCCGCGCGCCGAAATTCAAGTGGACGCAATTCACTCCACCGGAAGCGACGCTCAAGAATCCGAATCCAAAGTTGCCGATGGATCCGTCACTGCTCGGCCCGCCTGATCTGAAAGTGGCGAATCCGCCGCTGACGAACATGGGCGATCCGCTGGCGGCCAGTGTGAATTATTCGGGCGGCCCAGGCGGGGGCGGGGGCATTGGCACGGGTGAAGCTGGCGGTATCGGCAGCGGCTCGGGCGGAGGTCTTGGACCCGGGGAAGGCGGCGGCACCGGCGGAGGTGCGTTCCGCGCCGGCGTGAATGGCGTGGGCTCGCCTGTGTGTATCTACTGCCCGCAGCCAGAATATTCGGATGAAGCGCGCAAGGCGAAGTATCAAGGAACGGTGTTACTGGACGTAACGGTTACAGCAGACGGGCGCGTGATTAATCCCGTGGTCATCAAGGGCCCGGGCTTGGGGCTGGAAGAAAAAGCGCTGGCGCAGGTGAAGAATTGGAAGATGCGTGCGGCGGTCGGACCGGGCGGCAAGCCTGTGAATTGCCGCGTGCAGATTGAAGTTACGTTCCACCTCTATTAGCAAGACATTTCCGAAGATCATTCGAGTCGCGTCATCTCGACACCTAGCGGTCTGTCTTCTCAAATCTCCCTAAGATTTCTATTCGCGTCGCGTTGGCACTTCTTGAATCGTCTTGCGAACAACGGGCCAGTTGCGGGCAACCAATCCGATGAGATGGGATTCTGAGTGGGCATTCGCCGATCGTCTCCACCCGGTGTTCGGCTAAATTCGGAGGCGCTCGCGGAGGTCTGTCCATGGGCGAACCGCTTTCGCGTTTGTTTGCTCCGCTGCAGCCGTCGAGAGACTCCTGGATGCACCGCGTCCGCGACAATTTCCAGCAATTACTTACACCCGCGAGAATTTTCACGTCATCCGCGAACGGGGCGCCGATTCACCTGCTTCGGGCGGAGAAGTCTGCGCACACGAGCCAGGCGCAGGGCGCATCCATTCTGAGCCACGCGGTGATCCTCGGCGCATTGGCAATTCTCGCTCTCCACCCACCCGGTTCAAAACCTGATCCGCTTCCCCTAGGCGGAAAAATCCCGAGTTACATTGCGGTGCCATCGCATTTTCTTGACAGTCTTCGCGGTCACAATCCAAATGGTGGGTCCGGGAGCGGCTCCGGGCATGATCTCCTTCCTCCCACTCAAGGGAATCTCCCGCCGCGATCTGCGATCCAACTCTTGAAACCGACGCTTCCGCAGAATCAGAATCCGGAGCTGCCGATTCCTCCGACGATTCTGGATCCATCTGCGCCCCGGATATTGACGTCAGTGGCCAACCTTGGTTTACCGTGGATGCGCGATCAAAATAATTCCTCTGGTCCCGGAAAAGGCAACACGATCGGCAATGGGCCGGGAGATTCCATCGGCAGTTCGCCAGGCGATCAGGCCGGAGAAGGCGGGCCGCCGGGGTTCTATCAGGCGGGCGTGGTGCTGCCAAGGTGCGGGTATTGCCCGGATCCGCAATACACGGACGAGGCGCGCGAGGCCAAGTTGCAGGGAACGGTGACGCTGCAGGTTTTGGTGGGAGCGGATGGACGCGCTTCGCAGATCCGGATTGCGCGAGGGATCGGGTTGGGGCTGGATGACCGAGCAGTGCAGTCTGTTCGCGGGTGGAAATTTATTCCCGCGCGCGATGCAGCGCGGCGCGCCGTTCCGGCGTGGGTTACGGTCGAGGCCGTGTTTCGGCTCTTCTAGACAGATTTGTGGCAGCGGAGTAGCATTTTTGGCGTGCCATACGAGTTTACAGAATACGAATCCGAGCCGGAGCCGCAGGCGTCGTTCGCGCGCGGCGGTGGACCGCCGCGGAAACGCACAGGCATTGGCGTGTTGGATCCGCCTCTTCAACCGAGGAGGCCACCCGGGCCAATCCCAGCCGCACCAACAAGCTTGGCCTGGCGGATCGCGGGGGCGTTGCTGCTCGCGGTTCTTGCGATTGGAATTTTTCTGCTGTTGTTCGTGAAGTAGTGACCGATTCAAGAAACCTGCTTTCTGCTTTTGTGCGTGGCCGCGTGACAATCTGCTACGATTTGCGCATGAGAAAAGCATCTATTTTCACCGTGGGCCTGGCGTTGTGTGCCTTGTGTTTTGCAGGGGCGGCGCGGGGGCAAAGCGAGACTGGCAGGCTGGAGCTGGCGGCACGCGTGACCCCGAGCGCGGCGAAGCCGGAGCCGGTGCGGCAATTCACGTTTTACGTGCTGACCAAGAGTTATGAGGATATCGTCAAGGACGTGGAGGAAAAAGATCCCATTCCGCCGCGCAAAGAGTTTATTGATGGACTGAAGGTTTCTCCGGAACTGCGCGAGTGGCTCAAGGATCACGACACTCTGGACCTGACGGCGCCGGATTTGGACAAATTGCTTAACCCGGATGACATTTTAAAGGTTCCGGAGTTTTTGCTCGCCTATGAGAGGTCCAACAGCGGAGGCGTGACCAAAGGGCTTCCGAAGCCGAAATACACGGAAAAGGACAAGAAGGAACACCCCGAGAAATACGAAAAGCTGAGAGCGGAATACCTGGCGGCGCTCAAGAAATTCATCAAGGCGTATCCCGAGACGGTGTCGGGAGTGGAGCTGGAACTGGACGGGGTGAATCCGCAAAGCAAGTGGGCGGCGATCCAGAGCGAGCGTAACAGACGGGTACAGCACCTGGCGCCGGATACCGCGCAGATCAATTACCTGGCGGCGAAGGCGGACACCGACCTTGATGGCAAGGCGGCGATTTCCGGACTGGCTCCCGGGAAGTATTGGATTAGCTCGCTGAACCTGAACGCGGCCGCGGGTGATGTGCGATTGCGCTGGGACATTCCCGTGAGCATTCAAGCAGGACAGACGACGCGGGTTGAATTGAGCAATCTGAATTCCACCGAGGCACGGAGCTACAAACCTTAGCGCCGCTGCGCGCCGCCGCCATGGGGACGCCCTTCCGCTGGATCGCGTTCAATGTTTTTATCCTTCTTGCGATCGCGCTGGACCTACGCGTATTTCACCGGCGACCACACAAAGTTGGGATTCGCGAGGCGGCGCTAGCCAGCTGCGGATGGATCGGCGTTTCCATTTTATTCGGGGCTGGCGTGTTTTATTTCCGAGGACATCAGCCGGCGCTTGAATTTTTTACCGGCTACCTGATTGAAAAAGCCCTTAGCGTTGACAACCTGTTTCTATTTCTGTTGATTTTCCGAGCGTTTGCGGTGGACGAGCGGATGCAGCACCGGCTGCTGGAGTGGGGGGTGATCGGCGCGCTGGTGATGCGCGGGGCGATGATTGTCGTCGGGGCGGAGCTGATCGAGCACTTTTCCTGGGTGTTGTATCTGCTCGGAGCTTTCATCGTTTATGCAGGGCTGCGGCTGTTTTTCGTCAAGAAAGTGGAAATCCATCCTGAGCAAAACAGTATTTTCCGATTCGCCACCAAACATCTTCGGGTGACGCACGAGTATGAGGGCGAACGATTCTTCGTGCGGACTGGAGGAAAGCTATTTGCTACTCCACTGTTTCTTGTTTTGCTGGTGGTGGAAGTCACGGACGTGACTCTGGCGGTGGATTCGATTCCCGCGGTATTCGGGATTACGCGCGATCCATTTATCGTGTACACGTCAAATGTTTTCGCGATTCTGGGGCTGCGCGCGCTGTATTTTCTGCTGGCGGGCGTTCTCGATCGCTTGCGCTACCTGGATGAGGGGCTGGCGATTGTACTGGTCTTCATCGGAGGGAAAATGATCGGGGAGCCATGGGTGCACATTCCGGTGGACATTTCGCTGCTGGTGGTGGGAGGAGTGCTGCTGATCGCGCTGGTGGCGTCGCTGGTGATCCCGGCAAAGAAAAAGCGTAGAAGTCAGTCGTCTTCAAACATCAATTCGTCCACGTAACACCACATCCAGCGTTCGCCCGGTTCGAGGGAACGGACGATGGGGTGCTTGGTGGAATGAAAATGTTTTGTGGCGTGTTTATTCTTGGATGAGTCGCAGCAGCCGACGTGTCCGCAGATCAGACACAGGCGCAGGTGCACCCAGGTGTCGCCCATCTTCAGGCACTCTTCGCAGCCCTTTGTTTTCGGCTTGACGTTCTTGATTTGATCGAGGTGCGTGCAGGTTTCGGCCATGGGGTTTCCTCAGTCTGGTTTGGGAGTTTGGACCGGAGGTTGAATAGGGACGCGAACCTGGAAGCGAGTGTCGCCGGGAACGGATGTCACGCTAATTTGGCCGCGGATATTTTTGATGATGCGGCTGACGACGTCAAGTCCCAGCCCGGTGCCTTCGCCGACGCCCTTGGTGGTGAAGAAGGGATCAAAGATGCGGGATTTGACTTCGGGCGGAATGCCAGGCCCATTATCGGCGATTTCGACGAGAATGAAATCGTTTTCGCGAACGACTCGAATGCTGAGTTTGCCGTTGCCGTTCATGGCGTCGGCGGCGTTGTCAATCAAGTTGGTCCATACCTGATTCAGTTCGCTGCCGCTGGCCAAAACCTTAGGAAGGCCGGGAGCATAATCGCGAGTGACAATAATTCCGCGCTTCAGCTTGTGATGCATGATCGTGAGCGTGTTTTCGATGCTGTGCTGGATGTCCACTTCCTGCAAGGAACCCTGATCCATATAGGAATATTCCTTGATGGCGCGGATGAGGTCCGAGATGCGCGCGGAGCTGTTCTCGAGTTCCTCGGCGATGCGATCCATTTCCAGGAGCGTGGCGAAGCGAGTGAGTTCGGAGCCAACGGACGCGCCAGCGGCTGCAGCGAAACGCGCTAAATGGGCGTCGGAGATATTCGCATCGGCGAGGTGCGGAGCGAGTTGCCAGGCTTCGGGGACGTTGTGCGATTCGAGCCAGGCTTGGATGGCCTCTTCGCGCTCGACGCGGGCGAATTCATCCTTGAATTGAGCGGGCGTCAGTGACGCGCGGATTTCCTCTTCGGTTTGCGCAAGCGTCGCGCAATCATCGGGGCCGATCTTTGTGGTGCGCGCGGCCTGGCGAAGACGCGCGAGGCAGTCGCGAAGCGCGGCAGCGGAACGGCGGGCGGCAGCGGAAGGATTGTTGAGCTCGTGAGCAAGGCCCGCGGAAAGCTTGCCGAGAGCCGCAAGCTTTTCGTGCTGCTGCTCGGCGCGGGTGACGTTGCGAACACGGTCCGCCAGAAGTCCGACAAGCCGGCGGACCAGCTCTGGCAACCGCATGAAGAGTTGCTGAAAATGAGCGACAGGAAAGCCGAGGTAATGTGCGGGGGAAACGGCGCGGCCAGTGACGCTAATCACCTTGAGCCGCGAGAATGGAAGCATGCCGGTAACCTCGCCGGCGCTGGCGACAAAAACCGGGCCATCGGGGCCACCATGCTCGGCCCGGGCACGCATTTCGCCTTCGAGTATGATCATCATGAAGTTCGGAGGGTCGCCCTCACGCATGATGATTTCGCCTGCGGCGGCGCGATGCTCCTCGCACTGAGCAACGAACCAAAGCAGGTCTGGGTGCGGGAGGTCAGCGAAAACGGGGATCGTCCGCAGCTTTGCGACGAGATCCTCAGCTGGAGAAGGCGCGGAGACTTCAGTCATGCGCGTTTTGCTCCCTGTGTGGAGTGCGTCATTGGACCTTCGCCAAATATTGGTGCATGAACTGCACGACGACGGCGCCTTCGCCCACGCCGGAGGCAACCCGTTTCACGGAACCATGGCGCACATCGCCGACGACAAAAATACCCGGCACGTTGGTTTCAAGCAAGCCGGGGTCGCGATCGAGGGTCCAACCCGGCGGGCGCTTTCCGTCGCGGAGGAGGTCCGGACCGGATAGAATGAAACCGCGCTCGTCGCGTTCGATCAAATTGCCTAGCCATTCGGTGCGAGGCTGCGCGCCGATAAAAATGTAGAGGCTGGTGGCCGGCACTTGTTCCTTTACGCCCGTGGTCGAACACAGAATGGTGAGTCCGGTGAGGCGCGTTTCGCCGTGAACTTCGACGACGCTGCTGCGCGTCTGGACTTCGATGTTGGGCGTCTTTTCGATTTGCTCGATCAAATAGTGTGACATGGTGGCGGCGAGAGATTCGCCGCGGACCAGCATGATGACTTTGTCGGCGAACTTGGAGAAATGCATGGCCGCCTGACCGGCGGAATTTGCGCCGCCGATGATATGCACGATTTCTCCTTTGCAAGCCATGGCTTCGGTGGTGCCGCCGCCATAATATACGCCAGCTCCCTGTAAACGTTCGATACCGGGAACCTCGAGTGTCCGCCATTGCACTCCCATAGCGAGAAGCAGGGCGTGGCAGGAAATTTCGAAGCCATCGGCGAGTCTTAGGAAACGGTACGGGCCTTCGGCGCGGATGCTGACCGCTTCCTGCGGAGCAAGAATTTCCACGCCGAAGCGGCGGGCCTGGGCGACGGCGCGGCGGGCGAGATCGTTGCCGCTGAGCCCAGCAGGAAAACCGAGGTAGTTCTCAATACGCGAACTAAGACCGGCCTGGCCGCCGGGGGCTTCGCGCTCGATCATGACGGTGTGCAGTCCTTCGCTGGCACCGTAAACGGCGGCGGCGAGTCCGGCGGGGCCGCCGCCGACAATGGCGAGGTCGTAGAAACTGGTTTCCGTGTGCGTGTGCAGGCCGATCTTGTCAGCGACCGCGGGGAGGGGCGGCTCGGCGAGGCGCGCGCCGTCGGGAAAAAGAATCAGGGGAAGCGTTTCGGCTTCATGGCCGAGCGAGTTGACCAGTCCGCGGACTTCCGGGTCGGTTTGCGCGAGTTCGACGTCGATCCATTGGTAGGGGACTTGATTGCGCGCGAGAAAATCGCGCAATTCATAGGAGCGGGTGGACCAGCGCGTGCCGAGGACGCGAATGCCTTCATAGGGCGGGCGGAAGGACGCGGTCCAGTCGTGGAGCAGGTCGTCGAGAGCGGGAAAGAGTTTTTCTTCGGGGGGATCCCAGGGCTTCATCAGGTAGTAATGGATGCGGGCTTCGTTGATGGCGTCAATGGCGGCATTGGTGTCGGCGTAGGCGGTGAGCAGAGCGCGCTTGGCGAGCGGGTGCATCTCCATGGCTTCGGAAAGAAAATTCACGCCGTCCATCTGGGGCATGCGCTGGTCGGCGAGGAGCAGAGCGACGGGATTGTTGCGGGCTTTTAGTTCGCGAAGCGTGTTGAGGCCGGCGCTGCCGGAATTGGCGCGCATGATGCGATAGCGATCGGCGTAGCGGCTGCGCAAGTCGCGCTCGATGGCTCGCAGGACTTCCGGGTCGTCATCCACCGTTAATAAGACTGGTTTGGGCATATCCCTCAGATGCAGCAGAGATGGTTTTCGATGCGTTTTTTGAAAACGTCGATCGGGCTGCGACTTTTCTTCGCGCCGCCCTCACGCTACAATTCTTGACGGTTCTATGTCCAGCCCCCTCGCCCAATTCATTGCGGAGTTATCGTCCGCGGAAGAATCAAAGAAACTCGCCGCCGCCGCTGAGATCTATCGACTTGGCCGAGCGGCATCGGGATCTGCTATTGCCGGCTGGTGGGGTGAGAGCGAACTTTCTCCGCTTTTATTTGGCCCAAATCCGTCCATAACCGTCGGGATTGCAGTGCAGCGGGATACGTTCGGGCGCATTCGAATTGCGAACGGCACGCCGAGGCTCGCAGAGGTGCCGGCGAGTGAGGACGCGGAGGAATTCGGGCTGCATTTCAAGCCGGACGTCTCGCTGGATATTTTGACGACGCGCGAGCCGGGCGGTGACGGCGCCATCGCAAAATATCTGGCGAAATTCGGCGAGGGTCTTCAGCAGGTGGAGTATCGCTGCGCGGATGTGGACCGCGCGACGCTACTCTTGAAAGACAAATTTGGAGTTAAGTCCGTTTATCCCGCCACACGGCCCGGAGCAGACGGGACGCGCGTGAATTTTTTCCTGGTGGCATCCCCGGATGGAGGGAAGGTACTGATCGAACTGTATGAATTGCCGATGATGCCAGCAGCCGGAAAACCTGCGCCGCCGGAATCAAAGTGAATCACTGAATTTGACGGCATCGTGGCGAGAGCTTATGGAATTTTGGCGTCCTTGCCGGTGATTGCACCATCCTCGGTGATGATTACTTCCTGATGAGCAGCCTTGCAGTCTTCGGAAAGTTTGCGAGCGCGGAAGCCGGCGCCAGCCTTCCAGTGAAGAAGGCAGGTCCAGACGCAGTTTGGCCCTTCCGTCGGATACGGGTTCGTGTACTCGTATTCAAACTGCCCCTGCACGCGTAGCGTCGCCTCGGCAACGCCGGCTTTCTTTCGAATCGAAGTTGCAGTGCCCTCGCGGTATTCCGCGCCACAGCCCCCATAAATATAGCCGTCGGTAGCCACGCGCACGGCGCTGGCCACAAGTTTTCCATCCACGGCTTCGAGTCCGATCCAATAGAGAACGTGGTCTAAATGTGGTTGCCCCGTCCCCGGATTGGAGGTCAAAGCAGCATCAAACGCGCGATATCCTGGCCGTTGCTCCAGGATGTGGGTCTGATACGAGTCCTTCGCTAAGAGCGGCATAAAATCTTTGGGCGCTTCGCTCTCATCCGTCTCTTCGCCGGAAATGCTCCATTTGGATATCGATTGAATATCGATTTTTCCGGCGGATGAGACGGTGACCAAGGACAAATGGGAATTCCAGACGTCACCGGCTCCAGGACTGGCAAAAACAAAGACCTCGGCGTCGGGTAGCAAATCTTTGAAACGCTGGAGGAGAGTGGTGGGCCCCAGGTCACCAACAAGGACGCCCCGAACCGGAGTTTTCGGTTTCTGCTGGACGCTCAGTGCGAGATGTCCCAGGTCGGGCCAGAAGCCCTGTGAATCGGAGGGTGGTTTCGCGGGCTTGTCCGAGAGCAGATAAAAGTCTTCCTGCGCGTTGCGAACGGCGTGCGGGCCGCCATAAGGAGAAGTCATCGTGCAGCGGAAGTCGTTGGATGCGGGATCCCAATGGCAATCCAGTGTATCGCGGCCTTCCCAACCCTGGTCCTGGGCAGAGCATGCGCCGCCGATGGGCTCAAATTCGCTGCAGCTCAGTGCTTTAACAATCCGCGGCGACCCGGACCGCAGGTCGAGAAACAACTGGTTGTCAAAACTGGTGACACTGTACACCCCGCTGTCTTTATGCCAGAAGCTCAAGTTGAACAGAGGCAATTTAGCATCGGGCGTGGCGGCTTGGAGTATTAGCCAGGATTGCATTTCGTCCTGTTTCGGAGCCGGACCCTCTTGCTGCGGCGTGTCCGCGGTATTGGCGCCGGAGTCGTCATCGCCGCGCTCTTGAATGTAGAGCAAGCTGTCGTTCGGGTCCGATGGGGTAGTCAGTTCGAACCAACGATCGCCGCGGGGACCGACGACGTGAACCGCGAGCGCCAGGCGGTCCGTCGATGCGCCAACTGCTCCCTGGCCGTAGCCTTCGCGACCAGGCACGGGCAGATGCGAGCGATAGAATTCGGCGCGCGTGAAGCCGTATTTCGCGGCGTCGAAACCGTCATGAACCAAGACGGGGCGCGATTTCCACTGCTTAACTACGTCAAGAGCGGTGATCTCGACAAACTTCACATCCGGATTGCTGAGCGACGCGCCCTGCCGATCGCCGCAACTGAATTGTCCAACGGTGCTGGTTTGCGCAAAACAAGGCGAAGAAATGAGGAAGAGTGTGAGGACGAGCAGTCTATGCAGAGTCGCGACATAATTTTTCATGGGCTTGTTTCTTACCTTCGCGCGGCGTGCGGATAACTCCATGATATCGAGTCTCCGTTTATGTGGTCTGAGGTCGGCATGAGGGTGTACGCAAGAAACACTGTGGGCGCATTCGCGTCGGGAATGCCAACAGAAGTGCGAGGGCAGACGCGAGCGGACTATTTTGCGGAGGAAATCTGTTCCCATGCGCGCAGGACTTCGGCCACGGTCCAGGCTTGGGCAATGCAGCCGCGGGGCACGAAGGGGGCGTCGCCATCGAAGATTTCGCTGAGCGTGCCGAGGCCGGCCGAGTAAATTTGCCGGCCGAGCGGTTCGAGGAAGCGCAGGGCGACTTCGCGGTTGCGGTAGACGCGATAGTGCGCGAGAGAGAACGGACCAAGGAGCCAGCCCCAGACGGTGCCTTGATGATAGGCGCCGTCGCGGTCGCGCTGGCCGCCGCCGTAGTGGCCGGCGTAGCCGGGTTCGCCGGGAGCGAGGCTGCGCAGGCCGTAGGAGGTCAGCAGGTGTTGAGCGCAAACCGCGACGATGGATTTTTGCTGCTCGTTCGAAAGCAGGCTCGCCGGCAAGGACACGGCGAAGATTTGATTTGGGCGCAATGGCGCGTCGTTGCCAATTCCGGGCGCATCAATGACGTCGTAGCAGCAGCCGCGCGTGGCGTTCCAGAATTTCTGGAAGTTTTTCTTGGCCTTGACGGCAAGTTTTTCGTAGCCTTCGCCGGGCTGTTTGAGGAGGCGCGCGAATTCGGCGATGATTTCGAGCGCGTTGATCCAGAGCGCGTTGATCTCCACGGGCTTTCCGGTGCGAGGCGTAACGACCCAGTCGCCGACTTTCGCGTCCATCCAGGTGAGTTGCACGCCTGGGGCACCGGCAAAGAGCAAGCCGTCTGCGGGATCGACGCGGATGTTGTAACGCGTGCCTTTCACGTGCGCGTCAATGATTCCGGCGAGAACGGGGAAAAGCTGCTGCAGGGTGGCGGTGTCCTGAGTGGCGGCAAAATAATGACGGATGGCTTCGTAGTACCAGAGCGCGGCGTCAACGGTGTTGTATCCGGGCGTGCCGCCAGTGTCGGGAAAATTATTGGGGAGCATCCCGCCATCCACGTAACGCGAGAAGGCAAGCAGAATGCACTTGGCGACGTCGGAGCGGCCGGTGGCGAGCGTTAAACCCGGCAGGGAAATCATGGTGTCGCGGCCCCAGTCGCCGAACCAGTGATAGCCCGCGATGACGCTGCGGCCATCGGGCATTTCCGGAAGGCTGCGTTTGACGATGAATTGGTCGGCGGCGAGAATCAGCTGCCAGAGCCAGGACGGTGCATTTTCCGCATAGCTCTCGTCTTTAGCCTGCCAGCTCTGAAAGAGTTTCACGTCCTGATTGGCGCGCTCCGCCCTCGTTGTTTCCGCATCCAGCGATGCGTTTGCTTCGGTGGTCGCGACAATCGTGAAGCTGGAGCCGACTTCCAGTTTCGCGCGGAACACCGCAGCGAGAAGAAGATCCTCGTGGTCATCAAGGCCGCGCGCAGTCTCTTGCGCAAAATAGCAGCCGCTATACCATTCCTGGTGGGGCTCGCAGGCAGCTTCCGCGCTCAAGAGATAGAAGGGTTTCGCTCCTTCGAAGGCCAGCACCTCCAGGCCGTACTCCACCGGCTGGATATTCATGCGCCAGTCGCCAGCCCGCGTCAAAGAATGGAAATCGCGGTAATTCACAAGAGCTTTGAGTTCCAGTTCGATCGGAGCGCTTCCGCGCACGAGCGTGTAGTGAATGTAAGTTGTGTTCTCGCCCTGGCGCATCCAGATGCGCTTTTCCAGCAACGCGTCGGCCAGAGCGTACGTCCAGACAGGCGTGGTGCCTTCCAGGTGGAAACTTTCCAAATTCAGATGGCCCTGTGGATCGATGGCGCCGCTGGACCAGCGATGGGTGGCGAGAGGGAAATCCGCGCCAGAGTTGTGGACGATTTCATCGCAGGCGGCAACAAGTTGGGTGCGGCCCAGCGGCAGTTGCAGGGCGGCAATCAGCAAGCCGTGATAGCGGCGGGTGAGACTTCCTGCAACGGTGCCGGAAGCATAGCCGCCGATGCCGTTGGTGACCAGCCACTCACGCGATTCGGCAGCGGCGAGATCGCCGCAGATCTCCCGGCCAAACTGGATTTCCGCTTGTTCCGACACTGGATGCTTCCCTCTTTCGAATCGCCGCTTGTAGGACTCTATACGAAATCTGCCAACCCGAACGACTACGAAGGAATGCAAATGTTAGCTGTCGCCGTAGACCGGGACGGCCGCGCCTTGAACGACTTTAGCGTCATCGCTACATAGGAACAGGATTACGCGTGCGATATCCTCGGGCTTTGGCCATTTGGAAAAATCCGCGGTGGGCATGGCTTTGCGATTGAGCGGCGTATCAATGATGCTCGGCAGAATGGTATTTGCGCGGACGCCAGTGCCCTTCAAGTCCGCGGCCAAGGAATCCAGCATGGCCACGGCCGCGGATTTTGTTGCGGCATACGCAGCGGCGCCGGAGGCGTGGTCAAATGCGGCTTTGGCGGCGACGTTCACGATGGCGCCGCGGTCTTTTTTCAGCATGGCGCGGACAGCGGCACGAGAAAGCGCATATCCCGAGCGCAGATTCAGCGCCAGCATCAGGTCGAACACTTTCGTTTCCAGTTCCCACAGCTTGGTGCCGCCGGTGTAACCGCCCACGGTGTTCACAAGAATGTCCAGACGGCCGTGCTGCGCGAGAACTTTTTCGACGAGCTGGCGGACGGCGGCTTCGTCGGTAACGTCAACGATAAACCCCTCCAGTTGGGAGGCATTGGCACCGGCCGCGGTCTTCAAGGCATCGATTTCTTCCTGTCTTCGAGAAGTGACGACGACCCGGGCGCTCTCCTTCAGAAACCCCAGGCTTACGGCATGCCCTAGGCCCCCCGTGCCGCCGGCTATGAGAGCAACTTGTCCTTCGAATCGTCCGCTCATTGGTAAACCTCGAAACTCTTTGTTCTCATCGGTTCAGCCACTTGGTCATCAAAAACCGATCGTGATCGTGGTATCCGGCACGGCGATAGAGTTGGAACGCTGAGTCGTTCCCACGGTCCACTTCCAGATGAACGGCGTTCACGTCCATTTCGCGCGCTTTCTCTTCAAGAAAAGCAACGGCCCGCGTGCCAAACCCGCGGCGTCGAAAGTCAGGCTCGACATACAACTCGTCGATGAAAGCATCGTGGCCGCGGAACTCAAAGCTGAAACCGATGGTCAGGACAATATAGCCGACGATCGTGGCTCCTTCGCTGAGAATCCACACTCGTCCAAATGCCGGAAGGGACAAAAAGCGCTGGAAGGTTTGACGAACGACGGCCTCGTCAAACTGAATTTTACCCGGCTCCTGCTCGGCCAGAAGGCGCATCATGCGAAGAAGCTGCGGCTCGTCCTCCAGGGCGGCTTCCCGGATCAGTAGCGATGGCATGTTACTCGCCGCTTTGTTCGATGAGTTTCGCGACCAAACCGGTCCAGCCGGTTTGATGGCCGGCGCCGATGCCGGCGCCATTATCGCCGTGAAAGTATTCGTAGAAAAGGATGAGGTCGCGCCAATGCGGATCGCTCTGAAAGATCTCGGTTCCTCCGGCGACAGGGCGGCGGCCGTTCGAATCGCGCAGGAAGATGTGGATCAGGCGGCGGGAGATTTCGGCGGCGACTTGCCAGAGGTCGGATTCCTGGGGGGCGTGCGTGGGGCACTCCACTTTGAAATCCTCACCGTAGTAGTGGTGGAACTTTTGAAGCGATTCGACGAGCAGATAATTTACCGGGAACCAGATGGGGCCGCGCCAGTTGGAATTGCCGCCGAAGACGCCCGTGGAGGATTCGGCGGGCTCATAGTCAACCCGGTTTACGTTGCCGTTGATGTGGACTTCGTAGGGATGATCCTTGTGGAAGCGAGACAGAGCGCGCACGCCGTAGGGCGAGAAGAATTCGGTTTCGTCGAGCATGCGCGTGAGCACGCGCTTGAGTTGTTTGCGGTTCACGAGCGACAGCAATCGGCGCACCCCGCGCGCCGAACGCTGGGTCATTTCAATGTGTTCCGGCACGTCCGGATGATTGTCAATGAACCATTGCATGCGGCGCTTGAAACCGGGCAGACGGTCCACGATTTCCGGCTCGAGCGTTTCCACGGCGAAGAGCGGAATCAATCCCACCATCGAGCGAATTTTCAGAAAATGTTCTTCGCCATTGGGAAGCTTGAGCACGTCGTAATAAAAACCGTCTTCGTCATCCCAGAGGGAACGGCCGCCGCTGCCGAAATCATTCATCGCCCGCGCGATGTAGACGAAGTGTTCGAAGAATTTGCTAGCCACGTCTTCGTAGGCGGGATCTTCCTTGGCGAGTTCCAACGCGATGGCCAGCATGTTCAGGCAATACATACCCATCCAACTGGTGCCATCAGACTGTTCGAGTTGTCCGCCGGTCGGGAGCGGTGCGGAGCGGTCGAAAACCCCGATGTTATCGAGGCCGAGGAATCCGCCTTGAAAAATATTCGCGCCGTCAGGGTCCTTGCGATTTACCCACCAGGTAAAATTCAGCAGTAATTTGTGAAAGACTTTTTCGAGGAAGCCGCGATCGGCGACGCCTCGGACGCGCCGTTCGATTTTGTAAACGCGCCAGGCAGCCCAGGCGTGCACCGGCGGATTCACATCGCCGAAGGCCCATTCGTAGGCGGGCAGCTGGCCGTTCGGGTGCATATACCATTCGCGGAGCAGCAGGATGAGCTGGTCTTTGGCGAAATCCGGATCGACCAAGGCCAGCGGAATGCAATGAAACGCCAGGTCCCACGCGGCGTACCACGGATACTCCCACTTGTCCGGCATGGAAATGATGTCTTCGTTATAGAGGTGCGTCCAGTCCTTGTTGCGGCCGTGCCAGCGCTCTTCCGGGGGCTTGGGGCCGGCGGGATCGCCTTCCAGCCAAGTGTGCACGTCGTAGTGATAGAACTGCTTCGACCACAGCATGCCGGAAAAGGACTGGCGCATGACGGCTTTGGCGTCGTCGGAAAGTTCTTTGGGAATGCGCGAGGCGTAAAATTCTTCGGTTTCCTTCTGACGAGTGGTGAACATACCCTCAAATCCCGGGCCAAAATCATTGGTGCCAGGAACGCCTTCGGTGCGCTCCTGCGTACCGGGGGAGTCAAATCCACCTACAACACCCGCGCCGGTATCCATGGCGCCGAGAGGTTCGAGATCGGTGAGGCGCAGCTTTAGGGTTACGGACTGGCCGGGTGCGAGCTGCAGCGGATAGCACGCCGCGACTTTCGTGCCCATCTGCTCGGGATTGACGGCGGACTTGTTGCCGCGAATCACAAATTCGTGAAAGGCGTCCTTCACGTAGGGCGAGCGGTTTCTGCCGCCAAAGAGGCGCGCGTTGTTGGTTTCGTTTTCTGTGAAGAGCAGATCCGGTTGGCCGGCGCAAAGGAGCCAGCGTTTGCCATATTGCCAGTGCTGCAGCTCGACACACGAGCTCCCGGGAACATTGGTTCCTTGGCGGGCGAGCGGGCGGCGAAGATCCTTGCCCCAGGACCAGGTGTTGCGAAACCAAAATTGTGGCAACAAGTGAAGCACGGCTGCTTCCGGCCCGCGATTCACCGCGGTGATCTTGATGAGCATGTCTTCGACATCAGCCTTGGCGTACTCGACGAAAACATCGAAATAGCGGTTCTCGGCGAAGACGCCGGTATCTAGAAGCTCGAATTCCGGGTCGCGGCGGCTACGGCGGCGGTTTTCTTCGACTAGCGCCTCGTACGGAAATTCAGCCTGCGGATACTTGTAGAGCATGCGCATGTAGCTGTGGGTAGGAGTGGAATCGAGATAGAAATAATATTCCTTGGGGTCTTCGCCATGATTGCCCTGATTTCCGGTGAGGCCGAAGATGCGTTCCTTGAGGATGGGATCGCGCCCATTCCAGAGTGCCAGACTGAAGCACATCATCTGGTGGCGGTCGCTGATTCCCCCGATGCCGTCTTCGCCCCAGCGGTAGGCCCGCGAGCGAGCGTGATCGTGAGGGAAAAATTCCCAGGCGGTGCCGCCGGGGCTATAGTCTTCGCGCACGGTGCCCCACTGGCGCTCGGAGAGATAGGGTCCCCAGCGCTTCCAGTATTTTTTGCGGGTGCGCGATTCCTCGAGGCGGCGGTCTTCCGTGGTTTGAATCCGTGGCATGGTCAGCTAATCCTCTAGATAGAAGTCCAGGCTATGGTCGCACTATCGGCGGAAAACCGCCGCGAGCGCTTCCTGGCGCGTGCTTGTTCCGGCACGTCGGGCATTCGCGAAACTATCCTCGGACATCGGATGCTCCAGAATGCGATTTGGTGCACGGTTCTTGGGGAGCTGTTTCATTAAATTCTGCCTTCCTCGCTGCGGCGATCTCGAAAACACAGGTTGCCAACATTCGTTGTACTCTGGATGGCTCATAGGCGCATCCATAGTGTAGCCGCCCTTTCCAGGAGAATTCATCCATGTTCTCGCTCGCTCAGCAATTCGTGAAAAAACCCCATCCTCTGGCGCGTCGAACGTGGGGCGCACTTTGCGGTCTAGCGCCACTTCTATTGTTCTGCCTGCTGGCCGTTGCTGCACGAGCGCAGGAACGTCCCGGGGACGCGTTACGAAAGCTGAGCGGATCCGTGAATGAACTTGTGAAAAAGGTGTCGCCTAGCGTGGTACAAATTTTGGTGACCGGCTACGGGCCTTTAGAAGAAAGCGACAAAGGGAACACCAACGCGATCATCGGACGGCAACGCGCTATCGGCTCGGGATTCATCGTGGATGCGAGCGGATACATCGTGACCAACGCGCACGTGGTAAATGGAGCGCAGCGCGTCCAGGTGGTGCTGCCGTCTCCGAACGGGGATGACTCGCTGGACGCGGCGCTTTCCACGCGGACCACGATTCTTGCCGCGCGCATCATTGGGGTGTCGCGCGAGAACGATCTCGCGGTAATCAAAGTGGACGCGGGCAAGCTCCCGGCGCTCGCTCTGGCCTCGTATCGCAAACTTCGGCAGGGGGAACTGGTGTTTGCCTTTGGCAGTCCGGAAGGCTTGCGCAACTCCGTAACGATGGGCGTCGTTTCCGCGGTGGCGCGGCAGATTGATCCGGATTCTCCCACGATTTACGTTCAGACGGATGCGCCGATTAATCCTGGAAATTCAGGAGGACCGCTAGTCAACGTGGATGGTGAAGTGGTGGGGGTGGATACATTTATCTTGTCCCAATCGGGCGGGAACGAAGGACTGGGCTTCGCGATTCCCAGCGCGGTGGTCAACGTGGCGTACCAGCAACTGCGGAAGTTTGGCCATCTACACCGCCCGGAAATCGGAGTGAGCATCCAAACGATTACGCCATCGATGGCGGAGGCCCTGAACCTGCCGCGCAACTACGGGGTGATCGTCTCGGACGTGCAGCCGGACGGCCCGGCGCAAGCCGCGGGCGTGCAGATCGGAGATGTGATTGCCGCAATCGACGGCAAAGCGGTGGACAATCTACCGTTCGTGGCCTTTCATCTGTTGTCACGGGAAACGGGCGACAAAGTCCATCTCGATGTTCTTCGCGGAAAAGACCGATACGGATTCGACGTTCCGTTGATGGCGCCCCCACATGACATGGATCAGATCGCGGCGCTGGCGGATCCGGAAAAAAATCTTGTACCGGCGCTGGGAATCGTGGGCGTTGAAATTGACGCAAAAATTGCGGCCATGACCTCGGATCTGCGTGATCCGTTTGGCATTATCGTCGCTGCGCGGTCGGCCGGCGCGACGGTAGAGGTCTCGCTGAATACCGGGGACGTGATTCGAACGCTGAATGGCCAACCGATGACTACGCTGGACCGGCTGCGAGACGCGCTGAAAGCGCTTCATCCTGGCGCCGCAGCGGTGTTGCAGATTCAGCGAGACCAGAAACTCATGTTTATTTCATTTACTTTCGATCCGCAGTAACGGCAAATGGGTGCCACGGGAGAAGACGCCTTTTTCTAGTGAGAGGGTTCTTTGATGGAGCGGAGAAGAGCGATCTTTGTGCCCGAGGAGTCTGACCCAAGCACCACCACGCGGATCTGGTCGCCGCGTTCACCCAGAAAAATGATGTCGTCATCGGATATGTGTGAATCCCGGAAGGCCTCGGGTAAATTCTTGGGGCCGCTATCCTGACGAGCGAATTCCGGAGCGAGGTGTTCGGCGTACCAGGTGGCGACGAATTCGCGCGAAGAGTTCGAATGATAGGTGCTGGTGACAACCTGGGCCTGGCTGTCCGAAGAAGGAAGGCGCGCACCCTCATTCCCCGGGAGCACCAGGGTCGAAGCGGGATAGACCGGGAGGGTGGGGCCAACTTCCTTGGCCTTTTCAACGCGATAGTCACCGAGCGGAGTGCGCACGGTGGTCTTGTCACTGGAATTGCGGAGCGCGAGGGAATTGATCAAGCGAGAGGTCATCATGAACCCGCCGCCAAGCAAAATGCAGACACCGCAAGCCATGGCCATCATCATGAATAGGAGTGATTTGGATGAAGACGACTCTCCCGCCGATGCACTTTTTGCCATAGCCTGCGCCTCTCCCAAGCCCACGACCGCGCCAGAGATGCCCCACCTGCGAGCGGTGATACGGGCGTGGCGGTTTCTCTACAATTTGAAACCTAATCTATGCGTACTTTAATTCCCAATTCGTACCCAGTCTCAGAAAACGTTCTTCCTGCGCACCCCAAACGCGGCCCCGGGAACGGGGGGCCGCGCGGTGCACGGGGAAGAACGGTAGCTCACTGAGTCGGCAGCATCAGTTGCGTGAATCCCGTGGTATTCACGTCGCGGAACATCGGAGTGCGCGGCGGGAGCAACGACGGATTCAGGAAGTTAGTGTCAAAGGAATAGCCGCGTTGCGGCGGAGCATAGTTGTTATTGCCGGAATTGAAGAGACCGGTCCCCTGCCGGTTGAAGTAAAGGCTGAGGATTGATCCCGTATAGTTCAGGGTTCCGTTCCAGTTTTCGAGGAAGCGCATGAAGTTATGGACACCGCCGTCCGTTCCGAAGTCCTGACTGCCATCGATCGTGGTGGTATCCCAGCTTGGTTTGGGGAATGAAATGCCCTTTCCAGCGACCACGCCCAAGCGGTAGTAGGCGGTGTTGGACTGGCGGCCGTTCACGTTGAACGGATACCCAAAGGTGTTCACGTCATTCCACTGGTCAGAGAGGAGTGTGAAGGCATCGGCGACGACCGAAGCTGCCACGTTGGGGTCGCCGAACCCGCCGCCCGCTGAATTGGCGTTGTAGTCGCCCTGCACGTATGCAGGATTCTCCGTAGCGACAGTAAGGCCGCAAACGACTCCTCCTACGCAAGTGGGCAAGCCGATCTTGCTTCCGTTAACGAGCTTTACAGCCCGGCGGAAGAGCGCGGACGGATTCTCACGGCCTTCCTGGGCATTGACCAAGAAAGTCCGTGGCCAGGGCAAACCGCCGTTTGGACCAGTGCACAACGGGTCAGCCACCGTGGCCGAAAGTGTATTTGAAAAGAGCGTGTTTGCAAGAATGCTTCCGGTGCTGTCCACCAGCGCAGGAGGGAAAGTGATCGCCCCGTAAGTGTAGAGAACTCCTGTGCCATCCAGGTCTTCCCCTGTGTCTAGCGTGCCGAATGTGCAGCCTGCAGCAGTCGAAGGATTGACGAAGTCGCTGTAGCCGTATTCACCGGTTTCGTGTCCGCCGGGCGAGAGCGGTGGCCAAGCATTTGCGAAAGCACCAGGCCCGCTGCTCGGAACGTAGTTTCCGCGGCGATCGGAGATGTACACGACAAAGTTGTTCGGCGCAACATTGGCATCCTGCGTCTTGGGGCCCGTTGTGCCAATCGTTCCGGAGAACCACTTTGCCAAATTGTTGACGTCCAGTTCGACGTAGTGCATGAGGCCGCCGAGCGTGACGCGGTTGGCGAACACGCCGGTAGGCGCAGCCTCGCGGTTGTAGCCTTCTCGCGTATCGTAGAGCACGTTGGGCCAAAAGTCCGAAGGCTGAGGGGTCCATCCCACCAAAGGCAACTTGGTGGTCGGATCCACGCCGCAAACCTGGGCAACCGTCGATTGTGACGGCAGGTTCTTGGGGGCTGTAGTCTTCAAGACGCCGGTGTTGACTATGACCGACGAAGGATTGTCGCGAATGCGCTCCAGGCGGATGACCGCATTGGGGTGGGGATCCATACAGGTGCCCGTCCCGAACGCGGCGACGTTGTAGGTTCCGGCAGCCATGGGCGCCGCATTTTGATAATTCACTTGCACCGCCGCGCCCGTACTCGGATTCACGGTGGGAACTGTCGGGAGTGGCAGATAGGGCGGCGCCGCGCTGGAGCCCTGCATTTGTGTACTGAGGCCCCCCCAATTCGGATTGAGATTGGTTCCGTCGTACGACTGAGGCATGGGGTTGATATTCCTGCCGGCATAGCCGAGGCTTAGGATTTCCTGAGTAACGTCTTTATATGTTCCGCAAGGACTGCCGTACGTTGTCTGAGCGTCAATCTTGATGTAGCCGGTGACGATCTTAGTCGAGTTGGGCTGCCAATAGCCGTCGCCCCCGTTAGCGCCCGGAACATATGCAGCTGCGCCCCCCACTGCGCCCGAGCCCGCCAGTGGCAATGGAGTAGTACCGGCCGTGGTCATGGCGGTTTTAAGCGCGGTTGCGTTTGCAGATGCCCAACTGCCAACAGGCAACGCAAGGTCTGCCAGGTTGAATGGTTGGCCAGCACTGACGCAAGGAAGACTTGTGATATCGGCTGCGTTATCGGAGATCAAGATTCTCAGACTAGCTTGGGAATAATACCGCTCGCCAAGGACGCCTGGATTGGCGGTGTCTTCGCCTTGCACGGGACGGCGAATGATGTCCACGGGGGAAGCGCTACCCAGGAGCGTGATGGTCAAGTTCAGCGGCTTCACACCGCTTCGAAGATTTCCGTTGTAAGAAGCGGAGATCGAGGGCCAGCTTGCGTTGGCCGTTCCACTGCCTAAACAACCGGTAATGCTTCCTTGTCCGAACCCAAGCGCCTGGTAGGAACCGCTACCTTTGGTGATCTCAACGCTACCCGGGTGAATGCCTGACGTGGACTCGGTGTTGCCGTTTGAGAGGCAGTCGCGCACAACGCTACCGACTGCGGTCACAGGATTCGACAACCAGAGTTGGACGGCAGTTGTTTGAGTCGGTGTGGCATTCGCGGGCCCACCGCTGGCCACGAACAGGTTGCCGTTGGTAGCTACGCGTCCGCCAAAATTGAAGTTCGGACCAGGGAAGAAACTCAAGTCGGTTTGCGAGAATATGCCGAACTGGAACAGCGGGATGCCGACCGTCTGGGTGGTCCGCTGCAGTTTGACTTGCGCGCCATTGGTTGTCAGCGCTCCGACCGTCAAGGTATAGGGCGTCTCAAGAGCAGTCATCCCTTGGTAAGGGCTGGAGCCCGAAGTGATCTGGGCAAAGGACGCTAGAGGGTTGCCATTTGCGTCCTTCGGATAGCTGATCAAATAGGTGTTATTCCCCTGAGAATCCACGTACGTTACCGCCGTGCTCGAGGGGAGCGACGGAGGAGTGGTCATGAGGGCATTTACCTGCGAACCAGTGGGCGCATAGGTGGTGCCGAACAGGGTTCCGAGGTCAGCCGTGAGCTTCTCCATGCCGGATTCCGCGCCGTAGAAAGCGCGCACCTGGTCGTTGTCCATGCCGGAAAGCCTTTGCCCTTCGGTGACCAGCAGGATGAAGCCCACCACCATGGCGGACATCAGAAGAAGCAGCAAGAGCGTCGTAACGAGCGCTATACCTGATTGTTTTCGCATAAGAGTTTTCACCGGTCGCATCGTGTAGCTCCTCTTACTTATAAGTATTAAAGTAGGCCATGCTGCGCAGCGCGACTTGCGTGGCCAAGTTGGTCCGGACATATTGCCCGCTACCCGCGGTCGTGGAGGTAGTTCGCGCGCCCAGATACACGTTCACGGAGCGGATCTGGTTTTCGTTGTCGGTTACCGGAACTACAGTCTGGTTCACGGGAGCCGGCGAACTCCCATCATCGAAATTGAAGGTGAACTGGAGGTTTTCAAAAACTTCCGCGACGGCCTGCGGGGCATTGAAATTAAGAGCGCGCATAAGCTCCGGCTGCGCGGAATCGTTTGCCGGGACAGCCAAGTAGTACGTAACCATCCAGATGCGCGTGGCAGAGGTGACGGGATAGGTGCCGTTGGGAACGCCGCCAGTGAGATTCTGGAGTTGCTTGATGGTCCCGGCGCTTTCCGTCCCGGTGCGCATGTTCAGATTGTAAGGATCACCCGCATTAAAGGTCAGGGTTTGTCCGCTGACCGCCGAGACTTCCTGCAGGCAATTGCCGTTGTTGTTGTAAATCATGATCAGGTCCCCGACGTTGACAGGAATGCCCGCGAGGCCGATCGTTACGCAGCCAGGATCAAAAGTGATGGTGTTGCCATTCGCGGCGATGGCCCCCGCGGGGCAGCCCGCACCGTTAATCTGCTTGGCGTCCAGAGCCAAGGTGTTGTCCACATACATAATCGAGAGAACGTCGGTTGCAGGCCCCTTGGTCCCGTCCGGGCTGGTAATCGTGGGACCCAGGCTGTTTCCAGGTTCGATGGCCGGCAGAATCACGTTGCATCCCGGATTGGCGGAGTTGGGGCCCTGAAAGGTCAAACTCAAGGAAGCTGGTGGACGGTTCACAGGTTTGCCGACGTTGCATCCACTGGCATTGACGGTGTTTGGAATCGAAATGCCACCCGTGGGTATGCCCGTGGCGGTCTGGATGAGATCCTGAGTAATCAGGTTCAGTCCTGAGCGCATGTTGTCGCTCATGTCCGATTTCTGGGTGACGGTGCTATTTGCTTTGGTGGAGTCTCGGAAGCTGAGGACCGCCGCGCTCAAAAGCACCGCGGTGACGCCCGTGGCCACGATCAACTCGACCAGAGTGAAGCCTGATTGTTTCTTCATAAGCTCGCTCCTCAATCCAACCTCACGAGAATTCGGCGATGAAGCTGACTAGCGTGTATTGCCGGTTCAGGTGGCCGACCGTGTAGTTCATGGTGATAGTGATTTGGCGGAGCCCGGCTTCGCCAGTAACGTCCACGATGGTGATGGTCCGGGTCATGTTTGTCAGGGACATCACCACGTCGTCCGCAGTGCCAAGAATCTTGTCGGGTCCCGGGCCGATGATCACGACATCGGGGACGCTCGTAAGGTCATCTGCAGTGCCATACAAGCCATCTGGCCCGGCGGCACACAAAGGCAGCGCCCCGACGACAAACACTCCGTCGTTCGCTCCACCCGTGCCGGTTACGTTACGAATGTTGGTCCAGGCCAGCAGCTTGGAGTCGCGCGCGGCAAAAATCGTCTCCACCGCTTCTTCGGCCTTCTTTTCGGCGATGTAATCAAACTGCGTAATGCTCGCCACTTGAATGCCCTGCGCGTAGACGGTGGCCAGGGAAAGGATGCCGAAGGAGAGAATGACCATGGCGATCATCGCTTCCAGCAGCGTGAAGCCGGTTTGCTTTGTAACGCGCTCTATTGTTCGCCTCATGCGCATTCTCCTTATTCCTGCCACTGGGTACCATCCCAGTGGTATTCCCGGACGCGGCCGGTGCCGCCCAGAACGGTTACTGCGCGGGCGCTTGCGGGGTTCCCCGGTAGGCCGAGGAACACCGTGCCGTTCACCAGAGTGTTTCCACCGTCAACGAACGTTCCGCTTGTCGTAAATTGCATGATTGGAGGACCGCCCGAGACACCTTCAAAGTAGATGGCCGAAGTGTTTCCATAAGCCATGGGGGTATCGGGAAGTGTGTTGTAAACGGTGAACTGGGCCCCACCTTCAAACGAGACGGTGACGGGAGGTGGGGGCGTGCCTGCTGCCCACAGCTCCGTAATTGTGATTTGGTTGGTCCCCACGAACTGCACCTGGACGTTGTGGCGATGGGCGATGGCTTGCTCTCTCGCCGCGCGCAACCGGTACAGCACCTGGTCCATGGCGGAGTTGGCCTTGAAACTGGGCCACATATAGCCGAAACCCACGATCGACATGCCCAGAACGATCGCGATAATACCTAGGCCAACTAAACTCTCCAGCAGGGAGAAACCTGAATGCCGTTTGTTGCCGTGACGTCTCATCATGCACTCCAAAACGCTGCCTAGTCGGGTACCTGCACTCGGCAGCCTGAGATGTGCACGTGCGCACCCACAGGCATTTCTTGGCTAACCCATTTGATTATAATGGCTTAACTGCGAGCTTCGGTAGGGGCTACACCCGTGGGATGTTACAAAAAGTTACAAAGCGCGTCCGCGATTGCGAGGGAGAAGGATCGAAGATTTGCTCAAAGTACGGTGCTCAGCTGCACCACTTCGTCCCAAACCGACTCCTCGGCGGGAATACCGACTCTCATATTTTCAGCCCGGACTTGCAGAACGCGTTCACCGGGGTAGCGGACGGATTGGCCCGCGCCAACCGGACTTGCGCGGAAATGCTCGATGATTTGGTCGGCGAGGCGTACCGAGTCTCCGGAGTGGTCAAGGCAAGCAAGGTCGAAAGCGAGGAACACTTGAGAGAGACCTGTCTCCCGTTCGGTGTCAACGGGTATCTGATGGGTTGCGTGGCCACCAGACAAGAGTGTCGCAACCAGATCGAGCAGCAAGGCCAATCCAGAACCCTTCCAATAGCCGATGGGCAAAGCCCGCCGGGAAGCTTCAATGGCTCCGGGGTCACAGGTAAGCTGGCCGTTCGCATCAAAGCCTCCAGCGACAGGCAGCTGTTCACCGCGCCTTCGATAGGACGCCAGGGCGCCAAAGGCGAACTGCGACATCGCCATGTCTAGCACGACAGGTCCGTTTGGCCGTGGCACGGCAATGACGAGCGGATTATTGCCCACGCGGGGGTCGCTGGCGCCCCATGGGGGAAGATTTGCGAGGGTGTTCGTCCAACAGATTCCGATTACTCCCGCGTCTGCCGCCTGCCAACCGTAGTTGCCGCCACGCATCCAGTGATTGGTGTTTGCCAGCGCCACGCTGCCCATTCCGTGCGTGCGAGATAGCGCGATCGCTCTTTCCATACATTGGTAGGCATTCAGATTACCGGGGCCACGTTTCCCGTCCCAGCGTTCCAGCGAGCCAAAGCGAGCCACCAATTCAGGCGCGGCTTGGACATCCACGATCTTGTTCTGGATCATGCGCACGAATTGCGGAAAACGATTCAACCCGTGAGAGGGAACGCCGTCCCGGCTGGCATCGGCGAAAAGCCGCGCGCAAAGAGTCGCCCGGTCATGCTCGAAGCCAAGCTTGAGCAAGACGCGCAAGAGGACCGCATTCATTTCATCGTACGAAACACGAAGCATGCGTTTAGACTACCTATTCTAGCGGGCGGGCGGCTAAAGATTTGGATTGTGGCAGGCGATTCAGCGCTGTTTAACGGGCGGCACGCTGTTTCGAGGCCGAACACCACCTGAGTGCGCTTTCCATTTCGATATCGCCGAGGCACGAATAGCTTTTATGCGGGAGGATGTCCGGTGTCAAAGCAAGACTGGTAAACATCCTTTTTAGCAATTCTCAACGCTGGCGATTCACATCTACCATTACAATTGATCCTGTGCGTTTGCGGGACACACCGCGCAACCGCAATTCTGAGGAGTGCTTGATGGGTCATCCGCTTCTTGATCTAGCAAACAAAACGGCGGTAGTGATCGGCGGAACCAGCGGCATTGGGCTGGCGCTCGCCAAAGGTCTGGCGCAGGCTGGGGCAAATGTTGTTCCGACGGGGCGCCGCGAGGAACAGGTGAAGAGCGCGGCCGCGGAGGTCGTTACCCTCGGGCGGCGGTCACTGGCGCAGACGTGCGATGTCACAGACAACGGTAGCATAGAACGGCTTTTACAATCGGTCTGCAAGGAGTTCGGCAGCGTCCAGATTCTGGTGAACTGCGCTGGGCGCACGAAGCGGATGCCTACGCTTGAGGTTCCGGAAGCCGACTGGAACGCCATCATGGAAACGAACTTGAACGGGACGCTGCGGGCCTGCCGGGTATTTGGCCGGCACATGATCGAGAAACGCTACGGCCGCATCATAAATATTGGGTCGCTTTCATCGTTTGTAGGACTGTTTGAAGTTGCGGCGTACGGGGCCAGCAAATCGGCGGTTGCGTCACTCACCAAGTCGCTCGCCGTCGAATGGGCGATGTCGGGAGTTTGCGTGAATGCGCTCGTCCCGGGCGTATTGCGCACGGACCTGAATGCCGCTCTTCTGGATGGGACGGAGCGCGGCAAGGAGTTCCTGATGCGCACGCCCATGCGCAGGTTTGGCAAGGTCGAAGAGTTGGTAGGCGCTGCGGTTTTTCTCGCCTCGGATGCCGCCAGTTTCGTGACCGGCCACTTGCTTGTGGTGGACGGCGGGATTCTTGCCAGCGGCGTCAATCAATAACGGGCTTTTATCCTGAGAAATTCGAAAACGCATTCCAAAATCAGTGGCTGCTCTTGGCCGCGTCGCCTGACGAATTCATTTGATCTCGTGTGTGCTTCACGATCGCCAGGAATTTCCGCGCGTATTCAATGATGATCTCCGGCTTGTTGGACTTCAGCGCATGGGCATGGACCAATTCTCCGCCGACACCCAGAGCCACGGATCCCGCTTCGATGAACTCCGCCGCGGTACTCAGATTCACGCCACCGGTGGGAATAAACGGAATCTCCGGGAACGGGCCCTTCAGCGCCTTGATGTATTTCGCGCCTCCCATCTGGCCGCACGGGAAGACTTTGATGAAATCCGCGCCAGCTTCCCAAGCAGCCATGATTTCCGTAGGCGTCAATGCTCCGGCCATGATCAGCTTCCCCGCCTTTGCGGCAAACGCAACCGTTGGGAGGTTTAGCCCCGGACTCACCAGAAACTCGGCTCCCGCATCCAGGCAGCGGCGCGCCGCCTCCACGTTTAAGACGGTTCCCGCTCCGACAAGCAACTCCGAAGGGCCAGCCTTTGCCAGTTCGCGAATCACTTCGACGGCGCCGGGAACGGTCATCGTGATCTCCGCGATGGGAATGCCACCCAGGCAAACGGCGTCAGCCGCGATTCGCGCTTCGCTGGGCGACGAGGCCCGAATGACCGGAACGATCCCGATCTCCAGGATCCGCTCGCGAACTTTTTGCTTGTCCATCGGCGATTCCCTTTCTTCTGGCGCGTGCTCGTCAGCGCGCGATGCGTGCGCCAACTCCCTTCATCACTTGCAAAACGTCCTGCATCGTTGCCATGGAGGTGTCTCCCGGCGTGGTCATGGCCAGCGCGCCGTGCGCAGCGCCGCAGTCCACGGACCACTGGGGATCCTTTCCCTCCAGGAATCCGTAAATCAATCCCGACGCAAAAGAATCGCCCCCGCCGACGCGATCGAAAATCTCCAGATTCTCGCGATTTTTTGCCTGGAAGAACTTGCCGTCGCAATAACAGATGGCGCCCCAATCATTTTGCGTAGCCGTTCTGGCTTTCCTCAGGGTGGTGGCGACAACCTGGAACGGATACTCCTTCACGGCCTTGGTGATCATCTGCTTGAAGCTCTCCGCTTCAAACGTCGAGAGATGTTCATCCATCCCCGGCACTTCGTAGCCCAGCGCCGCGGAAAAATCTTCTTCATTTCCAATCATGACGTCGACAAACGGAGCGATGCGGCGGTTCACTTCCTGCGCCTGTTTCTTGCCGCCGTGCGACTTCCAGAGGGAGGCGCGATAGTTTAAGTCGTACGACACGACCGTACCGTGCTTCCTCGCTGCCTGCATGGCCTCCCGCGTTACCTCCGGCGTTGTCGCGGAGAGGGCACAAAAGATACCTCCGGTGTGCAACCAGCGCGCACCGTATTTCCCAAAAATCTGCTCCCAATCAATGTCTCCCGGTTTGAGCTGAGAAACCGCTGTGTGTCCGCGATCGTAACTTCCCAATGCTGCACGCACGCCAAAGCCGCGTTCGGTGAAGTTGAGGCCATTGCGCGCCGCGCTGCCCACGCCATCGTGCTCGACCCAGCGAACCAGCGATTGGTCCACGCCACCCTGGTAGATGAGATCCTGCAGGAGCCTTCCGACCGGATCGTCAGCAAAAGCGGTGACCACCGCGGTGTCCATGCCGAAGCAACGCTTCAACCCGCGCGCCACGTTGTACTCTCCGCCTCCTTCGCACACTTCGAAGGAGCGCGTTGTCGAGATTCGCCGGTCGCCGGGGTCAAACCGCAGCATGACTTCGCCCAAGCTGACTAGGTCCCAGCGGCAGTCTTTCTTCGGCCTGATCGTCAACCCCATGCGCTCACCTCGACCGCCACCTTCAAATTGAAAAGTACAACCGAAGCATTCTCGCGGATTTCCCGAGAAGTTTCCAGATTAGCGTGGAGTCAATCCGTAGCGAATAAAGTTGTCATTCAGTGGCACTCAGCAAAACCGCAGGCTGCATATCGCACAAATCGCAGCGAGCTGCCCACCTGCTCTGTCTTGTACGAAATTCAACTACCAGCTGTGCATGGTGCCGTCGAGTTTGCGATTGATGGGCAGATACGCCCGGCGATAAGGGAATTTGGACGCAAGCGCTTCATCAATATTCACGCCGAGGCCGGGAGCATCGCCCGGATGCATCAAACCGTCGGTAAAACTGTAGGAATGCGAAAACACGCGGTCGGTATCCTCCGTGTGGCGCATGAATTCCTGAATCCCGAAATTGTGAACGCTCAGATCAAAATGCAGTGCGGCCGCCATGCACACGGGACTCATATCCGTCGCGCCGTGGCACCCCGTCCGCACCTGATAGAGTTCCGCCAGGCTGGCGATCTTGCGCAAGTGCGAAATTCCTCCCGCATGCACAACCGCGGTCCGAATGTAATCGATGAGTTGCTCCTGGATCAGCCGCTGGCAATCGAAAATGGTATTGAAAACTTCGCCGACGGCGAGCGGCGTGGTGGTGTGCTGACGAATGAGCCGAAAACTTTCCTGCAATTCCGCCGGAACCGGATCTTCCAGCCAAAACAAATGATAAGGCTCAAGGCTCTTTCCCAGGCGCGCTGCTTCGATAGGCGTTAGCCGGTGATGCGCATCGTGCAACAAGGGAAGATCTTCGCCATATTCCTTTCGCAATCTTTGGAACAATTGCGGGACGAAATTCAAGTAAAGATCGGTGCTCCACGCGTCCTCCGCCGGCGCATCTTTCTCCGCTGGCTCGTAATACATTTTGCCCCGGCCGACGCCGTAGGTACTCCGCAGTCCGGGAATCCCGCTTTGCGCGCGAATCGCTTTGTATCCCAGTTTGATGTAGTCCCCTACCGCCTTGACGGTGTCTTCAATGTCCTGTCCGCTGGCGTGGCCATACACCAGCACGGCATCTCGAGAAGCGCCCCCGAGCAACTGGTAGACAGGGGCATTCAGGGCCTTACCCTTTATGTCCCACAGTGCCGTGTCGACCGCCGCAATCGAACACATCGTAACCGGGCCGCGGCGCCAGTACGCTCCCTTATAAAGGTATTGCCAGATGTCTTCGATGCGTCGCGCATCGCGGCCAATCAAAAGAGGAATGACGTGGTCGGAGAGATAACTGGCCACCGCGAGTTCGCGTCCATTCAGCGTGGCATCCCCGAGGCCGTAGATTCCGTCTTCCGTGGTGACCTTGAGCGTCACAAAATTCCGGCCTGGGCTGCAAACGATTACTTTGGCATCAGTGATTCGCATGATCGGCTTTCATTCCTTTTATCGACTTAGAGATATATCAGGTGCCTGTGTCAGTTTCAAACTGCCACCGCCTCATTGCATGGCTCGGAATCAAACTCCGTTCCGGGGCCTTTCGCGGCGCACGAAATCGGTGTCCTGCGTCGGCTCCGATTCACACTCGATGGCAATCGTCGTAACGGGATGGTCAGGCGCTTCGGCTGGCAAACCAGTGAATCGCACGCGGAAACGATCCTGCTCGAAAGCAACCTTCTGCCCGGTGGCGAACATGCGGGCCGACCTCACGCCAGTCATGAGGCCTGCCAAGGCAGCGGTGTCGCCCGGCCAGAAGTAAATATGCATGTAGAGCGTATTGCCTTTGCGCGTAAAGTTGGCGTAATTCGAACGCCGCACCCGGCACGGCTCCGCCGTGTAAATCGTTTCCCCATTGTGCGCCATCCACTGCCCTACTTCCTTGAAGATGCGGACGGACTCCTCAGGAATCGAGCCATCCGGTTTCGGACCGACATTTAAGAGATAGTTGCCGGCATCGCGCGAGCAGGTGATGAGATTCCGCACCACCGTTTTTGGGCTTTTCCAATTGTCGTCGGCTTGCTGATAGCCCCAGCTGTCGTTCAGCGTCATGCAGCTTTCCCAGGAGCGGCCGCCCCTTTCGGCGACGATCACCTGTTCCGGCGTGGAGAAATCGCCGGGCAAGCGGTTCCGGTTATTCACGATGATATCCGGCTGAAGCTGGAAAACCATTTTGTTCATGCGTTCGGATTCCCAGCCCGCGGCGTCGAGCGGCCAGGCCACGTCGTACCACAGAGAATCGATTTTTCCGTAGTTGTTCAGCAGCTCGTGGATGAGGCCGTGGGTGTATTCGATAAAACGCTTGCGCGCTTCTTCGTCTTTCGCGCAGCGCGCGCCATCCGGATGATGCCAATCCATCAGCGAGTAATAAAACCCCACGCGCAGGCCTTCGGCCCGTGCGGCTTCCACATACTCGCGCACGAGGTCGCGACCGGCAGCTTGCTTTGGCGCGCAGTAGTTTGTGAGTTTCGTTTCGAAATTACAGAAGCCCTCGTGATGCTTGGTGGTCATCACCATGTACTTCTGCCCGGTTTCCTTGGCGAGTTTTGCCCAGGCCCGCGCCGCGTTTGGCTTTGGCTGGAAGCGCTTGGCCAGCAGTTCGTATTCACTTACGGGAATTCCCTCGTCTTCCATCACCCATTCGTGGCGGCCGAGTACGCTGTACAAACCCCAGTGAATGAACATTCCGAAACGCGCCTCGTGCCACCATTTCATGCGGCGTATGCGGTCGGCCTCTTCTTCAGGGGATGAAGCCTGCGGCGTGGGAGTCTGGGTCTGGTCCAGAACTGCCCCTGCTTTTGCAGATGCAGTCAGGGTGGCAAGCGCCGCGCCTGTGCCTGCGAGCCATTCGCGTCTTAGCATGCGATCTGATTTCATGGAGTTAGCCCTCCCATTGCGTCAGTCCGTTTTCAATTTCCAAGCCGTCGCCCAGCGATCCTTTTCTTTCAACTAAGCACGTTCGAGGTAGTGGAGCTCAGGCACATCTCTCAATCGCGCCGCGGCAATTTCTGCGGTGATATCACGTTGGGGCCCCGCCAGCATCTCGTAGCCGACCATGAATTTCTGCACCGTGGCAGATCGCAGAAGCGGAGGAAAGTAGTGCGCATGAAAATGCCACTCCGGATGTTCCTTTCGATCTTCAGGCTGTTGGTGGAATCCCATCGAATACGGAAAGGCGGTCTCGAATAGATTGTCGTAGCGAATCGTTAGGCGCCGGAGTATGTCGGCAAGATTGTCTCGCTCATTTTCGTTCAGTCCCATAATGTTCGAAACATGGCGACGGCTCAATACTAGTGTTTCGAAAGGCCACACTGCCCAGTACGGCACGAGCGCGACGAATCCTTCATTTTCGCAGATAATTCGTTCTCGGTTCTCAATCTCAAGGCCCAGGTATGCGCAAAGCAGGCACTTGCCGCGATTCTGCAGATATTCGCTTTGCGCGGCTCCTTCGCTCACAGGAATGTTCGGCGCTTCTCCATTCGCCCAAATCTGGCAATGCGGGTGGGGGTTGCTCGCGCCCATCAGGACGCCATGATTTTCGAAAATCTCGACGTGCTGGACCCACGGAAGGGCCGTCAGTTCGCGATACTGTTCGGCCCACACGTCAACTACCAGCCGAACTTCTTCCGGCTTCATGCGCGGTATGGTCAGGTCGTGCCGCGGCGAAAAACAAACCACGCGGCAAATCCCGCGCTCCGCTTGCGCGACGAGCAGACCATCCTTTTCCACTTTGCTATCGGGCACATTAGGAAGCAGCGACGGAAAGTCGTTATCGAACACAAAGGTCGCTTTATACGCAGGATTTCGCAATCCTTGTGCCCGTGCATTTCCGGGACACAGATAGCAATCCGGATCATACTTAATGGACGGCGCGACCGCCGACTTCGCCACTTGCCCAAGCCAGGGCCGCTGCATGCGCTGCGGCGAAACAAGCACCCATTCCCGCAGGAGGGGATTCCGGCGGCGGTGCGGCGTTTCCCGAAGATCGTCCCAATTCATTTTTGTCTTTTCGCTTACTCTTGAAGGTCGGAGGGTTCAACCAAAGTTGCGCCCCCCGCCGGCGTGCAAATCTGAATCTTGGGGGCGATTCCAGTTTCCTTCTCGTAGCCCCGTGCCACTCTTTCCGCGAAGGCCTCGGCAAAGCGCGCCTCAACAAGGTTGATCGTGGACCCGCCGAATCCGCCTCCGGTCATGCGCGCCCCGTAGACACCTTCTTGTTTGCCTGCCAGCTCAACCATCACGTCGAGTTCCGCACAACTCACTTCATACAAATCTCGCAAGCTGCAATGCGATTCCCCCATGCGTTTTCCAAACCGCGCGATGTCCCCGCTTCGGAGCGCCTCCGCGGCCTCAAGCACTCGCGCATTTTCGGTTACCACATGTAGCGCCCGCTTATACGTGATCTCGGAGAGCGTTCCGCGATGCCGCTCCAGTTGTTCAAGCGTCACATCACGCAGCGAATGAATCCCCGGCATAGCCTGTGCAAGACGCCGGACCGCCTCCTCGCATTCCGCGCGCCGCTGATTGTACCCGCTCGATGCCAGTTCGTGCTTCTCCATCGTGTTGCAAACTACCAGTCGTACGTTTTCGGGAATTGCAGCGAATTCGAAGTGCAGCGAGCGGCAATCGAGCAGCAGTGCATGGTTCTTACGTCCGTGCAGAGATATGAATTGGTCCATGATCCCAACACGCGCGCCGACAAATTCGTTTTCTGCCTTTTGGCACAGGCGCGCCAACTGCACGCGGTCCCAGGTGTGGCCGGACTCTTCGGCGAGCGCCAACGCCGTTGCCACCTCGACTGCGGCCGAGGAGCTCAGCCCGGCTCCCATGGGAATATCGCCGTGAATCAGAATATTTGCGCCAGGCAACGGAAGACCCATCTGCTTCAATTGCAGCGCGACGCCAACGGGATAATCGCTCCACATTCTGCGCGGTCGAATCTCTGCGGAACCGAGGTCCACATCCACTGTTCCGGAAAACTCATCGGAGCGCAGAACCAGCTTGCGATCTTCCCGCGGGCTGATGGCCACCCAGCAATACATACCAATCGCCGCGGGCATGACGAAACCTTCGTTGTAGTCGGTGTGCTCGCCAATCAGGTTCACGCGTCCGGGAGCGCGGTACACCCGCGGATTCGCGCCAAACTTCGAGCGGAATCGTTCGGCGATGGATGTGGATTCATTCATGTAACTTGATCCCGCAGAGAATCAAGCGATGTGATTGAAGTTTGACCTGCGGCTCGTTCAGTATCCAAGGCGAGATGCCTACTAGAAGCGCGCCGCAGTTTTGCGACGAAGACGAAGTACAGGCTGAGAATGAGCCAGTCGATTCCTGCCATCCCGTACTCGCTCCTCCCGTCCTCAACTGCCATACGCCACGTTTTGCAGCTGTTCCGCGCCCAGACTGTAAAGCAACATTCGCGAAGCCGGGAGCGTACAAGAGCGCATAACTTGACGCAAGCGCTTACGCGCAGTGTAGAATCCGTGCGTCATCCTTCGGATGCGAAAAACCATTGCCGGCAGGCTACCGCGCAAGCCTGCGTGTGTCTGCGGCGGGCTAAATTGAGAGCAGGCACCATGGACATCCACCAACTCGAGCTGTTCCTCGCGGTCATGGACTCTCCCAGCATGACCCGGGCAGCAGAAAGGATTCACTTGTCGCCGGGCGCCGTCAGCCTGCAACTCCATAATCTTGCCGACGAACTTCATACCGAGCTTTTCGTGCGGCGCGGAAAACGGCTGATTCCCACGCCCGCGGCCCAGCGCTTGGCGGAACACGCAAAAGAAGTCGTCAAGATGATGGGTCGCATCCACCAAGTGTTTGAAAACGATATGGAGAAGGACGTGCGTCCCTTCCATTTCGCCACCGGCGTTACGACCCTGATCTACCAGTTGGGCGGTCCGCTGCGTCAACTACGAAAGCGTTTCCCCAACGCACAGATCCGCGTGACCGTCGGCGTAACCGAAGAGATGATTTCCGGCTTGCTTGACCGCCGCTTCGATCTGGCGCTCATTTCTCTTCCCGTCGCTGAGGACAACCTCAGACTCACCCCGCTCTTTGACGAGGAGCTTCTAATCGTGCGGCCTTCGGCGAATAAGGTTGGTAGCGGGCACGTCGGCTCACTGCGCGCTTCGGAGCTCAACAACGTTCCATTTCTTCTTTATCCACGACGCAGCAACGTTCGCCTGGTCATCGACCGCTTCTTCAAAGACATTGGCGTAACGCCCAACGTGGTGATGGAGGCGGACGACACCGAAGCCGTCAAACGCCTGGTCGAATCGGGTTTCGGCTACTCCATCCTCCCCGAGCATGCACTGAGGGGGCGTTCGCACTTCTTTCAAAAGTTTCGCGTCGAAGGCCACCGGCTGACGAGGAGTTTGGCGCTCGCCACCGCGAATACGGAATGCCCGCGGAAACTCACCGAATCCATCGCCAGCTTTCTGCGGACCGCGTTGGTCGAAAGCTAATGCCCTGGAAATTACCGAATGCTGTTGAGGATCAGCCCGCGCTTAGTTTGGTCCAATTCTCGAAGTTCGTCCGCAGCATGCGGTTCACGTCGCGCTGAATGTCCTGCTTGGTCACGCCGCCGCCGTCATTGTGCAGCAAACGGTAGGAATTCGTGAGAATCGGAGCCAGGGTCGTACGCGTGTTCCGCCATTTGTAGATGACCTGTTCCAGAACCCGGGCATCGGAATGCTGCGGAATAAAGCTGGTCCCGAGCATTTCAATCCGCTCGCGAGTTATTTCCTCCACGATGGACGGGTTGTTCAAGAACCACCAGCATCCAAAGGGCATCAGATTGCTGAACTTCCGCGCATAGACGCAGAGTTCGTGCTGATTTTCGCGGCTTAGCACACTTACCAAAAACCGGTTGTCCGGGAAGGTGCGGCACAAATTTTCGAGAGCGCGAAGGTCCGCTCTGCCAACCGCATCGCCGGCAAGTCGCAACGCCGGATTCACCTGGCGGCGAACTCCAATCATCAGCGACATCGGTATGCCAAATTCGCGGCACGACGGCAGAATCGCCTCGCTAAGAATCTTGCTGGTCATGCTCTCATCTGGAAATTGAAATTCGTCGGAGAGCGATACAGCCATATACAGCGGCCGCATGCGCGCATTCCAGTCTTCTAGAAAACGCCGAACTTCCGCCACGGATTTCCCCGTGGCGCGCTCGTCCACCGCGTACCCTTGCCGCGCCAATTCCTGCCAGTGCTGCGACCAACCCCAAAGAATCCGGTCCAACCGGAGAACCGCCTGAAATTGCGAATCTTTCTGCCCTCCGTTCATCCACGTTGGCACTTCCTCCGCGTCCAGCGGATCATTGGTCATAACCACGCTGCTTATTCCCGCAAGCTCAAACACTTTCCGGATGTGCGTCTCAATGGTTTGCGCCTCAAAAAACCTGCGCGCCTCCGCCAGCGCGGAAGCATCCGTGGGTAAGTCAAAAGCCTGGAGCACGGCGACAATCCCTCGCGTCGCCTCGGAAATTGGGCTGTTCTCGACGAACAAGGCCTTCCAAATGGCGTCGGCCTTCTCCTTTTTCGAAAGCTTCCAATAGTTGTCTGGCTTCATGCTCGACGAGCGAAAAAATTCCGCCTCAAGATAGTGGTATGTCAGAAGCTCATCGATGCCCCAGAGTCCAATCTTGCCGAACGCGGGAGAAAACAGGTGGGTGTGAATATCAATGAACTGCGTGGATGCCAACACCTCTTCCACCGCAGACCGAATCTGCTCGCCACCCAGCAGGCCCGCCGCCCGCGATCTCCCCTTCACTTCCGGATGTTTGACGGATGTCGTTGCCATATGCATGCGCTGAACTTATTGCATCCGAGCGCTTCCTTTCCAGAGGCAGTCAACCCACAAGGCCCGAAACCGATACGGTATCCGGCCGTCTGCTACGTTTATCTTCTTATAAAACCAGTGGAAAAAGAAAAATTATGGACGCCGCAAAATATAGAAGTCACCCCCCGAGGTGTCAAACCGAAAAAACTGCGGTTAAAATTCAGTCGGACTTAACGAACGAAGCGATCGCCTGGCGCACAGCATGAAGTCTGGTACCGGCTAGGCTCTTGAGCTGCCGTTTAGCGCTCCAACTCCCCTGGAGTCAACGCAAGATTGATAAACGATTGGTTTAATAACTCTCAACACCAGAATTTCCCATCTTGGCTTACCATAAGCGCGCTGGGAAGCTCCTGGCCACAGCGCACGGGGGTTCGCCGAGGCCGGTCGAGGCATCAAGTTTTATTCTTATGTTCTGGGGATTCTATTGGCTTGGATGGAGGTTGCATGTCTGTACTCACAGGTTCGCGGCGAGACTTTCTGAAAGTCACCGGCGCCGGTGTCGCGGGCACCGCCCTGGGCGTCTCGGCATCGAGTTACGCCACCATCATGGGTGCGAATGATCGCGTCCGCGTGGCCATTTGCGGTGTGCGAGGCCGTGGCAAGGATCACATTCACGGGTTGGCACACGTGCCGGGAGCAGAAATCGCCGCGCTCTGCGACGTGGATGAGAGCGTGCTGAACCAGCGCCTCGGCGATGTCGAGAAGCTTGGATTACCAAAGCCCAAATCCTACGTCGATATTCGCAAGCTGCTCGAAGACAAAGAGATCGACGCCATCACCATCGCTGCTCCCAATCACTGGCATTCCCTAATGGCCATTTGGGCGTGCCAAGCCGGCAAAGATGTCTACGTGGAAAAGCCCTGCTCGCACAACTGGTTTGAGGGACGCCAACTTGTTCGCGCCGTGAAGAAATACAACCGCATTTGCCAGCACGGCAGCCAGTGGCGCTCGAACCCCGGCCTGCTGGAAGCCATGAAGCATCTGCGTGACGGCACCATCGGCGACGTCTACATGGCGCGCGGCTTATGTTACAAGTGGCGCGCCTCCATCGGCCACTCCACCGAAGAGCCCGTGCCCGCCGGAGTCCACTACGACTTGTGGACAGGCCCCGCTCCCATGAAGCCGTTTACCAAGAATCGTTTTCACTATAACTGGCACTGGATCTGGGACACCGGCAACGGCGAAATCGGCAACCAGGCCATCCACGAAATTGATATCGCTCGTGCAGGACTGGGCGTGGGTTTCCCCACATCAGTCTCCGCCATGGGCGGACACTTCATGTTCCAGGACGATCAAGAAACGCCGAATGTCTTGAACGCCACCTTCTATTTCGACGCTCCGGACGGCAAGCGCAAAATGATGGAAGTCGAAGTCCGCCACTGGATCACCAACCACGAAGCCGAAATCGGCACCGGGGCGTATGGCGCCAGCGGCGTACCCCCTGCCGGAATCACCGCCGATGCAAACAAAAAGCCTTCGAGCGCACAGTCCCTTGGGCCACGAGACGCCAAAACTAACACTGTCGGCAATATTTTCTACGGCTCAAACGGCTATCTCGGAATCGATGGATACGACGCCTACAAAACGTGGGTAACAGATCAAGCCGAACCCGGCCCGCAAGGCAAAGGCGCCGGCGACCACTACGCGAACTTCATTGATTGCGTTCGCAGCCGGCGTGCCGAGGATATTCATTCTCCGATCGAAGAAGCCCACATCTCGACGACATTAGTGCATCTAGCCAACGCTTCGTACCGCCTGGGGCGTACGCTGCGGTTCGATCCTGCGAAACAGGAAGTCATTGGCGATGAGGAAGCCACTCGCCTCCTTCGTGGCACCTACCGCGCGCCGTACGTCGTGTCGGAAGAGATTTGATCTGCCAGACCTTTTGAAAATTGGAGGCCACATTCAGCCATGCGCATTGCGATTACCGGATCGTTTTTAGCCGCCATCTTTGCGGCTGCGTTATTCACCTGCTTCGTCAACGCTGGCCCCAGCCCGTCCGACCGCGTCTCCGTTGTCGTCAACGAACAATCCCGGCGCGTGGACGTCTCCATTGATGGAAAACCTTTTACGTCTTACATTTGGCCAGACACTCTCAAGAAGCCCGTTCTCTATCCGCTGCGCACCGCCAATGGCACCATCATTACCCGCGGCTTTCCGCTCGAGCCCCGCCCCGGCGAACGCGTGGATCATCCTCATCACGCCGGCCTGTGGTTCAACTATGAGAATGTGAACGGTCTCGACTTCTGGAACAATTCCTACGCCATCAAACCGGAAAATGCCCCAAAGATGGGCACCATCCTCCACCGCTCCATCGTCTCCGCCAAAGGTGGATCCGACCACGGCGAACTCGACGTCGAAACCGACTGGGTCACCTTCGACAACAAAGTCTTGCTCAACGAGCACACCCACTTCGTCTTTCGCGGCGGTCCTGGCTTCCGCAGCGTGGACCGCATCACCACACTCCGTGCCCTCGATGAAAAAGTTTCCTTCCCCGACGCAAAAGACGGCCTCATGGGCCTTCGCGTCATCCGCGCCCTCGAAATTCCTTCCGACAAGCCCAAGGTCTACACCGACATCAGCGGCCGCGCCACCACCGTTCCCAAGCTCGACAACACCGGCGTAAACGGTACCTACCTCACCAGCGAAGGGAAAAAAGGCGACGCCGCCTGGGGCACGCGCGGCCGCTGGTGCAATCTCAGTGGCATGGTCGGCGACGAGCCCGTCACCATCACCATTCTTGACCACCCGGAAAATCCCGGCTTCCCCACCTACTGGCACGCCCGCGGCTACGGCCTGTTTGCCGTTAACCCACTCGGCCAGAAGGTTTTTAGCAATGGAAAAGAAGAGTTGAATTTCTCCCTGGCGCCCCACGCCAGCGTCACTTTCCGGTACCGCATATTGATCAGCTCAGCGATCGCCACCCCCGAAGCCACCGAAGCCGCCTATAAAGACTTCGTCGCCGCCTATCATTGACAAGCGCCGCGCTACATCGGACCTTTGGAAATGAACTTGAAGATGAATTTGGAAATGAATTTGAAACTAAACCACTACTATTTTTCTTTCTTAACTTAGAACTAAAAATTATGGATTTGAAACTAAACCGCAAATCCAACTATCCTTCTTCTCTTACGGAACACTGACTACTGAAAACCGAAAACTCTCAATGACCTTCCACATCGGCCTCATCGGCGGTGGCAACATCACGGAAACCCACGCCCGCGCCGCTCGCGCCATTCCGGGCGTCGAAATCTCCGCCATCCAGGGCGCCAACGCCGAAAAAGTCGCCCGCCTCTGCCGCGAACACGGCGGCACTCCCTATCAAGACTTCGACTTCTTCCTAAAACACCGCCCCATGGATCTCGTCATCCTCGGTAGCCCCTCCGGCCTCCACGCCACCCAAGGCATCGCCGCCGCCCGCCAAGGCCTGCACGTTCTTACGGAAAAACCGCTCGAAATCACCACTGCCCGCGCCGACGCCCTCATCGAAGCCGCGAACCAATCCAACGTAAAACTCGGCGTCATTTTTCAAGACCGCACCAAGCCGCATATTCGCCAGCTCAAGAACTGGCTCGACCAGGGCCTCCTCGGCAAACCGCTCTTGGTCGACGCCCGCGTCAAGTGGTATCGCCCTCCGGAGTACTACTCGAATTCCCGCTGGCGCGGCACCCTCGCCCTCGACGGCGGCGGCGCCTTGATCAATCAGGGCGTTCACACTGTTGACTTGCTCCTCTGGCTCCTCGGCGATGTCATCCGCGTGCAAGCTCGCACCGCCACCCTGCTTCACAAAATCGAAGCCGAAGACACCGCCGCCGCCCTCCTCGAATTCGCCAGCGGCACCCTCGGCGTTTTCCACGTCACCACAGCCGCGTATCCCGGCTATCCCCGTCGCGTTGAAATTACCGGCACCGAAGGCACCGTCATTCTCGAACACGACCGCATCATCGCCGCGAATCTCAAAAACGCATCAGCTGCCGCCGTCGAATCCGCCCCGCTCGACGAAAATCAAAGCGCCTCTTCCGCGGCCGTCAGCGATTTCCGAGGCCACCAAGCGGTCCTCGAAGATTTCCTCCAAGCCATTCAGCAGAACCGCGCCCCAGCATGCGACGGACTCGAAGGACGCCGCAGCCTCGCGCTCATCGAATCCATCTACCGCGCCGCAAAAACTCCCGAAAAGGCCGCATCCATCTAATGCTGCGAAAACAATGCCGCCAGCGACACCGATAGTGGTGAGCGAGTCAGTTCCCGGTTACGCCTGCGTAAATCAGGCACTGACGTTTCGCATGGAAATGCTGCTGATTGCGAACCACTTCGAAGAGTTGGTTGCGTTTCTACTCGCGGTCGTCGCGGCAAGCGTTGTCGTCACGCTTCCAGTCCTGCCAGCCGTGCTTGGATGTATCCACAAACATCAATCCCCCGGGACCCACTAAACCCATGACGATGGGGGTAATGATACCGGTGGTTAGATCAATCGTGCCCACGAACGGACCGCCGTCCGCAGCGGTGTAGGCGACGCCCGGCGCCCAGCCATTCTTGCTCAACTTGAAAACCTTGTTGAGGCCCTTGTCGGCAAAGAGAATAAAACCTTGACTGGAGGTAGTGAAAAAGGTGTCGTCCACCTCCACGCCCATCGGCCCATTCGGGGTCTGGTACGACAGCGGCAACTGCAATACCCGCTGATGGGAAGTGCCGGGATTCGAAACGATGAGCAACTGCTGGTCGCCCTGGCTGTCCAGCACAAGGTTTCCCAAGGGATCGAGGGTCATTGAGTCTGGATCCTGCAAGTTCAACGTGACGGTTGTGTCCAGAGGAATGTTAATCGCACTGGCATCGCCTTGCAGTACGCCTTCGAGCTCCACCGTTCCGTTCCTCAGCTTGACGCTGACAATCGCTGGCGCAGTATTCGGGCTGATCAACGGGTTCGACGCGCTGAAGTACACCTTGCAGCCTCGGAAGGTGATGTCGTCGTAGCCCCCGCCGTGTGGCCCTGTGCCGACGAGATAAAGCGATGTTTTCTGCGTCTCCGGATCGATGATCACCAGCCGCGCATTGCCGTCTTCGTTCTCCAGTGTCCACACTTTGTGAGTAATTGGGTCCACCTTTACGCCGTCGACATGCCCGAGCACGGTATAGGTGTGCACCACACTTCCGTCCATTCTGTATTCCACTATCTGGCTGCTCAACCCGTCGACGCCCCCAGGATCGTGTCCATCGCCATAGCCTACGAATACGTGATCATCCAGAACTGCGATGTCGTCTGGCGCGCTCAGGCCTGCCGGAGCGCTGGCAAATACAGATAATGTGTACGGAGAAACCGCTTGTGGCGCAGTCGGGGTCTGCGCGAATACGGGAGCCACTATACCGCACATCAACAGTGCGGGTGCGAGCACCGAGGCGTATGCCTTCATTGTTTATTTCCTCCTCAGATTGACTTGGGCTCTTCGACTTGGGCTTTTCGATGGCTGGCCCAAAACTGGAAGATTCGAAAACCAACCGAACCTATAACACCGCGAGTGTCAATGTCAGATGAATGGGCTATAAAGGAACGGGCAAAGCCTTCTATCACCAATATTTTGCGGCAACAGAGCAGGTGATAGGATGGACGTAATGCGTTCAATAGTCTGTAGGGCAAGTGTAGTTTTTCTTGGCGCTATTGGCCTGGCTGGTGTTCGGGCGAATACCCAACAGGCGAATTCACCGGCGGTTTTCAGTTCTGAAGAAGACTCGCTTCCCAGCGCGGTGGCCTTGCCAGAGTGTGCGCGTACCTGGCTCGCCCGAGATGCGCACGTTTCTCGTCGACTCGACAGGCTGCACTTGTCGCTGGCGCAACTCCCCGGCGCGTGGTTTACAGCTGGTGCGGTGAACTTGGGAGAGCCCGATGAAAAGCTATTGGTGGTTATGGGCACGGGCGAGCTGCGTGGAGCAAACATAAGTCCCTTCTGGATATTGCGCTGGCCCGGGCAATCCTGCGATTTGCTGCTAGCCACCGCAGCACACCACCTCGGGTTTCTAGACACAAAGACGCATGGGCTCCCGGATGTGCAGGTCGGATTTGCATCTACGGGAAACACATCTGAGCACCAATATAAGTTTGATGGGCGCGCGTACATGGAGACGGATGACGCGTGTCGGCCAGAGGAGGCAGAGCATTTCAATGCTATTGAGGGCAAAAACCCCCAAATGTTTCTATTTCAGCGGCCCGGCCACAGTACCGAGAATTTGCTGTGTGAGGGGCGTGACTGGGTGTGGCAAAAGTGGGTACAGAAAAAACCGTTTACCCTGAAGATTGAGCTGTTTTCTAAAGAGGGAGAACACACCAGCCTGAGCTACAGCGACATAATGACAGACGGCCGTTGGCAGGTTGGCATCTTGGTGCACAAGGAAGTCATGGACGAGGGCGCACATCCCGGCGCGAGCCATCGCGTTGTCAAAGACGAGCTGATTCTCGCGGTAGCGGTCCAGCGACGCTTTGCTCGCACGGGCGACCCAGACCGGACGAGAGTCGTGCCCGAAAGCGAATCCGCACCGCCCGAGACTTACGAGCTCCACTTTCTGGATGAGGCAGGCAAGGACGTAGCGGCCCTGTAGAGTCGGCAACCACAGTCGAATTGTGCGGCATGTTCAATGTGTTTCTATGTGCCTGGTTTGTTGCCAAACCGGAGACTGACCCGCTACCCAATATTGGTTCCGACTCACAAGGTACCGGGTTCAGAATGACAAAGGAGAAACTCATGTTTATGACCCGCCGTGATTTGTGTCTCATGCTCCCCGCTGCCCTGCTTCCCGCAGCTCTGAGTCCGGAGAGCATGGCCGCAGAAGACAGCGCCCTGCCATCTGCAATGTATCCTTTCGAAAAGCTGCCGATGCACGTTTCGAACGGTGCGGAAATCCGTCCTGTTCTGAAAGGACAGCTTGCCACCGGCGAGTCCTTGGAGGTTCACGAAACGATCCTGCCGCCCGGGGGCGCGCCCCATCCGGCACACCATCACGTGCATTCCGAAATGTGGCTGATCCGCGAAGGGAACGTCGAAATCACCGTCAACGGTACGAGCTACCGTCTCGGGCCCGGCTCGGTCGGATTCGTACATTCCAACGACGAACACGGAATCACAAACGTGGGAACAACACCGGCGAAATAGTTCGTGGTAGCCGTCGGTCCTGGCTCGAACTCCTGAGCAGCGTGCTGCAAACCTGCAGGCTGCCAGGGTTCAACCCAGCCGACCGGCTCCTCCGATCTCAATGCGAGGAAGGAATCTCCATAACAACAAGTAGCCAAAGTTTCTTCATCGTTTCTCACCTCAACACCGCTAAGCAAAAGTAGCAGCAAGCCCGCGAATAGTTTCCATTTCTTCTACAATAAGAATCGGGGCGCCCCCCTCGAAAAGGCGCCCCGACGCTTCCTCTTTGGTGTGGGGCTAGAAGAAGAACTTCGCGGCCAATTGTGCGATGCGGGGATCTCCCGCCTGCCCGGCCCGGAAGGTGCCAAACGCGGCGTTGCTATTGAGCTTGTCAAAGGAACTGATTTGGTCGGTGGTGTTCACTGTTCCCGTACTGGTGCTTTCTGGTGCGAAGTTGGGGTGGTTCAGGACGTTGAAGTACTCCACCCGGAGCTGCAGTCGAAAGCGTTCCGTAATCGGGAAGTTCTTGGCAAGCTGCATGTCCCAATTGGCGGTGTGCGGCAGGCGGAGAACGTTTTTGCCGACGTCACCAAACGTGCCATAGATGAGCGGATTGTTAACACCGCCTACCTTACTTGGCTGAAAGGCCGCCGGGTTGAGCCAGCTCACACAGTTTACGGTGGTGCCGCAGGATGTCGCGCTGTAAGGGTCAACACCGGGGATAAATGTTCCGCGATCATTGCCAATCCCCGTGCCGGAGAGTTCCGTGCCTTGCAGCACAGTGATGGGGCGCCCACTCGCCGCGGAGATGATTCCGCCGAGTTCATAATCCCCGAGGAGATAGTGCATCCACGAGCCGGAACTCTTGAGGCTTGGCGATTCCCAAACGTAAGATCCGGTGAACACGTGAGTATGATCGAAACTCGATGGTCCGTAGTCAAAGCTGTGGCGGCTGGGATTGTTTAGGGGAAGCGTGGAGTAACCCGTATCAAAGCCAGAAACTCCCTCGCTGAAGGGAAGGTCGTCCAGGCTCTTGGAGAAAGTGTAGTTCGCCAAAACCGTCAGGCCATGTGACATGCGCTTCTCGACGGAAGTTTGCAGTCCATTGTAATTGGCGTTGATGTCGTTAATGTCTGCCTGAACCGTGGTGGAAAAAGTATTGGGCTCGAACTGCGCGCCACTTTTGTTCGCAGGGCCGTTGCAGGATGCAACAGTGCCTCCCGTGGCCTCGCAGACCGTGAGGTTCGCAAGACCAACGTTGGCCTTGCCGGTGCAAGCCACAGCAGATGCTGGGTCGGTGCAGGGGACGCCTGCGTTGTAATACTGGGTTTCCAGGATATGAAGGCTGCGCGAACCAACGTAAGCTGCGCGGAACAAAACGCCTGCAGGCAATTGACGCTCGACGGTCAGATTCCATTCATAAACCGTCGGGACGTGATACACGCCGCTCGGGTCATAGGTCACTGCGATCTGATTGAACGGCGGACTATAGGCGAAATTCGTCGGTGCCGGGAACGGACTCGGGAACGTGGGATACAAAGTGGCTTGCGCCCCGGAGCAATTGAGAGCCGCCTGCGTGGTTGGCAGGGTACAGAGCGGATCACTGAAGGACCCGGCCGTGGAACCCGGAGTGGGCGAACTGTTGCCGGAGGTCGAGAGGATGAATTGCGGACTGAAGGGCCACTCATCCACATAGCGATTGCTCAACATTCCCATCGCACGCGTATCGTAGAAGATTCCGGCTCCCCCGCGCAGACTCGTCTTGCCATCCCCGAACAGATCGTAAGCAAACCCAACGCGTGGAGCGACGCCTTTCAGATTGGAATTCAGCGCGTTTTTCGGCATCCCCGGATCGCTGATGCCATTCTGTGGGGAAAAGAAAATTCCCGGAGGCGCGTTCGGATATACCTTGGACCTGGTATCCGCCGCCATCGCCGCAAGATTCACTTGCGCCCAGCGATCACCGTTGTCGCTCCAGGGCAGCGCCGGTTCATAGCGCAATCCGAGATTCAGCGTGAGGCGATTGCTCACGTGATAATTGTCCTGGACGTAGATGCCGGAGAATTTATCGCGGTTGGCCTTGAACTCGCCCGCGCCTTGCTGGAACGCGTAACCGTTGCCGGAGGGCCCGCCATCGCACATGGTCCCAGAGAGAAAATTCAGATACGTAGGAAGGCCTGCTGGCTCACCCTTCGGATACCCATTTATCGCATAGGTATCCTGTGCGCAAAAATTGACGATGCCCGGTTGATTGAACTCGTTATTCAAATCCACCTGGCTCCATTCAATCATGCCGCCAAAATGAAAGTCGTGCTTCCCCTTCTCCCAGCTGACGTCGTCGGCATAGGTGAAGTTATTCCTGGTGAACACGCCGGCGGGATTGTCCCCGAAGCTAAATCCGTTTTGCACACCGATTCCCTGAATGGCAGCAGGTTTTGGCTCGAAGGGAAGAGGCACGGTTTCAAACGTCGCAATGCTCACGGCGTTGGGATCCGGTCCTCTGGTCGAGACTTCTCGCGAATAGCTCATGCGAAAATCATTGATGAGCGACGGGGAGAAAATGTGCGTCTCGTGGATCAGCGCATTCTGCGCAACGATCGAGAACGTCGCATCCGTGTAAGCCACCAGTTCGAGCGGGTTGAATACCGGAGCCTTGGTAAAGCGGTCATATTCGTAGCGGCCCGTGATCTTGTCGTTCTTTCCGATGGAATGGTCAACGCGGCCCATCCCCGAATCATAATTCTCAATGTCCGGCTTGGAATACGCCACCGTGGGGTTCGAGCCTGTCGGTATCGGGCCCGCCAAGCTGAATTTTGCAGCCGAGCCCAGATACGCTCCAGTAGTGGGATCGATTCCCAGCATCTTTGCGACGCCAGGATCCAAAACTCCCGCGGTACCACCGGGGCCTCCGGTCGCCAAGAAGTTGGTTATGTCGGTCTGTCCGACGACTTTGGAGCTTCCCAGAACAAGATTCCGGAATGCCGTACGCTGATAACCGAGAAAGAAGAATGTCTTGTCGTGGATAATCGGACCGCCCACGGTCCCGCCGTACTGATTACGCTTGATGCGATCCGGGGTGGTTGGCGTCGCAAAATAATTCTGAGCATTGAAAATCGGATTGCGCACAAACTCGAACGCGTCACCGTGGAAATTGTTGGTGCCAGATTTCGTGATGACGTTCACCACGCCGCCGGCGTTTTCGCCGTACTCCGCGCTGTAGTTGCTGGTTTGCACGCTGAATTCCAGGAGTGCGTCCGGGAACGGAAACGGCTGGTTGACATTCGTGTATTCGTCCACGTAGTTGCCGCCATCCAGTTGGTAGCTGATGGTGTCCTGCCGCGAACCGTTGGCCGAATACGTCACTGCGCCGGGAAAGGTCTTCGTGGCTCCTTGATCCGCCCCTCCGTTGGGGGAGTTGACGGCCCCTGCCACCAGCAAAGTCAGTTGCGCCGCATTCCTCCCGTTTAGGGGCAGTTCGATAAGGCGCTCTTGTTCGATGACTTGCTTCAGCGTGGATGTCGAGGTGTCTATCTGCACGGTGTTGGTCGTGACCGTAACGACCTCCGTCGTTACACCGAGCTTCAAGCCGACATTTACAGTGAGCGTTTGGTCGGCAAGCAAGGTGACGTCGGTTTGCCTCGAAGTGCTGAAACCTTTGGCCTCGGTGGTCATACGGTAGGTCGCTGGTTGCAGCGAAGGAATCACATAGAGCCCCTCGGCATCGGACACGGCAGAGCGAGAAAAACCGGTGCCCTCCTGTGTCGCCGTGACTTGTGCGCCCGCGACCGCGGCTCCAGCAGGATCCGTAACTCTGCCGACGATGCTACCCAGGCCCTGCGCGAGCGAAGACAGCGGAACGAACAGAAGCGCGAAAAAAACAATGAGCACAATCTTCTTCATTTCTGTTTTTCCTTTTCGTGGGCGGCCGTCAACGCCTTTCCGGCCATTCCCGTCAGCTGCGGCGGAACACGCTTCCCCTCGACTGGGCCGCTACGCCTTTCGCGCCATCATCGGAACGAGACAATGCGCTCGCTTCGCACCATTACTTCTCCAGATAGTCGCTATCAATTCCTTGAATACTTCCGGTGAGGGGACATTAGGAGCAGGGTCAAAAGAATGTCAATGCCGAAAATTTAAAGGAGAGGTTTAGCCAGACTAAAACTGCCGTTCTGCTAGGGCTGGGCGTACGCATTTCTAGCCGCTGCGGCATCGTGGTCATCTGCACGGCTTGCCGTCCTTTAGGGGCCAAAGATGCCGCCGTTTCCTTGCTATGGGATTGGCAGCTCTGGCCAATAGTTGCAACATCCCCATCGGGCCCTTGTTCGCGCCACGGTTCTCCACTATATTTCGCGCGGCATGCCTGGAAAGAAGGATGATCTGGTGAAGCAAACAGAGATTTTGCAAGCTTCCTCTGTGCCGAAACGACGCTGGGGCATCGCTCTGCTCTTGGGCTTCGGCGTGCTTGTTAATTATTTCGATCGCGTGAATCTTTCCGTCTCTCGCGACGCGCTGCACGACACTTTCGGGATTTCCACGGTGATGTTCGGCTACTTGCTGAGCGCCTACAACTGGACGTATGCGGCTCTGCAACTCCCTTCCGGTTTACTTTTGGATCGATTCGGCGTGAGGCGCGTGGGCATCCTCGGCACGATGATCTGGAGTCTCGCTTCGTTCGGCGCTGCCGTTTCCACCGCAATCGGCGGTATGTTTGCCTCGCGATTTCTCTTGGGGGTCGGCGAAGCTCCGACCTTTCCGGGCAACGCGAAAGCCATCGGCTATTGGTTCCCCGAAAAGGAGCGCAGCCTGGCGACGGCAATCTTTGATTCCATGGCAAAATTCGCTTCGGCGATCGGAATTCCGTTGCTGGGTCTGACGCTCTTATATTTCGGATGGCGCTGGAATTTTGCGGCAACAGGCTTCATCAGCGTTGTGTACTTCGCGCTGTTCTACTTTTTCTACAAGAATCCGAGTGAAGACAAATACTTGACGGACGCCGAGCGCGAATGGATCAAACGCGGCGGAGCGCAGCCGGAAGACAAGGTGCACGCAGCCAAAGGTGCGCCTCTTGGTTATTTGTTGCGGCAACGAAGAGTTTGTGGCCTGGCATTGGGATTTGCTTCGTACAACTACAGTTTTTACCTGTTCCTAACCTGGCTGCCGGACTATCTATCGAAGACTCATCACCTCGACCTCTTTCACGCCGTTCTGTACGCGGGCATTCCCTGGCTGTTTGCGACCATCACGGAGTTGGTGATCGGTGGCTGGCTCGCCGATTCTCTGATCCAGCGCGGATGGAACGCCGTTCGCGTTCGCCAATTCGTGTTGATCGGTGGAACGACCCTCGGGCTGGGTATTTTAGGCGCGGTGCGCGCTCAGACTCCTTTACAGGCCATTTTTTGGATCAGCATAGCGCTGGGAGGTTTGTCAGCCGCCTCGCCCGTGGGCTGGTCAATTCCGTCGCTGATTGCGCCAAGAGAAAGCGTCGGAACACTCGGGGGCATCATGAATTTTTGTAGTCAACTCTCCGCGATCGCCGCGCCCGTTGTCACCGGCTATATCCTGTCGGGTACGCACTCGTTTTTCTGGGCGTTTGCGGCGGCCGCGGCATTCCTTATTGTGGGAATTTGCGGTTATGTTTTTCTACTGGGGAATATGGAGCCGATTCCCGAGCCTCTCTAGGCTGCCGTCTGAATGGAAAGATGCGGCGATCTATTGCAAGATTGTGACGGGAAATCCTGGACATGATTCCGCAGTAAAAGGCGCTCTATTCCTCCGAACCCGAAAATTCCCCAGGCGTGAGGACCACCTTCATCAAATTGGGCTCGCGCGCGTGCAACCGTTGAAACCATTGCGGCCCGTCATCGAGCGGCGCAATGGCGGTGATCAACGGCTTGACGCGAATTGCGCCAGCCGCCACAAGCTCCATCGCCCGCGGATATTCTCCTGCTGACGCGCACGATCCTTGCAGCCGGATTTGCCGCGTGACGACTTTCTGCAGCGGCAGCGTGACTTCCGCTGAAATATTGCCGACCAATACGACGGTCCCGCCCTTGCGCACGCTCTCAATCGCGGCGCTGACCGTCTCGTTCCTACCCACCGCCTCCACCGCAACGTCCACGTCACCTCCGCCGCAAATCTGCAAAACCTGCTCAACAAGGTTTGCGTCCGCAGTCAGCACGTCGCTCGCCCCAACTTCTTTCGCAAGTTTGAGCCGTGTGCTGTCGATGTCCGCCACGATGATTCGCGAACAGCCCGCAACGCGCAGCATCTGCACCACGAGCAGTCCGATCATCCCCGCGCCGAGAACCATGGCCGTGCTGTTGGGAGGAACTTGCGCCAAGGAAACCGCGTGCACCGCAACCGACACCGCCTCCAGCATCGCCGCTTCTGCAAACGAAAGATTCTCCGGCAAGCGATACACGATGCGCGAAGGAACAGCGATATATTCGGCAAACGCTCCGGGCCGGCGGTAGTCCGTACAGGAAACGCCCAAAACCTGCCGGTTGTCGCAGAGGTTCACTTCTCCACGGCGGCAGGGATCGCAAGCACCGCAAGAGATGGTCGAATCGAAGGTAACTCGGTCGCCTGCCGCAAGGCCCTTTACTCCATCGCCTATCGCCGCGATTCTTCCGGCAGCTTCGTGCCCCATGACAATCGGCGGAATCCTTCGTCCCGATGATCCATCGTAGCCATGAACATCGCTGCCGCAGATGCCGCACGCGGCAACGCGCACAAGAACCTCCCCAGGACCTGGCTTCGGTTCAGGAAGCTCGGCAATCTCAAGATGTTTGTACCGTGAAAGCAAAAGCACTTTCATGCGCCTTCGACACCCATTCGAACGGAATCAATAAAATGGCCCATACTCTAGCGCACATCTACCCGGTCTGAACGACTAGTGATCACCGCGTACTTTATTTGCCCGAGGTGATTGGACCTCAGAACATTAATGCGTTCGCAAGTTGGATCGCGTCGCAGACTGCGGAGGTGACTTCTCGCGTTGTCGCTTTGCCGCCAAGGTCGGGCGTGTGAAGACCGGACGCTGTCACGCGTTCCACGGCTTGCATCAATCGCAGCGCAGCCTCTTTCTCGCCAAGATGATCGAGCATGAGCACAGCGGTCCACAGCGCGCCGATGGGATTGGCAATGCCTTTGCCCGTGATGTCGAACGCTGCCCCGTGAATAGGCTCGAACATGGAAGGAAATCGCCGTTCCGGATCGACGTTGGCCGTTGGCGCGATTCCCAGGCTGCCGGCAAGAGCCGCAGCTAGATCGGACAGGATGTCGGCGTGCAGATTTGTGGCCACGATGGTGTCAATACTGGAAGGCTTGCCGACCATGCGTGTCGTCATGGCATCCACGAGCATCTTGTCCCAGGTAACGTCCCGAAACTCTTTCGCCACTTCCGCCGCGATCTCATCCCAAAAAACCATGCCGTGCCGTTGCGCGTTGGACTTGGTGACGACCGTCAGCAACTTTCGCGGCCGCCGTTGCGCCAGCTTGAAGGCAAACCGCATGATTCTCGTCACGCCACGCCGGGTGAAAATCGCCGTCTCGGTGGCAACTTCTTCGGGAGAGCCGCGGTGCGCGCGGCCGCCCAACCCCGCGTACTCGCCCTCGCTGTTCTCGCGCACGATCATCCAGTCGAGATCGCCGGGTTTGCAGTCGCGCAGTGGCGAGGACAATCCCTGCAGGATGCGTGTCGGCCGAAGATTCACATACTGGTCAAAGCCCTGGCAGATCGCCAGCCGCAAACCCCACAGCGTCACATGGTCGGGAACGTCGGGCGCGCCCACAGCGCCAAAGTAAATCGCGCTGAACGCTCGCAAGCGCTCCAGCCCATCGCCCGGCATCATCACGCCGTGCTTCTTGTAGTAGTCCGAGCCCCACGGAAACGTTTCGACCCTCAGCCGAAAATTCCCGTCTTTCTGCGCCAGTACCTGTAGAACTTCAAGTCCGGCCGCGATCACTTCGGGGCCAATACCATCCCCGGGAATCGCCGCAATGGCATGCTCTCTCATTTCGCATCCCAAAAACTTGCTGCCGCGTGAGGTTTCATGTGAGGGCTTATCTTCTACCATCCTTCGTTGTTTCCAGTGAAGTATTTTTCATGGAAGAAAACCGGACGCGATTTTTGTGTATACTACGCGGCGCAAATTTTGTGCGGCGGCATCGCGCAAGTTGCGCAGGATGCTTCTGCCGTTTTCCGAGATCTTGCGAATCGAGGGAAGATGTCCATTGCGCCTCTTGACTCGGCCGTTGCCTCCCGCGCACGAAAACGAATTGCCTGGCGGCTGCTCCCATTTCTCTTCCTGCTTTATATCATCGCTTTCCTGGATCGCATGAACGTCGGCGCAGCCGCTCTCCAAATGCCAGGCGATCTTGGCTTCAACGACCGCGTGGTCGGTCTGGGAGCCGGCATGTTCTTCATCGGCTACCTGGTGCTGGAAATTCCCGGCGCATTGATTGCCGAGCGTTGGAGCGCGCGCCGCTGGATCGCTCGCATCATGATTTCCTGGGGAATCATAACCGCGCTGATGGCCTTTATCCACACAGCCCGGGAATTTTATGTGGTCCGTTTTCTCGTTGGTGCGGCCGAAGCGGGCTTCTTTCCTGCCGTCATCGTCTACTTGTCCCACTGGTTTCGCTATCAGGACCGCGCGAAAGCAGTCGCCATCTTTTTCGCTGCGAATCCGCTCTCCTTCGTAATCGGCTCGCCTCTCGCCGGTTGGCTGCTGGGAATCTCCTGGCTTGGTTTGCGAGGCTGGCGTTGGTTATTCATTTTGGAAGGAATTCCCGCCGTCGTGTTGGGCGTGGTAACCGTCTTCTATCTGACGGACTGGCCGCGCGAGGCGCGTTGGCTCGACCCCGACGAGCGCGAATGGATCACCATCCGCTTGGAAGAGGAAAAACAAGCGAAGAAAAAAGTCCGCTCCTACACCATTTGGCAAGCTCTGTCCCAGCGCGATGTCATTCTCCTTACGCTGTGTTATTTCGGCGCGACCACGGGAGGCTACGGAATTGGGTTTTGGCTTCCCACGATTCTGAAGCGACTCTCCGGGCAAAGCGACATTCGCGTGACCTTGTTCGCGGCGCTGCCGTACCTCGCTGGGTTTCTGGTGCAGCAGTGGAATGGGTGGCATTCGGATAAGACGTGCGAGCGCCGCTGGCATGCCGCCGTTCCTATTTTCTCTTGTGGAATCGCTTTGCTGCTAACTGTGAAATTTGGCTCGAACACGACTCTCGCTGTCTCGCTGTTCACTCTGGTGGGAGCCTGTTACTTCGCGTTTCATCCCTGTTTTTGGGCCGTTCCAACAGCGTTTCTGAGTGAGTCGGCCGCAGCAGCCTCTATCGGATTAATTAATTCGCTGGGGAATCTCGGCGGCTTCTTCGGTCCGCTGATGGTGGGCTATTTGGTCCACCGCACGCATTCCTTCACCGCTGGTCTCTTGTATCTGGTGGGAAGTCTCTGTCTCTCAGGAGTGCTGATGCTCATCATCGGCACAGGTCAACCGCGCGTCGCTCCGCAGAGTAATGTCGCAACAACTTAGGGCCAGTTCATCACTCTTCTAACCTTGGTCGCGACTCTGGACCCTTAATGAATTTCCGGTTCAGGAATGGGCGCCGTGCCTTCCAGGAAATCAAAGTCACACCCCTCGTCCGCTTGCTTGATGTGCTCCATAAACAATTTGCCGTATCCGCGCGGATAAATTCCCTCTTGCGGCTGCCAAGCGGCGCGCCGCCGCGCGAGTTCATCCTCATTCACACGCATATTCAATTGTCGCGCAGGAACGTCGAGCTCGACGATGTCCCCTTCCTTCAACAACGCCAACGGCCCGCCCACGAACGATTCCGGCGAAACGTGCAGTACGCAGGCGCCGTAGCTCGTGCCGCTCATTCGGGCGTCGGAGATACGCACCATGTCGCGTATCCCGGCCTTCAAGAGTTTTTGCGGAATTGGCAGATTCCCCCATTCCGGCATACCCGGTGCGCCTTTGGGCCCGGCGTTCCGCAAAACCAGCACGCTGTTCGCGTCCGCATCCAGAGCGGGGTCATCGATCCGCGCGTTCATTTCGTTGAAGCTGTCGAAGACGATGGCGCGCCCCGTATGTTTCAAGAGCTGTGGCTCGGCCGCAGACGCTTTGATCACCGCGCCATTGGGCGCGAGATTCCCGTGCAAAATCGCCAGCCCTCCAGAGGCAAGAACCGGATTATCCAAAGATCGAATGACATCGCCGTTGTAGATCTCCGCCCCGGCGATATTTTCTCCCAGAGTTTTCCCGGTGATTGTCATACATCCAAGGTCCAGGTGCGGCGAGAGTGCTTTGAGTAGCGCGGGCAATCCACCCGCGTAGTAAAAATCCTCCATCAAGTACTTGCCGCTCGGGCGCAAATTGGCTAGCATCGGCGTCTTCTTCGAAAACTGGTCGAAGCGATCGAGCGCCAGCGGAATTCCCGCCCGCCCCGCCAACGCCAGCATGTGGATCACCGCATTCGTGGAGCCGCCAAGCGCAAATACCGCCGCAATCGCGTTGTTGAACGAGGCTTCCAGCAAAATATCCCGCGGCTTCAAACCCTCCCAAACCATTTCCACGATGCGCCGTCCGGAGCGATTGGCCATCTTGGGGTGATTCGAATCCACCGCTGGGATCGAGCTCGCGCCGGGAAGCGAGAACCCCAGGACCTCCGCAACGCTGGTCATGGTGGAGGCCGTGCCCATGGTCATGCAGGTTCCTGCTGACCGCGCGATGCCATCTTCGATTTGCGTCCACGCTTGCAGGTCAATGTTTCCTGCGCGGCGTTCATTCCAATACTTCGAAACGTCGGACCCGCTGCCCAAAATTTCTCCGTGCCAATTGCCCCGCAGCATCGGCCCTGCAGGAACATAAATGGCAGGCACATTCATGCTGATGGCGCCCATCAAGAGCGCCGGCGTGGTTTTGTCGCAGCCTCCCATCAGCACGCAGCCATCCGCGGGATAAGAGCGCAGCAGTTCTTCCGCTTCCATCGCCAGCAGATTGCGATACATCATCGTCGTTGGTTTTTGAAATGTTTCGCCGAGTGTCAACGCCGGCATCTCCACCGGAAAACCGCCTGCTTGCCAAACGCCGCGCTTGACGTCCTCCGCACGCTGCCGCAAATGGCTGTGGCACGGATTGATGTCGCTCCACGTGTTGAGGATGGCGATGACTGGCTTCCCCGCATAGTCCGCCTGCGTGCAGCCCATGGAAGCGGCGCGCGAACGGTGCCCGAACGAACGCAAATCATCCGGGCCATACCAGCGGTAACTCCTCAATGACTTGGGATCTCTTGGCGGCATAGAATTCCTTCCGAGCCCTGCTACTTCATTCGGTTAGACCGTAGAACGTTGCAACCCTTCGGTCAACTCCCGGCGCTTTTCGCAAAGCGGTGTATTGTAGGAGGCCGCAAATTGCACTGTCAAACGCGAACCACTAAACATCGGATTTATTTTTTCCAAACTGTAAATCTTGCCCTGCATCCGTTCGCACTGTGATGTAATCCTTTGCGCAGCTTTCACAATCACATGAAAAACGACACTATCCTGGTCCTGGCCGATCCCGCCGAGCCGCAGATTGCCCTGCTGAAGAATTCGCTCGCAGGCGCGGAAATACTCGTCGGAAACTCGGCAGAGCAGTTTGAACAAGCAGCCACCCGCGCCAGCGTGCTTTTCAACTGGTCCGGCTCTCTTGCTCTGTTCAGAAAAGTATTTGGAATGTGCCCAAACCTGCGTTGGGTGCATTCCCGCTCCGTCGGTCTGGAGCGGACGCTCTTCCCGGAACTAATCGAAAGTTCCGCGCCGCTCACCAACGGTGTCGGCGTCTTCAGCGCATCGTTGGGAGAGTTCGCGTTGGGCGCGATCCTGTATTTCGCCAAGGATTTCCGCCGCATGATTCGCAGTCAGATGGCGGGCGTTTGGGAAGCATTCGACGTGCTGCCCGTTTCAGGCCACACCGTCGGAATCATCGGATATGGCGATATCGGCCGAGCGGTCGCCGCCCGAGTGCGTCCGCTTGGAATGACCGTTCTCGCCGTCAAGCGCCACGCTTCACCATTGAAAGACAGTGATCCTCTTGTAGAACAAATCTATACTCCCGATCACCGGATCGACATGCTTCCGCGCTGCGACTACCTGGTTGTAGCTGCGCCGCTAACTTCTGAAACTCGCGGAATGATCGGAGAACATGAGTTTGCGGCGATGAGGCGGACCGCGGTGATCATCAACATCGGCCGCGGCCCGGTCATCAACGAGGAAGCCCTGATCCGTGCGCTTTCCACCGGCCGCATCAAAGGCGCCGCGCTCGATGTTTTCAATCACGAGCCGCTGCCGCCGGGCCATCCCTTCTACAAATTGGAAAACGTCTTGCTCTCTCCGCATTGCGCCGACCATACGCCCGATTGGCTCGACAATGCCATGCAGTTTTTCATCGCTCAGTTCGAACGCTTTCAAAAAGGCGAGCCGTTGCAAAACGTTGTGGACAAGAAACTCGGATATTGACCGCCATATCCGAAGAAAATCGCTGGAAGTGAAAGCAGGTGTCGCTGAGGTCATTACCGATCGCAAGAGACGGAGTTGGCTGGGAGACTAGGATTCGAACCTAGATAGCCAGATCCAGAATCTGGAGTCCTACCGTTGGACGATCTCCCACCCGTCGTGAGGAAAAAAACGAATCGCAGCTCCTTCCCGATGATCGGGACAGCCACGATTCTACCTATCTAATTTAATCGGCTTTCGAGAACGCGTCAACCGCGCCACGCGCGCGGCATTCTCATTTCGATGGCCCAGGAACGTGCGCCGCTGAATTCGTACCTCGCGCGTCAGCCCCGCCCACGGGCACCATCTTTCCCTTACGTACCAAATACTCGACGCTGCCCCATTTCACTCGATTCGAACTAAAGCTCGCCAGCCAGATCACAAAGTGAATGGCGTCCCTCAATGGCACAAGCCAAATCTTTCGTCGCAAGACGTCATCCTTAACGCCCCAAACGCCAACCGTCCACGCCATCGAAAACCGCAAAACGAAATACGCAAGCAGATATGCCACCGCAATCCACACCGCTGGCGCAACAATGCTTGCAAGCAAGACCCACGGCAGCCCTTGCGTGAACAGTAGCCCAACATACGACAAAGGCCTGCACAACCGCACCGTTCGCGCCCACCGCACCTGGTGATCCCAGAATCCCCGAAAGCTTTGCGCCGGATACATCGTCCAGACCGCCTCGCGCGAAAGCACGACTTCCCCGCCGGCTTCCGCGATCCGGAATCCAAGTTCATAGTCGTCTGCAAGCGTGTCAGCAATCGCCTCAAACCCACCCATCTTGCCTAGCCATCCCTTGGTCGTCGCAATCGAAGCACCCAGCGCGAAGTGGATTCCCTCCGTCCATTGCGCCATCAGCACGCCCGCGAAAAAATCGCTCGACGCCCCAATCGCCTCAAGCTCGGCCCACACATTTTTCTCCGCGATTCCGCGGTAGAATGAAGTCACCGCCCCAATCTTCGAATTCGCCAGTGGCGCCACAACCTCGCGCAAATAAGTTGGCCCCACGCACACGTCCCCATCCGTCAGAACCAGCACCTCGTGGCGCGCCTCGCGCGCGAGCCGCGCCAGCTTGTTCACTTTTCGGTTCGTGCCAAGCTGCTCCGCCCCCACAAGAAGCCGTATCCTCCGCTCCGGAAACTCCCCAATGATTTGTCGAATCACGGCCACTGCCGGATCATGCTCATCGTTCACGGCAAACAAAATCTCGTAGTCCGGATACTCCTGCCGGCAAAAACTCGCGAAATTTTGATGCGAGCCAAAATCCAACCCGCGCACCGGCTTGAGCACGCTCACCGGAGGAGAGAAGTCCGACAGCTTGCGCCCGCGCTCGCCTCGAAAAAAACGCAACGCCGCCACCGTCGCCAGCGCGTAATAAACCAGCGGGCCAGCCGCGAGCAGCAATACGACATCACGCCACAGCGCGGAATGCGCCATCATCGGATCTTGCTCATCATCGTCAGAGATTTTCCATTGATCCCGGCATCCCACGCAACTCTATCAGCTTGTCACATCCGTGAAGATTTTTCCGGGGCGTTTTGCTCGAAGGTTAGTGGAAGTAATGGAGAAGAACAAACGACGCGCCTAAAAAGGCGCAATTTTGTGAAACGGGAGATTTCGCCAACTCTAGAAGGCCTGCGTCAGGAAATATTTTCCGGGCTCGCCACGGTAGCGCTCACCTCATGCGCAGGGCTAATCAACCTCGCACTCGAAGCGGGCACCGGGAATAGCTGCCCATTCTTGACGCGATACACCAATCCTCGCCAAGTGATTTTCTCGAAGAAAAACCCCGCCACCCAAACAAAAAAGCTCACAGCATCCCGCACCGGAACAAGCCACAGCTTCTTCCTTATGCCGTAATCGCCCAGGCCCCACACCCCCGTCGCCCAAGCCAGCCCCAGCCGCAAAACCAAGTATGCAAGTAGATGCGCCGTTGCAATTCCCGTCCAGCCGCATGCGGCAGCAATGCTTGCAGCCAACAGTGCCAATGGCAAACCGTGAGTAAGCAGCAAGCCCCAATATGCAGTGGGACGTACATTCTTCAACCCAATAGACCAGCGAAGTTCGTGCCGAAGAAACTGGCTGACCCTCTCCTCGGGAAAAACCATCTCCACCGGCTCGCGCATCAATTCCACGCGACAGCCAAGCTTTGAAATCCGGTTGCCAAGCTCAAAATCGTCGGAATGATGATTCGCCATCGCCTCCCAGCCGCCAACTTCCGCGAGTCGCTCCTTGCTCGTCGCCATCGTCCAGCCAAAAGCGAATTGCATTTTCTTTTCGAGCCGCCGCGCAACCAACGCCCCAGGCACGGAATCCATGCACATTCCCAGCGCACTCAAGTTTGTCGCAACGCCACCCCTCGTGATGCACCGATAAAAAGCAGTAACCGCCCCTACCTGAGAATCTGCAAACGGCGCCGCCACCACCTTCAGATAATCACTCTCCACTCGCACATCGCTATCGCTCATAACCAGCAAATCGTATTTCGCCTCGTGCGCCAGCCGGCACAAGCTGTTCACCTTGCTGTTTGTGCCGATGCGCGCAACGCCTTTGATCAACCGGATGGAGCACGCGGGAAATTCTGTCTGCAGTCTCTCGATGATCGGCACCGCCGGGTCATCAACATCGGCCACCGCAAAAACTATCTCGTACTCCGGGTAGTCCAGCCGGCAATAGCTCGCGAAATTCTCGTAGGCCTCCTGATCCACCCCGCGCACGGGCTTAAGAACACTAATCGGCGGTGTGAACGTAGCTTTTAAGGGAGGCAATTTCCGCAGTTCGTTGAAGTACTCAATCACGCAATAGAGCGACAGCAAATAGTAAGCCAGCGGCGCGACCGCCAGCACTAAAGCGATCCAATAGAGCGTATGGAAAAGCATTCCTTTTGTCCCAAAGCCCAATTGCATCGCGACACCAAATGCAAAGAGACTTTTCTCGCCACGCAGGAACCCTGAATTGCAATCTACTTGGTCAAGTCAGATGCTTCTAGAATTTGGTTGGTTGCTACCGAAAAAACTTGAGGCACCTGCCTGGACTGACCCGTTAGCGCGACCTTACCACCATTTGCCTATTTAGGGATGGTTATTTTATCGCGCGACACTCGGACCCCTCACCCCGCGGCGACCAGCGCGACCCCCGCGCAAACCATCACCACCCCCGCCCAGCGCGCCGCACTCACCTCTTCCCCGAGTATGTACTTTGCACCGAGCGTGCCCACCACATAGCTCAACGCAGAAGCGGGAATCACCAGGCTAATCGGCTGCCATGACAGCAACACAAGCAGAGCATAAAACGACAGCGCCATCAACGGTACGCCGGCCCAAAACCATCCATTGCAAAGCGCCCGCCCCAAAAATTGCAGCAGTTCCCGTGGCCGCAACCGCGCCGGCTCCCCGGTCGCTTTCATACCATGCGTAATCGCAATTTCTCCGCCGGTGCTCCCAAGAATAAGGACCGCCAGCCCCAAGATTGTCCGCATCATGCTGCCGCCTCGCCAACCACTTCAGTTGTCCGCGGTTTCGTCTGCCCCACCAGGAGTACGCCCACGCAAATCAGCGCTACGCCCACCCAGCGCCGCGGTGAAACTGATTCATGCAAAAACACGACGGCCAGCAAAGTCAGCAGCGCATACCCAAAAGCCCCCGCCGGCATCACGTAGCTGTAATCCGCCCAGCTCAACACCGTCATGTAGCTCAGCATGAAACCGCTCAGAAAGAAAATCCCGGTCCATATCGTCCCGTTCGTCACCGTCAGCCGAAACGCGTGAGCCAGCCCCGGCCCCGTGAGTTGCACGGCTCCAATCTGCGACATTCCGCGCTTCAGCATCAGGTCCCCGGCGTTGGCGCACACAACCATCGCCAAGACCATGACCAGCGTCTTGATTCGCAGCCTTCGTTCACTTCCCATGTGGTAAGGGTTAGTCGTTTCCGGAAGCGGAGGGTGACCCCGGCACGGAAACCATCGGCTTCTTGTAGTCTTCGCCGCCTTGGCTGACCCACTTCAAGCGTTCCGCGCGCAGCTGCAGAAATTCGACCGCTTCATGGTACAGCCGTTTGCGCTCGTTGCTGTCCCACAACGCTTCCTTCACGATGCGCCAAACGACTTTCGGCCGGAAGTAATATTCATCATAGAAGCGGTTTACACCGCCCATCATCTCGGCCTTCGAAAGATGCGGATATTCGATATGCGGCAATTGGTGACCGCCGGAATCCGCAAGCGCTTCGACTTTCAGGAATCCTTGCGCCGCCATGGTGTCATGCAATTCTGTTCCCGGCATGGCGTGAGCCAAGGAAACCTGGATCGTTTCACAATCCAGCTCTTTGGCAAACTCGATGGTCTTCTGGATCGTCTCTCGCGTCTCGCCCGGCAGCCCAATAATAAAGTCGCCGTGAACTCGGATCCCCACCTTGCGGCAGTTCTTCATGAAGTTGCGCGCCATCTCAATTGTTGCGCCCTTTTTGATGTTTTTCAGAATTTGCGCGTCGCCCGATTCAAAGCCCACGATGAAGAGCCGGGCGCCGCCATCCGCCATGGCCTTGATCGTCTCGTAGTCGCTGTGCACGCGCGCCGTCGAAGACCACTGGAATTTCAACGGCTTGAACTTCGCGCAAAGATCAATCACGCGGTCCTTGCGAATGTTAAATGTATCGTCGTCGAAGAAAATTTCCTTCATCTGCGGAAAATGCCCAAGCGCTTGTTTCACTTCCCGCGCTACGTTTTCCGTCGAACGCGTCCGCCACGCATGTCCGGAAATCGTCTGCGGCCACATACAGAATGTACAGAGCGCAGGGCAACCGCGCGTCGTATAAAACGACACGTACGGGTGCAACAGGAACGGCACGTTGTAGCGTTCAATCTCCAGGTCGCGCTTGTAAATGTCCGTCGCAAACGGCAGCGCGTCCAGCTCTTCCGTATGAAGCTCCGGTCGCGGCGCGTTGTGCACGACCTTTCCGTCTTTGCGGTAACTGACGCCGGCAATCTCGCTCAGCGGCATGCCCTTCGCGTATTCCACCACCGAATGGTCAAATTCACCGCGTGTGACAAAATCGATGTCCTCGCTGGCCGCCAGCGTTTCGTCGGGCTTGATGTGTCCATGCGGCCCCACGAACGCAATCTTCATGCTCGGATTTGCTTCTTTGATTTTGCGGATGAGCTTGACGTCGCTCTCGATGCCTACCGTCGACGTGAACAGCACCAAAAACTCATAGTCTTTGCAAATCTGCACCGTCTGCTGCCAGTTCACCTTGTGCGGCGAAGCGTCGAGCAAGCGGCTTCCCGGAAGCATTCCCGCGGGATATGTCAGCCAAACGGGATACCAGTAGGACTCAATCTCGCGCGTCGCGGGCCACCGCGAGCTAGCACCGCCGTCGAAATTCTCAAAACTCGGCGGATTCAACAACAATGTCTTCATTACATCCGGCATTCTTCACCCTCAGCCTTTTCAATAGAAACCCGGCGGAGCAATCCGTCTCGATTTTGCCTCTCGCCCGCGGCCATCCCGGCCGCACGTACAAGTGCGCCCCGGCCCCCTAGGTATAGATAACAGTTTACCTGACTTCGTTGCATCCTCTCAAACCTTTCTGCCAATGGGTGTTATCTTGCATCGAACTGCTAAATACAGCATTAAACGGGGCTTTCGGCCTCCGGCGAGTGTTACTTTTTGACGCTTCAGGTGTTGGCCGCGAGAACCTCTGAGGTGGATAAGCTCAGCAGCTCCCAGATGCGTTCGACCCAATCCAGGTGCTCCGGCTTCATCAACACAGAACGCAGACAGGTTATCGTTTCCCGATCGCGTTTCATCGCACCCAGGTTTTCTTCCCAGAACTTCACCGGTAATTCGGCCACCGCCAGGTGAAGTTGGTGTTTCGCCGCTGCTTCAAAAATCGATCGGGTCAATTGCGAAGCCTCGCTCACGGCAGCAGCTCGAGGCACAAATACCACGATGTCCAGCTCCGGCGCAAACCCCGTCACAAATCGCGCATCGGCTTTCAGCTTTTCGAACAATGCCCGCGCCGCCTTCGTCCCGCGCTCCAGTCCTTGCGCGAATTCCCCCTTGTGGGTCAGTGGCAACAGTCTTTGCGTCGCCCACAGGGCCGCCGCTGCCGCTCCCGGACGCGAGCACTCCAGACTAATTTCGCCTAAGTGCAGCTCTGCCGAACTGAAATATGTGTAGGGAGAATCATGCTTGTACAAGCGCCCCACCTCCGGGTCGCGAAACAGCACGCAGCCGCACCCATACGGTTGCAACCCATGCTTGTGGGGATCGATCACAATCGAATCGGCTTCCCCAATCCCCGCAAAGGCGCGCGCTGCGTTTTCGCCGAGATGCTCCGCGAGCACGAAGTAGCCGCCGTACGCCGCATCCGCATGGATTCGAAAGCTATGCTTTTCGCGCAGTGCAAGGATTCCCGGCAACGCATCTACTGACCCCGTCGCCGTCGTCCCCATGGTCGCAACCACTGTGCCCACATCTCCTCGGGCCACTCGTTTTGCAAGCGCTTGCACATCCATTCGCCCGCGTGCATCGCAGGGCACGGATTCGAACGCTAATTGCAACACTCCGCTGATGCGCTTGTGCGTATAATGTGCTTGCTCGCTCGCCAAAATCGTTTTCTTGGGATGGAGTTGTCCCGCGACCCATAAGGCTTCGAGATTCGCCATCGTTCCGCCGCCGCACAAATGCCCAAGAAAATTCTTCCAGCCGAACATAGCGGCGATCTCCGCGACCGCTTCCTTCTCCATCAGAGAGGTGGCCCTTCCACCATCCAACGCGTGATTGTTCGGATTGATCCACATGGCCAGCGCATACGCCAGCCTCGCCACCGGGTGTGGCGGCTTCAACATCTGCCCCGCGTAAAGCGGATGAAAATATGGAAAGTTATCCTGCAGTCGTTCCGCCGTAGCCTTCAGCACATCCGCCAGCTGCCCCATTCCCGGCGCATTGCCCTCATACGCCGGCAGCCCGGCAAACCCGTCGTCCAACCTCTTCAATGCCTCAACAAGAGCACTCATGCTCTTTTGGTCGAGCATCACCAGTCACCAGTCACGATTCACCAGTCACTGTCCTATTGCCACACCTTGTCCAACTGCCCGGCGGTCCTCAGCAAATCCAGCTGCGCCTGCTGTTTCTGAAAATTCGCATCCAGGTACGCCATCCACTTCTCATTCTCTTCCAAATGCGCCTTCTCCACCTCGCGCAGATTCAGCTTCCCTTCTGTAAACTGCGCCTGCAGCACCGTCACATTCTGCTGCGCCAGTTGCAATTCCAATCGTGCCACTTCTTTCGCCGCGTCTCGTTCGCGCACGCGCCTTGTCTTCTGCCGCACTTCTGCGCTTACTTCCATTTTCTTGTTGGCTAAGCTGGCTTTCGACGCGTCTAGATTTACCTTCGCCAGCCCGATCGCCGCTTTCGTGTGCGCGCTGAACAAGGGCATTTGCACGTTGACCCCTGCATTGAGATTGTTCCGCTGAAACGTCCGGAAAAACTGGTCGTAATTGTTGAACTTCGCCAATACGCTGTAAACACTCACCAGCTCCAGCGTCGGAAAATATCCGCGCTTCTCGCCCTTCAAGCGGAACTCCTTCGCTCGCACGTCTGATTGCGCCATTTGCAAGCTGGCGTTGTTGGTCATGGCCAAGGCCACGAGATTGTCTCCCGCTTGCTCGGCCTCGCCCGGCAACTCCTCCGGCGAAACTTCCATCGCCTGTGTATCCGGCAATCCGAGCTGGTATCTCAGGAATACCTCCAACTCATCCTCGCGCCCCTCCAATTGCAAGATTCGGTGCACCACCTGCGCCTTGGTAAGCTGCGCCTTCGTCACTTCCACCGGCAACTCGTAGCCCTCGCCTTGCCGTTCCTGCGTCACTTGGAGAATCTTTTCCGCGCTGTCCTGCTCCTTGCGCAAGAGCTCCAGCGAATGCTGCACTTTCCCCAGTTCCAGATACGCCATGGCTGTCCGTGTGATCACGCTGTTGCGCACATCTTCCAGCGCAATCTTTTGCGCTTTGGCCTGCTCCTGTGATTCTCTCGCCTGGCCCCGTAGCGGCTCGTTATAGATCTGCTCCGTGTACGTCACGTTGAACACCGACGGAGCCCGCCCGCCCGGCGTCTCCGGGATGCCATACGTGTAACCAGCTCCCGACCCGGCATACAGATTCGGCATGAACTCCGCCTTGGTAATCTGCGCCGCGTGATCCGCCACGCTCGCCTGAATCTTCGCCACCTGAATGTCTTTGCTGTTCTGCAGCGCCATCTCAATCGCGCGCTTGAGCGTCAGGGCCACCGGCGCGTCAGGGTTCGGCGCCTGCGCCGCCCGTTCCTGTGCCTTTGCCGGCACGCAAAACATCGCCACCATCGCGCCGCCCGCTGCCACAATTCGAATTTCTCTCCACATGGTCCACCCTCCACCCATCCGCGCGGATTCCGTACTCCAACCTTCAGGAAATCTTCTTCACTCGTACCGCAGCGACTCCACCGGCTCTAGCCGCGCCGCCTCGCTCGCCGGCAAATACCCAAAGAAAAGCCCCGTGGAACACGACACCACGAAAGCCACGATCACGCTAACCGGCGAAACCGGAACCCGCAGATTCCCCGGCAAGAAAAACTGCGTGGCCACGGGAATCGCGATCCCAATCAAAATCCCGATCACCGCTCCGCCCCCGCTGATCACAATCGATTCCACTAGAAACTGATACATGATCTCGCGCGGCGCCGCCCCTATGGCCTTTCGAATGCCGATCTCCCTCGTTCGCTCTTGCACCGTCACCAACATGATGTTCATGATTCCGATCCCGCTGATCAGCAGAGCGATAAACGCAATCACGATCAGCACGATCGTCAGCGCCAGTGAAATGTTCCTCGCCGCCCCAAGAATCGCCGTGAGCGATTGTACTTTGTACTCCGCTTCAGCCGGGTGCCGGCTCCGCAGCAATTGCCCCACTTGCCGCTCTACCGACGGTACGTCTTCCGCCTTGTCTGCCTGCGCATCCAGCAAGCGCACCACTTCCATCCCGGTGTAGTACTTCATCAGCGTAAAAGGGATAATGACGGTGTTTTCCTGGATATCCGAAAGGCCAAACGTTTCCACGCGCTCGCGAAACACCCCGATCACCGTAAACGTCAGCTCCCCCATTCGAATATCTCTTCCGATCGGATTCTCTTGTCCAAACACCCGGTCGGCAAGCTGTGTGGCAATCAGGCAAACCTTGCTGCGCATCTCCATGTCGCCGGCATCAAAGTAGCGCCCGCGAAGAACCAGCAGCCGCCGAATCGTCTGGTAACCCTTCGTGACTCCCACCAGGTTCACCGGGCGCTCCACACCGCCTACGATGAGCGTCATCGGCAAGTCCCGCGTCCCCGCCACCTCGACTACGTTGGGAATCGCCCTGGCCGCTTCCAGGTCATCCAGCGTCATTTCATAGCTGAGGGGTTGCGGCCGGTCCGGCCTCTGCACCATCTCCACCCACACCAGGTTGGAGCCAATACTTTCGATCTGCGAGAGCACAAATTTCTTGCTCGTCAGCGCTACCGTGACGACCAGAACAATCGAAGCGCTTCCAATGATCACGCCCAGCGAGGTCAGCATCGCGCGCACTTTGTTGGCTCGCAGCGCGTCGATCGCCACCGACACCGTTTCCCGCAAATCCATCATCGCGCTTCACTCCAACTCGATTGCAGGCACCGCGCGCCCGTCGCCGAACTTCAGCCCTTCTTCAATTGCTTCAGGGCTTCCTGCGCCATTTTGTTTTTTGGATCCAACTTGAGCGCGGCTTCCAACTCCCTCTCCGCGTCATCCTTCCGGTGTTGTTCTTCAAAGAGGCGCCCCAGCCAAACGTGCGCCACGCTGGGCCGCGGATATCCCGACCTCGTCGGCGCCCCTTTCAAATACTCCCGCAACAACCGCTCCGCCTCATCCGCATTTTCGTTCTTCAAAACCAGCGCCACGCCCCGGTAGAATTTCCCCCGCGGGTCTTTCGGATTCATCCGCTCGCCCGCATCGGCCACCAACACCAGCCGTTCGATTTGGCTGCGCCGCACTGCGTAGTCGCCGATGTCATAGACCAATTCGACGGATTTTGGCTTGCTCTCCAGCGCCTTCGCAAATTCCGCGTCCGCTGCGTCAAAATCCTTCTTCTGCCTGCGGCAATTCCCCGCCGCATAGTGCCCTTCCGCGGCATCCATCTCCGCCAATTCCTTGATCTGTGGCAGCGCTTTTTCTTCGCCGCCCCCTACGAGCCCGGGAGCGCTGCAATCGAATTCGATCAGCGCCTGGCGCGCCGCAAAATTCTTCCCGTCGAGCTGCACTGCCGTTTCGAATTCCTTGCGCGTCTTTTTCGCCAGCGAAATCGCCGAAAACATCGCCGCGTGATCGGCCTTTTCCCCGTAAGCCCGGCCCAGCCACTCGTGATAAATGGAATTCTGCGGGTCGACCGACACCGCCTTCTCCGCGCTCTTGACCGCCGCGTCGCGCTCCTGCAGCTCCAGGTAACTTTTCGTCAAAAGTAATTGCACGTCGCCGTTTTGCGGATTTTTGGACGCCGCCACTTGCAACATCTGGATGGCCTTGCTGTAGTCGCTAGCCTCGTACGCACGCCGTCCCGCGTCGAAGTCTGTTTCCTGCTTGAGGGTTTCCGCGGCCATCGCCGTGCCCGCCACCAAGAACGCCGCGAGCATCCATTTGCTTCCGCTAACCATTCGGCTGCACCTGGAAATTTCCCACCTCCGTCGCCACCACGATCACCGCCATTCCGTCGCGCAAATCCACATCACCCGGCAGCGCCACCAGCTCCCCTTCTTGCAAGCCGCTGATCACTTCGTAGTTTGTCGCGTCAGCAATCCCCACGTGAATTTCGCGCTTCTCCAGCGTGGACTTGCCCACGCCGAGCTGATTGCTCTTCACCACAAATACATACCGTCGCCCGCCCTCGGCTTCCACCGCGCCTCGCGGCACGGACAATACGCCCAGCCGCTCCTTGGAGTTGATGCGCACATTCACATTGATGTTCGGCAGCAGCTCCAGCTTGTCGTTGTTCACGGAGCAGAGTAGCTCTCCCACGCTCCGTGTTTGCCGCGCCACCACTTCCTTCGGAATCACTTCCGTTTTCCCCATCCAGCTCCGATTCGGCAGCGCATCCCACGTGATTTTCACCGGCTCGTTCGCCTCCAGCGCGCCCAGCTCCGGCTCGTCAATAAATGCCCTAACGCGAACCTTGTGCAAGTCCGCCATCTCCGCCAGCAAATCTCCCGTCTTCACGAAATCTCCCGCCTTCGCTGGCAGCGAATAAAGTGTTCCGCTCGCCGGCGCGGCGATCCATCCGTTCCGCACCTTGTCCTCGAGCGCTCCCACCTCGAATTGCAACTGCTGCACCTGCAGCGTGGCGCGTTCCGTGTCCAGCCTCACGCTGCGATCAAATTCCTGTTTCGCCGCCAACAGCCGCGTCACTTCCGCCTCCGCTTTCGTCAACGCCAGGTCGTTCGCAGCCAACTCCTCACGCGTCGCCGCTTGCTCCGCAATCAACCGCGCCAGCACGCTGTGATTCTTTTGCAGCCGGTCGCGTTCCGCCTGCATCTTCGCCAAATCCCCCGCAACCCTCGCCGCATCATCCGTTCGCCCGCCGGACTTCGCCGCCCGCAGATCATCCTGCGCGCGCAATAATTTGGACCGCGCCTCCGCCAATTGTGCTGCCACATCCTTTACATTCAATTCTAGCAGCAGCTGCCCTTTCTTCACCGCCTGCCCCTCCGTCGCGTGCACTTTCTCCACAAAGGTATCCAGCTTCGCGCGCATCACGAACGGCTCAATCGGCTCCACTTTTCCATTGCTGCTGATCGAAGAAACCAGGTTTTCCCGCATCGGCGAAACCGCCGAGATCTTCGCCACCGGCTTCCTGCCGCTCATCTCCACCAACACAAACGCTAGCACTCCCGCCGCCAGCAGGTAGAGCAAGATTCGATTTCGCAGCCTGCGATCCATTTTTTCCTATTCGGCGCGTCCTCGCGCCCTACGCCTCGCCAGACGGACTGCCACCTCATTCCGGCGCTGCTTTCCGTTCACTTGTCCGTGGCTTGCGGGGCCTCTGCCTGGTAGGCGCCAAAGGACTTCATTCTAGCAAGAGCCGCGCGCCTTTCTCCACATACCTTGCGCGCCTTGTTCCTATTCTCACTAACGCCGGAACCCTTCATTCCCCATATCTTAAAGATGCGCCGCTAGCGCTCCTGGATGCCGCCAGTCTTCTTTTGAAGAAACTCCCCCGCGTGCTAGAATCCGCCCATGTCCACGGAAACCGCTCCCCAGAAGCCCGTCGCTTCTCCTTCCGCCGCCTCCAACAAACCTGCCCAGCCCGGCGCAGTCATCAGCTCGGTCATTCATCGCGTCTGCATCCAGTGCAACAACATGTTCCGCGTGACGCCCGATAAGTTTGATGCCAAGCAGTGCCCCAACTGTCACAAAGGTTAATCATTTAATATTACGATCCGCTATCTCCCTGCTACTCCTTTCCAGGCTCTGTCCTTTCCGCGCAATCCCCGTAATATTTCGCCGCGCTCTGCGTAGTAGACTCTGAACGGTCTGTGCCCTATCTTATCTACTCCTAGCGAGGGGTCTTCCCATGATTGAAGCTCGTGGCCTGTCCAAGCGCTTCCAGGACAAGAAGCGCGGCGAAATCCACGCTGTCGAAAACGTCAGCTTCACCTGCCAGCCCGGCAAAATCTACGGACTTCTCGGCGCCAACGGCGCCGGCAAAACCACCACGCTCCGCATGCTCGCCACCATCCTGGAGCCCACCGACGGCACCGCCATCGTCTCCGGCTACGACGTCGTCGAGCAGCCCGAAAAAGTTCGCGCCAACGTCGGATTCCTCTCCACCGCTACTGCTCTCTACCCTCGCCTCACCGCTCAGGAAATGGTCGAATATTTCGGCCGCCTCAACGGCCTCGACGAAGCCACTCTCAAAAAACGCGTCGACGACATCTTCGCCCGCCTCGATATGAACAGCTTCCGCGAGCGCCGCTGCGACAAGCTTTCCACCGGCATGAAGCAGAAAACCTCTATCGCCCGCACCCTCGTTCACGATCCGCCCGTCATGATATTCGACGAGCCCACCACCGGCCTTGACGTCATGACCGCCCGCACCATTATCGGCTTCATCGCCGACTGCCGCGGCCTAGGCAAAACCGTCATCTTTTCTACCCACATCATGAGCGAAGTCGAGCGCCTCTGCGACCACATCGGCATCATTCACGGCGGCAAGCTCCTTGAGGAAGGGACCCTCTCCGAACTCCGCGCAAAACACAACGAACACAATCTCGAGGAAATCATTGTCAAAGTCGTTGGCCCTCTTCTCGCCAACGCGGAGGCTTAATCGTCATGAACCTTCACGCCATCGGCGTCGTTTATCGCAAGGAACTCACGGAATGGCTCCGCGACCGCCGCACTCTCATCTCCACGGTTCTCGTTCCTCTGCTCGCTTTTCCTATTCTCATCTCTGGAATGATTTCCCTCTCGACCGTTTTGATTGGCAGCGCCAAAAAAGAAGTCCCCAAAATCATGATCCTCCACGGCGAAGACTCCCCCGCTGTCGTTGCCGCTTTAAGCGCGAACAAGGACCTCCAGGTCGTTCCCTACGCCGGCAATTGGAAGGACCAAATCTCTGACAAGCAAATCCGTGCCGCCGTGGACATTCCCGATGGCTTCCAGGCTTCTCTCGACAAAGGCGCCCCCGAAACCATCCAGATTGATTACTACGAAGGCGAAATCAAGTCCGAATTTGGCGCCGAGCATGTCGAAAAATCCCTGAAAGCCTACCGCGACGACCTCGTCAAGAAACGCCTCGAAGCCAAAAATCTTCCGGACTCTCTGATTGCTCCTTTCGACATCAAACAACAAAACGTTGCTCCGCCTGAGAAAGTCGGCGGCGCCAGCATTGGCAGCATGATCGGCTATATGGTCATCATTCTCTCGATGACCGGCGCCATCTACCCCGCCATCGATCTCACCGCCGGCGAAAAAGAGCGCGGCACCATGGAGACCATTCTCTCCAGTCCCGTCTCTCGCCTTGACCTCGTCCTTGGAAAATTTCTCCTCGTTTTTTCCGCTTCCCTCACCACCGCCATCCTTTCCGTCACTTCCATGGGCCTTTCCTTCGCCTACATGGGTCACGCTCTCTCGAGTTCCGCCGACACTTCCGGTGCCGGCATCCACATGAATCTTGGCCTCACTTCCGTCGTCGCCGTCTTCTTGATGGCTCTGCCTCTTTCCGTCCTCTTCTCCGCAGTCCTGATGACCGTAGCCCTCTTCGCCAAAACCTACAAAGAAGCACAGAGCTATCTCACCCCTATGACGTTCATCGTTGTCATTCCCGCCGTGGCCAGCATCCTTCCCGGCGTCGAACTCACTCCCAAGCTCGCCCTGATCCCCATCCTTAACACCAGTCTGGTCTGCAAAGAAATCATCACCGGCACCTATCACTGGAACTCCATCGCCGTTATCTTCGCCTCCACCTGCGTCTACGCCGCCGCCGCCATCTTCATCGCCGTCAAAACTTTCCAGCGCGAATCCGTCCTTTTCCGCTCCTAATCTTTTCTTCTCTTTGTTGGGGCGTCCGCCGCGGCGGACTGCGCCCTCTTCGCATGCCACCCTCTCGAAACTGTTCGAATCTAGGCACAAATCCCCACGCCCCTATCCGCAACCCATAAAAAGGCGCAAACTGTTTCCGAGGCTCACCCCATGGCTGCAACCGCAGGTGTCTGGAAGAAAAAACGCGATGATCTAAAAGACAAGCGCAACGCCCTCTTCGAGACCTACTCCAAAGACCCCCAAAATTTCCATCTCGCCCGCGAAATCAAGGCTCTCGACGACGAAATCGCCGACTGCACCCAGCACGTCGAGCAAGAACGCCGAGCCGAGCAGCGCGCCGCCTCCCCCATCGCCAAACTCCTGAAGAGCTCAAAGTAATTCGGAAAGAACTGCGGATATCCCGACGGTCCTCGCCCTTCTGATGTATCGCGCGAAGGAGCCCTTTTTTTCTTTTGCAGCATACTTTTAGGTGTATGCTGTCGCCATCTTCCTGCCTTGTCTAGGAGCCAAAATTGACGACCGCACCACTTGCGCCCCAGCGCTTCGCTTGGCCGCGCCCAAAATACATTTTGTTCGCCATCATCGGCGTCATGGTCGCCTACGTTCTTCGCCACAACGAGCATTTCCTCATTGACGCCAAAGATGCCGAATGGCCGCACATCCAGCCCTTCAAATGGTGGCTCCTGCCCCACGGCGTAATGGGCGCCTGCGCCCTCTTGCTTGGCCCCATGCAATTCTCGGAACGTCTCCGCCGCCGCTTCACCAAGTTCCACCGCGTCGTCGGACGCTTCTACGTCGCCGGCGTATTCGTCGCCGCACCCCTCGGCTTTTACATCCAGCATTTCGAGGAGCGCACGGGTTCGGCCCGCTCCTTCAGCATCGCCGCCGCCGTGGATGCCATTTTGTGGATGCTCACCACCGGCATCGCCATGGCCTTCATCCTCAACGGTAAAGTCCAGCAGCATCGTCAGTGGATGACGCGCAGTTTTGCCGTTGCCATCGTCTTTCTTGAAGTGCGCTTCGTCGCTGGCGTAACCGGCTGGGAAACCCTCGGCGAACACGCCATCGAAACGATTGTCTGGGGCTGTCTCGCCTTCTCCCTGCTTTTCGCCGACATCGTCCTGCAAGCCCAGGAACTCCTTCGCAACCGCACGGCTCCTGCCAAAGCCCAGACCGCCGCAGTAGCATCAGCCCCGTCCGCAGTCCCCACCGGCGACTAACGGCGCACGGTGCGGCTTGAACGCAATCCACCTTGTGTGCGCCAGTTTTTTCTTTGCCAACAATATGTCACAGCGCTCGTTCCTTACTGCGTAGAATAACTTGTGCTGAGCTCGGAGCTTCTGGCTTGCACCCTTTGCCCTTTTCCGGCGGACCCATTTACGCGAGTGTCTTCTGGTCTACCTATGTTTTGTGGCTCGTGATGGAAACCATTGGCTCCACAACCAAACGATCCAGCGACCCCACAAGGACTCGCGATCGTGGCTCATACCGTCTCATCTTGACTCTCCTTTGGATCGCGGTAGCCTTGGATTTCACGCTCTCCTTCATCCTCCCCCAGACGTCAATCCTGCAGCATCGCGCTGCGTTTTTCTTCCTCGGCATCGGCCTCATGCTTTCAGGCCTGGCGTTTCGTTTCTATGCCATGTCCCTTCTGGGGCGCTTCTTCACCTACGATGTCGCAGTTCACGCCAGCCAGACGGTCATTGAAACCGGGCCCTACCGGTACATCCGCCATCCCTCGTATACCGGCGCTCTCATCACTTTAGTTGGACTCGGCCTCGCCCTCGGCAATTGGGCCGGTCTGCTCGCGCTCCTCACCTGCATGGGAATCGCCTACGGCTACCGCATGTCCGTCGAAGAAGCCGCCCTGGCCGCCGCCCTCGGCGAGCCCTACAAACATTACATGCGCCGCACCCGCCGCCTGATCCCCTTCGTTTACTAGCCGATTCTATTTCACTCTTTGGACTCTCTCCCCGCGACTGCCCCTTGACCAACCCATTTTTTCGGCCTAACATTTTTTCAGGAAGAATTGTGGACTGCGGGAAGTTTACCCCGACCGGGTCGGAGTCCTGCTGTCACTTGCCCTGAGGTCCGAGTGGCTTTTAGTTTCTGGGGAGCCCAGCTGCCCTTTTTCCGTCGTGCACCAGCGTGTCGCACTTCTGACTTAGAGTCTGCGGACCCTGCGCTATGGAGGGTCTGTTCACTTTCTCCTTTCTGCTGCAATGCAAACTCTTTAGAATCAACACTTGCAGACCCCTTCGTAAGTGTTGAAAATAAACGACTTACGAAAAGCATAAATCATTTAGAATCAACACTTACAAAAAACAGGGGTGTCCCTGGCACCCCCTTGAAGCTTTACTTGAACTCCGGTATTGCTCCGCACGTATCCCTAATAGGACCCAATGCGCCGCCGCCCAATTCGCATCGCCCTCATCCTTCTGCTCTTCCCCCCGATCCTTGCCGCTATCGGCGGCTGGCTTGCCGGTCCTGCCTTCCTCCACCCCATCCGTCGCGAATTGAGCCCCGATTTGATTCGCGAAGCCGATGCTTCCTTCGCCGTGACCGGTGCCACCCGTGAGGACTTCGAAGTCCTCGCCCCAGATGGAGCGCTTCTCCGCGGCTGGAAGGTCCGTCCGAAAAATCCCAACGGCAGCTGGGTCCTGCTCTTCCACGGCGTCGCCGACAATCGCGTCGGCGTGGTCGGCCTGTCCGAATTCCTGCTGCGCGCCGGCTACAGCGTGGTCATGATGGACGCCCGAGCCCACGGCGCCAGCGGCGGCCCCATCGCCACCTACGGCTGGATCGAACGCAACGATACTCGCTCTATCGAGGATGCTCTCGAATCCAGCGAGCACCCCCGGCATCTCTTCGCCCTCGGCGAATCCATGGGCGCTGGAATCGTTCTGCAATCCGCCGCCGTCGAGCCGCGCATCGAAGCCGTCGTAGCCGAAGCGCCCTTCGCCAATCTTCGCGAAGCCTCCTACGATTACGCCGGCCTGCGAAAATATCCGTGGCTCGGCAAAACTCTGTTCGCACCCGGCACCTGGACACTGCTCTATCGCGACGAAAAACTAGCGGGCTTTCCAGTCGCGGACGTTTCTCCGGTAAAGGCCGTCGCCGCTCGTGCTTTTCCCGTGCTCCTCATCTGTGATGAGAAGGACGACGCGCTTCCCTGCCGCCACGCGGAAATGATCTACGCCGCCGCCCGCGGCCCCAAACAACTCTGGATCGTCCCCGGCGCTTTTCACACCGCCGCGCTCGGTTTCCAGCCCGAGGAATTTCGCCGCCGCGTCCTCGCCTTCTTCGCCTCCGCCGCGTCGAATTCAGGCGCTGCGCCAAATTAATTTTCGAAACTCTGATTGGCAATCCGGCATAAAAAGTAAAAGGCCGCTTCCGCGGCCTCATGCTACTGCTAACTTTGGTTCCTTCTCTTCGCGCGACGCTGTAATCTCGTCCTTCCGTTTCTTCTCTACGTCCTCTGTGCCCTCCGTGCCCTCTGCGTTAAGTTCTAATCTTTTTCTTTCTTTTCGTTTCTGTGACCTCAGCTAATTTGAGCGCGCCGCGACTCCCACTCCTGGCTCAGCCGCCGCACCGTTTCTCGCAAGCGCACGGCCAGCGCCGCAATCGTTTCCACGCGCTGCTGTCCGCCGTGCGGAAGTTGCCCGTCGTTCTTCTTGTGAATATCCGCGAGCAACAATTCCGCGTTGCCCAGAATTCCCGTCAGCGGATTACTCAGTTCGTGCCGTAGAACTTCCCCAAAATCTTCCGGCTCTGCTCGAAAGGGTTCGATCGTGCTGTCCGCCAATCTCTGGGTTTGCCGCAATCTTCGCTGGATCATTCCCATCGCCGCCGGCAAGCAGCCCCCGTCTCGCGCAACGTAGTCTGCCGCTCCCGCGGCGATCAGCGCGGAGAGCTCCGTGCGCTGCTCGGCCGTCCCGATCACCACCACCGGCGCATAGACCGCCAACGAAGTCACCACGGCGTCGAGCCGCGGGACCATTCCGCGCGGCCCTTCGCTTTCGGTTGCAATCGATGCCTCCTCCAGCAAAATCACGGCCGGCGCATCGTCCTCGAGAATCCGCCGCGCCGCACCGAGATTGCTCACCGCCGATACGCGGAGCCCCGCGATTCTCGTCTCGAATTCGCGGCGTGCCGCGGCGCACAGAGCCGCGTCGTCACTCACCAGCAGTACGGTTTGTTCCCGGTTATGCATGACCCTATCCGTTTCTCGCTGCATTTTTTTGTTCGACTGCCAGTGCCGCGGACTCGCCTGACGCATGGCTCGCCAGCACGGCGCGCACCTTTTCCGTCAACTCTTCGACGCGGAACGGCTTGGCAACATGCGGCAGGTGATTTCGCGCCAGAAACTCGCGCGTTTGCGCCGCAACGACGTCCCCGGTGACGAACAGAAAGCGGTCGCGCAGCGGATTTCCCGCGCGGACCAGTGATTTGTAGAAATGCTGTCCGTCAAGACCTGGCATTTTCATGTCGCAGATCACCAGATCGAACGACGTGCGCGCGGCGCGCTCCAGCGCTTCGCGGCCGTCCAGCAGCACGTCCACGGCAAACCCTTCGTCCTCCATAACGTCGGCGATCAGCCGCGCCACCGTTGGTTCATCTTCCACGACGAGAACGCGCGATCCTTTTTCGTGCACGGCGGGAACCACGGAATTTTTTCCGGGCGCTCCGCTGAATTCGGTTTTCTGTTTTCCGGGAGTGGCCTCAGGGAAAGGCGAACCGATTGCCGCTTGCTCCGGCATCCTTCCCACGGCGGCGGGCAGTTCTACCTGAAATATCGCGCCGCCTTCCGCCGAACGGGAAACTTGCACCCGTCCGCCATGTTCGCGCACCACGCTCAGTACAACTGCGAGTCCCAGCCCAGTGCCCACACCCGCAGGCTTGGTGGTAAAGAATGGATCGAAAATCCGGGCCAGTATGGCTTGCGGGATCCCCGGACCATTGTCTTCGATTTCGAGATGCACGCGCTGCTGTCCGGCATTCCTGGTTCGCACGCGAATGATTCCGCCGCGGCCTTGCTGCTCGATGGCCTGCCGAGCGTTCCCCACCAGATTCATCAGCACTTGCTGAAGGTGCCCGGCGTCACCGTGCACGGCCGGCAGCTCAGGATCCAGCTCCAGCTCCACGGCGATCTTTTCCGCGGCGAGGCTAAAATTCTGGAGATCCATGGCCTGCAGCACGACATGATTCAGCGAGATGGCGCGGCGCTCCGGCAAGGTTTCCCTGGCGTTCAGCAGCAACTGGCGCAGGATGGCGCTGGCCCGTTCGGCTTCCTGGAAAATCTGCCGCGCTTCCTGCGTGCGACCGGAGCCTTCCTGGCGCGCCAACAGGCGTTGCGCGTAACCCAGAATGCTGGTCAATGGATTGCTCAATTCGTGCGCGATACCGCTGACCATCTGGCCGAGCGCCGCCAGTTTCTCGGTCTGCAACAATTTCGATTGAAAAATTCGCTGCGCCGTCAGGTCCCGGTAGACTTCCACTCGTCCCAACGGCCGCCCGGCGGTATCCAGCACAGGCCGCGCGGCTCGCTCAAGTATGCGCGGTGAAGGCCGCGTCATTTGCAGCTCTTCCCGCACACCGCCGTCAATCCCGCGCGCCAATTCCCGCCAGCGCGCCGCGAACTGTCCCGGCTGCGCCGCCTGGCCCTCCAGCCGGCCGATCAATCTCTCAAGCGTTCGAAGTGTTGCGGACTCCTCCGGAGGCAGGCCCGCAACCTGTGCGAACCGCGTGTTCATCGCTCGCACGTTTTCCTGCGCATCGAAGAGCACCACTCCCTCGTCCAGCCACTCGAGGACATTTTGCAATTCAATCTCGGCGCGGTCGGCTCCGTGCCCGGCTTCGGGAACGGCTTGGGCTTCGCGCAGGACGGCGATGCGCTGCCCGGCCGTAAGGGCCGTCGTCCGCAGCTCGACGCGGACTCCATTGCGTAGTTCGACGGGAAGCCAATTTTCCCTGCCGCGTTGCACTTCCGGCCTGGCGCGCAACGTGCCACGTAGGAACGTTTCGATGTGCGCGTGTTCCTTCGCGCGGAAAAGCTCTACAAATTGCTCCCGTGCTACCACGTGGGGAATGTGTATTTCCTGGATCTTTGAGGCTTGGCCCATCAACTCACGTGCCGCGCGGCTGGACGACACGATTCTGCCGGCTTCATCCAGCAGGAACGAAGCGTCACCGCTGGAATCCAGTAAAGCTTGCTGCCCTTCGGTTTGCCGGGCTTCCTGCTCGATGCGTTTTTTCCGCCACAGGGCGGCTCCTGCCAGCTCCGCGCGCAACTCCAGCCGGTCCAGCGTCGCGGGAGAGATGGCGCTTTGTGGAAGACCCACCACCAGAATCCCGAGCAATTGCGCTTCGAACTCCAGGGGAAATGCCACAACCCTGGCGATCCTTCCGAATTGCCCGGACCGCTGAGGCTTGTTACCGCCCACCCGCCGCGTTTGCAGCGCGCTGCGCCAGATTCCTGCCAGCGGCTCCCGCTCCGCCGCGGAAGTCCATGTCATATCTCCGCTCTTCCACTGAAATACGGCTTGTGCTCTATCACCGAAGTCTGCGTGGTGGTCCACGGTTCCGATCATGGCAAATTCCGCGGCGAAACTCGATTCACTCCCCAGCATCCCGGTGCAGCTGTCGACCAGGTGCGTGAGCGTTGCTTCCGCGGAACCGCCGCCGCCAAGTGTCTTCAGGACGTAGCGCGAAATCTTCATATCCGCCGTGCGAATCCGCGCGCTTTCCTGTTCTTCCTGTAGTCCCAGTGTTAGAGCCAGCTCCGCCGCGATTGTTTCTACGGCCTTCCGCGAAACCACCTGGTGATTGTTCCGGCTCCCCGCGAGGATCACGCCTTTCAGATTTCCGCTTCGCTCGATCGGCGTCCAGAGTATGCGGCGAAGTTCCACAAGCGGTCCGATAATCGGCCCCTCTGGAACGGCGTAGAGATCCTGTTCGACGCTCTTTCCGCTCCGCAGTTCTTCTTCCGGCAATGGCGCTTCCACCGAGAGATGAGCCCACTCCATGGGCGTCTCCCCGTTTTCGCGGTCCCATACCAGCCCGTGAAAACCTGCTACCGTTTCCTCGAGCCGGCCCGCATTCGAATCGGCTTCCAGCCACACGCCGATGCGGTCCGCGTAGCCTTCCTGAACGAGAGAGGCCAGCGCCACGCGCAAAAGCACCTCGCGGGACGCGCCGGCCAACGCGGCTTGGGCCACGCCTTGTGCGCTGGCTGCTTTCTCCGGTTTTTTCCCCCAAACGCGCATTCTGTCGCCTTGGCTCTGCCGCGCTCTTTGTTACGCTGTGCCGGGCCCGCCTACGAAGCGTTGCCACAAGGAACGAGCGGCCTCGGTGAGAGCATTTGCACCAGTAGGCCCATCGCAGAAACTCAATTTCGTCCAAAGAATCAGTCACTTAGAGGAGGAGAAAAAATTGGTGCGGCCGCTAGAAATTCCATGTCGAGAATTTGGCTGGCGTTCTTCCCAGAGTGAACCGCGGCGGCAGGGTCGAACTGGAAGGAGTTCGAAGAATCAAGAGCTTACGCGTTTCGAATGACCAATGACTTTAAGTGCCGCGGGAGACGGACGAGCTAGAAGATGGATGGGCAAATAAAAGCGCTGCACGGTCGACCTGAGTGCGCAGGAGAAGCGGTCAGAGTTTCGAGGAGCGAACGTTTACAGCGGCCGAACTTTATGCCTCGGCATGCTCGACGTGGTACTGCTTTAATTTGCGGTACAGAGTGGTCTTGCCGATCCCCAGCATGCGCGGGGCAGAGAGTTTGTCGCCGCCGGTTTCACGCAGGGTCCGGAGGATCGCGCGGCGTTCTAATTCCTCGAGTGGCAGGATTTCATCTTTTTCCGGCACGCGCTCACTTGCTGAGTATTGCAGGTTCGAAGGGAGGTCCCCCACGTGCACGATGGGGCCGGAGCCCAGGGCCACGGCTCGCTCGATGGCATTTTCCAACTCGCGCACATTTCCCGGCCAGTCATAGGCGATAAGGCGCCGCATGGCGTCATCAGAAATGGTACGCACTGACCCGTGCGATTCCGAGAATTTCTCGAGGAAGGCCGTGACCAGGATGGGTATGTCGCTTTTGCGATCGCGCAAAGGCGGCAGCTTGACTTGCACGACGTTCAAACGGAAATAGAGGTCCTGCCGGAACGTTCCCGCACGGATAGCCGAATCCAGGTCGCGATTGGTCGCCGCGATGATGCGGACGTTGATTTGGCGGCGCTCCGTGGAACCGACCGGTTTGACTTCCCGTTCTTGCAGAGCGCGCAACAATTTGGCTTGCAGGTCCACAGGCATGTCGCCGATTTCGTCGAGAAACAGCGTGCCACCCTTGGCCGCTTCGAGCAGGCCCTGCTTGGCTTGCATGGCCCCTGTGAACGCGCCTTTCACGTAGCCGAAAAGCTCGGATTCGATCAACGTGGGCACGAGCGCGGAGCAATCCACCGGTGCGAAGGGGCGGTCCTTGCGCGGCCCGGAAAAATGAATGCTTTTGGCTACCAGTTCCTTCCCCGTCCCGCTCTCGCCGAGAATCAGGACGGGATACTCATGCTGGCCGACCTTTTCGATCATTTTGTAGACACGCTGCATCTTCATGGAAACGCCGATCAGTCCGCCGAAGCCCGGGCGCGTGCGCAGTTGTTCGCGCAGGAGACGGTTTTCTTGCTGCAATTCGACGGCGCGGGCCACACGCTCTAGCCGGGAGCGCAGCTCTTCGATGCGAAAGGGCTTGGTAACGTAGTCGAATGCACCCATGCGCGTGACTTCCAGGGCGGATTCAATTGTGCCGTACTGTGTGAGCACGACGACGGTCACCTGCGGATGCTGGTCGTGAACCTGCTTCAACAGCTGGACTCCATTGGTCTGCGGCAGCTTCAAATCCGTCAGCACAATGTCCACAGCGGAATGCTCCAGGATTTCCAGCGCTTCTTCGGCAGTCGAGACGCCGGTAGCCTTCATGCCGCATTGCTCGGCTACTTCCGCACAGGTATCACGGATGGTCTGTTCATCGTCTACGATGAGAATACTCATGGGAAGGACTTCGCGGATCAGTTCCAGACTTTCACCAGTCGCTGGCATGGAGAGAGCACCTCACTTCCGGAAGGACTTGCACTTGGTGTTCCATTTGAGGAAAACCCGCGTGACTTATTCACAATTCAATACATTAGCTAATTTTGAATCTATTGTGCAAGCGCCAATTTGAGAATCGGCCATGGAATTATTTGCTCCATTCGGGTCCTCAGATCGCAATAGAGGCTTTCCTTTTAAGGGTTTGCAGGAATGGACCGGTGCAAATTCCACTTCGGGAAACGATGGAGGCGAATCTGCCCAACCGCGCGCGAGGATGCTCGGATCGGGCCCGGGCGGGAGGCGTTCCCAAGAGCGGAAGAAGATAGTACCTGGATGCGCGGTAACGCCGACTGCAAAAAAAACGGACTCTTCGAATCGCGCCCCAAGAGTCCGCTTTCCTAATGTGGAGATTTGAAAGTCGTCGCCTCACCGGGAGTGACGAGTCACTCCCGGTGAGTAGGACTTCCGTTTATGGGGTGGCCTTTTTCTTGGGGGCCGGGGCCATCGCTTTGGTCTTACCCTTTTCCCCGCCACTCCTGCTAAGCAGGGTCAGGGCATCCCTGGAGTTGAATGGGAAGCGGCGAACGGATTGCTCGCCGGTGGTACTCAGGGTGATGTCCACGCGGCGGTTGCTGGCCAAGCGCACGGTGAGCAGGTTGGCCAGGATTTTCTTCTTTTCCGCTGGGCTGAGATCCGGGTCGGCATCGATCTGCGCCTTGACCTCTGCATCCGTCATGTTCTTTTCAAAGCCAAACGCCTGGGTCTGCAGGTGATCCGCGGGTACGCCCTTATCAATGAGGTAGTTCTTGGCACGATCCGCGCGGCGTTCGGAGAGTTTCACGTTGTACTCTCTGGGTCCGCGAACATCAGCGTGGCCCTGGAGAGTGAGATGAGCGTCCGGTCGATACTTCAAGTACTGGAGGAAATCGCTTGCGAGCGCGTCGAGGGTAGCAGCCTGGCTGGCCTCCAAGCCACCGTTGGGTTTTGCCACGGTCGGCAGAGCCGTTGGGAAGTAGATACTGTGGAGCGCCAGCTTGGCTTCCAGTTGTTTGATCTGTGGAGGTTCTTTCACTTCCACAGTGCCGGAAGCGTCGGCGGTTCCACCGCGACCGTCGTTGACCGTGCAGGTCACGGTGTAGGTTCCGGGCTGTGCGCCTGTCGAATCAAACTGCACGTTCGAACCGCTGCCAACAATTTGTCCGCCGGTGACGGAATAGCTGTACGTCAGCGGGTCGTTGTCCGGGTCAGTGCCATTGCAGGTGACGCCGGTGCGCTCACCGGGCTGAATGGGGCTGCGCTCGATGGACAAGGTTGCCGTCGGCGGACGATTGGGTTTCTGTTCCACCTTCATGTCTGCCGCACAGGAAGCCGTGCCACCCCGACCGTCGTCCACTTTGACGTTGACGGTGTAGGTTCCTACGGCCACGCCCGAGGAATTCCAGCGAACATCGGCACCGGTGCCATCCACTGCGCCGCCCGTGGCCGAGTAGCTGTACGTCAGCGGATCGTTGTCCGGATCGCTGGCGTTCACGTGCACTGCCACGCTGTCGCCCGAGCCGGCATACACCGAAGCGGGGTTCACGGCGCAGGCGGCCACCGGAGGATGGTTCGGAGGTGGGGGAGGATTGGGAATGCCAAAGCGCAAGACCACGCCGGTCGCGGCGCGGAAGTTATTCTGCCGCGAACTAGCCCCGAGCGCTGTGCCCGAGAATGTGGTCATTAAATAGTCAAACTCTCCCACGCGCCAGGCCAAATTCTTGAAGAGCACATAGTCAATGCCGCCGCCAGCGGCCAGCGCAAAGGCGGTTTGATCGTTCGCGCCGGCCACTTCGATGCCGCCGTGAGCGCCGCCAACCAAAAATTCCGCAAAGGGAACAAATCGGTTAAATTTCCGCAAATTCAGCCGAGGCCCGAACAGGAAACTAGTGAAACTGCCGGATACTGAACTGTTGCTTCCGGTCAGCGGAAAGAGATTGCGAGAGGTGAAGTCGTATCCTCCGAGTTCCGCGGTCAAACCCAGCCATCTCGATGTGTTGTAGGTGAAGGAGCCAGCCGCGCCGTAATTATTGAAGCCCGCGAACGGCGAACCGGGATTGAAATTGACGTAGTCGAACGTGAATGCGACTTCGTACCTGGGCACGAGCAATCCCACCTGGCGGGTATCCGCCGCAGCCGCAGCCGGACCCGGAAACGGAGTGGGCCGGGGCTCGGCAGGCAAAGCGAAAACGCCCTTGATAGGCACGGCACTGGCGGTAGCCGTACTACTATGTTCAGTTGAACTCTTCTCCGTGGTATTCGCCGCAGCATTCGAATCATCGGCAGCCGCGGCACTCTTCTGCTGGGCGCACAGGGGCAACGCTAAAAACGCACTGATTGCCAATCCCAGATACAGCTTACGCATCTCTGTTCCTCCCAAACTATCTCTCTCGGATCCATGGTGATTCACGCGTCCGCCGCTGAACCGTTCGCTGCGTTTGGCGGACCTCGTTAGAAGCATTGCAGCTTTTCAATTCGCTGCTTCCGAGCCTCGCTGGTACCTCTTCCCATCCATTTTCTCGACGGGGAAGAATGCTCAGGAAGCAACGTAACGCGGTGGCACAAGGTTATTCCAGAACTCCCGTTTTGCGCAACCATTTCCTTACTTCTCTCGCGAGTAGCGAATGAAATGCGCTCGCGGTAATTGCTGCTGCGTAGTTACGAGTTCACAGCTTGCGTGCGGCATAGGTGCTGATGCCATAGTTCTTCGTTAGAACTTGCGCCGCCTCGATGGCCGGCCAGAGCATTCGATCGAGCACCGAAGCGGGCGAGTACGCCGCGTACTGAAGCGCCGCAGCGATTCCGTTGGGCAGCTGATGCAGGCGGCGGAATTCTTTGCTGGTGAGCGGCACATCGTTGTAGGTGAATTTCTTGCCCCGCAGCCGCGATCGCAAGAAGAAAGAGAGCCAGTTATTGGGCGCGAGCTTGTAGACGTTTCGGCCGTTGTCTTCCTTTTCGAGCGTGAATCCCGTTTTGTCCAGGTATTGCCGCACAGTTTCGCGCGTGAAGAAGTACAAGTGCCGCGGAATATCCTCGCGGAAGAGATATCGCGAGGCCGCGCTGTGGAAATTCGTCACGAGAAAAACGAAGAGGCCGCCTTTCTTGACGACTGTCGAAGCTTTTTGAAAATAGGCCATGGGGTTGTGCACATGCTCGAGAACGGCCCAGGCGGTCACGGCATCGTAGGTTGGCTCGTTCACCGGGATGTCCTGAAATTCCTGGGTGTGCACAAGAAAATCCGTGATGCGCTGCGAGGATTCGGAAATTTCCACGCCTTCGACCTCCCAGCCGCGAGCCGCCATGAACCTCGGGAAATCGCCGTTGGCGCAGCCGACGTCCAGCAATTTCTTGCGTCCGTTGCGGCTTTCCAGCTCTTGAAGGTAGCTGGCTTCTTGCGTGAATCGTCGCGTGACGTAGCGATCGTGGCTGCTGGTCGGCGGGGTCCGGTAATACTCCGGGGGGTAATATTTCTGGACCTCGGCAATCGTCGGCCTCGGATTTACAAACCCCAAGCCGCAATGGTCGCATTCCACGACGGTGAAGAATTCGTCAGGAAAAAAAAGGCGGTCCGGCATTTCGTAGACGGGCGTATGCTGCTGGGAACCGCATAGATTGCATGCGACTGTTTCCAAATTATTTCCTCGTGCAACTTCGTTGAAGCCGCTGGCCGGTGCGCCACCGATGCCGAATGGTAGCTTCGGCCGGATTACATTGTCGAGTGCCCTCGTACTTAGAAGGCGCGAACATCCTCGCGGCTGCGACAGGGGGCGGCATACTCCGGGGAAACAGCGACCGACCCGCAGCAACCTTTGTACAATACTTGCGAGCGGTTCGATCGCTTTGCGGGAAGTTGTAGTGCGTAGAAGGCTGGTCGCGCCCCGCGCGACGAGCGGCAATTCCTGACGCTAGTCGAAATCGCTCGAAACCTTGCATGCGCGAAAACGAGAAATCCGGGGCCGAGCGGGAGAAACGCCTAAAGGCGGCGCGACGGCTAGTGATCAAGGTCGGCACGAGCACGGTGACCGGCGCCGAGGGCGAGCTGTGCACGGCGCGAATGGAGCCGATCGTGCGTTCCATTTCCAGCTTGATGAAGGGCGGCAGGCAAGTGGTGCTGGTTTCATCGGGCGCGGTGGGACTGGGAAGAGGGTGGCTGGGTCTGCACCGCTCGAGGCTGAGCGACATGGTCACCAAGCAGGCGTGTGCGGCGGTGGGCCAGAGCCTGCTGATGGATGCGTATAAGGATTTGTTTTCGACGTGGGGCGTCAAGATCGCGCAAGTGTTGCTGACGGAAGAAGACTTCACGAATTGGCGGCGGTATTCGAATCTTCGGCAGACCATGGAGAAGTTGCTGGGATTCGGCGTGCTGCCGATCGTCAATGAGAACGACACGGTATCCACCGCGGAATTGGAATCCATCGGGCCGGAAACGCGAACGGCGGCGTTCAGCGACAACGACCGGCTGGCGGCGCTGGTGATGAGCGGGCTGGAGGCGGAAGCGCTGGTCCTGCTGACGAATGTGGATGGCTTGTTGCAGCAGAAGACTGCGGATGGAAAATCCAAAATCATTTCTCTGGTGGAGGAAATCACGCCGGAACTCAAGGCCTTGGCCTCCGGACCATCCGCGAGCGGCCGCGGCGGCATGAGGACGAAACTGGAAGCCGCGGAGATTGCCATGAATTGCGGCGGGACGGCAGTGATTGCCAACGGGCAGACAGAAGGCGTACTGGATCGCGTGTTCGCCGGCGAAACAATTGGCACGGCCTTCTTGCCGGTCAAGCGCATGAAGGGAAAGCGGCGGTGGATTGCGTATGCGGCGGACGTGCGGGGCCGCGTGGTGGTGGATCCCGGAGCGTACCGCGCGCTGACGCAGGGCAAGGCGAGTTTGCTGGCCTCGGGAATCATTCGCATTGAAACGCATTTTGCGTCGGCGGATGTTGTGAGTATTGTGGATGGAGCGGGGCGCGAATTTGCTCGCGGGATTGCGAACTGCGATAGCAGCGAAGCGGCAAGAGTTTTGGGGATGAAAGAAAGTGATGGCGGCAAGCGCGGGACGGTGAGTTCTTGCGTGCTGGTTACGCGCGACAACATCGTGCTGTTGAATAAATCATGACGAAGGAAACAAAAGACGAAGCGCAAACAAGCGTGACATTGGTGGCGCAACGCGCCAGAGTCGCGGCGCGGGCGCTGGCCAGGCTTCCGTCGGAATGCCGGACAGAAATTCTGATGGCTGCGGCGCAGACGATCGAGGATGCAGGCAACGAGATTCTGGAGGCGAATGCGCGCGATTGTCGCGCGGCGGAGACTTCCGTTGCGGCTGGGTCCATGTCGTCGGCAACGTTTGCGCGGCTGCGCGTAACCAAGCAGGGGATCGCGCAGATGGCTGCCCATGTCCGCGGAGTAGCGCAGCTGCCGGACCCGCTGGGCAAACGGCTGGCCGCTACGGAGCTGGATGATGGGCTGGTGCTCTACAAAGAATCATGCCCGCTGGGGGTGATCGGGATCGTGTTCGAATCGCGGCCGGACGCGGTGCCGCAGGTGGCGGCGCTGGCGCTGAAGTCTGGCAACGCGATCATTCTCAAAGGAGGCGCCGAAGCGGCTCACACAAATGAGGCGCTGGTCTCCGTGTGGCGGAAGTGCCTGAGCCGCTTTCCATCGGTGCCGCAGGATTCCATCCACTTGCTACTGACTCGATCGGACGTGAAGGATCTGCTGGAGCAGGATCGATTTGTGGACTTGATTATTCCTCGCGGCTCACAGGCATTCGTGCGTTTCGTCTCGCAAAACAGCAAAATTCCGGTGCTAGGCCACGGCGAGGGAATTTGTCACGTGTATGTGGATCAAGCGGCGGACATCGAGAAAGCGATTGCCATCTCGCTGGATTCGAAAGTGCAATATCCGGCGGCTTGCAATTCTGCGGAAACCTTGCTGGTTCATGAAGCAATCGCGAGCGAATTTCTGCCCCGGGGTATTGCGACACTAAGAAACGCCGGTGTCGAGGTGCGCGTTTGCGCACGATCACGCGCGCTGCTGGGGAAAGATGGCTCATTGGAAGCCACGGAGAAGGATTGGGAAACGGAATACTCGGACTTAATTCTCTCCGTGAAGATCGTTTCCAATCTGGAAGAGGCCATGGCGCATATTCATCGCTACGGTTCAGGCCACACCGAAACGATCGTGACCGAAAATGCGGAAGCGGCGAAACAATTCCTGGACGAGATTGATGCCGCGGGCGTCTTTCACAACGCCTCGACGCGCTTCTCCGACGGCTTTCGGTACGGATTCGGCTCTGAACTGGGAATCAGCACCAACAAATTGCATGCGCGCGGACCCATGGGGCTCGAAGGCCTTACAACTTATAAATACAAGCTGTACGGAAACGGGCAGACGGTTGCGGCTTACGCGAAAGGCGAAAAGAAGTTCAAGCATCGGCGCTTGGAGTAACGTCGAAACACCTGATCACTTTTTGCGCAGCGCTCAACTCCAGGAAATTGAGAGCTCGGCGTAGCCTTTGCCTTCCTCGATGGGAGTGGCGAAGTAGATGACCACGTCCTTGGCGCCGGAAATCTCCAGCGCTTTCTTGAAAAATCCGATAATCGCGAAACCCATGATGCGGTGCTGCCTTTCGAAACCGGTGTACTTGATCATGGCTTTGCCGTGTCCGTCGATCTGAACGTCGATCGGCACGCCCTGAAAGTATGTTTCGTGAACGGCCGCGATGCGCTTGATCACAAACTCGGGCGAACCCAGTTTCACGAAAGCCTTGTAAATTCCGCGAAGCTGCCGCTCGATAACGGCTTCGGAGCCGCGCGTGACCATCTCTTCTTTGCCGTCCGCGAGAACGCGAATTTCCAGCTCGAGAAAACGCGTGAAGAGATCCAGCGGGTACCAGGTGGAGGAATAGATTGCGCCCTTGAAGACGTTGCGGGATTCTTCGTCCATGAGCGCGAGGATTTTCTGGAAGGCCTCTTCGCCGGAGCGGTTCTTGATCTGGTTGATGGTTTCCTGGATTGCGGATCCCTTGATCTGCACCATGCGAAGGCTCCTCGAGGGGCGGCGCCGGCGGCGACCCCGTTCTGAAGTTACTATGTCTTTTCGCCAAACAGGGAGCAGCTTGCCCTAATCGAAACTAGTAGCCAGCATTTTTCAACATGCGGCGATGCGGCGAGATTTGGGGAAATGCTTGTCCTGACAACTCTCCTTTCTGGCGCTATACTCGAACCACTCGACACTCTTGTCGACATCGGCGCTCCCGCCGAGAAGGAGGTGATCCAGTGAGGTACGGTTTACGTTGAAGCAGTAGAGAGAGGCGCTTGTGAGGTTTCCGGGCGCCTCTCTTCTTTTGTCCCGCCTGTCTGAATTTCCGGTGATCTTACGAATTTGTTCATCGTCTTATCCCTGCCTAGTGCCCAACGTGAGCTACACTATTGCACTTATGTGCGCACTCACGGTTCTCGACGATAACTGGATGGGCCGGCCTCACACCATCGGCACGGCGCTGCTCGAATCCGATGGTCACCGCGCCATCATTGATCCTGGGCCGGGCTCCACTCTGGAGACGCTGCGCCAACAGCTTCAGGTTCATGGCGTCGCCGTGCGCGATCTCGATGCCATTCTTCTTACCCATATTCACATGGATCACGCGGGCGCCACCGGCGCGCTGGTGCGCGAAAATCCGCGCCTCGCGGTTTATGTCCACTCAAAGGGCGCGCCGCACATGATCGATCCTGCGAAACTCATGGCCAGCGCGCTGCGGCTGTGGCCCAACGATTTACACATTCTTTTCGGTGACATGCTTCCAGTATCGGCGGCAAACCTCCGCATCCTCGAAGGCGGCGAAACACTCACGCTTGGCTCGCGCAAGCTGGAGGTCGTCTACACTCCGGGCCACGCGTCGCACCACGTCAGCTATTTTGACCAGCAGGAAGGCGTGGCCTACGTGGGCGACACCACTGGCGTGCGCATCGAGGGCCGCCCGTACGTGATGCCCGCAACGCCGCCGCCGGATATTGATCTCGAAATTTGGGAAACATCGTTTGCCGCCATCCTCGAGCGCAAACCCGCGCGGCTTTTCCTGACGCACTACGGCTTTTCCGAAAATCCCACCGAGCATATTTTGTTGTTCCGCGAACGGCTTCACAAATGGGCGGAAGTCGCCGACAAATTCATTCGTTCCGCAGCCAGCGATTCGGCGGCGATGGATTCCTTCATGTCGGCGACGCGCGCCGAAATTGCGCAGTATTTGCCTGAAGATGAAGTCGAGCACTACGCTTTCAGCGCGGGATTAAATCTTTCCTTTCTCGGGTTGGCGCGCTACTTGCGTAAACGCGCCTCTGCCGCCGGGTGAAGTTCGCCTCAAATTGTTCACTGCTCGGTGGAAGGAATTTCTGCCGAGAAGGTTCAGCTGCGACCGGCGACTTGCTACGCGGTGGTTTCCGAGGGCGGCAATTCCGCAGGATCGGCGGCGGCCTCTGCCGCGGGTGCGTTCAACGATTCGAAACGAGCGGACAGCGCTTCAACAAGGACATGTATCAGCTTTTTTGCGCCGCTGCCATCCGGATCCTTTTCGGGGTTGTACTGCGCCACGTCGAGACCCAAGAGATTTTTGTGTTTCGCGAATTCGACGAGCGAAGCGCGAACAGCTTCGAAGTCTAATCCACCGCTTCCTGGAACATTCACCGCGGGAAACTCCTCCTGGGCAATCACGTCGGTATCGAGATGGAGAACGAAATCGCGCGCATCGGCGTGAACTTGCGCTAGAGCATCGTGGGCGGCTTTGTGGACCCCTTTTGCCTGGATGTCTGCCGCGTCAATGTGGCGCATCGGCGATTTGCTGAGGAACTCCTGCTCCGGCGGATCGAGTCGTTCGATACCGTAGAGCGTTACATCCGGCTCACGCACCAGCGGCGCTTCGCTCCAAAACCGCACTAGCTCCGGCGCACCCCTGCCGATGATGTGAGCGACCACCATTCCGTCGATGCGGCCAGAGGGCGTGCTCGCAGGCGTATTCAAATCCGCGTCGCGATCGAACCACAGCAGGTTCACGTGCTTGTAGTAGCGGCGCACGCCGGTCAACAAGCCAATCACTTGCGCGCAATCGCCGCCTAGCACGAGCACGAGCGCGCCACTCTTGACCGCGAGTTCCGCGCGCGTTTTCAAATCGTTCAGGCCGGCGACAATTTCGGGAAGGTTGCGAGCCCGGCGATGCTCTTCGTCATCCGCAAAAAGGCGCGGAGCGCAGTCGCCATAGTCCACAAGCTCATAGCCAATACCTTGCAGTTTTTCGGCGAGTCCAGCTGCGCGCAGCGCCGCCGGAGCCTTCTCGCTGCCCGCGGAAAAAGCAGCGGCGCTCGAGGGCGCGCCAATCAAGGCAATCTTCTTCGGCTGACGGACGATTTTGACCGCCAAGGTCTGGCTCCTTGTGTTGTATTCCCCGTCTGCGCGACTGGCAACGGATGAGAGGACCAAACAACCCCTGCCCTCTCAAATTACTCCGGACACAAACAACTTCCCCGGACTCACCCTGGGAACTACAAACCCGCTAGCGGCGCGGAGCCGGCGCGATGGTCGCCAATTCCGGCGGCAGCGTGAAGCGCACATCCTCGCGGATCAAATCCAGATCGCGCTGATCCGTGAAGCCAAACTCCGCGAGCCTCTCGCTAACCTGCTCGACGAGGACTTCCGGCGCGGACGCCCCCGCGGTCAAGCCCACGCGCGAAACACCTTCGAGCCAGTTCACATCAATGTCCTTCGCCGAGTCGATCAACTGCGCTTTGACGCCGCTGCGTTGCGCGACTTCCACCAGCCGATTGGAGTTCGAGCTGTTCGGCGAACCGACCACGAGGATCAGGTCCACGTCCTTGGCGACCTGCTCGACCGCTTCCTGGCGGTTTTGCGTGGCGTAGCAAATGTCGTCACTGGCAGGACCCTGGATGAATGGGAATTTCTGGCGCAAACGCGCCACGATTTCCTGCGTGTCATAAAGGCTCAGAGTCGTTTGGGTGAGGAACGAGAGTTTATCCGGATCCTCGACTTCGAGCGCGTCCACCGCGGCCACGGAGTCCACGACGATGGTGCGGTCCGGAGCTTCTCCCGAGGTGCCGACGATCTCCTGGTGGTCGCGATGACCAATGAGAATAATGGTGCGCTTTTCGCGCGCAAATTTGAGCGCCTCAAGGTGCACTTTGGTGACCAGCGGGCATGTGGCGTCAATTACTTTAAGAGCGCGCGACTTGGCCTCATCGCGGACCGTGGGCGGAACCCCGTGGGCGCTGAAAACGAGCACGGCGCCGTGCGGCACTTCTTCAATGGTCTCCACAAAGATGGCGCCACGGCGGCGCAACTGCTCTACTACGTAGGTGTTATGGACGATCTCGTGGTGGACGTAGACCGGAGCGCCGTAGGCTTCCAGCGCCAATTCGACGATATCCACCGCGCGGACTACCCCCGCACAGAAGCCCCGCGGCCTCACCCTCAGCAATACCTTTCCATTCGTTGCAGTCGGCATTGTCATCCTAAGTAAGATAATTTCCGAAGACTCTATCATACCTTACGCCGCGCCCGCCCTGCATCTCGTTTCCTTCCCTGGGGTAACGGACAAGGCCAAGTCTGAAGCTTACCGTGCCGGGAGACTTAAGAGTGGCTCCGCTTCGACGAGGAGAACCTGCCCGGCATGAAGGCCGCCCATGATAGGATGCGCGGACGCGCCGCCTCTTTCTATGAGCAGGGACACCACATTCTGGAAAACTCTCTCCCCAAGATCTTTCTCTTTATTCCTTCTGGGCGTCTTCCTTGTTTTTAGCGCCATCGGATTTGCTAGCGATGTGACGGACATGGGGCGCACGCCGCCGCTTCGTTTAGTGCTTAGCGTGCTGCTGTCAGGCTCCTTTCCGGTTTTGTATGCCTTTGGCGGATTTGCGCTCCGCAAGCACTTTTGGAAAGCTTTCCCACTCATCTTCGCCGTCCATTATTTTCTCATGTACAAACTCAGCGTCTCTTTCCCATCCCCGGCACAGGTGGCGATGATGAACGCTGACGACATAGGCCGGATGCACAGCCGGCTGACCTTCGACGGGCTCGCCATCATGGTAGTTGTGGCGCTGGGGTATGCGTGCTTTCTTTACGTCACAATTACGGAGGGCCGGCGGTATTTTCGAGTTCATGCCGAAATTGAGTTGGCCACGGAAATCCATCGCGTTCTGGTCCCGCCGATTGATACAACGATTGGCGGCTACCAGTTTTACGGGCGGTCGTCCCCGAGCGGTGAGGTTGGCGGCGATTTGATCGATCTTGCCGGGTCGGAAGAGCACTGGGTCGCTTACGTGGCCGACGTGGCCGGGCATGGGGTTGCGCCTGGAGTGGTCATGGGCATGGCGAAGAGCGCGGCGCGCATGCTGCTAAGTTCGGGCGATGACCCCGGGCATCTTCTGCCCCGGCTGAATGAGGTTTTGTATCCCTTGAAGAAGCCGGATATGTTCATCACCTTTTGTTTTCTTGCCAAGAAGGAAGACGTTTTGCGAGTGGGGCTCGCAGGCCACCCGGCAATTTTGCATTTTTCGCGGAGAACTAACACGGTCGTGCAATTGGCGTGCCCGAACATGCCGCTGGGGATTCTTCCTACAGAAGATTTTGCGAGTTCCGAAGTGCGAGCCGAGCCGGGCGACGTCTTCGCGCTGTACACGGACGGATTCCTTGAGCCGGCGAACGCCGCCGGGGAAGAGTTTGGGCTCGCGCGACTTCAAGGGGAATTCCAGAAGCATGGCAAGGAACCTCTGGACGTCATTTGCCGCTCGCTACAAGAAAGCGTTGCCCGGCATGGAGCGCAATTCGACGATCAGTCGCTCTTCCTGATTCGCAAGATCTAGGAGCGTTCCGCGAACGACCTCCCGTACACGGCACGCGAGCGCAGACATGGCCAAATTGGTGCTCGCTGAACAAGCCGGCTCTGCATAGAATGCCGCTACGATGGCAACAGAAATGAGGGTTGAGCCGGTCACACTGGAAGGCCGGCGCGTGCGGCTGGAGCCGCTGGCGCAAGGGCATTTGGGCGCGTTGACGCAGGTCGGGCTGGACGAGGAGTTGTGGCGGTGGATTCCTACGCCCGTTCGAACGCAAGAGGACATGGCGGCGTATATCAAGACGGCGCTGCAGGAGCAGGAGCGCGGCGTGTCCTTGCCGTTCGCCATTCTTGAGAAAGCTACGGGCCGGGCGATCGGCAGCACGCGCTACGGCAGCATTGATCGCGTCCATCATCGCGTGGAAATCGGGTGGACATGGGTGGCGCGCGACTGGCAGCGCACGGCGACGAACACCGAGGCAAAGTATCTTTTGTTGAGGCACGCGTTCGAAACGCTAGGGTGCCTGCGCGTCGAGTTGAAAACCGATTCGCTGAATGAAAAGTCGCGTGCGGCGATTCTGCGAATCGGAGCAAAAGAAGAAGGCATCTTTCGAAACCACATGATCACATCGAGCGGGCGCATACGCCATTCCGTTTATTTCAGCATCATCGAATCCGAATGGCCCACAGTAAAGGCGCAGCTCAAAGCCATGCTGAATTCGCGCGTGAGCTAACGGGCCTCAGCGGCTACGCCGACATGTCTCTTGCGTAACTGCGGCTTCCGCGAGCGGCGTTTCCCTGCCCCAGGTGAGGTAAAATTCACGTCAGATACTTGGTAAAGGGATTATGCGGGAGTCGGAGTCAGGTCCGCCCTGTTGAAATTCTGGAGAACTGTTTGGCAACCGCCGACAATCCGAGTGACCGCCGGCGCAGCGAGCGCGTCATGCTACAGATGAAGGTCACGGTGATCGCCGACGACACCGAGCATAAGTCGCGGCAAGAGGAAGCGATGACGCTGATTGTCAACGCCCATGGCGGCATGCTGAAGATGAAGATGGACGTGCAGGTCGGCCAGCCTATGCGCCTGGTGAATCCGCACAACCATTTGGAGCAAAGCTGCCGGGTCGTGCGCATAGACGACACGTCGCCTGACTATTATTCGGTGGCTTTCGAGTTTGATTCCCCGAATCCAAAGTTCTGGCCAGTCGTTTTTCCGCCTTCCGATTGGCACGCTCCGCGCGATTAAATGGGTGCATCGGCGATTTTGAGGATGTCATCTGCATTTTCAATCCGTGCTCCGCACACGCAACCTTTACCTGGCGCAACTCTTCCAGGAATGCAGGGTTTGATGAAATTGGAAGCAGTGTTTGCATTGAAGGAGTCTGTGATGAAGTTCTGGACCAATCGAATCAGAAAAGCATCGCTTCTGGCGGGTTCCATTCTGCTTGGCGGGCTGGTGCTCGCGGGCTGCAATGAGTATGTACAGATTATTCGCAACCGGGATGTGCCGGTCTTGAAGCATCAGACCTGGGCTTGGCGTCCCGCGTCCGCCAGAAAGGAAGCGCGCGAGGAACGGCCAGTGATTTCGCGCGACACCATCGGAGGCCGTCAACCGGTTCAACCGGTTGCGCCCGTCCCCGATCCCGCAAATGATGTTGTCCGGCAAGAGCTGCGCACCTCGATCGAGCGGCAGTTGACGGAAAAGGGATTAACTCAAGTGAATGACCCCGCCGCCGCGGATTTCCTGGTGGACTATCACTTCGCCATGCGGGGCCACAACGTGACCATGGAGCGCGTGTATCCCGGCGGCTACCCCGGGCTGGTGTGCGGGCCGTTTGGATGCTGGCAGGGCTGGGGCTACGGACCACCGGAAGTCAGCTACGAAAACGTAAGATTCCGAGAAGGCACGTTTGTGTTGGACGTCTTCAAGCGCACGCCGATGCAACTGGCCTACCGGGCCGTCGGCGTCGAGCCGCCACATCACGGCACCTTCACCAGCGATCAGATCCACGACATGGTGCATGCCCTGCTGAAGGGGCTCAAGCCCAAAGGCAAGTAAATCGTCGAAATCCCGCCGGCTAGCGGCAATTTTGCTATCGAGTCGGGAGGGTGGGCCGGGTGTTCAGCGCATCAACGAACTCACCGACGAAGTGCAGGCGCGGGCATTGGAGGCCTTCGGCATCGGCGCCGAAACAAAACTCAAGACTCACTTGTCTTAGGGCAGCAGGCCAAAAACCGTGACGCTATTCGGCGTGCCCACGTAAACTTTCCCATTGACGACCATCGGCGTAATAAATTTGTTTCCGCTGAAGTGGTCGCGGTTGTTCGCCGCCTGATTCGAATCGTAAAGTTCCCTGGTGAGATTGGTCGCGTCGTACGCGAAAAGAATGGCGCCACTGTTTTCGATAGCCCAGACGATGCCGTTGGTTGTGCCGTTCGCGGAAATGCTGGGCGTGGTGCCGGGATAACCGAACGTGTGCGTGGTCTGGGAAGAAGAAGTGCCCGCAAGTTTAGCGTTGGTCACAGGAAATGCCTTCAACGCGGTGCTAACGGAGCCGTAGTAAACGGTACCGTTGAAATACGACGGCTTGGACCACACGCCGCCGATTTGTCCGGTAATCACCTGATAGTTGTTGTCCTGCGCGGAGTTGAATTTGCCCATGTTGTCGCGGTCCACGACATAAATGTTGGCGTCCTTCCCGGCGCCAACCGCCAGGTGGCGCGTCACGCCGTTGGCGTCCACCATATCCGGCAGAAGCACCGGCCCGCCCGAACCGAAATCGGTGTCGGAGTTGGATTCCGACACGGTGTTTAACGGCGTGAAGTAATCGAGCAGCGCAAGCGCTCCGGAAGAAACTTTTGCGAAGCAGTTCCCGCAATTGGCGTTCAGGGGGAAGTTGCTCGCGTTCAAAGTCGTGTCAAAATCGCCGTTGCCCACGATGAAATAGATATTCCCCGAAGCATCCGCGCCGGGAGCCGCTCCGGCCATCCAGATTCCCCCGTCATTGCCGTTGGGCACCAGATTCAAGACACTGGTTTGCGCCAGCGTGTCCGCGCTGAAGGCCATGACCCACGAGGTGTACGGACCGGCGTCGCAGTGGGACGACCAGGTGGTGTAGATCGTTCCGGCGATCTGCAGAAGACCGGGCCTCTCTTTGTACTGTTTCGGATCGAAGACCACGTTTCCGCCGGAGCTGTTCGCGCCCGTACCAGGATACGTTGCCGTGATGTTTTGCGGGCCGCCGAAGAGCTCTGCGCCAGTGGACAGATTCAAAGCGTGCAGCCGCTGGAAATACGTGCCGCTGGAATTCTTCGACATGGCCACCACGTAAATGGCGTTGCGCATGCGATCAATCACCGGCGTGGAGGTGATACCGATCTCCGGCGTGACCTGTCCGCAGCCGCGATTGTCGCTGCTCGTTTCTCCCGCGCCCAGCGTGGAAGTTTTCCACAAGAACGTAGACGTGATTCCATTGATGGAGTCGGCGTCAAACGCGTAGACCGAGCCATGCTCCGTCACCACATAGAGCACATTCTTCTTTTGCGCGCCGATGGTGACTTGCGAAAGATACAGCGGCTGGCCATCCACTAAACCGTCCACCGAGAATTCCCCCAGCTTTCCGAACGTGGTGGAACTCACATTAGCGGTCGTCAGCGTCGTTTCATTGACGTTCTGCCCGGTGCGCAAATTGTCGTAGTGATAGGTGATGACGTCCACGGTGGAGGTGACCGTGCTCGGATTGACGGTCAGCGTAACGGAATTGCTGGTTATGCTTCCCGCTGTGTTGCTCACCACGACGCGAAAGGTCTCGCCGCTGTCGGCGGTCGTTGTCACCGGTGTCGTGTAGCTGGTCGCCGTCGCACCGGTTATGGCCGCGCCATTTTTTTGCCATTGATACGTGAGTGGCGCGGTGCCCGTGGCAGCCACGCTAAACGTGGCGGCCTGCCCGGCGTTCACCGTCTGGTTTGCGGGCTGCGTGGCGATGGACGGCGCAACGGGCGCGGCGCTCACGGTCAACGTCGCCTGCGCACTCGTGATGCTGCCCCCGCTATTGCTCACGATAACGTCGAATTTGGAATTGTTGTCGGCAGTGGTGGTCGCGGGCGTGGTGTAACTGGCAGCCGTTGCGCCGGAGATGTTCGTCGCGTTCTTGCGCCATTGATAGGAAAGTGGCGCCGTTCCAGCGGCAACTACGCTGAACATCGCCGTCTGACCCGCCGTGACCGTTTGATTCGCAGGTTGCGTAGTGATGGAGGGTGCGACAGTACCCGCATTCACCGTCAAGGTCGCCTGCGCGCTCGTGATGCTGCCCGCGCTGTTGCTGACAATCACATCAAATTTGGAACCGCTGTCAGCCGAGGTGGTCGCAGGCGTCGTGTAGCTCGCGCCGGTCGCGCCGCCGATGTTGGCCGTGTTCTTGCGCCATTGATAAGCGATCGGCGCCGTGCCCGTGGCGCTGACGCTAAAATTTGCGGTCTGGCCGGCCGTTACCGTGGCATTCGCCGGCTGAGCCGCCAGCGACGGCGCGACGGCCTTGCTGATGTTGCCGGAGCCGCTGGAATTCGTAAGACCCGCGCAACCCGCAAGCGAAATCGCGCTCAGAACTACAGTCAGCCTGGAAATAAGTCTTATTCGGCGCACGAGGTGCACCCCCAATTTGATACGAACGGCTGGACTTGGCGAAGCCGCGAAATCTGGAAGGAACAAAACCATACACCAATCCCATTGGCAAAATGATTGCCCATTTATGTAAGAGAGATTAGGCCTCGAAATGGGGAATTGCATCTGCCCTGAAGTACAGTTGTTGGCCAGCCGTCAATAAGGATGCCAATCCCGGTTTTGCGCGTCCCAGCTTGCCTCCTTCCCTGCTTCCCTCTATTCTCGATTTCCCTATGGAACTCCAAAATCGCGTCGCCTTGATTACCGGCTCGGGCCGCGGAATCGGCCGCGCCATCGCCCAGCTTTTTGCCAAGGAAGGCGCCGCCGTGTTCCTGACGGCGCGCACAGAGAAGGAGCTCGCTGCGGTATCGCTTGAAATATCTGGCAGCGGCGGCCGCGCCGCCTACACCAGCGCGGATTTGTCGGAGGAAGCCGATTGCGTCCGTGTTGTTGCTGCCGCGAGAGAAAAATTCGGCAGGATCGATATCGTCGTGAACAACGCCGGACACTACGGCCCAGTCGTTCCTGTGGAAGACTATCCCCTGGCGGAATTCGACAGAGTGATCGCGGTGCACCTGCGCGCGGCGTTTCTATTGTCGAAGCTGGTGCTGCCGGAGATGTACGTGCGGAAATCCGGCGTCATCCTTAATATCTCGAGTCTCTCGGCAAAGGCCGCTTATGCCTGGGGCTCAGCTTATGCCGCGGCGAAGGCCGGAATGCTAGGGCTAACGCGGGTCACGGCAGCGGAGGCCGCGCGGAAGGGCGTGCGCGTGAACGCCATCTGCCCCGGACCAGTAACGGAAACGCGAATGTCCAAAGAGCTGGGCGCAGACCTCGCGAAAAAATTGGGCGTGAGCGCAGAGGATCAATTGGCGGGCTTTCTGAACGGCATTCTGCAAGGACGCGGTCAAACGGCCGAAGAGATCGCTCGCGCCGCGCTGTTTCTGTGCTCGGACCAATCCAGCGCCATGACCGGACAATCGATCAACGTGGATGGCGGAGTAGCATTCTCCTAAGTAGTTCGCGTGGTGATTTGCAGGCAGCGATTTACTACGCCATTCGAAACACGCGCTGCCTATTCGTAGCGCAAGACGACGATGGGATCCACGCGCGTGGCCCGTCGCGCCGGCAAATAGCAGGCCACAAACGCGACAAGCACCAAAACCAACGCGGCGCCGCTGAACACAAACGGATCCTTGGCATGAACTTCAAAAAGCATGCTGGCGAGCAATCGGGTCAAAACAAGCGAAACAATAGTCCCAATTCCCACCCCGAGTAGCGTCAAGCGCAGGCCCTGTCCCACGACGAGGCGCAGAATGTCGGCTGATCTCGCGCCGAGCGCGACGCGGATGCCCATTTCTTGTTTACGTACCGTGACGGAATACGCCATCACGCCGTAAATCCCGATGGCCGCCAGCAGCAATGCGAATCCCGCAAAAACTCCCGCGAATTGCATGATCAACCGCGGCTGTGCCACGGACGTTCCGATCACATCCTCCATGCTGAGAATTCCGGAAACCGGCAACGTCGGATCAACCTCCGCAATCTTTCCGCGCACCGCGGAGACCAGCGATTGCGGATTCGCTCCTGAACGCACGATGAGCGTCACGGCCGGCCACGGAACTTGTGCCATGGGGAGATACATCTCCTCGGAATTCGCCGTGTTCAACGCGTTGAATTTGACGTCCCCGACGACGCCTACGATTTCGCGCTGAATCATGTCGCGCGAATTCGCGATGTGCTTGCCGATGGCTCTCTGCCCGGGCCAGTAGCGCTTCGCCGTCGTCTCATTGACGATCGCCACCGGCAATCCCCCGGCGATATCCTGATCGCTGAAGACGCGGCCAGCGAGCAACGGCGTGCGCACCGTCTCGAAATACTCCGAACTCACTTGGCGCACGGCAATCGTCGGATCCTTGCCGATTCCCTGGCACGTGCGCCCCTCGGCACAAAAGAAAACCATCCGCAGGCCGCCGGCCAGCGGGAGATAGCTGGTCACGCTGGCGGATTCCACTTCCGGATCCGCTTTCACGCGCTCGAGGAGTTGACGGTAGAACTGGGATTGCTGCTCCGGCTGAGCGTAGCGGGCCGGCGGAAGAGTCAATGGAAAGGTCATTAGATTTTTGGTAGAAAACCCGGGGTTCACTTGCATCAGCCGCGCGAAACTGTCCATGAGCAGCCCGGCAACAGTCATCAGCAGCAGCGCCACCGCAATTTCGCCGACGACTAGAATAGCCCGAAATACTCCGCGGCTGCCGCCTTCCGACGAGCCGCGGCTGCCTTCTTTCAACGACTCCTGCAGCTCTTTCCCCGCGGCTTGCAGGGAGGGTATCAGGCCAAAAATAATTCCAGTAGCACAGCACAAGACCAAGGAGAAGACCAGCACCACTGGATCAATCTTAGCTTCTGCCAATCGCGGCACAGTCCCCGGACTGAGTGCGCGCAACGCCGGCAGCGACAGCATCGCCAGCAGAACTCCGACCACGCCGCCGCCAAGGGAAAGCAACAGGCTCTCGCTCAACATTTGACGAATTAGGCGCATCCGCGACGCACCAAGCGCTTTGCGAACCGCAATCTCCCGTTCCCGCGAGGTTGCCCGCGCGAGCAGAAGATTGGCCACGTTCGCACACGCAATCAGCAGCACAAATCCAACGGCGGCCAGCAGAACCAGGAGCGAAGGACGCAACGCCCCAACGAGACTCTCTTCGAGCGAGCTGGCGGAAAGCGCAAAGCGCGTCGCGTCCACGTAATTCCCAAACTGTTCCTTGTACCGTCCGTTGATGGTGTCCAGCTCGGCTTGCGCGCGCGCAATCGATTCGCCGTCGCGAAGCCGTGCAACCACACCGAGATATCCCGCACCTGTTCGTATTTGCGCGGGGGTAAGAAAGCTGATTTCCGTCACCCGTGGAAGCCACACATCGGGCTCCGGAAACTGCAGGGGAAATTTGAAACTGGCAGGTAGCACGCCGACGATGGTGACATTTTTCCCATCCAGCGACAGATTCCTGCCGAGAACATCTTCCTGCCCGCCGAAATGGCTGTGCCAGAATCCATCGCTAATCACCGCGACGTCGGCCGCACCAGTTTGTTCTTCCTCCGGGAGAAAACTTCGCCCGCGCACAGGCGGAACTCGCAGCACTTTGAAGAAGTCGTTCGAAACGCGCGCCCCGTTGATAGCTTCCGGTTCCCGCTCCGTGACCAGGCTGGCCGTCAGCGAATAGTAGGCCGCGGTACTTTCCAGCGTCCGCGCCTGCTCGCGAATTTGGCTGAATTTCGTAAACGAGACAGGAACTCCATTCGAACCGGTTTGCAAGATCACCTGCGAAATAGCCACCAGGCGCGATGAATCCTGATAGGGCAAAGGCTGCAGCAACACAGCATTGACCACGCTGAAGATAGCCGTGTTCGCGCCGATGCCGAGCGCCAACGTCAGTACCGCCACAGCTGTGAAGCCCGGATTTTTTCGCAGCAATCTCGCCGCGTACTTCAAATCTTGCCAAAGGGTTTGCAATGTCCCCCCGCTTCTAGTGCAGCTCGTTCTTGTAAACGGTGCCGCCCTTCATCACAAACTTTACATTCTCCACTTCCGAGATGTCTTTCAAAGGATCACCGCTGACCGCGACGATGTCCGCCCATTTCCCTGCCTCGACCGTTCCTACTTTCTCGCTCCACCCCAGCAATTCCGCCGGCACGGACGTGCCGGAGCGAATCGCCTGCATGGGCGTCATTCCGTACTGCACGTAGTATTCGAACTCTTTCGCTTCATTCAATTTCTTCCAGTCAAAGCCGCCCGCGTCCGTCCCCAGCGCAATCTTCACGCCTTTCTTGATTGCCTTCGTAAAATTCTCACGCTGTAGATCGGCCATTCTCTGCCAATTTCCACCGCGGCCAGGCGCAACGTACAGACCCACGGTAATCGTCGGCACCCAATAAATGCCTCTCTTGGCCATCTCGTCCATCAACGCATCGGTCAGTCCATCCCCATGCTCAATGGTATCCACGCCCGCGCGCAGCGCCGCCGCGATTCCGTCACTGCCGATGGCATGTGCAGCCACTTTCTTTCCGATACGATGCGCTTCGTCCACGATCGCCTTGGCCTCTTCATCCGTAAAATTCACCATGGAGTGAAGGACGTTATCGGCTTCGAAATGGTAGCGCCGGTCGGAGTAATACTTGATCCAGTCCGCGCCGTACATCGCCTGTTCGCGCACCGCTTTGCGCGCGCCATCCGTTCCGTCCACATATTGCACGCCCGTCGGCACTTTCAACTCCCACGAATAGCCCAGCAGCGGGTACATTCCCGTCGGAGCCATCGCGCGCGTGGCCACCTGCATGCGCGGGCCGGGCACTTCGCCGTTGGCGATGGCCTTCTTTACGTCCACGTCGGCATACATGGCGCCCTCGGTCTCCAGGTCGCGAAGCGTCGTAAATCCGTGAGAAAGGGCGATGTGCGCATTGCGCGCGCCAAGAATCGCGCGGTACGGAATCGATTCCTTGAGCAGTTGCTCGTCGTACTCTTCGGCGCTGATGTCGCCATTCAGCATCACGTGCGTATGAACATCCATGAATCCCGGCATCACCGTCGCCTTCGATAAATCAATGACCTCCACGCCGGCGGGCGCACTTCCGCCCGCAGTCACGGACACAATCTTCTCGCCTTCAATCACGATAAGCGCATTCTCAATGAGCTTGTCGCTCTTTCCATCAATCAACCTACCGGCGCGGATGGCCACGCGGTGCGCGTCTTGCGCGAGCGCTAGCATCGGGATCACCAAACTCAGAAGGAAAGCAGCAAAGCTACGTCGCATGGAAACTCCTTTCTCAGCGACGCAAAGCCTACCAGAGATACGCCAACTCGTCGCGTCCCTACTGCATCCTAAGAGCAGAATGGCCGGTTTTACCTCCCAGCCGCTGGAACCACCCTCTCAAACATCGACAAGCAATCGAGCTTCGGCTACCATCTGCCACATGGGGTCGCGAGGAACGTACGCTCGTCAAATACGCGCCAAGACTTGGACCGCGCTCGCGCGGACTCCGCTTCTTCACGAAAAGAATTTCTATGTCGATCGATCTTCCCCGAAACCGCATCCCATTCGGACATCGATTTCCTGGGAGGAGAAGTGAGCCCATCGAATCTCGCTAACACTCCTCGAAATTCCATCGGGGAAGAAGCGCGCCGCAGCACGCGCATCGAACGGTCGGTCCCGTTGATCGTCTTCGGCCAGAACCGCATGGGCGAACCGTTTGTGGAGAGAACCGTCTCCACCAGCGTAAACCTGCACGGCTGCCGTTATCCCTCGCGCCACGATTATGGCGTCGGCTCGTGGATTACGCTCCAAGTAGTCGGGTTGAATGTCGAGCCGAAGCCTCCATCCGTGCGCGCGAGAGTGCGTTCCGTCCATCCGTCGCAGAGCGCACGCGAACTGCAACAAGTAGGCGTGGAATTGGAAAGCCCGGAAAATGTCTGGGGCATCGCCGTCCCTCCGCAGGATTGGCTGCCCGCAGGACAATCCAGTACTTCATCGGCGCAATTCGCCACTGCGGTTGCGCCGATATTGGAGCCGACGCCGATAACCGCGAATCTCGAAGAGCCCCCCTTGAAGCACGAACCAAAAATGGCCGAGGTCGCCACATTTCCTTCTCCGTCTCCCGTTGCCGCTAAACCGCCAGCACCGAAAGAAGTGGAGACGCCCAAGCCGCAACGCGTGGTCATCACCCCGGATGGGCTGGTCGCGGCATTGCAGGGAAGGCTGCAGCAGGCCGCTGAAAAAGCCGCGCAAGCAGCAGCCGCAAAGCACGTCCAGGAAGCGTTGCGCGGCGCGCTCGGCACCATCGAAGACGTCCGCCAATCCAGCGTGCGCGAAGTTCAGGAACTTTTTCCCACGGTCGTGGCCGCGACCAAAACTTCATCCAAGGAAGAGTTCGCCAGCGAGATCGCCGCGCAGTGGAAGCAGCAGATGGAAAGCTATCGAGCCCAGGCGGAAGAGCTCGCCCAGAGGCTGGAGAAACAAGCCGCCGATTTGCGCCACGAATTGGAAAAGTCCAGGCAATTCATGGAAAAGATGACCCGCGAGATCGAACCGCAGATCCATGCCCGCGTCAACGAAGCGGTAACGCAAGCGGCGTCCGTGTTTGAAGGAACCGCGGCTCGCACCATCGACCGCCGTTACGAGCGCCTGCTCGAGAATATGCACTCCGTCACGCAAGAAGCGCTCATGAAGCTCGATGCGCGCTCCGCCGAAGCACAGGCGCTGGTGCAAGGCGCGGTCAACTCCGCGCTAGGAGAGTTCCAGCGGCAGGCAGAGACGCACGCCGATACGACACTTTCGGAAGCGAAAGAACGTGCAACTGCCGCGCTGGCTTCGCTCGACGCGGAAAGCCGGGCCAAGTGTGATGTCCGCCGGCGAGAGCTGGAAGCCGAAGTGGCGCGCTCCACGGAACGTTCCACCGACCAATTCCGCAAAGGAATGAAAGCCTTCCTCTATTCCTGTCTGGTGGCCGCGGTAAGCGCCGTGGATGAACATTCAAAATCAACGCTGGATGGACTGCTGAAGGACAACGGGAAAACGCTCTATGAAGCAAACTCCGATTCCAGCTCAGCGGACGATGAGATCATTCCAAAATCAGACATCGATCCCCTAACCCATTAAGCTCGAGAACATCTCCATAGCGAAAGAAAAGGGCCAACCGCTCTCTCTAAACGGTTGGCCTTTTTCCTTTGTGCTCTTGCCGCAGAGTCCACGTCACCCTGAAGGAGGCAGGGTAACCGGCGCTGCGTGTGCTCTGGACGAATCCAGAAACTCGTAGAAACTCTTACCGCGCCGGAGCCGAACCCGGGCGCCGGAAGGGCCGCCGAGCCAGGTCTTCGATGGCATACAACGACTGCCGCGCAGTAACCATGACTGGGTTCTTGCTTTCCGCCAGCTGCTCAACCGCCATGACCCACGTGCGATGCAGCATGTACAAGCTGCCAAACGCGAGAGCGATCACCGCGAATCCCAATGCAAACAGCGCAAACGCCGCCAGCAGTTCCCGCACGAAGAAGAACTGCATCGCGACAACTATCCCCAGGAACCACCACATCCACTTCCGGCTCTTGTCCTTGATCTTCATCTTTCCCTCGTCCACCAAACCCAACCAACTGCCGGGCAACTGCTTTGCTTCTCTCTTGATTCCCTAACACTGGCTTAGATGCGCGACCCTGTCCGAAAGGTCCAGCCCCGTTCGACCTGTCCCATTTGACACCAGTTTAGACGGTAAGGCGATGGTACAGTAGATACATTTTGAGGCCTAAACCACTCTCCTAGTACCCCCATTTTGAGGCTGGTAGTACAATAAGTCCTAGTATTTCAATAATTTATGTTGCTTTCGACTTTCGCCTCGATTTTCGCCTATTTTTCCCTGTACTGCCTGTGGAAAACCTGCCCTTTCGTACAGGTGGGCAGCTGGCTCCCTCAGTAGTGAGCACTCCCCTCCGGGCGTTTCATCTGCCCATCTATCCCCCGGTATTAGCGCTCTCCCAGGCCCTCAGGTTGTTCAATCCCCTGACTTATGTTCTAATTCGCCCAACGCGCTCCCCTTGCGCCCACGATGGAATTTCTCGGCATCCTCGCCGTAATTGTGGTCATCGTCACCCCTATCCTGGCCATCTCCGCTTTCATTCGCGTCCAACGCCTGTCGGATCAGCTGCAAAGCACGTCTATGAACGACCTTGCGGGCCGTCTGCGAACGATCGAGCAGCACCTCACCATTCTTGAAAAAGCGCTGGGATCGGCCCCGCGCCAGACCACTCCGGCGCCTCCCTCCTCCCCCGAGCCGCAGGCCCCCATCCCAACACGGGATCCGGCGCCAATACCGCCGCTAACGCACGCGGCCCCTCCTCCACTGATTCCACAGCGAGAGATTCCCAAGCCGCGCGAAGTTTCCCTTTCGTCTCCGCAGGTCAACGTTTTCGCTGCACCACCGCTGCACAGTTCGCAGGCAAAAAGCTCCTCGGCCATGGATCTGGAAACACGCATTGCCGGCCGCTGGCTGAATCGCATCGGCATCACCGCCGTCATCGTCGCGGTCACTTTCTTTTTGAAATACGCGTTTGACAACAACTGGATTGGACCGAGCGGCCGCGTGGGAATTGGAATCTTGCTCGGCGCCGCATTGCTTCCCTGGAGCCACTGGCTCCTACAGCGGGGCTACGCCTATTTCTCTGAAGGCATCGCGGGACTGGGCGCGGCAGTCTTGTATCTCTCCATTTGGGCGGGCTGTCAGTACTACAAGCTCTTCAGCCTCGACGTCGGCTTCTTCGCCATGATCGTCATCACCGCGGTCATGGCCGCCGTAGCGCTGGGCCGCAATTCGCAGCGCGTCGCCCTGCTCTCTCTGTTCGGCGGCTTTCTCACACCTGTGCTGGTCAGCCAGGGCAAAGATGCCCAGGTAGTCCTCTTCACCTATCTCTTGATTCTCGGCGCGGGATTGCTGGTAATCGAACTGCGCCGCGACTGGCGCTCCCTCGCTCCGCTTTCCTTCCTTCTCACCCAGTTTTATTTCTGGGGCTGGCATGCCGAGTTCTACCGCCCGAGCAAGCTCGATCGCACGTTGATTTTCGCCACGCTGTTCTTTCTGCTCTACGCTGCGCTTCCGGTGCTTCGCGCCATTCGGGATTCCGCGCTGGACACCTACGACGTCCTCCTGGTTCTTGCGAACTCGTTTGCTTATTTCGCTGCTCTCTACGAAATGCTTTGGCCGCAGGATCGCTGGCCGCTGACGCTCCTGGCGCTCGCCCTCTCCGCGGCTTACGTCGTTATCGCGCGCCTCGTTCCCCCGCCAGAATCAGGCGAGGCGCCGCTCGCCCGCTTCCTTTTCGCGGGCCTCGCCCTGACCTTTGCCACGCTGGCCATTCCCATCCGCTTGGATGGCAAATGGATCACGCTGGCGTTCTCCGTCGAAGGCGCCATCCTCGTCTGGACCGGGTTCCGTTCGATGACCCCGTATCTGCGCGCCGCAGGCTATTTTCTGCTGGCGCTCTCCGCCGTTCGCATCCTGATTTTCCCCTTGCCCGCTCCGCAATTTTTATTCAATGAGCGTTTCGCGGCCTATGCCGTCCTCGTCGCTTGCTTCGGCGTCGTGCTTTACGCCGCCAACGAGTATTCCTCCTCCGTGGGCGAGAGCGAACTGACGTTGATGGGTGGCTTCGCCGTTGCCATCAACGTGTTCGCGCTGATCGCTCTATCGCTCGAACTTTGGGACCACTTCGGCCATCACGCGGAATTGGGAATCGACTCCGGCCTCGCCCAGCATCTTTCCCTCTCTCTTCTCTGGACCGCCTACGCCTCCGGTCTGATCGCCCTCGGAGTAATCCGGCAATCCGCCCTCTTGCGCTGGCAAGCTCTGGTCCTCTTCGGCCTGGTGGTCATCAAGGTTTTTCTCTACGACAGTTCGTACCTCGAGCGCTTCTACCGCATTGTCTCCTTCTTCATCCTCGGACTCGTGCTGCTCATCGTCTCCTTCATCTACCAACGCAAAGTCGCTCGCGAGCGCTCATCCTGATGGCGCGCCGCCCCTTTTCGCTATTGCTTGTGCTCGCGGCACTCGCCGCAACCGCACTCGCCGCGGATATGCCTTCCGCCTGGCGTTCCTGGCGCTACTCCCGCGCCATCGCTTCGCAGCAACCTGGCGCCCTCAACTACGTAATCATCGATCGCGAAATCTTCGCGCATTCGGAAAACCGGCTCGCTGATCTCCGCATCATTGACGACCTCGGCGCAGAACAGCCCTTCGAGCTGCGCTCCCGGCTCGCCGTGCCGACGGCACCAGTCACTTTCTCCGCCATCGTGCGCGAAAACAGCTACGTGCCCGGGCAATTCACTCAGATTGTTGCGGACCTGGGAGAGCGGCCAAATTTTTACAACAGCATCCGCGTTCTAACGCCGGAATCCGACTTCATCAACTGGGTCGAGGTGGACGCCAGCGACGACGCGCACCTCTGGCGCATCGTTAATCCGCGCGCCCCGATTTCGCGCTTCCGCAAAGACGGCCTCGAAGGCAGCCAGATCATCCGCTATTCGGAAAACAATGCGCGTTATCTTCGTCTCCGCATCCGGGAAGCGGCCCATCAATTCCCAGTAACGGGCGTCGAGGTCCTCGCCTATCCCGCTGCCGAAAAAGAAATTCTCAACTCCACTGACGCAGCCCTAACGGGAATGTTGTCGCCCGACTCCGAGAGTCCCCCCTCGCAAACACAATGGAATGTCGATCTTGGGAGCGCATCCGTTCCCGTCGCCGACGTTGTGTTCGAAACTGCTCAGCCGGAGTTTTACCGTGCAGTGCGCCTCTCAACGAGCGCTGACGCAAAAGAATGGCAACCCGCCGGCGGTGGAGAAATCTACCGCTATGCCATCGCGGGAAAAATAGAGGAATCCCTGCGCGTGCGCTGCTACGAAAGCTGGGGCCCGCGCTACTGGCGCGTGGAAATCCTCAACGCCAACGACGCTCCTCTCTCCGCAGTCCGCCTGTCGCTCGCGATGAACGTGCGTTTCGCTCTTTTCCATCCGAAGGAAGGCCGCACCTACCGTCTCCTCTATGGCAACGCCCGTGCCACCTCGCCGCAGTACGACCTCGCACGAACACTTCATATCGAGCCCAACGAAGTGATGCTGCACCCCACCTTGGGCCCGGAAGAGTTGACATCCAACTACGCCGATCCTCGCCCTTTCACCGAACGCCATCCCAATCTACTGTGGTTCGCCCTCGCCATCGCCGTAGTGTTCCTCGGCTACGCGGCCCTGCGCGCCCTGCGCACACCCAACTCCGCAACACCGTGAACAGCCCGCGGCGGCTCCTGAGCGTAATTCGCCCGCCTACTTGGAACGAAGTTAAATTTCAGAGGAAGCCAAAACAATCGGAAGGAGTGCCGCCAGAGTCTCGTTGGACTCTGTTTTCCTCAGTTGCCCTTCAACGCGTACCCTATGTCAAATGGCAGCTTCCCATCCACGCGTAGAACTTTCACCGAGCTATTGATGGCATAGACATCGAGAATCCCCACCGCCCCCGGAGTCAACTCCACCGTGCGCAGCAACTCTTCATCGCTGGACACGATTTTTACGGTGACCCGGGATTCATTCAATTTCGCTATCTCCACTTTGACGTCGCCCGGAGCGCCCCCAAACAATTTCTGCACCACCACATGCATCTCGGCAGAATCCGGGTCCTTCATCACCAGCGTAAAGCTCTTGCCGTCGGGCCACGCTTTTTGCGCTCCCTTGCAGAACTTCGTCAAATCGGCCAGCGGCACGTCCGCCAGCTTGCTTCCGGCGGAGACCACCACGGCCATGTTTTTGATCGCAGGAATTGCGGTGACAGCAAACAAGGCCGCAAAGCAAAAAACAGCGGCCATCCGCAGCCCGTTCCCAAATGCTTTCACCTTCATGTTCCCTACACTCACTTTCACGCAGGTTGCTCCTAGTATGTTCACTCGTCCCAACGCAGGGCAAGTACCCGTTCCGCGCTTTGTGCCCAACCGTGAGCCTCCCCCTTAGTACTTCCGTTCGCTATCTTCATCTTCGAGCACACCTGTACGACCGGCCAGTATCCCCGCGATCCTTGTCCGCGCTACGTTTTTAGCCGGGATCATCCTTCTATTCCTATCCTTCTCGGGGAGTGTGTGGCTATGAAGCGTTTCGCGGCTCGTTTTTTTCTGCTTATCTTTCCCTCGCTCGTGGGCGTGAGCGCCTGGGCACAAACCTCTTCTCCTCACCTCGAGGAAGCGGCTTCCCGCGCCACCACGAAGGCTCCGGCGGTAGCTCCCGTTCCGCAGCAGCTTTTTGGCGCCATCGCACTAACCACGCACTCGGAAGAGGCTCGCAAGTTTCTGGAACTGGCCGTGGACAAATATGAAAACGCCATGTACGACGACGCCGTCGTTCATGCGCGCCACGCCACGGAGAAGGATCCGCAATTTACTCTCGGCTACGCCATGCTCTCGTTCGCGGCGCGCCGCACTCTTCCTGATTCTTCCGCTCTGGCGAAGGCAAAAACTCTCTTTCCTAACGCCGCTCCCGACGAGCAGCTCCTTGTCCGCTGGATGACCAGCATTCAGGATCGTGACCTTCTTCCCGCCATCATGAGCATGAACGATCTTCTCAAGCGCTATCCACGGGACAAGCACGTTCTTTATCTCACCGGCGAATGGCTCTTCCTCCAGCAAGACGAAGATCGCGCGCGAACGCTGATGGAAACGGCTCTGCAAGTCGATCCAAACTTTCCAGCCGCTCTGAACCGGCTTGGCTACCTCTATGCCCAGACCGGTGAACCCGCAAAAGCTCTGGTGTCCCTCAAGCGCTACGCGGAAGTCGAGTCCACTTCCCCCAACCCCGAAGACTCGCTCGGCGAAGTTTCCCGAATTTCCGGTGACGACGGGGGCTCCCTCGCGCATTACAGCGCCGCTTTGCAGGTCGACCCAACCTACTTCCCCTCGCAAGTCGGCCTCGCAGACGCCCTGACTCTCATGGGCGATTTCAGAAACGCCCGCCACGAATATGACCGCTCCATCGAGATAGCCGTCAGTCCGCGCGACGAACTCTACGCCAAATATCAGAAGGCACTTGTTTACTTCTGGGAAGGACAACTGGACCAGGGCCGCAAGGCCCTCGCAGGTCTCGCCGAAGAAGCCGCCTCCAAGAACGAACCAAACGCGCGCTTTGAACTCGGCTTGGGACGCGCCATGCTCGCCGCCACCGTTCCGGAGGAACTCGATCAACTTGGAAAGCTTTCCGTCTTTCTAGCTCAGCCTCTCGCTGGCATGAGCGAAGCAGACCGCGGCGTCGCTCGCGCCTCGGTGCTTCGAGAGCGTACGCGAGTCGCAGCTCTAAATCATCTCGCAGACAATGCCGTCGAAGCGATTTCTGAGCTTGAAGCGCTTGCCGGGACTTCCCGCGATCTGGTCATCGAAAATGCCTATGAGTCCGCTCGTGGTTACTTGCTTTTCACCCAGGATGATTTTGCGAGCGCGGTAGACGAACTGGCAGCGGATCCCCAATCCCCCCTGGCATTGCAGCAACTCGCCGCCACCCAGGACAAACTCGGTCTCGCCGCCGCAGCCCAGGCAACGCGCACCCGGCTGAAGTATCAACGCGCGCCAACCGTTGAGTGGTACATGGTCACGCGCGATCGCACAGCGGGATCAAACTAGAATCTCCTCCAACAAAAAAAACGCGCTGCTGCGGCAGGTCCCCCCGCCCGTGGCAGCGCGTCTTAATTTTTCGGCGTCGGCCCTACGCCTTTTTCACCAGCCGCGTGATCCACACCAGAAGCACCGCCCCCACAAACGCCACGATGATCGACCCAATCATCCCTCCGCCCGGCCAGATTCCGAGCATTCCGAACACCCAGCCGCCGATGATCCCGCCAAGTATTCCCAGGATGATGTCCACCAGCACGCCGTACCCGCCGCCTTTCATCACTTGGCCGGCGAGCCACCCCGCAATTAGCCCAACCACAATCCAGTAAAGCATCTTTATTCCCTCCCTTTTTCTCTCTCTCGCTGCGAAGGATTGAAACCCTGGGTGCCTACCTTGTAGTCCGCGACTTGCCGAATGTCAACCGCGCGGCTTACACTGGCTCACAAGAAAACATTTCAGTTTTAACGGAGCGTTGATGACTTCTCGTTTTCGTCTCTTTGTCTTGCCGCTACTCGTGCTGGCCCTGCTATGCTCCGCCTGCTCGAAGCTTACAGACAAAAAAAACTCGGCAAACTCGAGCGCGCAACCCGGCTCCCGCCCCACCATCGTTTTCATGACCGATTTCGGCGCCGCCAACGACGCCGTGGCCATCTGCAAAGCCGTTATGCTCAGCGTGGCGCCCGACGCGCGCATCATGGACATCACCCATCAAGTCACTCCGTTTTCCATCGAAGAAGCCGCGCGCTTCCTCGAAGCCGTCACCCCCTACTATCCCGAGGGAACCGTTTTCGTTGCCGTCATCGACCCCGGCGTCGGCACCTCCCGCAAAGCCATCGTCGTCAAATCCCGCAAGGGCCAATATTTTGTTCTCCCCGACAACGGCCTGATCACTCCCGTGCTCGATCGCGACGGCCTCGCCATGGCCCGCGAAATCACCAATCAAAACTGGATGATCCAGTCCGCCATTTCCTCCACGTTCCATGGCCGCGATATTTTTTCTCCCGCCGGCGCGCACCTCGCCGCCGGATGGGATTTCAATCTCGTCGGCCCCGAGGTCACCCAACTCGTCCGCCTCACTCCAAAATCCTCTACCACGACCGACAAGGGCATCGACGGCGACATCATCGGCCTCGACGATCCCTTCGGCTCGCTCATCACCGATATTCCCGGCGACGAATTCAAAAAGCTCGGCTACAACCTGGGCGATAAAGTCGTCGTTCAGCTCAACAAAAAAACCGTCGCGCTTCCTTACGCCAAGACCTTCATGGACGTCCCTGTGGGCGATTCGCTTCTCTACATTGATTCCCGCGGCCGCGTCGGCATTGCCATCAACCAGGGCAACTATTCGAAAAAGTTTGCCGTCGAGCCCCCCGGCACCGTCTCTATCCCGCGCAAAGGCACACCGCTCAAGGGAAAGTAAGGCCTGTCTTCGAGCGCTCTTCTGAACATTGGCTGCGGCAATCTGGCGCGCTCCTGTCGTAAAGGTCTTCTAAATTCTCTTGCTCATCACTCGGTTCCCCTGCTTTTTTGGGCCGCCCGGCGCCAAAAACCTATTTTGGGCGAGATTCTTCGGAACTTCTCCCGCCTGCACTCGTATCTCACTAACGAATCGCCAAACTCTACGCTCCGTTGTAAGGTCACTTACGCGAGGGAGGTCCGCCTCATGGAATCCGTTGGCAGCCAGCTCAAGCAGGTCCTGCGCAGACTCCGCAACGCCCCCATGTTCACCGCCATCACCCTCATCACTCTCGCCGCCGGCGTCGGAGCCAACACCGTCGTCTTCAGCGTCCTCGAAGGCGTCCTGCTGAAGCCCCTGCCCTATCCCAAAGCCGACGAGCTCGTCGGCGTCTGGCACACCGCCCCAGGCATCAACATCAAAAACCTCAACATGTCTCCCTCCAACTATTTCATCTATCGCGAACAGGGGCGCACCTTTCAGGACATCGGCCTCTATCAAGGCGATTCCGTCAGCGTCACCGGCCTCGCTGAACCCGAACAAGTTCAGTCGATTAACGTCACCGAAGGCCTTCTTCCCCTCCTCGGTTTTACTCCCATTCTCGGCCACACTTTCACCAAGCAAGAAGATTCCCCCGGCGCTTCCCCAACCGTCATCCTCACGTATGGCTATTGGCAAAGAAAGTTTGGCGCCGACCCCAATGTGATCGGCAAAAACATCATTGTGGATAGCAAATCCAGCCAAATCATCGGCGTCCTGCCACAGAAATTTCATTTTCTGGACTGGGACGACCCCGCCCTACTCACTCCGTTTCAGTTGGATCGCAACAAGGTTCACCTCGGCAACTTCAGCCACGAAGCGATTGCCCGCCTCAAGCCCGGTGTAACCATGGAGCAAGCCAACGCCGACGTCGCTCGCATGCTACCCATCGTCATGAGCTCGTTTCCCCCGCCGCCGGGCTTCAGCCTCAGACTCTTTGAAGATGCCCACATGGGACCAAATGTCCGCTCTCTCAAGCAGGATGTCGTCGGTGACGTAGGCACCGTTTTATGGGTGCTTATGGGTTCTATCGGATTAGTGCTGCTGATTGCCTGCGCCAATGTCGCCAATCTGCTCCTCGTCCGCGTCGAAGGCCGCCGTCAGGAACTCGCCGTCCGCGCTGCCTTGGGCGCCACCCGCGGCCGCATCGCGGCCGATCTTCTCCTCGAAAGTGTTATTCTCGGCCTGCTAGGTAGCACTGTCGGATTAGGTTTTGCCTACGTCGCGCTTCGCATTCTGGCTTCCATCGCTCCTTCGGGACTTCCTCGCATCCGGGAAATCGGCTTGGATGGTCCGGTCCTGCTCTTCACCCTCTTGATCGCGCTGCTCGCCAGCGTTCTATTCGGCTGCATTCCCATCATCAAGTACGCCGGCGTGCGCCTGAGCACCGGCATCCGCGAAGGAGGCCGCGCCCTCAGCCAAAGCAAAGAACAGCATCGTGCGCGCAGCGTCCTGGTCGTCGTTCAAGTTGCCATGGCGCTCGTTCTGCTCATCTGCTCCGGCCTGATGATTCGCACCTTCCGCGCGCTCACCCACGTCAATCCCGGATTTGCCGCGCCGGCTACCTTGCAAACCTTTCGCATTTCCATCCCCGAAGCGCAGGTGAAAGAAAACGAAAAAGTCGTCCGACTCTATGACGAGGTTTTGCACAGACTCGCCGCAATTCCCGGCGTAGCTTCCGTGGGAGTTACTTCCAAAGTTCCCATGACCGGCGCGGGCTGGACCGATCCCGTCTTTGTTGCGGATCAAACGTACGCCGAAGGCCAGCTTCCTCCGCTTCGCAACTTCCGATTCGTCTCGCCCGGATATCTCGGCACCGCAGGCACGCCGCTGTTGACGGGTCGCGAGTTCACCTGGGATGACACGTACAAGAAACTCCCCGTCGCCATCGTTTCGGAAAATGTCGCTCGCGAGCATTGGCACGATCCGTCCGCCGCTCTCGGCAAGCGCATCCGCGTCAGCACCAAAGACGACTGGCGCGAAATCATCGGTGTCGTCGGCAACGTATACGAGGACGGCGTCAGTCAGCCCGCCAACACCTCCATTTATTGGCCGCTTCTGATGGATCACTTCGAAAGCGACGACACCTTTGTGATGCGTGATGTCGCGTTTGCCCTCCGCAGCTCCCGCGTTGGCGCGCAAAGTTTCTTGAACGATGTCCGCCAAGCCGTGTGGTCCGTGGATCCCAATCTCCCGCTCGCCGACGTCCATTCCGTGGATTTCTACTACAAGCGCTCCATGGCCCGAACTTCCTTCACGCTGATCATGCTCGGCGTCGCCGGCACCATGGCGCTCTTGCTCGGCGTCGTCGGCATCTACGGCGTAATTGCCTATTCCGTCTCCCAGCGCACCCGCGAAATCGGCATTCGCATGGCCCTAGGCGCACAGCAGCAAACCCTCACCGGCATGTTCGTCCGCCACGGCCTCTCGCTGACCGCCATCGGCGTAGCCATCGGCCTGGCCACCGCCATAATCGTCATGCGCCTGATGTCCTCCCTGCTCTTCAAAGTAAGCTTCATCGACCCCATCGCCTACATCGCCGCGTCCCTGGGCCTAGTAGCCACCGCCTTCCTCGCCAGCTACCTCCCCTCCCGCCGCGCCGCCACCGTAGACCCCGTCGAAGCCCTCCGCGCCGAATAGCCCCGGCCGCAGCTTCCGCAGCCCAAATCCCACTTGACTTCGGTACACTATTCCCTAGGTAAAAGCCTATTTGGAGTGCGGCAGCCCTGCTGCCGCTTTTTCGTTTTCAGCCCCCATGCCGACGTCAACCGCTTGGCAAGCCTTCCGAGCACAATGCTAACCCATTTAGAATCAACACATCTGTAAGTGTTGATTCTAAACAACTTACATGGCATCTAAACTCTTTAGAATCAACGCTTACAAAAAACCGGGGGAGGGGCTTGTATCAGTCCTAAAGTCCCCTTATGCCCAGCAAGCGAAACTGCTTTGAGTCGCCCGGAGAGGGTCGTCAAAGACTTCATTCTTCTCCGACGGAAAACTGGCAACCGACAACTGAAAACCGTGCCAATACAAATTCACCATCTTCTCCTCTCTGACTAAATACTTACAACTAACAACTAAGAACCGATCATCCGCGACCAACAAAATTTGCTTTTTCCAAAGACCGGACCAACAATAAAGAAGCATCCTCAAACCGCGAGGTCACCATGCCCGAAGCCGTCATAGTTTCCGCCGTCCGTACTCCCGTAGGCCGCGCCTTCAAAGGCTCTCTCCGCGCCACGCGCCCCGACGATCTCGCCGCGCTTGCCATCAAGGAGGCGCTCGCCCGCGTCCCCGGCCTCGACCCCAAAGAAATCGACGACGTTATCCTCGGCTGCGCCATGCCCGAAGGCGAACAAGGCATGAACGTTGCCCGCATCGCCTCCCTACGCGCCGGACTTCCCGTCGAAACCAGCGCCATGACCATCAATCGCTTCTGCTCTTCCGGCCTGCAAGCCATCGCCCTCGCCGCCGAACGCATCCGCTCTGGCTCCGCCGAAATCATCGTCGCCGGCGGCACCGAATCCATGTCCATGGTCCCCATGGGCGGCAACAAAGTTTCCCCCAATCCCTGGCTCGTCGATCACTCTCCCGACACCTACATCAACATGGGCCTCGGCACCGAAAACATCGCGCGCAAATTCGGCATCACCCGCGAGCAAGCCGACCAGTTCGCCGCCGACTCCCACAAAAAAGCCCTCGCCGCCATCGCCGCCGGAAATTTCAAGGACGAAACCATTCCCGTCGAAGTGAAAATTACCTCGCTCACCAACGGCAACGGCGCTTCCTCCAAATCAAAAGGTGGGATGGTGAAGCCCACGACGCAAACTTTTGTGTTTGCGACCGATGAACTCCCGCGCGCTGACACTAATCTCGAGGTACTCGCCACACTCAAGCCCGCCTTCCACGCCAAGGGCAGCGTTACCGCCGGAAACAGTTCGCCCATGAGCGACGGCGCCGCCGCCACCGTTGTGATGTCCGACGCGCGCGCCAAATCGCTCGGCCTCAAGCCGCTCGTGCGTTTCGTCACCTACACCACCGCCGGAGTTCTCCCCGAAGAATTCGGCATCGGGCCAGTGCGCGCCATCCCCAAAGCCCTGAAGCTCGCCGGCCTCTCCCTCAACGACATCGCCGTCATCGAACTCAACGAAGCCTTCGCCGCGCAATCTCTCTCCGTCATCCAGCAAGCCGGCCTCGACGCCTCCCGCGTCAACCCCAACGGCGGCGCCATCGCCCTCGGCCATCCCCTCGGCTGCACCGGTGCAAAACTCACCGCCACCATCATCCGCGAACTCCAACGCCGCAACGCCCGTTACGGCATGGTCACCATGTGCATCGGCGGAGGCATGGGCGCCGCCGGCATCTTCGAGCGCCTCTCTTGAACGAACGCCTTTCTTGAACCTGAACGCGCAATCCTCGACGATGTCATCCCGAGCGCAGCGAGGGATCTGCTTTCCCCCGCGCGTTCGCGCATCTTTGTAGTGGCCGGTCTTTCGCGTCTTTTGCGTCCCCGCGGTTTCTGCCGGGAAGACCGGTGCGTTTTCTCTTTCTCCTGGTTTTCGTAGCGCCGGGCTTCAGCCCGGCAATCTGCTGCGCATCCACACAACCGTCATTTCGAGCGAAGCAGGCCGACGCTTTTTCTTCCCTTCCGCTCCTGCGGAAGGTCGGCCTGCGAAGAGAGAAATCTCGCTTACTCTTTTCTCTGAGTTCTCTGTGTCTCTGCGTTGAGTTTTCCGGTTTTTTCTTGTATTGCAATGTCTCGCATCGAATGTTGACGAGGTCATCTAATCGGGTTAGTTTCTTCTCCTCTGAGGATCTTCCGATGAAATCTATTTTCTTCGCCGCTACTCTTCTCCTCGCTTTTTCTGTGAGCGCTCAAGCTCCAGTTGCCGTCCCCATCCCCCAGGAACCCCACCACCACCTGGTCCTTGAAAACGACTACGTCCGCGTCTTCCGCGTATCGGTCCCCGCCCACGAATCCACGCTCCTCCATCAACACGACGTCCCCTACCTCTACGTCTCGCTCGGCCCCGCCGACGTCATCAACGCCGTCCAAGGCAAACCCGAAGCTCATCTCGTCATGGTCGACGGCCAACTCGGCTACTCCCCCGGCCACTTCGCCCACATCGCCCGCAATGATTCCGACCTCCCCTTCAACAACGTCACCATTGAGCTCCTGAAGCCCCAGAAAAACCCTCACAACATCTGCCGAGAGGTAATCCCCGGCGCAGTGAGGGACTGTTCGGGCCCTCCAATAACTCGGATCCCTGATTTCCCAGACAAAGGTTTACCACTCTTCGAGACGGGCGAGGTCTTTGTCCAAGAGGTCTACATACCAAAGAGACCCAATCATGCGGGCCTGCTCGAAGGTCCCGACGTGCTTTTAGTTGCTCTCGCAAACCCAAACTTGAAACTCCGCGTACCTGGCCAACCTTCAGTAAAACTCGCCACCGGCGCGGTGACATGGCTGACGGCAGGCCAGAAGTGCTCAATCTCTGCGCCCCGCGGAGTTCCATTGCACTTCCTGCTGCTTACGTTCAGTGACGGAACAGCAGTCGCTCGACCGTAACGCATCAACTTATCGTTATTTTTTCTTGGCTTCGACGCGAACGAACAAAGCTTCCGGCGCGCCCGGCATGGTCATGTATTCTTCGCTCACAAGTATTCCGGGCGCGCTAACGCGCGTCACATTGCGTAATTTAATCGTCGCGCCTTCGGCCGGAAACTCGAAGCGATACACCAGTGCGTCGCCCTCGAACTGCCCGGTCTGTATGATCGCTCCGGCAATTCCATTTCCGAAGACATACGCTTTGTATGCTTTTTCGCGCGCGTCCCAGGTCATCACCAGCAATCCCTCAAAATCGCCAACCGGCCCCTGCGAGTGAAACGAATTGACGAGCGATTGCCCGCCTGGCCCGAGCTTGCTGTGATACACCCCGGTGTTCACCCCGCCATTCGGAACGAACGCCGATTTGGGATACGTCTCCGTATAGTCCCATTCGCCCAAATAAAATTTCAGCCGCTCCATCTCCACTAAACCCGGCTTCGCCGCTTCGGCCGCAGGAGCAGCCGCCGGCTTCTCACCGGTTTTTTCCTGCAGCCCCGCCCAAAGAGGAACACCCAGCAGCATCGCAAAGAAAATCACCGCAATCGTCCGGATGCTTGAACTGTTTTCCATGATTCCTCCTTTTTGAAAATATTCTTTGCAGCTGCGCCGATCAATCCCTCTCGAACTTCTCCATTCCGCCCTGCGGAAGAGTAAACGCAGAGAGCCGGATTTGCACTTCGATTTTTCCCGGTGCATCCTCCTCCGACACGGGCTACAGAACGAAAACGGCCTTCGGCGAATCTTGCGCCGAAGGCCGTTTCGAGCGTTGCCTTTGGAAGTGTTCCCCGCTCAGCGCCGGCCGCAGGAAGAGATTCCGTGAAGCTCCTTGGTCGCGATGTCGGAGGTGACACAGCCGAAAAAGCCAACGAGCCCCGGCGCGCCTGCATACCCCAAATACGCGTCGGTATCGAAAATATCCTCGAGGGACTTCAGCAGCGAGTAGTGGTTGAAAGGGGTGTTGGAAACCGTACCGGGTTCGAGAAACGGTGAAAGAAGTACGGCGCCGGTCCGATCGCCCCCATAGCTTTCAAAGGTCAGGCTGATGGTTGAAGTGATGTTCGTGGACTGCGGAAAGGGAGCCAGGTTCGGACCGGGCTGTTCGTTGCAACAGAAAAGTCCCGGGGCAAGGATCGAAATACCGGTGGAAGTCACCTGTTCACTCAGTCCCCCTTCGTCAAAATTGATGACGATGAGGCCATCGCGCTGATACGCGGGCGAAGCCATGATGAGCGGGATCCACTTTTGCAGGAACGCATTGGCGGAGACCAGTCCTCCCGGCTGCCCGTTCTTGCAGGGGGCGTCATGGCCGTCATCGCAAAGGTTGGGCGTAATGAAGACAAAGTTGGGAGTGGCGGACTCGTGAAGGAGGTCCTGAGGCAAAAGATTGAGGTTGACGACGTGAGACGCGCAATCAGGTGAATCAATGATGGAATGAAAATAAACGAAGGGATCGTGCCGGGAAGCGTACTGGTCGCCCAGAGGAACGGAAGCCGAAGGAGCCTCCGCGGTTTGCGTCAGATCCACAGAGTTGAGAGCCGGGTGGCCGCAGACGACCGCTTCGCGAGCGGGATCGTTGCCCATATCTTCCATGTAGCCGCGCCACGTTTTGCCGATCGAGGTCAGTTGGTCGCCGAGGGTCTTAATGGAGGCAGGATAGACGCAGCCGCTGCCACTGGCCTGACCGTCGGGAGTCACACCACTCAGCGCAAAATCCTGGTAGACCTGGCAGTCATTGCGAGTCTCTGGCGTAGCGGCCTGTCCGCTAATCATGGCGACGTAGTTGTCCAGGCTCACGTGACCTGTGCCATAGTACTGGTTTAGCAGAACTCCTTGACTGGGCAGCGTCTGGGCCAGGTAAGGCGCTTTGGAAGTTGGACCAAACGTGACGTCAAAACCCTCGTTTTCCAGAACAATGACAAAAACATGCTTGATGCGGTGGCGAAGATCGTCGGAATCGTGCGGTGAAGCGAGGGTCCGAACGGGGAATGCTCCGAGAAAGGCCGCCAGGAACAAAGGCAACCAAAGTTGCTTGGTCGTTGTCACTATCTCCTCCTGAGATTTTTATTTTTTCAATTGCTGCAACAAATGGACCTGTCCCTGGACTGGCTCTTGCGATTTGCCAGCAAGCAGGGTAGGTGCGCATTGTTACTGTGGGATTAGCATGGCGTGGCACTTCCTTGAACGAAGTGCGAGGACTATTTTCAAGTCGCGCACGTGGTATCGCTCCCCGGCCAATCCAGCGGATGGCGCTGGGGCTCGCGTTTGTTGCCCAATGGTTGGCGTTCGTGCATCCAATCGGTAGACTCTCGGTGTTGGGGAAGGAGGCGGTTATGTCCATACGACCGGTGAAGAGGTTGATCAAGTCCAAACCGACAACGGAAGGCGCGGGGGTACACCTGCGGCGCGCGTTTGGTTTCGGGAACACGTCGGACTTTGATCCGTTTTTACTGCTGGATGATTTTCGCAATGATGTGCCGGAGGATTATTTGGCGGGATTCCCGTGGCATCCGCATCGCGGCATCGAGACGATTACGTATGTACTCGCGGGGACCGTGGAGCACGGCGACAGCATGGGGAACCACGGAGCGATCGCGGCGGGCGACGTCCAATGGATGACAGCTGGCAGCGGCATCATTCACCAGGAAATGCCCAAGGGTGACCACGCCGGGCGGATGCACGGCTTTCAGCTGTGGGCCAATCTCCCATCGGCGCTGAAGATGACTGCGCCGCGCTATCAAGAGGTGAAGGCGCTCGATATTCCGGAAATCAAGGACGACGACGGCACGCATGTCCGCGTGGTGTGCGGGAAATTCTGGGGAAAGACCGGGCCCGTCGACGGCATCGCCGCCGATCCAATCTATCTGGACGTGTCCGTGCCGCCAGGGCATCGCAAAACGCTGCCCGTGGGCATCACGAGGCATGCGTTCGCGTATGTTTTTGCTGGTAACGGAAAGTTTTGCAACGCCTCGGAGCCCCTCTCCGTCCCGACGGAGCCAGTGAGCTGGGCGGACACCAAGCCGCCCGCGGAAGCCGACAATCGTTCTCTAGTGCTGTTTGACAGCGGCGACGAGTTGATGGTCCAGGCTGGCGACGAAGGCATCCGCTTCCTGCTGGTGTCCGGCAAGCCGCTCGAAGAGCCCGTAGCATGGTATGGCCCGATCGTGATGAACACCCAGGAACAGCTGCGTCAGGCCTTCAACGAACTCGACAAGGGAACATTCCTGAAGCAGAAAACCGGCGCTGGCGCTTAGGAATGTCGATTTGAAGCGTCCCCGTTCGACTAGCCAACAGGAGGGACACCCATGGAATTCCTGCTGCTGATCTACTACACGGAAGCCGAATGGGCAAAGTTGGCGCCCGCGGACCACGCTGCGCTGTATCAGGAATACGGACAACTCCGTGAAGAACTCACGGGAAAGGGCAAGTTCCTGGGAGGAAGCCAGCTGAGGCCAACGACAACGGCAACTTCGGTGCGCGTGCGGGACGGCAAACGGGTCGTGACCGACGGGCCTTTTGCGGAAACCAAAGAGCAATTGGGCGGCTTTTTCCTCGTGAATGCAAGCGATCAGGACGAAGCCATCGCCATCGCCGCTCGAATCCCGTCCGCTCGCAACGGAACCATAGAAGTGAGGCAGCTGGCTGTCCGCGGGCAAGCCAAGCAAGCGTAGCGGAAGCAGGCCGTTCGCGTTGTCGATATTCGGCGCTCCCGTTCGACTAACTTACAGGAGGCAACACCATGCAATTTCTACTACTCATTTATAGCTCTGAAGCGGAAGTGGCCAAGATTTCTCAAGCGGAAATGGCTGCCATGCACGGGGAGTACTTCAAGTTCACCGAGGAAATCCAGAAGAGTGGCAACTACATCGGCGGGAATCCGCTGAAGCCGATCACCACCGCGACCACCGTGCGCGTGCGCGATGCGAAGCGCGTCGTCACCGACGGCCCGTTTGCCGAAACCAAGGAGCAGCTGGGCGGATATTACCTGATCGAAGCCAGCGATTTGGATCAGGCCATCGCCGTCGCTGCCCGTATCCCTGGCGCTCGCTTCGGGTCCATCGAAGTGCGCCCCATCAGGCCCATCGGCCAAGCCGCGCAAGCCTAGAAAATGCGCCGGGAGTTATTTCACGGCGCAGCCAATCTCAACCGTGGGCCGGACGTTGACAATCCCCTTGCCGCGGGGTGAGATAAATCCTCGCCCCATGGATTTCGAAAAATTCCACCGGGAAGAGTCCGGCCGCATCCTCTCGACGCTCATTCGTCTCCTCGGCGATTTTGATCTCGCCGAGGAGATGCTGCAGGAGGCCTACGCCATTGCGCTGCAGAAATGGCCTACGGAGGGGACGCCCGCAAATCCGCGCGCGTGGCTGATCAGCACGGCGCGGCATAAAGCCATCGACCGTATGCGGCGCAATCAGCGATTCGAGCGCAAGGCAGAGGAAATTGCGAAGACCAGCGAAATCGCCGCGCGGCCGGAGAGCGAGCGGGAAGAAGAAATGTTTGCCGATGACCGCTTGCGCTTGATCTTCACGTGTTGTCATCCTTCGCTGCCGATGGAGGCGCGGGTGGCGCTGACCCTTCGCACCGTTTGCGGAATCACTACCGAGGAAATCTCGCGCGCGTTTCTGGTTCCGCTGGCGACAATGGCGCAGCGCTTGGTCCGTGCGAAAGGGAAAATACGCGAAGCTGGGATTCCCTATCGCGTGCCGTTGAATGGAGAATTGCAAGACCGCCTCGACGGCGTATTGCTGGTCGTCTATTTGATTTTCAATGAAGGCTATCTCGCGAGTAGCGGCGATGCGTTGATCCGCCGGGAGCTTTGCGCCGAAGCTATCCGGCTAGGACGTGTGCTGTGCAGTCTCCTTCCGAATCAGGCGGAGGCGCAAGCGTTGCTCGGGCTGATGCTGCTCCACGATTCACGGCGAGACGCGCGCGTGAGCGCTGACGGCGAATTGATTTTGCTGGAGGAACAAGACCGCAGTCTTTGGCACCGCGAGCAAATTCAGGAAGGCACAGGGCTAGTGGAATCGGCGCTGCGCCGCGGCGCGACGGGCGTGTACGCGCTGCAAGCTTCCATCGCCGCGCTGCACGCCAATGCGAAGACGGCGCAAGAAACAGACTGGCCGCAGATCGCAGGGTTGTATGACGTGCTATTAAGAACGCATCCGTCGCCGGTGATCGAAGTTAACCGCGCGGTGGCAGTGGCGATGGCTCGTTCCCTGGAAGAGGGACTCGCACTCCTCGACGAACTCGAGAAGCGGGAGGAGCTGAAAGAGTTTCATCTGTTGCCGGCAGCGCGGGCGGATTTGTTGCGCCGTCTTGGGCGGGCGTCCGAAGCGGCAGAAGCCTACCGGCGTGCGCTGACGCTTGCGACCAACGACATCGAGCGCCGCTTCTTGCAGCGCCGGCTGGTAGAGATAGAAAGCCAGCGTGATGCGCAACTTTGAATGGCTTCGCTTACGGCGCGGTGACCAGCGGCAGCTCGATGAAGGTAGCTTGGCCGGGCGCGTGGTAGATGCGCTGGGTGGCTTTGCGAAAGTCGGCGGGCTTGGCCCAAAAAATGTTGGGGACGAAGGTTTGAGGATTGCGGTCGTACAGCGGGAACCACGTGGACTGAATTTGCACCATGATGCGGTGGCCGGGCAGGAACACGTGATTGGCGGTGGGAAGCGCGAAGCGATACAGCAACGGCTTGTCCGGCGCGAGCGCCTTCGGCGTTTCGAGGCTTTCGCGGTACCGCCCGCGGAAAATGTCTGCGGCGACCATCAGTTGATAGCCGCCCATTTCCGGTTGCGCGCCGACTTCGTCGGGATAGAGGTCGATAAGCTTGACGACCCAGTCGGAATCTGTGCCGCTGGTGGAGGCGATGAGATTCGCGACGGCCTGCCCGCTGATTTTCACTGGCGCGGTCAGAGTGTCTGTGACGAAGGAGATGACATCGGGACGGCCGGAGATTTCGCGCTGATCGCTGGTAAGCCAGTTGTGCCAGGGCACGTTGCCGGCGAAGCCGACGGGAAAACTGGGGCGTCCGTTGAACGGGACGGGCTTGGCGGGATCGGAGACGTATTCGTCGAAAGAAGTTTCGCTCGCGGCGGGCGCGGTGAAGCTAAGTTTTGACCCAGCGTTGAGATACATCGGCGTCGGCTTTACCGAACAACCGCTGGCGCAACCGGCAGGCCAGGCAGGCAAGCGCCGCCAGGTGTTCGTCCCGGTTTCGAACGCCGTTACTGGGGCGACGTCGCTCTTCGGCGCATCGTCCTTCAAATAATGCGCGAGGAACGGCGCGAGAATCTCCCGCCGAAAGTACAGCGCGGTATCGCTGTCGAATCGCACCGCGCCAAGCGCGCTGCCATCGCGAATTTCTTGCCCGTGATACCAGGGGCCGATGGCGAGAAACACTTTGTCGTTGCCGGTGTCTTTCGGTTTGACCGCTTTGTAGACGGCAATCGCGCCGTAAATGTCTTCCTGATCCCACAGGCTGGCGACCAGCATCATGGGAACTTTTAGTGGCTGCGCGGCGATGATCTTGTCCATCGCTTGCAGCTGCCAGAAGCTGTCATACGAGGGATGCTCGACGAGCTTGCGCCAGAAACCCACTTGTTCGAGGCCGCGGCTGCGGCCGAGTTCGCCGGCTGATCCCGCTTGCAGATACATATCGTAATCATCGTAATGGCTGGTCCACCAGAACTCGTCGTTCTTGCGCGTGGCATCCTGTTCATAGATGTACGGCAGATTCATTTCGCGAAAAGCGCCGTAGTGAAACCAGTCGTCGCCCATCCAGCCGTCCACCATGGGATTCATCGGCACGGAAACTTTGAGCGCGGGATGCGGATTGACCAGCGCCATCAGCGGCGTGAAGCCGTCGTAGGAAATGCCGATGATGCCGACCTTGCCGTTGCTCTCTGGAATATTTTTCACCAGCCAATCAATGGTGTCGTACGTGTCGGTGGAGTGATCGACCGCCGTGGGATTGAGCGGTCCATGCAGCGGGCGGTTCATCACGTAGTCGCCTTCCGAGCCGTACTTGCCGCGGACGTCCTGCACCACGCGGATGTAGCCGCCTTCGAGGATCACCTCGAGCGCGTTGTCATAGCCATGCAGGCTGGGACCGAGATGCGAGCTGTGTTCGTGCGAGGTGAGATCGGTGGCGTCGTAGGGCGTACGCGTGAGAAGGATCGGCGCGTTCTTGGCGCCTCTCGGAACGAGGATTACGGTGTGCAGTTTCACGCCGTCGCGCATGGCGATCATCACGTCGCGGCGAGTGTAATCGAAACTCTGCGTGACGGGCGTGAATTGCGCCGGCATTTCGCTCGGCAACGTAGTTGGAGCAGATGACGGCGGAGTTTGCGCGGAGGAAAGCTCAGTAAGGAAAAACACGCCAAAGAGCGGCGCGAGCAAAGCTAGAGTGCGAACGCGATGGATCGGCTTCATCAATCTTCCTCGATGATGCGTGGAATAGCGCTGGATTATATCTCTGGATTGCTCCACCCGCCACTTTTGCCGTGATACCATTTCCCAGGATGCTTCCTCCTACAAAAATGCGTTGTATTTCTGTGAACAGAGCTTCCCCGCGGGCTGAGCTCGACCAGCTGCGAATGCCTTGCGGACAACTGTACTTCGTCGGTGTTTACGGGATTCTCTGCCGAGAGTAAAATGATAGTGAGTTAAATTATTGCGGAACCCTCAGGGGATGTTGCAACGAAACCAGTTGCATCCGCATTTTGCCAGGAGCAAACGACATGGCTACCGCAACTCTGACAAAGCCCGCAGCAAGGGGAGGCAGCTTCCTCCTCGAATCGCCGCAGCCGGGCGATGTATTTACGCCTGCTGATTTGACGGACGATCAGAAGCTGATCGGGCAGACGGCGGAAGAATTTGTTCTCAAGGAAGTTTTTCCATTCATCAAGGATCTCGAAAACAAGAAGCCGGGGTTGATGCCCGAGCTGGTGAAAAAGGGCGGCGAAGTCGGCTTGATGGGCGGAGGCGTTCCCGAAGAGTACGGCGGCGCGGGGCTGGACAAGATCGCTACGACCGTTCTGACCGAAAAGCTTTCGATCTATGGCGGCTTCGCGGTGACCCACGGCGCACACGCCGGGATCGGCACGCTGCCGATCGTTTATTTCGGCACCGACGCGCAGAAGAAAAAGTATTTGCCGAAGCTCGCGACCGGCGAGTGGATCGGTGCGTACTGCCTTTCCGAGCCACAGGCCGGTTCCGACGCGCAGAATTCGCTGACGCGCGCGGAGCTGAACGCTGAAGGCACGCACTACGTTCTGAACGGCCAGAAGATGTGGATCACCAACGGCGGGTTCGCCGACATCTACATCGTCTTCGCCAAGATTGACGGAGAAAAGTTCACCGCTTTCATCGTCGAGCGTACCTTCCCCGGCTTCAAGCCTGGGAACGAAGAGCACAAAATGGGCATTCACGGCAGTTCGACGACGCCGATTTTCCTGGAGAACTGCAAAGTTCCAAAAGAAAATGTGCTGCACGAAATCGGCCGAGGCCACATTGTGGCGTTCAACATTTTGAATGCCGGGCGTTTCACGCTGGGCGCGTCATGCGTGGGCGGCTCGAAGAATGTGCTGGCCACGGCTTCGAAATATACGAAAGAGCGCAAGGCGTTCAACAAGCAGATCGGCGAATTCGGCTTGATGAAAGAAAAGCTGGCGGAAATGGCCATTCAGATTTTCGCCGTGGAATCGATGGTCTACCGCTCTTCCGGCAACATCGAAGCAGCCATGGTTGCGGCTTCCGGCTCCGGTGACAGGATTCAAAATTCGATGAAGGTTCTCGAGGAATACGCCATCGAAAGTTCCATCGCCAAAGTGTATGGCAGCGAAATGCTCGATTTCGTGGTGGACGAGGGCGTGCAAATTTTCGGCGGCTACGGCTTCCACGAAGAATACCCCGTCTGCCGCGCCTATCGCGATTCGCGCATCAACCGCATCTTCGAAGGCACCAACGAAATCAACCGCATGTTGATTGTCCAAATGCTCTTGAAGCGCGCCATGGGTGGCCAGCTCCCGTTGATTCCCGCGGCCATGAAGCTCGCGGAGGAAATTCTCGCCGGGCCGTCCTTTGAGGAAGCGCCGGAAGGCGTCCTCGCCGACGAAGCGCGCGTCGTGGCCAATTGCAAGAAAATGTTCCTGCAAGCCGCCGGCGGCGCAGTACAAAAATTCCGCGAGAAACTGGCCGACGAGCAGGAACTCATCGGCGCACTTTCGAACGTGGTTATGGAAATTTACGCGATGGAATCGTGCTTGCTCCGCGCCCAGAAGGCCGCCGCAGGCAAGGGCGAATCCGCCACGCAGACCATGATTGACGCCGCGCGCGTCTTCATCAACGACGCCGCCGAGCGCGTCGAACACGACGCCAAGCGCGCCATCGCCGCCGTCAACGAAGGCGACATGCTCACCACGCAGATGGCCGTGCTCAAGCGCTTCGGAAAGCGCGCTCCCGTGGACACGATCGCCCTGCGTCGCCGCGTGGCCGCCGCCGTGCAGTCGCAAGACCGTTATTGCTTCGAAGGCCGCTGACAGAACTTCGCGCCGTCGAGCGACTTACAGCGAACGACCCTGGCTCTGCCGGGGGCGTTTAGTTTTGCGGTACGCCCGCCCGTGCATTTTTCCCTTCCTCCGCGAGTCTGCTCTAAACTTAAATGATTCATCGTGTAACCACTAATTTGGCAAGGAGCATCTGGGGATGCCTCGTAAGCTGGCCGTCTTGTCGCTCATTATCGTCGGCCTCCACATTGTCGGGAATCTAACGCTCGGCCCTTCCACCGCCGGGGGCATCCTCGCCAATTCTCTGCAGATACTATCCAGCCTTTTTGCAGCGGCCATGTGCTTCGCCGCGTCGCGCCGCGCACGCGGCCTCGGCCGCCCGTTCTGGCTGCTCACCGCCTGCGGAATGGCCATGTGGGGCGTGGCCAATTCTGGTTGGATGTACTATGAGGATTGGTTGCACACCGTGGCGCCAAGCTTCTCCGTGGTGCGCATCCTCTTCGATGTACAGGGAGTTTTCTTCGCCGTCGCTTTGTTTCTGGATCAGGAGCGAGACTCGCCGTATTTCGATCTCGAGACGCTGCTCGATTCGCTGCAGATCGCGATCGTCTTCATCTCCGTCTTTTTCGGCCTCTACTATGTGCAATTGCTGCGAGGCAACTCGGACAGGGCTACCGCGCTGGTCCAGACCTGGATTTTTGACGCGGTCACGTTCGCGCTGGCGGCGCTCGCCGTCATTCGAACCCTAAGCGCGCAAACGAAGCGTCTGCGCAGGCTGTACGGTGGACTGGCATTTTTTCTGCTCATCTACTCACTCTGTTCCAGCACCGCCGATTACGCGCAGGCCGTCCACCAGGTTCCTACCGGCACGTGGTATGACCTCAACTGGACGGTGCCCTTCCTCGTTGCCGCGGTCTGGGCTTCGTACTGGAAAGAAACGGATGAGCCGGCCCCAACTGCGAAGTCCCCCCGGAAGAAGATGGCCCGGCTCGCAGGCAAGCACGCCATGCTGGCGCTGGGACCACTCCTTGTTGTCGCCCTGGTTCTGCAACTCGGCTCGGAATGGCGCGGGACGAGCTTTACGCTCCTGGCAGTCTCCATCATTTGTTACGCGACGCGCCTGGGACTAAGCGAGTACCGCCAATGGCAGAGCGCGGATATCGCCCGGCGGAATACGCTGGCGATGGATTCGGCGATCAACGGCATGGCCATTCTCAATGCCGAGGGAATTTTCATTTATGTGAATCCGGCCTATGCGCGGATGACCGGAAACGGCGCTCCGGAAGCGATGCTGGACAAATCCTGGCGAGATGTCTCCAACGAACGCGACGTCACGCCCGTCGAAAATGAAATCCGCGCGGCTCTTGAGCAACATGGCAAGTGGTTTGGACCGCTGACCATGCACCACAAGGATGGCACGGAAGTCCCGACGGAAATGGCCATCACTACCCTGCCCGACGGCGGTACCATTTGTGTCAGCCGCGACATCACGCAGAGGGTGAGCGCGCAGCGCGCCCGCGCCGAAGCCGAAATCAAGTACCGCATGCTCGTCGAGCAAGTCGCTGCGGTCAGCTACATCGCCGAGATCGGCTTCCAGGGCAAGTGGCTGTACGTCAGTCCGCAAGTGGAAGCGATCTTTGGCTACTCGCAAGAGGAATGGCTCGCCGACTCCGGCCAGTGGACACGCTTCGTGCCTCTAGAAGATCATCCCATCATCCAAACTGCCGAGGACGCCTGCGTTCGCGGGCAGCGCTTTCAGGCCGAATACCGCATCACGCGGAAAGACGGCCAGGTCATTTGGGTCAGCGACACCGCCGTTGTCGTTCCCGGCAACGATCGTCATTCGGTGATGGAAGGACTCATCGTTGATATCACCGACCGCAAGCTCCTCGAGAACCAATTGCAGCAGGCGCGCAGGGTCGAAGCCGTTGGCAGGCTGGCTGGCGGCGTCGCGCACGATTTCAATAATCTTCTGACCATCATCAAAGGCTACATTGAGATGGCCTTGAATCGCGGCGTGGACAAGCCGGAATTGCGCGCCGACATCAAGCACATCGAAGACGCCGCGGACCGCGCCGTGACTCTTGTGCGCCAGTTGCTGGCCTTCAGCCGCAAGCAAGTCCTGAAGCCGAAAGTTCTCGACATCAACGCCATCGTCCTGAATCTTGACACGCTGCTGCGGCGACTGATGAACGAGAATATCGAAATGAAAACGCTCGTCGGAGACGCCGTCGGTGCGATCAAAGCCGATCCCAGCCAGGTCGAGCAGGTGATCATGAATCTGGTCGTGAACGCGCGCGACGCCATGCCGGAGGGTGGCCGCATCCTGATTGAAACCAGCAACGTTGATCTCGATGCCACCTACACGCGCGAACATGCGGTCGTCGTTCCGGGGCCTTACGTGATGCTCGCCGTGACCGATACCGGCGTTGGCATGAGCACCGAAACCGTGGCGCATATTTTTGAACCGTTCTACACCACAAAGGAAAGCGGCCGCGGCACTGGCTTAGGTCTTTCTACCGTATACGGCATTGTGAAGCAGAGTGGCGGCTACATCTGGGTGTACAGCGAGTTAGGAAAGGGCACGACATTTAAGGTTTACTTGCCACGCGTGGAAGATGCTGTCCAGGTTCCGTCCCGTGCGGAAAAGCTCGTGTCCACGACCGGCAAGGGTCACGAAACGATTCTTCTCGTCGAAGATGAACCCGCCGTACGCGAGTTGACGCGCGAAGTTCTTTCCCAGCGCGGATACGAGGTCATCGAAGCGCTCACCCCCAAAGACGCGGAGCGCCTCGCCGGAGACAACGGCGCCGAAATTCATCTCTTGCTAACAGACGTGATGATGCCCGGGATGAGCGGCCGCGAACTCGCCAAGCGCCTTACGGAACGTTACCCCCATCTGCGTGTGTTGTACATGTCCGGTTACACGTACAACGTCATCGCTGAGGGCGGCACGCTTGAGGAAGGAATTTCTTTCGTGCAAAAGCCGTTCACGCCGCAAGTCCTTGCGCAAAAAGTTCGCGAAGCCCTCGATCGTCCCGTCTCCGTAAAATAATCGAACGCCGTCAATTGGTTCTATTATCGTTTCGCCAGTAAGACCGTTTTGCCCGTTGCCGCGGACTGCCTGGCCGCATCAAGTATTTCCGTCACGATTACATTCGTTTCTAGAGAAGACTGCCCCTCCGGTTTCAGGCCGTCCAAGAGCACCGCTCGCAGATAGGAAAGGGAGTCTTCGTTCGTCTTGGGCAACGGCTTGGCGTCGGCCGAGGTTTCCTCTTTATCAGGAAGGCGCAGGCGCACCGCGCCGGGCCCGACGGTGATTACATAACCCTTCTGTCCGTACACTTCCATGTCTTTTCTGGAGAACGGCCAATTCCAGGAGGCCTGCACGATCGCCTGCGCGTGCGGATACGTCAGGATGATGGTCGCTTCGTCATCCACGCGCGGATAAATCTCTGGCTTGATCTGCTGCGTGACGGCTGTCACCGAGTCCGGCCGGCGGCCATCCATCAACCAAGTCGCCAAATCCGCGCCGTAACATCCGAAATCAAACAGCGCGCCGCCACCGTCGAGCTTGGGGTCCGTGAGCCATGCGAGAAACTCCGGCCCAACTCCGATCTCCTTAGGGCCGTTGTGCCCGTCATGCACGACTATTTTTCGAATGTCCCCTATGGCATTTTCGTGCACCAGGTCGTACGCGGCTTGATTGCTGCGATACCAGGTCGTTTCGTAGTTCACCAAGACCTGAATTTTCCCTTCGTGTGCCGCTTTCTCGATGGCCCGCGCATCTTCGAGGCTGACGGCCAGCGGCTTTTCCATCATCACGGGAACGCCGTACCTCGCGCAGATCTCCACCACGCGCCGGTGATCATAGGTGTTTGTGTAGGCGAGCACCGCCTGCGGATGCGTGGCCTTCAACATTTCCTCCAGGTCGGTATAGAAAATCCCTGGGTCCAGGCTGTATTTTTTTTGGAATTGCGCCGCAAGTTGGCGGTTGGCTTCCGCGATGCCCACGATTCGCAAATCCGTACGCCGATGAAACTGGTCGAAAAATCCGGAAGCATGACCATGAACCAATCCCGCAAGAGCAACGCGGAGCGGCGCCTCCGTCTTTTGGTGCACGGGATTCGCTTGCGCGCGCAATTTGACGACTGCTCCGGCGGACAGCGCCATTGTCATCAAGAAAATCACTCGAAAGAAAGTACGCAGCATACGGATGCCCCCAGGCTGTCGTTCCTTGCGACAGGAGTCCACGCTGAGCCGCGCATTTGGCCCGCGGTGAATTGTATCTCAGACCCTTCGGCGTGAGTCGCCGGGTACTTGTGGAGCCTTACTCGGGCTTTGCGGACGGATCGGCGGGAACATCGGGAGCGCCCTTGGGCTTGGCAATGGTGGAGAGCGTCTCCACATTGAATTTCTTGTAGTCCGAATAGCGCGTCACTGCGTTGACCTTGAAGCCTTTTACCAGCAGCACCCGTACGCCCACGTGTGCTTCCGCATACGTCGGCAGCCACACTTCGTTATTCACGTACGCCTGCTCGAAAACGAAACTCGTTCCTTTTTGCAAATTCGCCAGCAAGCCACCGGCAAACTTCATGTCGCCCGTGAAATACGCTTCCAGCCGCGCCACGTCGTGCGCCTTCTCATCAATCCACACAACGCCGGCGAGCTTCTGCACAACTTTTTCCACCAGCTTGTGCGCCTTGAATTCGGGATTCGGCTCGAAATCGAACACCAGCACGTCCTGCCCGCGGAAGCGCTCGCGGCGCGGATTCACGAACTGGGAGGCGCGCAGAAACACTTCAATTCCCGGCTCGTCGCTGTCGTCGTTCTTCCCTTCTTCCTTGGCCTTTTCCTCTTTGGCTTCCTTCTTGGCCTCCCGCTTCTGTAACTCCGCAATCTCCTTCTGCGTCTTCTCGTTTTCCTTTTTCTGCTCCTCGTCGCTCAGCGGCTTGCCCTCTTTCTTCGTCAGCGTGGACACCTCTTCCCCGTTCAAATAGAAAAAGGTGTACTCCTTCAGCTCGCGCTTCTTCACCCGGCCGTCGCTTTCGAATTCCGTTTCTTCCTCCGTGCGCGTTCCCGTGTAGTTTTCCTTGATCTTGTCGATGGCTTTCTGATTCTCGTCAATCTCTTTGAACAGTGCTTTCAAGTCCGGCAATAGGACCTGCGACTTTTTTGGAAAATCAAAGACGCGCTCGCCCACGGTTCCATTGATCGCGGCGCGCGTCACGTCAATGTCGTATTTGTCGTCTCCTCGCTGCAGTTCAATCTTGTAGGGCAGCTTCACGCCGTCAACCGTGCGGTAATCGTCGTACAGAATCTCTTCTACCAACCCGCCGACGGTGGCTGCTTCCTTCACGATCAGGTGTGTCTGCGGATCGAAGAACACTTCCCTCTTCATGCCCGTCGCGCTGGTCACTTCCAATTGCAGCGCATCTTTCCCGCGCACCTGCGCATGTCCCACAACGGCCAGCGCCATTTTGCTTTTTTTCGGATTGAGCAGACGCGAATTGTAATACTGCGCCGCCGCTTCCAGTTGCTGGCCGTCGCCGCCTACCAGCGTGCCGATTTCCCCAGCCGCAGTCTCATGCCAGGCAGACTTCCCGTTGTACGCCTCGATCAGATTCCTCTCGCCCACCAGCAATTCAAGATAGTAGCGGTTCGGCAGCTTGGTATCGAAGGTGTACGTCCCAGCCTTCCCATCAGTGCTAGTGAAAGTTCCTTCCAGCGTCAGCGTCTGAATCTTGCTCAACGTTTTCGACCCGCCCGCAGCTTTCACGTATTGCGAGACAATTTTCTCCGCCTCTTGCGCGCGAACAGGGCAAGCTCCGGCAGTCAGTGTCAGGGCAAGGAAGGCAATAGGCAGACGAGCGCGCATGGGATTCAACAGTAGAAACGCAGCCCCACGCAAAAAGTTTCGAGTTATTTTCCAGAAAATCCCGTTTGTACCTCTGTCGGCTCCAGGCTATTCGTACCGCAGCGCCACCATAGGATCCACCAGCGTGGCACGCCGCGCTGGAAAAAACGACGCAGCCGCCGCCACCGCCGTCAGCAGCATGGCCACTCCCAGAAATGTCAACGGATCATACGCGCTTACTCCGTACAGGAAGCTCCGCAGCAACCGTGTAAGTGCCAGCGCCGCGACAATTCCCATTCCCACGCCAATCAGCGCCAATCGCAATCCTTCTCCAACAATGGTCCGGAAAACGTCCTCCGCCTGCGCGCCCAGCGTGACGCGAATTCCGATCTCGCTTGTCCGCTGCGTCACCGTGTACGACATCACGCCATACACTCCCACCGCCGCAAGAACCAGCGCCAGCCCCGCAAAAATCGCGATCAGCCACGTGCGGAAGCGCGGCTGCGCCACCGTGGCCGCCATGTTCTCCTCCATTGTTCGAACCTTTACGAGTGGCTGATTGGGATCGATCTCCACAATCGCGCTATGCAGAGCGGAAACTTCCGTCATCGGGTCCGCCGCGCTCCGCAACACCAGCGAAAGCTGAAACACCGGTAGCAGCTGATCCGCCTGCCTGTACGGCAAATACATCTCCGCCTGCGGATCAAGACCCAGCCCGGGCCGCACGTCTCCAACCACGCCCACGACCTCCATCCACGGCACCTCTTGCTCCGGCGTAGCCCCAAGCTGCATGAATTTTCCAAGCGGATTTTCATTCGCGAAAAATTTCTTGGCCATCGTGGCATTGATGACCACGACCGCCGGCGATTTTTCCTGGTCCGCCGCAGTAATCGTGCGTCCCCGAAGCAGCGGCACACCCAGCGTCTCGAGATACTTTGGTGTGATGGCACGGTAACCCGCGGCAATAAACTCATGCGGCGTTTTCGGCGGCCGCCCCTTGATGTTGAAGTGAATGATGGAACCGCCGCCGCTCACCGGCAAAAAGGAAGCCGCTCCCGCCGAACGAATCCCGGGAAGCGATTTCGCGCGCTCCACCAGGCGATCGAAAAACTCGTAACGCTGTTCTGGCTTGGCATACGCCGTCTGCGAAAGCGGAATGTCCGCTACCAGCAAATGATCCGTCTGAAAACCCGGGGGAACATCCTGCATCCTCGAAAAACTTCGCAACAGAAGTCCCGCGCCCACAAGCAGCAGCATCGCCATCGCAATCTCCGCCGCCACCAGCGCTCCCCGCAGCCGGTGATGCCCCGGCCCCGCCGTCGAGCCGCGCGACCCTTCATTCAGTGTTTCACGCAAGTCCAGCTTGGCCGTGCGCAAAGCCGGAACAATTCCGAACACCAGTCCCGTCAGCAGCGATACACCGAGAGTGAACACGAGCACCCAGCGGTCCAGCGTCACGGTAAACACCGCCGGCACGCTGGCGTCCGAAAGTTTCAACAGCGGCCCCAGCGCCGCCTGCGCGAACAGCAATCCGAGCACGCCGCCACCGATCGAAAGCAGCAAACTTTCCGTAATGAGTTGACGAGTGACGCGCCAGCGCGAAGCGCCCATCGACGTTCGAATCGCCACTTCCCTGCCGCGCGCCGCCGCGCGTGCCAGCAGCAGATTCGCCACGTTCACGCACGCAATCAAAAGCACAGCTCCAACCGCGCCCAGCAACAAAATCAGCGCCGGCCGCACGTTCTGCACCAACTGATCCTGAAGGCCAACGACGTCGGCGCCCGTGCCAGTGTTGAACAACGGATACTGTTGCTCCAGTCGTTTGGCAATGCCGATCATTTCCGCGCGCGCCTGTTCTTGCATGACACCGGGTTTGAGCCGTGCTAAAGCGATGATGCCAGGATGCCAGTTGCGGTCATCCGGGAGGGTGATGGCCCAGGACGTGAATGGCAAATAGGCGTCCGCAGGCTGGAGAATCTGGAAACCGGCCGGCAAAACGCCAACGACCGTGTAGGGCCGTGAATCTAGATTGATGGGTTTGCCGATGATGTCCTGCGAGCCGCCAAAGCGGCGTTGCCAAAGGCCATGCGTAAGCAGGACTACAGGGGCGCCGTTGGCGCGGTCCTCTTCCGGCAGAAATGTCCTTCCGGCCTCGGCGCTAATTCCCAGCATTGGAAACATGCCAGCAGTTGTCATCTGCACATTCAAGCGCTCGGGCTCTCCCGCTCCAGTCAACGTGATGGTGGCAGCCCGCGTTGCCTCCATCGATTCGAAGGAGTGACTCTGGTCCCGCCAATCCAGAAAATTCTGGTACGAGACGGAGGAAAGTCCCTTGAACGCTGGATTTTTCTCCAGCGCGAGCACCAGCCGGGAAGGATCGTGGAAGGGCAGCGGCCGAAGGAGCACGCCATTCACAACACTGAAGATGGCCGTATTCGCGCCGATTCCGAGCGCCAGCGTCAAGACCGCGATCGCCGTGAAGCCCGGGCTTTTCGCCAAAAGTCGGAACGCGTAGCGCAGATCCTGCAGCAAAGTTTGCACGAAATCCCCCTGACATACGCGAGCTTACACCTTCAGACGGCAGTCGCTGGGCAATCGTTTCCGACGGGAAAGGAATACGGCGACGCCGCGATTTACATCGCCGGTTTCGGCCGCTTCGAGTATTTCTCGTATAGCCGCAGATGCCGGTTGTCCAGCGAAGTGAGCTGGCCCTTGATAAAAAGATAGCGGACGTCTGTGGTCAGCTCGAGTGGATCGCCGTTAGTGACGATAATGTTGGCAATTTTGCCCTGTTCCAGCGTCCCGACCTGATTGGCCAAGCCGAGAATCTCCGCAGGATAAAGCGTGACCGCCTTGAGCGCCTCCTCATACGGCAGGCCGTATGCTACTGCGTTGGCCGCATTCTGACCGAGACGGCGCGCAAACGAATTGTCAAAACTGCCGAACGCAAACTTCACTCCCGCCGCCGAAAGCTCCGCGGGCTGCGACAGCAACCGGTCGTACGGATCGTCCTCCTCGACCGGCAGCGTGAGCGTATTCCGCAGAATCACCGGAATGCCTTTCGAACGCAGCAAATCCTTCACCTTGTACGCCTCGGAACCGCCGGCAAGGATCATCTTCAATTTTTGTTTCTCGCAAAATTCGATCGCGTTTCGAATGTCGCGCCCGCGATCTGCAAAAACAAGCACCGGCAATTCCCCGCGAAGTACCGGAACAAGCGCCTCCAGTTTCAGGTCGCGGTCATACTTGGCGGTCGAGCCTTTCTCCATGGCCTGCGCGTAGTGCCGCGTGCGTTCGATCCAGTCCGTAAGCCCTTCCACTTCCTTGTCGTATTCCTGCTTGGCCTCAGCATACGGTTTTTCTTTTCGCGTGAACGTGGTGAAATCAAACGTTCGCGTCTCAATCTGCGGCCAGTTCAGTACCATCGCCGCGCTCTTTTTCAAAAGCATGTCGTCAATTTCCCAGCCCGCCAGATGAATCGCCGAGGCCTGTCCGCCCAAAACACCGCGTCCACCGCCGCCCGAAGCAAACCCGCCGCTTCCCGGCACCGCCAAGACTTGCGTGATTCCCGAGGCGCGGGTCACCGGAATATGTTCGCTCGAAGGCGAAATCGCTGTCGCTGCCACCACGTCCGGGTTATAGGCGCCCGTTTCCGACGTGTCCACGCTCGCGCTCACTGCCCCGATCTCGCTCAGCCCCATCTGCGTGATGGGATCGAACAATCCGGGATAAATTTGCAGCCCCTTGGCATCAATCACCTGCGCGCCTTGTGGAATTTCTACCGTCGCGCCGACCGCCGCGATTTTTCCGTCACGAATCACAAGCGTGCCGTCTTCAATCGGCGTCCCTGCCAACGTGAAAATCTTTGCATGCGTCAGCGCATAGCTAGCAGGTGCTTGCGATTGTGCCCACGCATACGGCCCCGCGGCGCAGATGGCGGCAGAAAACAGCGCTGCGCGAAAACTCCCGAAAGCGTTGTTCTTCACAGTGCACCTCCCGAGAGAAGCGCAACTGTGTACGCACTAAAATCCATCACCGCCCCCGTGACTGCCGCTTGTGGCGGCTTCGGTTTATCCTCCGGCTTGTTTTCATCTGGCTTCTTCTCTTCGGATTTCTTTTCGCCGGACTTCCGCCCAAGGTTTACCGTCGCATCCGGTTTTTTCTCGGCGGCTTTCTTTTCCTTTTCGAGCAACGCCTTCTTTTCTTTTTCGCGTTCCGGCCGCTCGGCGATATCCCGCTGCCGGTCGAAGTACACGCGCCCATCAATCAGCGTTTTTTGCACGACAGCATAGGCGCTGAGTGGATCGTGATTGTAAATCGCCAGGTCCGCATCCTTGCCGATGTCGATCGACCCCACGCGCTTGTCAATGCCCAGCTGCATCGCCGGATTAATCGTCACCAGCTTCAGCGCCTCGTCGTGCGAGAGCCCGCCAAACTTCATCGTCTTCGCTGCTTCCTGATTCAAGTGCGTGGCCTCTTCGGCGTCGTCCGAATTGATGGACACAATCACGCCGCGCCGCGTCATGACCGCCGCGTTATACGGAATCGCGTCGTAAGCCTCGACCTTATACGCCCACCAATCCGAAAATGTGGAAGCGCCCGTGCCGGCGGCTGCGATCTCATCCGCCACCTTGTAGCCTTCGAGAACATGCTGGAGCGTGCGCACCTTGAAACCAAATTCCTTCGCCACCCGCAGCAGCATCAGAATTTCGTCCTCGCGGTAGCAGTGCGCATGCACGTAACGCTTGCCTTGCAGCACTTCGACCAATGGATCGAGCTTCAGGTCGCGGTGCGGTGGAATTAAATTCTTCTCCCCCGCGGCCACGCGCTTATCGTATTCCTCCCAAGTCTTCTCATAGTCGCGAGCCTCGGCGAATGCGCCGCGAATCGTCTCTTCCACACCCATGCGCGTCGCCGGATACCGTTTGGGCTGCCCGGGAAGACTGAAATTCGAACGCTTGGGGTTTTCTCCGAGCGCAAACTTAATGCCCGGAACTGCGCCTTCGAACGGCAGCTTCTCCGCCGGCTGACCCCAGCGCAGTTTGATCACTTCCGTCTGCCCGCCGATGGAATTCGCCGACCCGTGCAAAATGTTCGCAGCCGTAACGCCACCCGCCAGGTCTCGGTAAATATCAATGTCATCCGAATCGATGACGTCCGCAATATTCGCCATCGAAGAGACGGACACGCTCCCTTCGTTCACGCCGCCGTCGATCGCAATGTGCGAATGGCAATCAATAATCCCCGGCATGACGAATTGCCCCGCGCCATCAATAATCTGCGCATCCTTCGGCGCCTTGATGGACAGCCCCACTTCCGCGATCTTCCCGTCCTTAATAAGGATCGACGCATGCTCGAGCGTTCCGTGCGAAACCGTGAGCACCGTGGCGTTTTGAATCAAGATGACGGACGGCCCTTCGGGCGGCGGCGCCGCGTTCGCCATGCGCGGAACAAAAAGCGCAAGGAATGCACCGACAATCGCTGTGAGTTTCAGTGCCCGGTTCATCGCGCGTCTCCCTCTTGCGAAGCTGCTCCCGCTTCCGCATTCGAACGAGAACCGGGTTTCACCCCCGTGAAGTCGAGCGACAATCCCAGATTCGAAACATTGATTGTGCCCTTCAACGACGTTCCATCAAACGTCCCCGAAAAAATAATGTCCGTCGGCCCTTGATCGAGCGGAATGTTGATCGTGAAGCTGATTTTGTCCCCGCTCAGGTAGCCTCTGATAATATTTGCCGTCCCGCGGTGGCTGGTGATCATTCCCGTAATCGTGCCATCTTTCTCCATGCTGAGGTCTGCGGTAGACCCCTCCGATCCCTCAGGCGTCGTATAAGAAAGCTTCCACGTTCCACTCACATCGCCCTTCGGAGCGTCTTTCGGCTTCTCCGGCTCGTGGATTTCGAATTTGTGACCATCCACGAAAACCATTTTGATTTTTGTCTTCTCTTCGAAAAGATCTCCATCGGTCACAACCAGGTCAGCCATCTTCCCGTTTTCAATCGAACCCAGCCGGTCGGCCACGCCAAAAATCTCCGCCGGCGAGAGCGTCAGCGCGCGCAATGCCGCGTCGGGCGCAAGCCCTGCGTCAATAGACTTCTTCGCCGCCTTAAGAATGTCTTTCGGCGCGGTAATGCTCCCCGAATAAAACGCAAACTTCACACCCGCCTTGGCCAGCGCTGCCGGCGAAGACGGCGCGCGGTCGCGGAATCGCAGCGTTCGAAGCGAGGGCTTCTCATCGGGATCGGCGTCTTTTTCCGCCTCCGGCCATTTCAAATTCACCAGCACAGGGATTTTCTTCGCCGCAATTTCCGGCGCGACTTCATATGCCATCTGCCCGCCGTAAATCACCCCGTTCACTTCCCAGCGCTCCGCGAGCTCCAACGCCCGCCGCAGTTGCAACGAACTATTCGCCGGAATCAGAACGGGCTTCTTCTCCTCAAACGCTTCGGACAACCCCGCTTCCGTCCGGTCATACCGTGGCCGCTGCACACCGCGCGGATTCTGTTCATACAAGGTTTGCGCATTCACGCTCCATGCCGTGTCCAGCCACACCTGGTGCACGTACGAGAGCACCCCCATCAACGAATCCGGAAATCCGCTGAGAAATCCTCCTGAAGGTTGTAGCCCCAACGGAATCGCCACCGGCGATTTCACCACCAGATCGCCCGCGCGTTCCCCCGCGAGATTCAGCACCGCCGCCTGCCCCGGAAAAAATCCACCCTTCGGCGCGGAAACTACCGTCGTAAAACCGGCGCTGCGCCAAGTTTCGATTCGCTTATCGCTCAGGCTGGCTTCGTCCGCCGCGCTCCGCCAAGGCGTCGAATTCGGCCGGTCCTGCGGTCCGCGCGCGGATTCCTGCGGGCGGCGTGCGCCTCCCCCTTCTCCGCCAGCGGGAACTGCAGCAGGAATTCCAACGTCAGTGAACGAATCAATGAGCCCGGGATAAACCGTCAGTCCTTTGCCGTCAATCACCCACGCTTCCGCCGGAATCACCGCGTCCTTCCCCACGGCAGTGATGATCCCGCGAGAAATAACCACGGTGGCGTTCTCCATCGGCGGCCCGGAAACGGGCGCGACCTTTGCCCCGCGAATGGCGAAGTACTCCGGTTCACCGCCTTGCGCAAATAAAGATGGCACCGCACACAGAAGCGCGAAAAGCGCAGTTACGCAGAGCGAAGTGGAAAAAGTGACCACGCGGACCGCTGACGCGGACCGCCAAATCCAGCTGGAACGCATGCAAGACTCCTCGCGAGAGAGCTGTAGTGAAACCGTCCCCCGGCAACCGTTACGGTAGACGCATGAGGCTAGTGGGAAGTTTCGGCAGAGTCAAGCCAGCCTGGGCCAAACAAAAGTGAAGAAATCCGGAAACAAAATGCCCCCTTCCCGCGTTTCCTCTATTGCATTCCCATAGGAGCTGTGGCATTTAGTATGGGTAAGCCATAGGAGCAACTGGAGGACACTATGGGAGAACGCGCGGACGTCTGGCAAGGCACCCTGACCTTGATGGTCTTGAAGACCCTGCAAGCGCTGGGGCCGCTGCACGGCTACGGCATCGCGCGCCGCATCGAGCAAACCAGCGGCGACCTTCTCGCCGTCAACTACGGCACCCTCTACCCCGCCCTGTTGAAGCTCGAGCAGGAGGGCTACATCTCCTCCGAATGGGGTACCTCTGACAACAATCGCAAAGCCAAGTATTACAAGCTGACTCGCGCGGGACGGAAGCAGCTCGAAAAAGAAGCCCGCGAGTGGGAGCAGACCACTGAAATTCTCGCCCGCTTTCTCGCTCCCGGAAAGGAATCCGCATGAGGCGTTTGCGCGCGCTACTGTTGAAATTCGGCGGACTGTTCCGCAGGGACCGGCGCGATGCCGAGCTCTCCTCCGAAATCGAGAGCCATCTGCAACTGCACATCGAAGACAACCTGCGCGCCGGCATGAATCGTGAAGAAGCGCGGCGTCACGCACTGATCAAACTCGGCGGCATCGAGCATACGAAAGAAATCTGCCGCGACCAGCGCGGGCTGCCGCTTCTCGAAGTGTTACTGCGAGACATCCAATACGCTCTACGCATCCTGCGCAAGAATCCCGGATTTACAGCCGTCGCAGTGCTGACGCTGGCGCTCGGCATTGGCGCCAATTCCGCCATTTTCCAGATGCTGGACGCCCTTACCATGGCATCGCTCCCGGTGCGCAACCCGAAGGAAATCGTCGAAATCAAAATCGCCAACCGCGAAGGAGCCCGCGGCAGCGTCGAATTCTGGAATGCGCAGGCAAGTTATCCGCTGTGGGAAGAGATTCGCCGCCGCCAGGAAGCCTTCTCCAGCATTTTTGCGTGGAGTTCCGGCCAATACAATTTGAGCCCGAGCGGCGATGCGCGCTGGGCCTCGGGCCTGGAGGTCAGCGGAAGTTTCTTCAGCACGCTGGGGATTCAGCCCGCGCTGGGCCGCGTATTCGTGGATGCGGACAATCAACCAGGCTGCAGTACTCCGAGCGCGGTTCTCAGTTATGCCTTTTGGCAAACCGAATACGCGGGAGATTCTTCGGCCCTCGGCAAGAAAATTACCTTGGAGCACCAGCTCTACGAAATCATCGGGGTCACGCCCGCGAATTTTACCGGCCTCGAAGTCGGCAACAAATTTGATGTAGCCATTCCACTCTGCTCCGAAAGTCTGGGCAGCGCGGAGGACAATCGTTCGAACGCCAGCACCGAGTGGTGGCTGGTGGTGATCGGCCGATTGAAACCAGGTTGGACGATTGAAAAAGCCGCCCAGCATCTCGGCGCCATTTCGCCGGGCGCGTTCGAATCGTCGCTCCGGCCGGACTATCCCAAAGCCAGCATTCCTCAATATCTTAAATTCAAGCTGACCGCCGTACCCGCGGGAGGCGGGCTCTCGCGGTTGCGCGAGAGCTACGCGAGTTCGCTCTGGCTGCTGCTCGCCATTAGTGGTGTGGTGCTCCTGATTGTCTGCACCAACCTGGCGAACTTGATGCTCGCGCGGGCCAGCGCACGCGAACGCGAACTTACCGTGAGAACTGCTCTCGGCGCCTCGCGAGCGCGGCTGATTTGCCAGTTGTTGACAGAAGGCGTGCTGCTCGCTGCCGCCGGAGCCGCCCTGGGCGTGTGGCTTGCAACGATTCTAAGCGAGCTTTTGTTGCAGTTTCTTGCCACCGAATCCAGCCCCGTCTTCCTCCCCCTGCACCTCGATTGGCGAGTGATTGCGTTTGCCGCGGGCGTTGCTACCGCCGCCTGCATCCTCTTCAGCCTGGCGCCCGCTCTTCGCGGAACAAGAGTTTCCCCCAGTTCGGCCTTGAAATCTTCTGGCCGTGGCGCAACCTCCGGCCGCGCAGGATTTACTTTGCGTCGTCTGTTAGTCATCTCGCAAATCGCCTTCTCCCTGATGTTGCTCATCGGAGCGCTGTTGTTCACTCGCAGCTTTTTGAATCTCACCACCGAAGACACCGGCTTGCATTGGAATGGCGTGGTGATCTCCTATCTCGATCTTTCGCGGCTGAATCTCCCCGTCGAGCGCCGCGTGACGTACAAGTCCGAACTGGTCCGCACCCTCCAACAAATTCCCGGAGTCGAGTCGGCTGCGGAAGCCAGCATCATCCCGCTGAGCGATAGCAGTTCGAGCAACGCGGTTTGGATGGCCGGCTCCGATTCGACCCATGCGACGGAATGTTCGTTCAGCGTGGTTGGTCCGGACTTTTTCAAGACGCTGCGAATCGGCATGCTTGCCGGCCGAACATTTCTTCCGGGCGACTCGCCGGCATCCCCCAATGTCGCTATCGTCAACGAATCGTTTGTTCGCAAAATGTTGCACGGCGCCTATCCCGTGGGCCTGCGCTTTTCGCGAGAAGCGACTCCGCGTGATCCGGAAATGCAATTTGAGATTGTGGGCCTTGTGAAAGATTCGAAGTACAACAAGATTCGGCGGGCCGTGAGCCCCGTCATTTATTTGTCCCAGGCTCAGGACCATCACCCCACTACGTTGGCGCAGGTCTTGATTCGTTCGAGTCTGCCGCCATCAGCAACGGTCGCTGCGTTAAAATCCTCCATCACCCAAATCAGCCCGGACATCACTGCGACCTACGAAGTGTTTGACACCATGGTGCGCGACTCTTTGATGCGCGACCGCTTGATGGCGTGGCTCTCGAGTTTCTTCGGATTGCTGGCGATCCTGCTGGCTGCCGTCGGATTGTACGGCGTGATTGCCTACGTGGTGGCGCAGCGCACCAACGAAGTTGGGATTCGCATGGCGCTCGGCGCGAGCAGAAGTGAAATTGTAAAAATGTTTCTCGGCGAAACCGCGCTCCTGCTGGGAATCGGCTGCCTCGCGGGGGGTGCCATGTCGCTGGCCGCCGGTCGCGCCGCCGGCGCGCTTCTCTATGGATTGAAACCGTACGACCCGGTGACGTTCGCGCTGGCCGCGGCGCTGCTCGGTGCTGTCGCCATTTCGGCGAGCTTCGTGCCGGCGCGACGAGCAGCGCGGGTCGATCCGATGGTGGCTCTGCGCTACGAGTGAAGAGGCAGTTTTCAGTTTTCAGTTTTCAGTTTTCAGTTTTCAGTTTTCAGTTTTCAGTTCTTACTTTTTGCTTTTCAATTTTTGCATTCGGTTCGCGTTGCCGCTTTTCATTTTCTAATTTCTATTTTCTGATTTCTGATTTCTTTCCTAGGGCTTCTTCTTGAAGAGGCCGCCGAGGCTCTTGACGGCGTCCTCGGGGGCTTTGCCGGCGTCTTTTGCGCCGCCGGTGGCGAGGCCGCCGGCGCAGCCGAGCTGCGATTTCAGCATGCCTGCGGCGAGTCCGCCGACATCGGGAATAAATTTCGGTTCCGAGGTGGTTCCTTGAATCTGGAAGGGCACGGTTGTGCCGCTCTTGCAGCCGCCGCCGCCCATCGCTTTTCCAAGCAGACCCGCGGAGCTGGAGACGGGGCTGCCCGCGGCGCCGAGGGCGCTCGTCAACGTGGCGGCCATCTTGAAATCAAGATTGTTCTTGGAGTCGATGGTTCCCGCGCCGGTGAGGTTTCCTACCGAGGGAATCACGGCGTCAAAATTGTCGGCCTTCAAACCGTCGGGCGCCATGTGCAAATTGCTGGAGAGTTTTTCAATGTCGAGATCCTTGCCGGACTTGATGCCGGCGAGCGAGGCTACGCCGGACATTTTTGAGCCCAGGTCGAAGCCGGAGAGCTTGGCGTTGAAGAGACCGACGCTGCCGTTGGTGACGAGCTTGTTCGTCGGACCAGTGACAATGAGATCGGAATTGATGACGCCGGCGGTGAGTGATGCGCCTTTCGGCATATTGATGCCGAGCGCGGGGAGGAAGGCCTCGAAATCCTTGGCGGGCATGTCCTTCCCTTCCACTTTGATATGGACGACGGTGGCTTCGCCTGCGGTTTCGTACGTGCCGCTGAGGTGCGCGGCCGCGCTGCCGATTTTTAGGGTGGAAGGATTGAGGACGCCGGCATTTTTGCGCATATCGTATTTGGTGTCGAAATCCACGGTGACGGGAACGCTCGCGGGCGAACCTCCAGCAATCAGCAAGGCCTTGGAAAGCTTGACGTTGCCCTTGACTTCGGCTTCGCCGGCTTTTGATTCCAGCGTGCTGTCGAGGTCTACGATGCCTCCCAGGCCGAGGGAAGGATCGAGGAAACCGGTGGACGCAAGATTCAATGAGCTGACATCCAGCTTGGCGTTGAGCGGAGTCAGCGCGGCGTCGGCTTGATCGATGGGGCCGACCACGCCATCAAGCTTGAACGTGCCGCCGGAAGGGAGATCGGCGGTGACGACGACGGGAAACTGCGAGGTGATGGCAACGTTGGACGCGGTCACGGTGACGTGGTCATAGGTGCTGCGCTTCTGCGAATTCACGGCGCCGACGATGATGCTGCCGTCCTTGAGGGTGAGTTTCTGAATGGTGAGGTCGGCTGGAGCGCTCGTCGAGCCCGCGGGCTGCGGGGCGGCCTGGCCAGCCGGGGACTTTGCGGCGGAGCCGCCAAGCGAAGAGTAGTTCCACTGGCCGGCGGTTCCGCGAATCAAGGTCACTTGTGGGCTGTCTATGGTGACGCCGGTAACATGGAGCGTCTTCGAGAAAATCAGCGGCAGGATTTCGACGCCCACTTTCAGCGATTTGGCGGTGAGGAATGGCGTAGAGCTGAATTTGGGATCGTCGCCGATGGAAAGATCTTTGGCGGAGAGCGAGCCGCCGATCAGCGAGAGGCTTAGGTCCCCGACTTGTACTTTGCGGCCGAGCGCGAGCGACGCTTTCTCTTCGATGGTTGGCCGGAACTGATTGACCGGGATCAAGAACGGCACGACGAAAGCCAGCACAATCAACACGCCCACGACGATGAGAACAATCTTTAGTGTCTTATTCATGACGACCTCCACGACGGCAGGAAAGGGCAATCCCCCAAAGGCAGAGAGGGGAGGATAGCACAGGGTGCATATATAGGAGAGAGTGAGTAGCCGTCTGTTCGTTTCGGGACAGGGAGGGAGTGGGGCAGCTGACAGGGCAGTTGGCAGTTGGCAGTTGGCAGTTGGCAGTTGACAGTCGACAGCTGACAGAGGGGGGTACACCCACCCATTACATGGATGAATGTGAAAAGAAAGGGGATAGAAAATGGGCAATTTGTAAGTGGTTGAAAGGAAAGGGGGACAGACTACAGCGAGGAGGGCGGCCCCCACCCCCCTATGGTTTTTGTAAGGATGTGATTCGATGGGGGTTAAGGGGTGGGGGGCTGCTAAGGATGTGAAGGGAAAGGGGTTAGGGCGGGGATCGTTTGAAGGTTTGAAGGTTGGCAGGTTTGAAGGTTGGGAGGTTCGGGAGCACACCCCGTGGTTTTTTGTAAGTATTGCATCTACAGGACTTAGGTTTTCGGTAAGTCTTTTGTTTGCAGCACTTGCGAGGTGGTCTGTAAGTGTTGCATCTGGACGATTTACGAACGCGGGCTGTTGGCAAAAAGGTAACTGGGAGAGGGCTGATGGTTTTGAAGGAGTTAGAAGGACCGCGCGGGGCGAGGGCATGTGGGCCGGGCGCCAAGGATCAGTGCCGGAACAACCATCCCACTATAGCAGGTCCGTACCTATTGTCAAGTGATAACTATAAGTGGTTTGTCTGCAAGTGGATGCGGGGATGAGATAGAAGCGCGCCGCTGGAAGTCGAGGAAAAGTCAAAACCCCCGCCCTCCAAAACCGAGGACGGGGCACCCCAGGGTAAGGCGAGAAACATTTCAAGAGCGCGTGGACACCCATCCCTCAGATGAACCATCCAATAGGCAGCGGCACTCCGGAGCGTCTCAGCGCATTAAGGGATCTCCACTGGCCTTGTGATCGAATCCGATCCAAACAAGGATGCAGCCCCCTCCTGCTCAGCGATTAATAGCCTGCCAACCGTCGCCCTTGCGCGAATGTTGCAGGGAGGGTAGTCTGTTGAAATGAGGAAGGAATCATTAACGTGGGCAAAAAGCAACTAAAGGAATTCCGGAAGTCCCTGAAGCGCGTAAGAGCGGCAAATGCCGGTACTCGCGCGGAAGCCCGCAAATTTCTCCAAAAGGCCGGCGTGCACACACCTTCCGGGAAGTTGACTGCTCAATATCGCTAGGCGGAGACGTAGAATTAGGTGCACGAACTCTCCTCCTCTTTCGTACTCGCCTATCACGGCTGTGATCGTTCCATCGCCGAAGACCTGATTAACTATAAACCATTCCGCACCAGCGCCAATGAGTACGACTGGCTAGGCTCCGGTGTGTATTTCTGGGAATCGAATCCCGCCAGGGGACTGGAATGGGCGCGATTTCTGCAAAAGTTCCGCAAGGGCAAAAAGAACCGCATACAAAGGCCGTACGTTGTCGGCGCGGTCATCGACTTGGGCTATTGTCTCGACTTGATTTCCAGCACGGGGATTGAGTTTGTGAAAGACGCGTATGCGGACTTCAAGCACTACGTGGAATTGTCCGGCCGCGAGATGCCTCAAAACAAAGGCGGCCCGGACCTGTTGCTACGCAGATTGGATTGCGCGGTAATCAATCACATCCACGCTGTAAATGATCGCGACAAGCAGCGGCCATTTGAAACGGTTAGAGGTGTTTTCCTGGAAGGTAGACCGATTTATGAGACGTCTGGTTTCTACGAGAAGACGCATATTCAGATCTGCGTGAAGAATTTGCGGAATATTAAGGCAGTGTTTCGCGTCCCTCCGGGTCAACTCAAAACGTTTTAGCCACCCGTCCCCCAATGGAAGCCAATGCCTCAACGCTCCGCACGAGGGGCTGCAGGATGGGCATAGGGGTCTGGCAGCCCGAGATAGATTTGCTGGGTAACTTCGGCCAGAGTCCAGAGATTGTCCAAGCGCGCGCGCCGCGAATCCGCGAATTTGGCTCGTTCCCCGCCGAGGTTTTTCCAAGATTGATTGATGTGCCAGGGGGCGAAAAGCTCGGCGCCAGTCAGCACAATTACCGGCGCGCGGGGCCTCTCATCAACGAGTCTTTCTCGTCCCCAAGTTGCTATGCGGCCGATTTCCGCTTTTTCTGTCTCGGTCAGGTTATCCTTTAATGCGGCAAAGACGAGAAAAGCACCGGGAAACAATTCGGCCAGTTTCCACATTCGCGTCAGATCATCCTGTTTGAATGACTCGACGGCGAAGCTCTTCGCCTCGCCAAAAACCAATACGGGTGCTTCCTCAAGGCTGAAAATTGTCGTCCGCTGATACCAAAACGTAAAATCGGCTTCGAATGGATCGGCGTCTCCGATCTTATATTTGAGACCTGTCGCATAGGTTAGCCTGGGTCGGTCGCTCCAGAGACCATGCGCAAAAACATTCAGAGCAAGAACGGTTGCATAAGCGCCTTCCGCATAGTTCGGCACGCTGTAGGGACCAATCACGCGGTACTGCCACGGTGTCCGATCAAAATTTAGGCTTCCTTGTGGGAAGGCATAGGATTTGAGGCACCGCTCGCAAGTAAGCTGCTCATGCAAACCTTCGATCCCGAACCAGTTCTTCTTCCGACAGTTCGTACATTCCAAAACTAAACCGAGTCGCAACACGTTTGCCTTGATAAATCTGTCTAGGCTGATTGTTTGCCCAAATGGCGCATTTTTTCGACGGTTAACAAGGTCTCTCCACCTTTTTACTTTGATCGACCGGTCGGGAAATTCCTCCAGCTTTCCGTCGGCAAACTTTTGGACGCTTTTCGACATCTCATCCAGCAACTTGACCGTATCGCGGTCCGCGATTAGGCGCGCACCCCACAACCCCTGCAATGACGATACAATTTGGTCGGCAATTCTGCCTGGATCAGAAGGTTCAGCGTTGATTCCCTGGTTTCCAAGCCATTGGGTCAAAGCTTGTTGCCCAGTTAGGAGCTGCAGGTACTCCTCGTGTTCCTTGTATTCCTGGGGGAGAACGAACCCTTCACGGGACATGAGGGTTGCTCCTCCCAGACGGAGCTTTGGCCCGCGGTCGTCGGTGAAGGTGCTTGGGAGCATCAGGGCCAAGGTGTCATCTGTTCCGTAGCTGCTAAACTTTAGGACGTTCACCCACCGCGCAGAGCCGTCGACATAGGTCGGACTAAAATCTGGCGCTAAGCTCTTAAAACGACAGCTTAGACCCGTATCGTTTTCGGAAACGGGTAACTCTAGATCGACTCTCGAGGCGAACACCCGCGAGGGCCTTAGCCGAGTGGCGGACCCGTCGCGGTTCAGTTCCCATATGCGGTCGTACCCAAACTTAAATCTCAAGGGTGTATCCGATGGTCCACTAAGCCCCGCTGTCTCGATGGCTGTCCTGGCCTGTTCCTTCGATATTGAGCGGCCGAATTGTATTGTCATCGGAATCATGTCGCCGTGAGGATTGCTAGGAAGCGGACGGGAGTTTGCCCTGACGAACTCGGCAAGGAAATCCTTGGTTTCACTCAACCAAGCGAGGTTGATGGGAAGAACCTGGGAATGAAACTGGCGGATATTCCACAAATCGACCAAGTCAAGCGAGCTCGTCGGATCGACGACGAACAGGGTAGGCTCGCGCCACGCCTCTCGATCAAAGTTCAGACTCTCACTTGTAAAATGTAGCGGCGTTAGGAATCCTTCTCTGATTACCTTGACCCAATTATCAGCGGTCGGAGTCAGCATGACCGGACCGAACGCATCACCATAGGCTGGCGATACATGAGTGAGCCGGCCAGTTGTTGGAAACCCACCGAAGCTGGCTTCAATAAAAGCAGAATCTCCTGTAAAAATGGCAACTCGACGCGGGTGTCGTCGGACGAACTTGAACTCACGTTCGTAAAGTTGTTTGTAAACATAGAAAACGTCGGTTCCAAATGGAACACCGTTTTCGTGCTCTCTGTCCGTGCTAAAGAAGGCTTCCAAGGAGATAAGACTAGGACGGTCAAAATCCAGATCTCTCGCCGCAATGCCAGCACTCTGTGCTAGACCTTTCTGCGCTTCAACAAAAACGTCCGGCTCAAAAAAATGACAGTACCCGCTCGCCAACGCTTGCGGACTGGGTCCGAGGGCGGGGTGCTGTTCTTTCCATTCCTCAGGTAGCGCCCCGCAAACTGGGATGATCGGATTGAAAAGCCCGCCCCACAAGCAGGCGCACGACTGAAAGATTTTTTGAATGGAGACAATATCGTGAGGCTCAACCAAAAAACCAATGCGCGTGGGGCGAAGGGTAAGTGAGGCGGACAAGGTTGTCACAGGGTCATCTAAACGAATGATACCCCAATCTCATAAGAGACAAAGCGATCCCTCACCCCCGTTCGCCAAAAGCAGGCGACCGGGTTCGGGATGACAGGCACCAGGAAAAGCAAAGGGACGATGCCCCGGCACCGCTGACGGCAAGACGATGCCCCGGCGCCACTGGCGGCAAATTCGTTGTGCGGGAGAGCGCGGGAGGTGTATCGTGCGCCAACTGGAGGTCCAAACCGGAGATTCCGGTTTGAATCCGACATGAGAACTTTAACCTTGAAGGAGGTGACCCTGATGAAAACAGCAACAGCTCATTGCACTGCCCTGTTGATGCTTGTTGTAGCCAGCGCTGCTCCTGTCCACGCCGAAATTAAGTGGTTGCCGCCGAAGGAAATCGGGAGTTGGGGCGGGGTAACCTTTTTTTGCTCGGTTGAGGGGCAACCGTTGGAGGGACTGCACCAGAACGCTTCGATCAAATATAGGAATGGAAATAGTTATGCTGTGGCCGTCCGGTTTGTAGCGAGGTACACGTCGGATCATGGTACCCCATGGAGATCTAACGGACCCGTAGGGACGGGCCGCCTGAATCCAAATAGGGAAACCGAATTTATCAGCACGCCGTTCGCCGAGGAGGATGTAGTCGGAAGCGACAGGCCGGTGCTGGTGCGGACTTGTGGAGTAAGCGATGTGCAGGTGGGGCCGACAGATGCGCCTCCCGGTTGGGACCCATCGGCACCCTATTCGCCGTGGAGCTCGCCAACCGGGTCGAAAGTGGGACCGGCGATGGAAGTTTCCGTGCCTGCTGCTGCGGGTAGCGGAGGGCCGCTTACCCAGACGTTGCGGCTGGAGTTTGGACCAAATTACGCGACCTTTGATTTGAAGGGACGCACGCTACTGGGCCACGAGCACTTCGACAACGAATACGTGACCCAAGATAGTGATTTCTCCGCTGACATCTCAGCGCTGGACCTTGAGAACGTTCTGCCGGATCCCAGCCAGCCGGGTTATTTTGTGTTCTTCTGCAAAAACAAGAGCCGCTGCCTTTCGTATACGATGACGTGCCAGTATAAAGACCCAACTTTTCCCCGGAACTCCTGCCCGGGTACGTCCACCGCTGACCAGACGAACGGATTCGATTTCTGCACGCAAGCTCATCTTCAAGGATGTGTGAGTTTCCTGAAGGCGGTGCGAAGCGTGGCGGGTTCCCGGGGGACAACGCCTGCAAGCCAAAAGAGGTGAATGACTTTGCTGATGGAGGAGGGTAGGTCATAGGCTCTTGCAACGATGGGGGCGGCGATGAAGAAACGTGGGCAGGCGGGGAAAAAACCTAAGGTTCTCGTCATTGATGTTGGCGGGACGAACATCAAGATGCTGGCGACGGGGCAGAAAGAGGCGCGGAAGATGCCGTCGGGGCCGACGATGACGGCGGGGAGAATGGTGCGCGTGGTGAAAGCGTGCGTGAAGGACTGGGAGTTTGACCGGGTGTCGCTGGGATATCCGGGGCCGATCATTAACGGGCATGCGCTGCGCGAGCCGCATAACCTGGGTGGCGGGTGGGTGGGATTCGACTTCGGCAAGGCGTTTGGATGTCCGGTGAGGATACTCAACGACGCGGCGATGCAGGCGCTGGGAAGTTATAAGGGCGGGCGCATGCTGTTTCTGGGGCTGGGCACGGGGCTGGGGTCGGCGATGATCGTCGACGGAGACTTGGAGCCGATGGAGCTGGCGCATCTTGGCTACAAGAACGGAAAAACGTATGAAGATTACCTTGGGCTGCGCGGGCTGGAACGACTGGGCAGGAAAAAATGGGAGCGGCACGTGGGGAAAGTTGTGAAGAAACTGATGGCAGCGCTGGGAGCGGATTACGTTGTGCTGGGCGGGGGGAATAGCAAGAAATTGAAGAAGCTGCCGGCTGGGGCGCGGCTGGGGAACAATGAAAATGCGTTTCTGGGGGGATTCCGGATGTGGGAGGAATCGGGAGAGACGCACGAGAGACCGGGTAAGCGATGAGACGCGGCGGCGGGGGAGAAAAGCGCGGGGCTGAAGAAGAAAAACCGCGGGGCTGAAGCCCCGCCTCTACAGGGGGAGTGATGGAGCGACGGACGTTTATGAATGTGGCGGCGGGGGCGGCGGCGACGCTGGCGTTGGAGCCGCTGGCGATCGCTGACGGGCAGGAGCGCAATGGCACTGGCGCGGGCGTTGATCAGGAACGGAAAAATCCGGTGATGTATCCGGATCCGGCGGTGCGGGTGATTGATCCGCGGTTTGCGAAATACGTGGTGCACAATGCGGCTTTGGAACGGTTATATACGGGGACTCGGTGGTCGGAGGGGCCGGTGTGGTTTGGGGACGGCGGATATCTTTTGTGGAGCGACATTCCGAACAACCGCATGCTGCGATGGATGGAGGCGACGGGAGAGGTCGGCGTGTATCGCAGCCCGTCGAACTACAGCAATGGAAATTACCGGGACCGGCAAGGACGGCTGCTGACGTGCGAGCATGACTCGCGGCGGCTGACCCGGACGGAGTACGACGGGACGATCACGGTGTTGATGGATGGATTTCAAGGCAAGAAGCTGAACGCGCCGAATGATTTGGCGGTGCATTCGGATGGCGCGATTTGGTTTACCGATCCGGGATACGGAATTATGTCGGACTACGAGGGACATAAGGCGGCGTTCGAGCTGCCTGCGGTGGTGTACCGGCTGGACCCGAAAACGCGCGAGGCGACGGTGGTGGCCAGCGACATGTCCAAGCCGAACGGGATTTGCTTTTCGCCGGATGAGAAATTGCTTTACATCGTGGACACGGGAGTGCCGCGGAGTTCCAGCGACCCGCATCCGATTCGCGTGTACGACGTGGTGGATGGCGTGCGGCTGAAAAATGGCCGGCTGTTTGTGAATATGGCGCCGGGGTCGTCGGATGGGATTCGCTGCGACGTGGACGGGAATGTGTGGTCGGCGGCGGGCTGGGTGGGAAATGGGTACAACGGCGTGCATGTGTTCGCGCCGGATGGGACGATGATCGGGGCGATTGATTTGCCGGAGACTTGCGCGAACTTGTGCTTTGGCGGAGCGAAGAAAAACAGGCTGTTCATGGCGGCGAGCCAGTCGCTGTACGCGCTGTATGTGAATACGCAGGGCGCGCAGGTGCCGTGAAGTTGGAGGAGATGGCAAGTTCGTCAAATATTCGCGGAGCGGAAATTAAGATCATCGAGCCGGTGATGGCGCGCATCCCGGAGGGATGGTTCGCGATGGGATGCGCGAGCGGGCGGGATGATGAAAAGCCGGTGCATCGCGTGTGGGTGGATGCGTTTGAGCTGGCGATTTATCAGGTGACGAACGCGGAGTATGGGTGTTTTCTTGCGGCGACTAGCACGGCGGGGCCGAAACATTTTAGAGATGCGCATTTCGATGATCCCAAGATGCCGGTGGTGGCGGTGGCGTGGGATGAGGCGGCGAGATATTGTGAGTGGCTGAGCGCGGCGACGAGGAAATTGTACCGGCTGCCGACGGAAGCGGAGTGGGAGCGCGCGGCGCGGGGCGGCGTGGAAGGATTGCTGTATCCGTGGGGAGATAGGCTGCCGGAGATGGTGCCGGATTACGCGAAGCGGTGGAAGCTGGGGCCGGAGCCGGTGGGTTTGTATGCGCCGAATGCGTATGGGCTCTACAATTTGGGCGACAACGTTCATGAGTGGTGTGCGGATTGGTATGACGATGGTTACTATGCGCGATCGCCGGAACGGAATCCGCGCGGGCCGGTGAGCGGAAACCGGCGGGCGTCCCGCGGGGGCTCGTGGCGGCACCATATAAAGGTTACGCGTACGGCGGCGCGGTCGAGCATTCCGCCGGAGCTGCAATACGCGGACTACGGTTTCCGAGTGGCGCGGTCGTTGAGTGCGTGAGAACGCGGCCGAGAGCCCGCTACACGAGATCATGGATGAGAACGGCTGGCCTCTGCCTGCGAAGCAGACGCTGTTGCTTATTTTGCTGCCGATGCTGGGCACGTTTGCGTGCTTGCGGCTGTATCTTCAACTGGTGCGCGTTCGGCATTTTTATCCGGGTGGTGTGTTGGTCCATCATTTATTTATTGGAGTGGTGATCGCGCTGCCTGCGGCGTTTGTTCTGGCGTTTGGGTCGCGCGGGCGGGTGGCATCGTTGCTCGCACCGGCGGCATTGGGGATTGGAAGCGCGATGATTTTGGATGAGATTACGTATCTGGTGCTGACAAAAGCGACGGATGCGGATTACGTTTCGCGCACTTCCCTGTTTGGAGCGATTGGATTTATTTCAGCGGCGGCACTTCTGCTGCTGGCGCTTTACTGGCGCCAGCGGGAGTAGATTTCCCGTGAACCAATTGTGATCGCCCTAAACGCATCGGAGCACGAGCTCGTGCTAGGATTACAGAATGTGGCGCGGGTTACCGGTTTGGGGATTGGTCGCCATTCTTCTGGCGTTCGCTCAAGCGGGAGCGGCGCAGCAGGAACCGAAACCAAAAGAGCTGCCGGATGCGCCGGTCCCGAAGCAAGAACCCACCGAACAGAAGCATGAGAATCCCCTGGAAGAAACATTCTCGATCCTTGGGCGCAGGTCGATTTTCTTTCCGGAACTTGCGGCGAGCCGCGGGCCGCTCAGCAAAAAACAGAAATTCGAATTGTTTGCGGATGAAAGCGCGGCGCCTTCGCGCTTCCTGAGTTCGGCGGTCAGCGCGGGGATCGCTCAGGCGCGAGACTCGCTCTCCGGGTATGGGCAGGAATGGAGCGGGTACGGCAAGCGGTTTGGGTCGTCGATTGCCAGCGGGGCGTCCACGAATTTCTTCGGGACGTTTCTCTTGCCGTCGCTTCTGCACACCGATCCGCGCTACTTTGTGCTGCTGCGCGGGGGCGCGGGTTACCGCATCAAGTATGCGATCAGCCGCATCGTGATTACGCGCACGGACGCCGGAGGCCGGACCGCAAATTGGCCGGGGATGATTGGGCCACTGCTGGCGGAGAGCCTGGCGACGAGTTATTTGCCGGCGAACGAACAGACGACGACGCGAACATTTAAGAGATACGGCGTGCGGATCGGATTCACCGCGGCGAGCAACGTGGTGAAGGAATATTGGCCGACAATTTTCCGGGGCCTGCGCATCGGGAAGATTGCGCCGGGATTGAGTCCTAACTCTTGAATGACTGCGCCGGCCGCTGCGACGAGCGCACGAGCATCTGAGAGAAAAAAGAAACTGTGGTCAGCTGGATCGCACCCCGTTCGGGGCCAGCGGCAGGCTATTCAGGCGAATTTTGGTGGCGTCGAAAATGGCGTTGCCGATGGCCGGAGCGACAGCCATGATGGGCGTTTCGCCTGCCCCCGCGGATGGAATATCTTTGCGATCGAGCAGAGTGGCTTCGATTTCGGGGACGTCGCGGAAACGCGGCACGCGATACGTTGCAAAATGCGGATTCTTGATGCGGCCGTTTTCGAATTCGATGGCTTCGAAGAGCGCGCCGCCGAGCCCTTGAATCATTGCGCCGACGACTTGATTGCGAAGACCGTCGGGGTTGACGATAGCGCCGCATTCGAACGCTTCCGTTAAGAGCACGACACGCACCGCTCCGGAAGTTTTATCTACGGCTACTTCCGCACAGGTGGCCACGTAACTTCCCTTCTCGTAGCCGCAGGCGAGCCCGAACCCTTGTCCCTCTTGCGTTTTCTTGCGCGGCCAGCCAAACGATTTTGTGGCCGCTTCAAGCACGGCGCGCATACGCGGATCAGAAAGATTCTTCGTGCGGAATTCGAGCGGGTCCATCTGGGCAGTGTGCGCAAGCACGTCCATGTGTGTCTCGCGCGCAAAGTGATTTGCTGTGGCCGCCAGGCCGCGGTAGGAGCCGCTCCTGAGGACTAGGGGAACCTGGTGATATTCCGTGCGCAGATTGGCGACGACGTAAGGCGTTTCGATGGCGGACATCCCTGAATGGTAGTTGTGAAAATCCCACGCGGTGAGCGTGCCGTCGCTGGCGATGCCGCTTCTGACTTCGATGACGCCCGCGGGACGGAAGTACGCCCAAGTGAATTCTTCTTCGCGCGTCCAGACCACTTTTACTGGATGGCCGGCGGCGCGGGCTAGACGAGCGGCTTCGATAGCTGCGTCGCTGGTGTGTTTTCCTCCGTAGGCTGAGCCGGTGTCCGGCACAATGACGCGCACGCTACTCTCGGGCAAATGGAAAATGTCGGCGAGTTCGTCGCGGTTGGCGAAGGGACGTTGCGTGCCGGTCCACACGGTCAGTTTGCCGTCGGCCCATTGCGCGACGGCGGCGCGCGGCTCGAGCGGGGCGTGCGCGATATAGGCAACGGTGTAGGTAGCGTCCACGCGATGAGTTGCGCTGACGAGCGCTTCTTCTACCGAACCTTTTTGCTTTCGAAAGCGGTCGCCAGTGTTTGGAGCAGCATTCTTCTTGAGGTACGAGAAGATTTCTTTGTCCGAGATCTGCGGCACTTCTTTCCATTGCGCTCGGATGGCATCGAGAGCGCTTTGCGCTTCGTGGGCGCTCGGCGCGGTCGCGCCAACGAATTCTCCATCGCGGACAACGACCACCCCGGGCATAGCTTTTGCGGCGCTATCGTCATAAGAAACGAGCGTTGCACCAAAAGACGGCGGGCGCAGAATTTTTCCATAGAGCAGGCCCTCAGGACGGAGGTCGGGCGTGTACTGATGCCGTCCCGTCACGAAGGTGCGGGCGTCTACTTTCGGAATCGGCTTTCCCGCAATCGTCCACTGTGTTGCGGGCGTGATGGGATCTTCGGCTGGGAGATTTTGCGCGAGCGTTTTCCCGCGCGCGAGCTCTGCATAACGAAGAGAGCGGCCGGATGCAGGATCCGTGACTTTCGCATCGGCGGCGACCAAGCCTTCCGGCGCGATGTTCCACTCCTTGGCTGCGGCGGCGACCAGCAACTCGCGCGCGGCGTTGGCAACGCTGCGCAGTTGGGGAGTAATCGTCGGCGTCGTGCGGCTGCCGAACGTGCCAGCATCAAACGGCGTCAGGGCCGTGTCTGCCGTGACCATGCGCACGCTTTCGAACGGCACGCGCAGCTCATCGGCGACGGTTTGCGCCAGCGCGGTGCGAATGTTCTGGCCAATCTCGGCCTTGCCGGTGAATCCCGTCACCGTGCCGTCTTCGCCGACGTGCAGCCAGGCGCTGATGTCTTTAGGCAGATCTTCGTTGTGGAACGATTTGGAGCTGGGCGCCGTTTCCTGCGCGGCGAGCGCGTCTTTGGCAATCGCGAAGACGGCAATGCCAGCGCCGAGAAGTTTGAAAAAGTCGCGGCGGGCCAGTTCGAATTGGTGCATCGGAGCGGCAGCGAATTCGTAGCGCTCCGGCTCGACGACGAGATTCTCTCTGCGGCTGCTCATCGCCCGTGCTCCTGCATTGTTTTGGCCGCGTGATGGATCGCCTCGATGACACGCGGATGCGTGCCGCAGCGGCAGATATTGCCTTGCAAAAATTGAACGATGTCCGCCTGAATAGGATTGGGATTCGATTGCAACAGGCCGACGCTGCTCATGATCATTCCCGAAGTGCAGAACGCACATTGAAACGCGCCGGCATCGAGAAAGGCTTGCTGCACGGGATGCAACCGCCCATCCTTTTCAAGTCCTTCAATAGTTGTGACGGGTTTTGCCGCGGCCGCGCTCACGGGGATTTGGCAAGAACGGCGCGGCGCTCCGCCAATCAAAACGGTGCATGCGCCGCACTGCCCTTCCCCGCAACCGTACTTGCTGCCGGTGAGCCCAAGCTCATCGCGAAGGACGTACAGGAGAGGCGTATCTGGGGGATAGTGAACCGGATATCGCTTGCCGTTGACTTCCAATTCGATCGGTTTGCCCATGGCTCCTCACTACAAAAAAGTCTGCGCCGGATCAGCGTTTATGGCAAGTGTCGCAAGCTGTTTTCGCCTTGTTCAGTTCATGGCAGTTCAAGCAGCTGTACATGGTGGTGACGCTGGTGACTTCGGACATGGCATCCAGTTCGCGAACGTATCCGTGGCACGTTTCGCACTTCACGCCAGCCTCGAGATGAAAGCGGTGACTCCAGGCAACGCCGGGCAGCACGGTGTAAACGCGCACCCAAGGAATCGGCTGCTTTGACTTCGCGTATTCAGCGAGCTTTTGGATGTAAGGCTTGTCCTTCGCGATGGTCACGTGGCACTGCATGCAGGTGGCAGTGTCGGGGAAGGTCATAAGCTTTCCCGGTTCTGGATTGGTGTGGCATTGCTTGCACTCCAGACCGAAGGCCAGATGCTTCTTGTGACTGTAGGGGATGGGCTGCACGGGCGCAGGATGCTCACTGGGATTGTCAGGTACCATCTTCGTTACCGGCTGCGTCGAAGAAACCTGTTGTGCGGCAAGCCCCGCGGCGAGTGCAAAGAGCGCGGCTAATCCCGCTGCTGCGACCAAGAAGGCGATGTTTCTCTTGCTTCTCATACTCGACTCTCCTCGCGTCCATCAGAATCCGTCGTGCTTATTTGTTCGAGCTATGCTTTCTGACCACTTCCTCGATACTGGTCCCAAAATCCTTAAGCATCACGGTGGCGGCGTTGCGGCCGGGCGCACCGGTGACCGAGCCGCCGGGAAACGTGGTTGCTCCAGTCTGGTATAAGCCGGGAATGGGCATGCGGTGTTGCGCCCAGCCGGGCATGGGACGCATCGGGCCGGATTGCGACGCGCTTTGCGCACCGGCGTGCGCGCTGCCGTGCCAGAAGTGCGGATTCATGCGCTCGAGGTCGAGCGGGCTCTCGATAAATCGCGCGAGGATTTTGTCGTCGGTCAAGTTCGGCGAAAAACGCCGCAGGTATTTCAGATACGCGTCAGAAACATCCTTCTTGATCGCGTCCCAATGCTCGGGGCCTTCTTTCAATTCGTAGGGCTGCCAGCCGACGACCTTTATTGTGTGCATTCCGGCCGGCGCACGCGTCGGGTCGGCTGCGCTGCAGCAGATGATTTGCATCGAGGGGTCTTCCAGATTCACGACGCCGCGCTGATCGTCGTAGGCATAGCGCAGGGCGCGCTCCGGCGAAACCAGGACTCCCGACTCGACCGGCGAAAGCGTTCCACCTTCGACGGCGTATTTCGGCGGCTCCGTCGTGGCGTAATGCGTGACGAACATGGCCGGCTCCGCCTGCCAGGTATCCACGCCGTCGACGAAGTCCTGGCCCCACAGTTCGCGCGGCGCCATGTCCACCAGATGCTTGATGTGAATGGTGGAGACCACGGCCTTCTCCGCGCGGTAGGAACTTCCGTCGCTGCATTCCACTCCCACGCATTTTCCATTCTCGACGATCAGCTGCTTCACCCACTTGTTGGTGTGCAGCATGCCGCCGTGGGCTTCGATGAAGCGTGCCAGCGCAACGGTTAAAGCTCCTGAGCCGCCTTTGGGAATAGGCCGACCGGAGTGCTGCTGGCGCGCGGTGCCATACGCGAGGCGCCCAGTCCCGGGAGCATCGGGCGGCTCGGATGCCAGGTGGGACATGTACAGCATGAAAACGCGGCAGTGGTCTTCTTCGAAGGTGTCACGAATAATTTCCCAGGCGGACATGGCCAGACGGCGCTGCCAGAGTTTGCCGCGCGGTTGCTGCGCCAGTTGATCATCCAAAGGTTTGGCAAAACCGATGGGCGTAAAACTCGATCCCATCAGAATGGGTTTGACGGCATCGAATTCCGCCAGCATTTTTCGATAGGCCGCAGCGTCCTTTTTCGAAAACTTTTCGAATTCGGCGCAGGTACGGTCAAGGTCGCGCCACTGCGTCAGATAGGTGCCGTCGAGAAACGGAATGTGAAAGATGGGGTCGGGATCAATGTACTCGAGGCCGTAGTCGCGGAGCTTGAGCTCGTCGTTCTTGATCATCGGGTTGTCGAGGAGGAACGTATGCGCCGTCGAGCACACGTCGTCTCTGAATCCCTTCAGCGTCAGTTCCGCGGTTTTCACGCCGCCACCGAGCATGGGGCGGCCTTCCAGAACCAGGCAGCGGTAGCCGGCCTTTGCCAGGTACGCGGCGGTGACCAGACTGTTGTGGCCGCCACCGGCGACGACAATGTCGAAGCGATCTTCTTTCGGGGATTGTTGGCCCAAGGAAAACGGTGCGACGGCCAGCGGTGCCAGTGCCGTCGTTTTCACAAATTCGCGCCGACTGATGGTGCTCATAAGAATGCCCCCTCAAAAAAACTGCTACGCTTTCTTCACCACTTCCTCGATGCTGGTTCCAAAATCTTTCAGCATGACGGCCGCTGCGTTTCGGCCCGGCCCGCCAGTTACGGAGCCGCCGGGATGCGTGGTGGCTCCCGTCTGGTAAAGACCGGGAATCGGCATGCGATGCTGCGCCCAACCTGGCACGGGGCGCATCGCTCCGGTCTGCGACGGTCCGGATCCACCGGCGTGACAGCTTCCGTGCCAGTTGTGTGGGTTCATGCGTTCGAGATCGAGCGGGCTTTCGATGGTGCGCGCGAGAATTTTGTCGTCAGTCAGGTTCGGAGAGAACTCTCGGAGGAAATTTAGATTCGCGTCGGAAACTTGTTTCTTGATGGCGTCCCAGTGCTCTGGGCCTTCTTTCAGCGCGTATGGCTGGTAGGCGACGATTTTTATGGTGTGCATTCCGGCTGGAGCGCGCGTGGGATCCGCCAGGCTGCAGCAGATCACATGTAACGGGGGAGCTTCGAGGTTCACCGCTCCTTGGGCGTAGTCAACGCTCATGCGCATGGCGCGGTCGGAGCTGACCATCATTCCCGAATGCACGGGCGAAAGAGTTCCGCCGGCGACAGAGTATTTTGGCGGCTCGGTTGTTGCGTAGTTTGTCGCAAACAGCGTGAGACCGGCTTCCCACGTGTCAACACCATCGATGAAATCCTGCGGCCATAACTCGCGCGGGGCCATGTCCACAAGCTGCTTGATGTGGATGGTCGAGACGACGGCTTTTTCAGCCCGATAGGAGCTGGCGTCTTCGCATTCCACGCCTGCGCATTTGCCGTTCTCGACGATAAGGGCTTTGATCCATTTGTTCGGGAGGATGACGCCCCCGTGCGCTTCGATGAAGCGGGCCAGCGCTTCGCTCAATGCGCCCGAGCCGCCTTTGGGGAGCGGGCGGCTCTCGCGCTGCTGGTGCAGCGGGATGTACGCGGCGCGGGCGGTCATGGGGTCTTGTACGGGCTGAAGCGAATACGGGCAGCCCATCATGAGGGCGCGGCAATGATCGTCCTCGAACGTGTCGCGAAGAATTTCCCATGCGGACATTGCGAGGCGGCGCTGCCACAGCTTGCCTTGCGGATGATCCGTGAGATGATCGTTAAGAGGCTTGCCGAAACCGATGGGGGAGAACGTGACCGCGTTCAGCAGAGGCTTGACGGTTTCGTATTCGGTGATCATACGACGGTAGGCGAGGCCGTCTTTTTTGGAGAACTTGGAGAATTCTTCGCAGGTGCGGTCCAGGTCGCGCCACTGGGTCAGATAGCTACCGTCGGGAAACGGCATGTGAAAGACGGGATCGGGATAAATGTATTCGAGGCCGAAGTCGCCGAGCTTGAGTTCGTCATCGCGCAGGATGGGGTTTCCGTGGATTCCGTTGTGCGCGGAAGAACAAACGTCATGCGTGAATCCGCGGAGCGTGAGGTGCGCGGACTTGACGCCGCCGCCGACGGTGGGCCGGCCTTCGAGCACCAGGCAGCGATAGCCCGCTTTCGCCAGATAGGCAGCGGTGATCAGGCTGTTGTGTCCAGCGCCGGCAACGACGATATCGAATCGCTCAGCCATGGCCCCCTGCGACTTCGATTCCTACTTCACTCGGCATTCTGCGCGAACCGACCCACACATCGCGCGCGAATTCGACCCTTCCTTCAAGCCAGGTTTCGATTCAGCGTTGCGGAATCGATTTCTTTTTCCCAACGCGACACCACCACGGTGGCTACGCCGTTTCCAATCATGTTCACGGTGGCGCGCGCCATGCTCATGAAGCGGTCGATTCCCAGGATGAGCGCCATCCCTGCAACCGGAATCGTGGGGATGACGGTCATGGTGGCCACGAGCGCGATGAACGACGCGCCTTGCACCCCGCTCGCACCTTTGGAAGTCAGGATGGCGACGGCGAGAATGGTCAGTTGCTGAATCAGCGTGAGCGGCGTGTTCGTGGCCTGTGCCACAAAAAGAGCGGCAAGCGTCATGTACATACTGGTGCCGTCGGTGTTGAAGGAGTAGCCGGTGGGAACGACGAGCCCCACAAGCGCTTTCGAACAGCCGAGTTTTTCCAGTTTGGCCATCAGCGTGGGCATCGCCGGCTCCGACGAGCTGATCGCCAGGACGAGAATAATCTCGTCCTTGATGTACCAGAGGAACTTGATGATTCCGAAGCCTGCGGCGCGCGCTACCACGCCCAGCACGATGACCACAAATAAAATGGACGTGAAATAAAACGTGACGATCAGCTTGAACATCGGGCCGAGGGAGGCGATGCCGTATTTGCCGACGGTAAAGGCCATCGCGCCGAACGCGCCGATGGGCGCGAAGCGCATCACGATATTGACGACGCCGAAAACCGCGTGCGTCAACGCGTCGAAAAGTTCGAGCAGCGGCTTGCAGCGCGGACCCACCACGGACAACGCAAAGCCAAACAGGATGGACACGAGCAGGACTTGCAGAATATCGCCCTTCGCGAAAGCGTCGACAATCGTGCCTGGAATGATGTGCATCAGGAATTCGGTGACCGTCTGCGCTTTGGCCTGGCCGGCATATTCGGCGACGGTTTTCGGATCGAGCGTGGCGGGATTCACGTTGAAACCGCTGCCGGGATGCACCACGTTGCCGACGACCAGGCCAATGAGCAGGGCTAGCGTTGAAACAATTTCGAAATACAAAAGTGCTTTGCCCCCGACGCGGCCGACTTTCTTCATGTCCTCCATGCCGGCGATGCCGGTCACCACGGTGCAAAAAATAATCAGCGTGATGATCATGGAGATCAGGCGAATGAACGCGTCTCCCAGCGGCTTCATGGCAATAGCCATGGACGGATTCAAATAGCCCAGCAGGATTGCCAAGCCGATGGTCACCAGAACCTGCAGCGACATGCTGGTGTAAAACGGTTTTTTGGTTTGCGTGGGAGAGGTCGCGGAGGTCATGGTTGGGCCGAGTGGCTACGCGGCGCGAAAAATGTCGATGCCGTTCGCCGAATTTTTCGCGGACGAAATTACCGCAATCCTTTTTCTGGGATTTGAATTGCATCAGCGAGCTCGCTCAAAAATTCCGCCGCACGGGCGCCATCCACGACGCGATGATCGCTGGAGAGCGTCATGGTCATCATCGGGCGGACGGCGGGTTTTCCGTCTATTGCGGTGACGCGATCAGCGATGGTGCCCACGGCAAGAACAGCGGCTTGCGGCGGCGTGATGATGGCGCTGAAGGCGTCCACTTTGTACATGCCCAAATTGCTCAGTGTGAACGTCCCACCGGAAATGTCGGCGGGGCGCAGGCGGCCGGCTCGCGCTCGTTCCGTCAATTCGCGCCGCTGCGTGGAGATTTCAGCAAGCTTCAGGGTGTTCGCTTTGTGAATGACTGCGCCTACCACTCCGTCCTTTACGGCCATGGCGACGCTGATGTTCACCTCGGGATTCGAACGAATCGCTTCACCCGTCCAGCTTGCGTTCATGCGCCGATGATTCGCAATGACGCGCGCGAGCAGGGCGATCAGCAAATCCGTAATGGTCGGCGCGGGACTCTGCGTTTTCTCCGATTCATCACAGATGCGCTTCTGCGCCGCAATCAACTCGCTGCAATCCACATCGCGCACTAGAAAAAAGTGCGGCACGCTGGTCCAACTCTGTGTGGTGCGCTCGGCCATAAGACGCGCGACTTGGCTTAGTGTTTCACTTGCAGCCGGAGCAGAAGCCGGCGCGCCTTTCGAATCAGCAAAGTTCTGAATATCTTCTGAAGTGATCGTGCCGTCGGGGCCAGTGCCGTGCACTTTGTTGATGTCTACACCAAGGTCTTTCGCCAAGCGCCGCGCCTTTGGCGAGATTTGCGTGGTCGTTGCGGCTCGTTCCGCTGGGGCCGGCGCAACCGCTGCAGCCGCGCGCTCCGGTCCGCTGGACGCGCGCGCCGCAGGCACGGCCGCCGCCGACTTTACCGGAGGCTTCTCGCCGGCAGCGACGAGCCATGCAATCGTTTCTCCGACGGGGATCACCGCGCCCACGTCCGCGGTCACCCCTGCAAGAATCCCATCGCCTGGGGCTTCGATTTCAACGACCGCTTTGTCAGTCTCAATTTCCAGCAGCGGCTCGCCTTTAGTGACGCGCTCGCCTTCTTTTTTCCGCCACGCCAGCAGTTTTCCAGTTTCCTGCGCCATTTCCAGTGCAGGCATCACGACGCTGATCGCCATAGTTTTTTATCCGGGGACGCGCGTTTAGTCCGTAGCCGCCACTCCTTCGATTTTCGCGCTGGCTTCCACCATTTCCTTCACGCGCCGGCTGGGCGCGGCTTCGTTCTCGCGCGTGGTGGAGAGCGGCCCGTTCACGGTGAAGTAGTGCGCGCCCGCCACCATCAACTGCTCCGCGGGAAATCGCGTAATCACTTCGTGCCCCGTTTCGGTGACGACTATTTCTTCTTCAATGCGCGCCGCGCTCCAGCCATCCGTCGAGGGCCAGAACGTTTCAAGCGCGAACACCATACCCGGCTTGATTTCATGCGAATGCTCGAGCGAAACCATTCGGCTGATGACCGGCTTTTCCCAAATCGCCAGACCGATGCCATGACCAAACTGCAGCGCGAAGGCCGCTTCCTCATCGGGAAATCCAAACTCTTCCGCTTTCGGCCAAACGGAAGCAATCTCTGCGGTGGTGCGGCCCGGGCGCACGAGCGAAATCGCCGCATCCAGATATTCGCGGCAGCGTTTGTACGCATCAATCATCGCGTGCGAAGCGTACCCGATCGTGAAGCACCGGTAGTAGCACGTCCGGTATCCCATGTAGGAATGCAGAATGTCGTAGTAAACGGGATCGCCCGGCCGCAACACGCGGTCTGAAAATACGTGAGGATGCGGATTGCAGCGCTCGCCCGAAATGGCATTCACCGCTTCCACATATTCCGAACCGAGGTCGTACAAAACTTTGCTGGCGAGCCCGACGGCCTGGTTTTCGCTCATCCCCGGCTTCATCGCGCGGTACAACTCGTCGTAGGCCGCGTCCACCATCATCGCCGAATGATTCAGAAGCGAAATTTCATCCTGCGTCTTGATGACGCGCGCGTCGGACATCAACTGCTGGCCGTCCACGATTTTGATTCCCTCTTTTTGCAAAGCAAACAGAATGGGCGGCTCGACCACATCAATTCCGAGCGGCTCCTTGTGCAGCCCGCGCATTTCCAGTTCTACTTTAATTTTGCGCGCGACGTTTTCCGCGCGGCCCATCTCCGGCGACATTGCTCCGCGCAGCAGCGGAATCCCAGGCCGCGAACGCTCTCCGAGCCACGGGCAATTTTGCTGATGATGCCGCGCCGCCGATCCAAAATCCCAGAGAATCGGTTCGTCATTCTGAGGCAGCAACGTGAACCGGCTAATCTTGTCCTGCGCCCAGGCTCCGATGTGCGTCGCCGTCAAATAGCGCACGTTGTTCATGTCGAAGCACAGCAGCGCGCCCATTTCCGATTTAACGAGGAGCGCCTTCGCGCGTGCTAGCCGTTCTTGGCGCAGCCGGTCAAAGTCAATGCGGTTCTCCCAATCCACCGCCATCGATCCGTACGTTTTCAGTCCCATCGCACGCCTCCCGTCACGCCCAATCAGGCTTTCCCACAAAGCGCCCGTGCCGCTTCAAATACCGTTTGATCCGTTGGAACCGTCACATCCTCCAGCGGCGGCGAAAACGGAATGGGCACGTGCATCGCCCCCATCCGCTTCACCGGAGCTTCCAGGTTGTAGAACGCGCCTTCGGCAATCACCGAAGCGATCTCTCCCGTCACGCCGTAGCGCCCGTACCCTTCATCAATCACCATCGCTCGCGATGTTTTCTTCGCCGATTCGATGAGCGTCTTCTCATCCAGCGGCCACGTTGTGCGCGGATCAATCACTTCCGCGCTCAGACCGATTTTCTCGAGAAGTTCCGCCGCGCCCAGAGCCACTTGCACCATACTGCTTGTGGCCACGATAGTGATGTCCTCGCCCTCGCGCTTCACGTCGGCCACGCCAAGCGGAATCGTGTACTCGCCCTCCGGCACCGGGCCCTTCAGCTTGTACATCATCTTGTCTTCGAAAAAGACCACCGGGTTTTCATCGCGAATCGCCGTCTTCAACAATCCTTTCGCGTCGTACGGCGTGGAGGGCAGCACTACTTTCAATCCCGGAACGTGGCTCAGCCAGGCGTGCAACGATTGCGAGTGTTGCGCCGCCGAACGCCGCGTCGCGCCCAGCGTGGTCCGCACCACCATCGGCACTTTCCAAGTGCCGCCGGACATGTAATGCACTTTGGCGGCCTGGTTGACCATCTGATCCATCGTCAGCGTCAGGAAGTCGCCGAACATGATGTCCACGACCGGCCGCAGACCCGTCATCGCCGCGCCGACGCCCATTCCAGTGAAGCCCGCCTCCGAAATCGGCGTATCAATCACGCGCTCCGCGCCGAACTCTTCCACGAGCCCTGACAAAACTTTGAATGGCGTACCTGCCTCCGCGACGTCTTCGCCGAAAATACAAACGCGCGAATCGCGGCGCATCTCTTCCGCGAGCGCCTCTCTCACCGCTTGCGCGAACGTCAGTTCCCTTGTCGCTACTTCAGGCATACACGTCCTGGTCCACTTCGTCGATCGTGGGGTACGGCGCAGCGATCGCAAACTCCACCGCGGCCTTCATCTCTGCTCGGACTTCGTCTTCAATCGTTTGCAATTTTGTGGCATCGGTGATTTTTTGATCGATCATCCACGTCGCGAAATTTTTGATAGGATCGCGCTCCGTCTTCCACATCTGTTCTTCCTGCTTCGAGCGGTAATATTCGCGATTGATGTCGCCTACATGATGCCCGGTGTAGCGATACGTATTGCAAAGCAAAAACGCCGGGCCTTCGCCCTTGCGCGCGCGGTCCACCAGTTTCTGCGCCGTCGCATGCACCGCCCGCACATCCTGTCCATCCACGCTCTCCGCGTGCACGCCGAACGCAGTTCCGCGAGCGAGAATGTCGCCCGCGGTCGTTTCCGAATAATGCGTGTACTCCGTGTAAAGATTGTTCTCGCAAACGTATATCACCGGCAATTTCCAAAGCGCCGCCAGATTCATCACTTCGTAGAGAACGCCCTGGCCGAGTGCTCCTTCTCCAAAAAAGCAGACCGCGACTTGGCCCGTACCCAAGCGCTTCGCGGAAAGTGCGGCCCCTGTGGCAATCCCGGCACTGCCACCCACAATGGCGTTGGCTCCCAGATTTCCCGTGGCCGGATCGGCAATGTGCATCGAGCCGCCTTTACCACGGCAGTATCCAGCTTCCTTTCCCAGCAGCTCCGCAAACATGCGATCCGGCGAAGCGCCCTTGGCCACGCAATGGCCGTGGCCGCGATGCGTGCTGGTGATGTAGTCGCTGGGCTTCAGTGCTTCGCAAATTCCCACTGCCACCGCTTCCTCACCAACATAAAGGTGAGCAAGACCCGGCATCAGCGCGCGCGTGTAGAGTTCGTTCACCTGCTCTTCAAACAGGCGAATCATCACCATCCGGCGGTACATTCGGATGGACTGTTCGGCTTTCGTACCCGTGTTTGTTTTGGATGAGTCGGTAGCGATGGTCATTTCTTGACTCCGGACATAGCCGCCAAAACTTCGAAGACAACGGCAAAATCTTTTTCGACCAGCCCCATGCCGCGGGCCGCCGTCAGAAATTCGTTGGTGACCGCGGTAGTCGGCATCGGCACATCCAGTTGGCGGCCCAGCTCCAGCGCGAGATTCATATCTTTCTGCATCATGTTGACGTTGAACCACGCTTCTTCCGGCATCTTGAGAATGAACGGGCCGCGATACTGCACCATCGGCGAGGCAATCACGCTGTGCGTCAAAACATCCACCGCGGTGGCACGCGGAATTCCACTTTTTTCCGCCAGCAAAACGCCCTCGCAAAATGCCAGCATTTGCACGGCGAGGCTGAGGTTCGTTCCAATCTTCATCACCAGCGCCAGACCGTTGTCGCCGACATGCGTCACTTTTGGCCCGATGTCCAGCAGCAGCGGCTTCACGCGTTCGAACGTTTCCCGGCGGCCGCCGACCATCACCGACAACTTCCCTTCCTGCAGCGTGATCACGCTGCCGGAAACCGGCGAGTCCACCATGTCGCCGCCTTTTTCGCGCACCTTCGCGGCGAGTTCGCGGCTGAAAGCGGGACTCACCGTGCTCATGTCCACGAAAATTTTCCCCGGAGTAAGCCCGGCCAGCATTCCCTCCGGGCCGTCCATCACCGCGCCAAGCGCCGCGGAGTTAGTGACCATCGAAAACGCAACGTCGACAGCCGCAACCACGGCCCGCGGCGAGTCCGCCCACTTCATGCCTTTCTTAACCAGCCACTCCGCTTTCGAACGCGTCCGGTTGTATCCCGTGACGCTGTGGCCCTTCCCGAGCAGACGATTCACCATCTCGCCGCCCATCACTCCTAGCCCGACAAATCCCAGATTCGCCATGAAACTCTGTTCTCCTCGTTACCGCCGGGCGCAATCCCCACTTGCCTCTTCCAACCTCCTGACGCGTCGCCGAGTGCTGCCCCAGGAAATTTTCTAAAACAGCCGAAAAAACAACCAAGGACCACCGAATTCTTTTTCTTTTCTTACTAAAAACTAAAAACTCTTCTTAAGCTTCCTCCTCCTTCGGCGCGCGCCGCGAATCCTCTCGCACCTGCACCAAATGCGCCTTCATTGCCTCTCGTGCTCCCGTTGGATCGCGGAGCTCGATGGCTTTCAGAATTTTCTTGTGGTGATGTTGTCCGCGCTCCGGACCGCCTTCCACCTGGAAGATTCCCATGCGTTGTTCGCGGAGCAGTCCCACAATCGAATCGATCAAGGAAAGAATGATTGGATTTGCAGCGGCCTCGGCCAGGGCAAGGTGAAAATCAAGATCCGCTTCAATGAACGCGTCCGGGTCCTTGCAGGCGCCGTCCATCACCGCAACCTGCTCGCGCATCGAAGACAAATCTTCGGTGTCGGCGCGAGTGGCGGCCAGCGCCGCGATCTCCGGCTCCAGAATCGCGCGGACTTCCGCCAGAAACGCAGAACCCTCGGCTTGCCCAACCTTGACCATGCGGTCCAGCGATTGACGCATGGAATAGGAAGTGCCGTCGGTTATGAAGGTCCCTCGTCCCGGATACGCCTCGACCAGCCCTTTTTCATGGAGAGCTTTGACAGCTTCCCGAACGGCTGTGCGGCTGACGCCGAATTGTTGCGCGAGTTCACGCTCGGGGGGTAACTGGTCACCCGCTTTTAGAGTGCCCTTGTGGATGGAATCCTCGACCTGTTGCACGATCTGCTCATATAGGCGAGAGGAGCGCACGATTTTATACATGACAGCCTCCCGGGGTGACGGAAGCACTCTCGAGTATTGGTATGACCATCATACCAACTTGCATCTCATTGCACCAATTCCGCTTCTTTTGACGTGGGACGCGTCGTACTAAGGTCGAGTTGTTGGACCAATCTACCACACGCCCGCTTGTTCCCGCAATACCTTAGGTCCCTTCCTCGATCCACACCGTCTTGATGTTTGTAAACTCTCGGATTCCGTGGACTCCCAGCTCGCGGCCGTGACCTGACCATTTCACACCACCAAACGGAATGCGAGGGTCGGAGGCCACCATCTTATTTATGAAAACCATTCCGGACTCCAAATCGTTGACGAAACGCTCGCGTTCGTTCTTGTCGTTGGTCCAGGCGCTTGCCCCCAAACCAAAACGGCTATCGTTGGCGATTCGAATCGCGTCATTCACATCCTTTGCGCGGAACACGCTCGCCACCGGACCGAATAGTTCCTCCTTGTGCGCGGGCGAACCTTCCGGGATATTCGTCAACACCGTGGGCGCATAGAAATTTCCCGGACGATCCAGCGGCTTGCCACCAGTCAAAACCTTTGCGCCCGCCTGAACTGTTTTTTTCACGTCGCGATCGATATCGGCCAGGCCATCCGCGGTAGAGAGCGGCCCAAGTTCCGTTTTTTCGTCGAACGGATCACCGACCTTCAGCGCCGCCATTTTCTCCGCAAACGCGCGCTCGAATTTGTCGGCGATAGCTTCGTGAACAATGAAGCGTTTGGCGGCGATGCAGGATTGTCCGTTGTTGAAGATGCGCGCCTTTACCGCGGTAGCTGCGGCCACTTCGAGGTTCGCGCTGGGCATCACGATGAAGGGATCGCTGCCGCCCAGTTCCAGCACTACTTTCTTGATTCTTTTCGCCGCGCCGATGCCTACTTCTATTCCGGCCCCTTCGCTCCCCGTCAGCGTGGCGGCCATAACACGCGAATCACCAAGGATTTTATCGACTTTTTGCGAACCGACTAAAAGTGTCTGGAAAGCGCCGTCAGGAAATCCAGCCCTTCGAAAGATGTCTTCGATGGCCAGCGCGCATTGCGGAACGATGGACGCGTGTTTCAAAAGTCCCACGTTACCCGCCATTAACGCGGGCGCCGCAAATCGCAGCACCTGCCAGAACGGAAAATTCCACGGCATCACGGCGAGCACGGGACCGAGCGGCTGGTAACGAATGTAACTGCGGCTGGCGCCTGTCTCCACTACTTCGTCGGCCAGGAATTTTTCTGCATTTTCCGCGTAGTAGCGGCAAACCCACGCGCACTTCACTGCTTCGTCCACTGCCGACCGCAGCGTCTTGCCCATTTCGGTGGTCATCACGCGCGCAAATGTGTCTTTTTCTTTCTCGAGGATCTCCGCGGCCTTGAGCATCATTCGCGCGCGCTCGGCGAACGGCACATGGCGGTAACTCGAAAACGTGTCCGCGGCTTTCTGCAGTTTTACTTCGATTTGGGCGTCGGTCAGCGGTTCGAACGATTTGAGCAATTCGCCTGTCGCGGGATTGATGGTTGCAATTGCCATTTCCTATCTCCCTTGGAATCTTCTGCGCGGCCCAAGACCTTGGCCGGTCCTCGCCAGCGTTCGAATCCCTCTTTTCGAGTCTTCCGGGAATCTCGACAGAGTGAGCGTTTGGGCAGGACGATCTCTGAATTTGGTCCAACCACTATACCCGAAGGTTCTTTTGCGGGCCATACTAACTATAAATATCTCTGATTCATAGCAGAATATTCTTGACAGCCTTCTCTTGCCAGTGGTACAGCGGTCCAACCAAGTTGAACGGGATGACGGTCCCTTTTTGTGCCTGGACCAAGGGGCGTCCTTAATATAGGTCCAGGCGGTCGAGAGCAAAAGTGGGCTAAGTCCGCCGGCGCACCAGAATCGGGCTGCGGCAGATTAAGGGTCGAGGGAGAAGCAACAGATGAAATCCACGCGTGAAAAGAAGAAGCAGCGTTCTGCTGGAGGAGACACCCCTGGCTCCAAGGAGCGGGGGCTCATGCCATCACGCCGGGAGTTCATTCGAACGGCGGCTGGGGCGGGGCTGGCACTGGCGGGGTCTTCGATTCCGGTTTGGGCGGACCACCATGGGCATCCCTCCCCGAATAGCATCTCCTATCTCGATCGGCGGATGTACATCCGCAACATGGAGCTGCTGGCACATTTCATGCCGGGACACTCGCGCAACGGGAAGATGCAGGTCATGTCCATCGGCAATCGCCGCTACATGCTGCAACAGGGAGATGTGATTGACATCAGCGACGTTCGAAAGCCGCAGATGTTCAACAAGGGCGGCTTCGAGGGTTATCAAGTTCAGGTGGCGTACAACAAGACTCTGAAGAAGTGGATTTTGATGACCGGGCAACAAACACCGATTACCGATTCAACGCCCGAAGCGCCGATGGGCAAGTACGACGATCCGCATCTCGACGACAAACGGAAAAATTACAAGGGACTGCGCGGCGTGCGATTTTACGATGCGACGGATCCGTCGAAGATTTTGAAATTGTCTGAATTCAGCACCGGCGCGACCGGGCAGGGCACGCACCGGAATTATTATGACGGCGGAAAATACGCGTATCTCGATACCGCGCCGGACGAAAGTTTTATTCACCAGCCGTCATATTTCCGGGAACTGGTCAACGGCAACATGATCATTGACGCGTCCGATCCTGCGAGCGCGAAAGAAGTTTCCATGTGGTGGGTGCCGGGCTCGCGCAAAGGAGAAGAGGCCGAGTACAACAAATGGATTTGGTCCAAGCTGGTGCCGCCGAAAGTGGTGGCGGACCAAACGCCGTTCGCGGGGCTGCACGGGCCGGTTTATGTTCCGAAGAAATTGGAGGACGGGGGAAACCGCGGCTACGGCGCGTTTGGATGCAACGGATTCATTATTCTCGATCTGTCCGATCCCACGCATCAGAAGGAAATTGGTCGGTTCGAACCCCCCGCGCAATATTCGGGAATGGGTATCGCCTTCCACACCATTTATTGCGGCATCCTCGAGCGCGGATTTGTTCTGACAAACGGTGAAACGACGAATTCGGATTGCAACCAGATTTATCTGCCGAACTGGGTGATTGATATTCGCGACGAGGAGCATCCCGTTGCGGTCGCGCAACTTCCGCGGCCGGTGCCGCCGCCGGAAGCGCCGTATCGCGACTTTTGTTTCAAGCGGGGGCGATTTGGGGCGCATAATCCGCCGCATCTGAAAGCGCCGGGAAAACCGCGGCAGGAATTTATCGCGTATTCGTATTTCATCGCTGGGCTGCGGTGCTATGACATCGGCGATCTCACGAAGCCAGAAGAGGTGGGTTACTTTATTCCGCCGCAGGGCGGGGACTTGAAAAAATTCGGGAGCTATGACCGCACCGTGGACAATGTTTTTATCGAGTGGGATCGGAACATTATCTGGTGCGCGGCGGACACGGGATTGTATGCGCTGAGTTGCCCGAATCTGGGAAAGCCGATTCTGGATCCGATGCCGGTGACGGAATGGTCGCTCGATAAATTGAACGAGGGCGCACCATAAACGCAAGAAAAGGATTTTACACAGAGAACCCTGAGGGCGCACAGAGACGGAATACCGCTAGTACGTTTTCTCTCGGATTCAGCGACATGCAAAGAGGCGAGGACTGATGCGCACGACTCGATGGACGCAGTTTTTGATGATCTTTGTTGGATTGCTTTGCGGGCACGGCGCGCGGGCGCAGGCTCGGAGCACGGATAAAATCAAGGTGCTGACGCTGCTTGGTAAGCCGTTGCAGGTGGTTGTGGCGGAAGGGCATGGGATTTTTGCGAAGTACGGCGTGACGGTAGAGACGGAGAATTTGCCGAATTCGGATGTGCTGCGGGCGAACCTGGCGGCGGGCAAGGGCGATCTTGCTTATCTTGCGGTGGATAACGCGGTCGCCATGGTCGAGCTTGCGCATGAGGATGTGATCATTCTGATGGGAGGCGAGGGATCGCAGAATGAATTGATCGCGCAGCCGGAAATCAAATCCATCAATGATTTGCGTGGGAAAACTCTGATTGTGGATGCGCCGAACACGGCGTACGCCTTGCAGATGAAGAAGATTCTTCTGCTGAACGGAATGCAGGCCGGCAAAGATTACGACATCAAACCGTTTGGGGCGACGCCGGCGCGGCTGGCGGCGATGCGCGAACACAAGGAATTTGCGGGATCGATGCTTGGACCGCCGACGTCGATCGTGGCGAAACATGCGGGATTTGTGAGCCTGGGCTCGGTTCAGGAACTCATCGGGCCGTACCAGGCTTCCGGGTATTTCACGGAGCGGAAGTGGGCGCAGGAACATCGCGATGGGCTGGTTCTCTATCTTGCAGCAATCGTGGAAGCGCAGCGCTGGCTGATGGCGCCTGCGAATAAGGAGAAGGTGATCGAGTTGATGACGAAAGAGATGCATCTTGCGCCGGACGTGGCAACGGAAACGTACGAATCGTACATGTCGCGGCCGGGTGGGTATGAGAAGGACGCGCGCTTTGATCTTGATGGATTTAAGAATGTGTTGAAGCTGCGGGCGGAAGTGGAAGGATCGTGGGGCGGGCATGCGCCGGGGCCAGAGAAATATTACGAGCCTTCGTATTACGACGCGGCGCTGGTAAAAGTGATGAAAGGGATAAAGTAAATGGATTTCAAAACGAGACTTCAGCGTATTGGTTGTTTGGTGTTCGTGATTCTTTTTGCGCTCGCGTTCACAAACGCGGCAATGGCGCAGCAGAAAGAACGGACGCTCGAGGAAATAAAAACGGAGGCGATCAAGCGCGCGGAAAACGGGATGTATCCGTTGATCGGACTCGATCCCGCGGACGTGAAGGAAGCGTTTGCGGCGATCAAGACGAGCGACTACGACGAGTGGGCAGCGGCGTTCAGCGCGGTTGCGGACCACTACATGGCGCAAGCGAAAGCGGCGGAAGCAACGGACTCCGCAAAGGCGAGCGCGCTTTATGTGAAAGCGTGGAGGCTGTATTCGTTTGGGCGGTGGCCGGTGCCGGCGTCTCCGGGAAAGCAGCGAGCGTACGCGAAGGCGCTGGAAGCGTTTCTCGCGCACGCGAAATTGATGGATCCGCCGCTGGAAGTGGTGCGCATTCCGTTTGAAGGGTCGGAGATCGTCGGCTATTTGCGGCTGCCAAAAAATGCGAAAGGGCCTGTGCCGCTGGTGATTGCCATCAGCGGGTTGGACAGCCGCAAGGAAGATCTTTCGGAGAATTTCGGCGCCATTCTTCCGTACGGAATTGGATTTATTGGGCTGGATTCGCCAGGGACGGGGCAGTCGCCGATCAAGGCGAGCGAAACGGCGGAGCGCGAGTTTTCGCGCGTGATTGATTATTTGCAGACGCGACCGGAAGTGGACAAGACGCGGATCGGCATGGATGGGCAGAGTTTCGGGGCGTACTGGGCAACGAAGCTGGCGATTCTGGAGCATGCGCGGTTGAAGGCGGTGGTGGCGCAGTCGCCGCCGGCCGATGCGACGTTTCAAAAGGATTTTGTGATTAACAAGACGCTGGGTAATCGCGAATATCTTTTCGGACTCGGGCCGGCGCTGATGTCGATTTATGAGGGTGCGAAAACCGTAGACGACCTGGCGAACATTTTTCCGAAGATGTCGCTGGTTTCGCAGGGGCTGCTCGGAAAGCCGATGGCGCCGATGCTGGTGATCGCGGGAGTTTTGGACACGCAAGTGCCGATTTCGGATGCGTATTTGATCCTCAGCAGCGGCGACGTTCCGAAAGAAGCGTGGATCAATCCGCAGGGCGGGCACCTGGGGCGGCAGGTGAAAGTGTGGCCGGACCCGGTGATTTTCCGGCAGGTAATTATTCCCTATTTAGTACGGAAGCTAGATGTGGGAAGTAATGAAGCAACGAAGTAAAGAAGTATCGACGGAAGGTGTTGAAGGTGTGGAGGTGAAAAGTCTATTGCGGAAGCTCAACTAACCCGCGTCCATGATGCAACCTGTCTCTTTGTCGCCTTCTCTCTAACTGACTTCGTAAGCTGTGGCGTTGCAAGCATCTTTTTCAGCCGGGCTACCAGCCCCAAGAATGCGGCGTCCGGCTTTTTCCATTTGGGCATGTTTCGCCAGAATCTTATCGCTTTTTTAGTTCTCTTCTTTTCCACGGCTTCCGCAGCGGCAGCCTTCCGGTTCCCGCGTGGTCCATTTCGTGAGCCACCAGCAGCCAGAACGCATGGCTTTCCGGCAGCCACGCCGCACATAGGACAGGCGACCGAAGACGATTGTCTTAGAGTTGGTTGCTTTGTTCTCATTCCTTGCTTCCGTTGCCCTAGGGTGGTTCGCTCGGCAGTCGTCTAGTGGCGAAAGCCGGAGTCATCTGGCCGGGTCTACGTCTTCTTGACGGACATCGGGCGATTTTCCAGGAACGCTACGACCAGAGCTTTATTTACTTGCAAGCCTCCGTTGTAGCTGACCAAACCCTTCTTCTTGAACTGGTTCATGAATTTACTTACCCTTTGGCGGGTGGTACCAACCATCTCCGCCAAGGTTGATTGGCTCACCTTCAGCGGGGAGTCCGACTTCGATTCACTGCTTATATCCCCAAATAACAACAGCACCCGCGCAAGCCGCTTTTCGCTGAAATTGAAGAATTGATCTATCAGGTCTTCCTCGATTCGAACAACCCGGGAAAGCAAATATTCAGCGAACAGGGCTGCGAAATGCGCGTCTCTCTTGAGCGTGTGAACCGTCCTCTCTTTTTGCAGGCGAATGACATTGGATTGTCCAATGGATCGCGCCGTACAAATCCGCCGGGATTGCCCTGCTAGACAGCCTTCGCCAAAAAAGCTGCCTTGCTGCAGGATGGCGATAATAGCTTTCTTGCGTGTGGTGACCGCCGTGAGCTTCACTGTCCCGCTATCGATGTAGAAAACAGAGTCAGCTGGATCTCCTTGCGAAAAGACGACCTCTTTGTCCCGGTAGTTCCGAAAAGTCATCCTAGTACGGAATCTTCTGCGGAGAAATGCGTGACTGACACCGAGGCTACGCTTACTCGGCATTCGGTTCTGCTCCTTCAATCAACTCGGGAAATTGGCTCAGCTTGAACAATCGTAGACTCATAGGTCCGACCCGTCTAGATGAGCAAAATTGACCACATGCAAGGTGTTCCAAAATGAACAGGCTGAACGTAAGTAAATGTGCTATCGCAAGACCACCTACGACAGTGACCCAGGGAGAGTCGCGAAGCATGGAAAACGGGGGGCAGAACGGGGGATCCCGTGGACTGTTTCCGACGTTTGGCCCGAATTGTGTCCAAGCGAGAGGCAAGAGCGACTAATTGGGTGAGTTACCGTCGAACAAAAGGAGATGGGATTGCGTCCTTACTAGAGAAGGGCGGACGGGTCTTGCCGACAAAAGGCGTAAGGCCTGCCACTACATCAACCGCACGGGTCTAAAGACCCGCCACTACATGGGCGAGGGACTAACTGGGGGGCGACATGGGAACGCTGGGGCAGGATATACGGTACGCGTTGAGGAATTTGGGGAAGGCGCCGGGGTTTGCGGCGATTGCAATTGTGACGCTGGCGCTGGGGATTGGGGCGTCCACGGCGATATTCAGCGTGATGGATAACATTTTAATGGAGCCGTTTCCGTATCCGGACGCACAGCGGTACTTTTCGATGCAAATCCATGATACGGAACAGAATCAGCCGGGAGGGCGTGGCGGGTACAGCGGGCCGGAGTTTCTGGATATTGTGGAGCAGAACCATGTGTTTGACCGGGTGATCGCCAACAACAACCTGGACGTGCTGTACCGATCGGGGGAGGGGGCGGAGCGATTCAACGGGAACTATGTCACGCCGGGGACATTCGAGTTCCTGGGGATGCCGGCGCTGCTGGGGAGGGTAATGCAGCCCGCGGATTACGAGCCGGGAGCCCCGCCGGTGTTTGTGCTGCGGTACAAGGTATGGGTGAAGGAGTTTGGGGCTGATCCGAGTGTCGTGAATAAGACCTTTGTATTGAACGGGACGCCGAGGACGCTGATCGGGATCATGCCGCCGCGGTTTGGCTGGGGAGACGCGGACCTGTGGATCCCGGAGAAACCGAGCCGGGCGGCTTCCGGGAAGACGTATGCTGGGGCGTTCCCGCCGTCGTGGTTCCTGTTGGGGCACTTGAAGCCGGGTGTTTCCGAAAAGGAAGCGGTGGCGGACCTAACGGTAATCGCCAGGCGACTTGCTACGCAGTATCCGAAGGATTATCCGAAGCAATTTACGGTGGAGGTGGACTCGCTGACGAATCTGGTGGTCGGCAAGTTTAAGACGACACTCTATATCGTATTGGCGGCAGTGGGGTTATTGCTGCTGATTGGGTGCGGGAATGTGGCGAACCTGCTGCTGGCGCGGGCGACCACACGGGAAAAGGAGTTTGCCATCCGCTCGGCTTTGGGGGCAAATCGGTGGAGATTAGTGCGGCAGCTGTTGGTAGAAAGCCTGATTCTGGCGATTGGCGGGGCCGCGTTGGGGACGCTGCTTGCATGGGGAGGGCTGAAGTTCCTGGTGGCGTTGATGCCGCAGAACATTATCCCGGCTGAGGCGGTGATCCGGCTGAATCTTCCGGTGCTGGCGTTCACACTGGTGACGGCAGTGTTGACGGCGCTGGTGTTTGGGCTGGTGCCGGCGTTGAAGGCGGCGCGAAAGGATTTGAATGAGCCGCTGCGGGATAGCGGCAAGGGAATCAGCGGGGGCTTCCGGCACGGAATGCTGCGCAACGTGGTGGTAGTGGTGGAAGTCGGGTTCTCCCTGGTACTGCTCGTGGTTGCGGGTTTGCTGATGCGGAGCTTTGTGGCGCTGCGGGAAGTGCACCTGGGGTTGCAGCCGGATCATGTATGGGTAGCGAGATTGCCGCTGCCGCCGGACCGTTATAAGACGGCGGATCAGGTGGCGGGATTTTACCGGCCGCTGCTGCAACGGCTGAAAGCCTTGCCGGGAATAGTGGACGCGACGGAAACGAGCACATTGCCGCCGTATGGCGGGATTTCGAGCGACATCGAAATCCCAGGGAAGACACACTCGGAAAAATGGAACGCGATGTTTCAGCTGGTCAGCGAAGGATATTTTCCGGTGCTGAAAATACAGTTCGTGGACGGACGGGGCTTCACAGAAGCGGAAGTGAATGGAGCGCGCAAGCTGGCAGTGGTAAATCAGACGTTTGTGAAGAAATACCTGGGGAATGAGAATCCAATCGGAAAGCAGGTAAGCATCGCGCAACTGACGGAGTTTGACGATGCAGTGAAGGAGCCGATGTTTGAAATCATCGGACTGGTGGCGGATGTGAAGAACCAGGGGCTGCAAGATCCCGTCACGCCAGAAATATGGGTGCCGTATACAGTGACGGGCTCGGCGTTCCGCGGGATTTTGGTGCGGACGGCGCAAGAACCACTGACGATGACGGCGGTGATCGAGCGGGAGATCTGGGCCACGGACAGTAGCGTGCCGCTGACGTTCACGGGGACGCTGGAAGGATATATCAGCCAGTTTTCGTATGCGGGACCGAGGTTTGGATTCTTGCTGATGACGATCTTCGGTTCGATTGGGCTGGTGCTGGTCACGCTGGGCGTGTATAGCGTGCTGGCGTATACGACGGCGCGAAGGACGCATGAGATTGGGATTCGCATGGCGCTGGGAGCGGAAGGCGGGGATGTGCTGAGGTTAGTGGTGCGGATGGGGCTGAAGTTGGTGGGGATTGGAGTGGGGATTGGGTTGATCTTGAGCCTGGCGTTGGGGAGGGTGGTCGCGACGCAATTGTGGGGAGTGTCGGCGTATGATCCGTGGACGCTGACGTGTGTGCCGTTGCTGTTGATTGTTACGGGGCTGGTGGCTTGCTGGCTTCCGGCGCGGAGGGCGGCGCGGGTGGATCCGCTGATGGCGTTGCGGTATGAGTGAGCGTGCAGGGTTGTTTGCGAGAGATTTTCAGTTGTCAGTGTTCAGTTTTCAGTAAGTAAAATAAAATTCAATCCAGATGAGGGCGGGCTGGGTTAAAGCCCGGCCTCTACAGAGTTAGCAGAATTGCGCTAGGCCCAGGAGTAGCCGTGTTTGGAGAGGGGCAAGGAACGGATGCGCTGGCCGGTGGCGGCGAAGATGGCGTTGCAGACGGCGGGGAGCACCGGCGGGAGCGAAGGTTCGCCGAGGCCGGTGGGTGAGTTGTCGGTTTTCAGGAAATGGACTTCGATTTCGGGCGGCACCTGATTCATGCGCATGGGCGTGTATTCGTGGAAATTGCTTTGGACGGCGCGGCCGGCGTCAATGGTGATTTCGTAGGACATGACGGAGCTTAGGCCTTCGATGACGGCGCCGCGAACCTGATTTTCGGCGTTGAGTGGATTGATGATCTGGCTGCCGACGTCGCCGGCGACCCAGATTTTTTCGACCTTGATGGCTTTATCGGAATTGACGCGCAGCTGGACGACTTCGGCGAAGTAGCCGCGGTGGGCGAATTGGAAGGCGACGCCCATGGCGGTGCCTTTCGGCAGAGTGCGCGTGCCCCAGGCGGATTTTTCTGCGACGAGCTTCAGCACACCTTGCATACGAGCGGCGTCGAAATCCACATCACCGGGATTGGTTGAGGGCTGCGCGCTGGGAACGCGAGGCGCGGTGAGGAGATCCATGCGGAATTGGACGGGATCTTTTCCGGCGGCGTGGGCGAGTTCGTCGGTGAAGGATTGGAAGACCCAGGAGAAGGCGTTGCTGCTGGGAGCGCGCAGAGCGTAGGTGGGCACGCCGAGAGGCATGAGAGAAGCGCCGAAGAAAAAGTTCGGGAGGAATGTGCCGGGAAATTGATTGGGCGGGATGCTGGCGGAGGGAGCGAACTTATCGCCTTCGCCGAAGCTGACGAAGTGATTGCGCCAGGCGACGAGTTTGCCGGAGGAGTCCAGGCCGCCTTTGAGGTAATGAAAACCGGCGGGGCGATAGTGATCGTGGTGAAAATCGTCTTCGCGGGTCCAAAGGAGTTTGACGGGGACGCCGATTTGTTTGGCGATGGCGCCGGCTTCGAGCATGTAGTCATTGGTGAGGCGACGGCCGAAACCGCCGCCGGCGCGCTTCAGGTGGATGATGATGTCGTCGTGGGGGATGTTGAGAACTTTGGAGACGAGCAGGCGGCCGTTTTCGGGGGTTTGGCTGGGGGACCAGAATTCGAGTTTGCCGTCGTGATAGTGAGCGAGGCAGTTTTCGGGCTCCATGGGGGCGTGGGCTAGGAAGGGATAGGAGTAGGCGGCTTCGACGATTTTTGCGGCGGACTGGAGGGCGGCTTCGGCGTCGCCGTCTTTGCGCAGAGTGATCGCGGGGGGCTGCTTCGAGAGTTCGTCGGCGCGCTTTTGAAAGCCTTCGCTGCTTTGTTGGGCGGTGGGGCCCTCATTCCACTGGGCGTGTAATTTCTTGCGGGCTTCGTTGGCTTGCCACCAGGTGTCGGCAACAACGGCGACGCCCCAATGCAGGCCGAGCAAATCTTGCGTGCCTTCGACTTCGAAGACGTGGCGGACGCCGGGCAGGGACTTGATTTCATCGAGGTTCGCGCCCACGCATTTTCCTGCGTAGACGGGGCACTTGTCGTAAACGGCGTACAACATTCCGGGAACTTTGAAGTCGATGCTGTAGAGATTTTTTCCGGTGACGATTTGAGGATTGTCCACGGCGCGAGTGGGGCGGCCGATGATTTTGTAGTCTTTGGGATCCTTGAGCTTGACGGTCTTGAGATCGGGAGCGGGCAGGATGGCGGCTTTTTCGGCGAGCGCGCCGTAGGTGAGAGTGCGGTTGGAGGGCGAATGGGTGACGCGGCCGGAGGAGGTTTGGCACTCGGATTCTGGGACGGCCCAGGTTTGCGCGGCGGCGGTGATGAACATTTGGCGACAGGCGGCGCCGACGCGGCGGAGCGGATCCCAGTTGGTAGGCGTGGAGGTGCTGCCACCGGCGCGCTGGGGGCCGTATTTGGTTTCGTCGAGATCGGCTTGCTCGATGCGGACATCTTTCCAATCGATGTCGAGTTCGTCGGCGATGATCATGGGGAGATGCGTTTTGACGCCTTGGCCGATCTCGGGATTCTTGGACATGATGGTGACGATGCCGTTGGGGGCGACGCGAATGAAGGCGGTGGGCAAGAACGCTGGCGTTGGAGGTTGGGGCGCTTGCGCGAAAAGTTCGGAGACGGAATCGGTGTGGAGAGCGAAGAGGATGCCGCCGCCGGCTACGGCGGAGACGCGGAGGAAGGTGCGGCGATCGAGAAGGGTGGCTGACATGGGGCCTCCTGCTAGCGCGGATGCGGACTTCCGAGAAGAGAGCGTGTTCTTCATCATACGCATTTTAACGCTGCGAGTGGATTTGTAAACCGGTTCGTTGCGTCTGAAACGTGGGGCGGCTAGCGAGAACTCATTTCGCCATTTTCGATGGGATGCGCCATAGTCTCGCGCATTTTGCCGGCGTCGAGTTCGCCTTGCCAGCGGCTCACGACGATGGTGGCGACCCCGTTGCCGATGACGTTGGTGAGGGCGCGGCATTCGCTCATGAATTTGTCGATGCCGACGAGGATGGCGAGCGATTGAATGGGAATGGCGGGAACGGCGGCGAGGATGGCCGCGAGGGTGACGAAGCCAGTGCCGGTGACGCCGGAGGCGCCTTTGGAGGCGATCATGGCGAAGAGGAGGATGCCGGCTTCCTGGCTGAAGGAGAGATGGGTGTTGGTGGCTTGCGCGAGAAAGAGCGCGGAGAGCGTGAGATAGATGTTGGTGCCGTCGGTGTTGAAACTGTAGCCGGTGGGAAAGACGAGGCCGACGATGGCGGGGGAGGCGCCGAGGCGCTCGAGCTTCTGCATCATGTCCGGGAGGACGGTTTCGGAGGAGCTGGTGCCGAGAACGATGAGGAGCTCGTCCTTGATATAGGCGATGAAACGGAAGATGGAGAAGCCGGTGGCGTAAGCGATGGTGCCGAGGACCAGCACGACGAAAATTGCGCTGGTGAGATAAAACGTGCCGATGAGTTTGGCTAGCTGAGAGAGCGAGCCGACGCCATAGCTGCCGACGGTGAAAGCCATGCCACCGAGGGCGCCGAGGGGCGCGGCCTTGATGATGATTCGAATGACGCCGAAGACGACTTTGGTGGCCATAGCGAAGCCGCGGATGATGCGTTCGCCGAGAGCGCCCATGCGCGAGACCGCGAAACCGGTGAGGATGGAAATGAGCAGGACCTGGAGGACGTCGCCGGTGACGAAGGCTTCGGCGACGGTGCGCGGGATAATTGCGAGCAGAAAGGGGACGATGCCGGTTTCTTTGGCGCGGGTCAGATAGTTGGCTACGGATTTGGTGTCGAGGGTGGCGGGATCGAGATTCAGGCCGGCGCCGGGATGCAGAAGATGGGAAACGAGAATGCCGATGAGCAGGGCGAGGGTGGAAACGATTTCGAAGTAGACGAGAGTTTTGATGCCGACGCTGCCGACTTTTTTCAGATCGTGGGTGGAGGCGATGCCCTGGACGACGATGCAGAAGATGACGGGGGCGATCATCATGCGAATGAGGGAGACGAAGGCGTCGCCGAGGGGTTTTAAAGCGACAGCGGTACGAGGAGAGAAGTGGCCCAGGAAAATGCCGATGGCGATGGCTACTAGGACTTGGAAGTAGAGAGTGGTGTACCAGCGTCGAGACTTTGCCATACGCTAAAAGTTCCTTACCTCAACAGCGCTTGCCCAAACCCGTTGGCGATTCGAAACACCAGTCACTGCACGAGATACAGCAGTGCTTCTTTTTGCAGCAGGACGCGTTCGACGTTTCGCCATGCGGAACGAAATAGAAATTCAGAGGATTGGCGGGTGGCTCCGGCGATGTGCGGGGTGAACAAGATGCGGCGCGCGGCTTCACCACGGAGCGCGAAAAGTGGATGGTCGGGCGGGGGAGGCTCGGTGGAATAGACGTCGATGGCGGCGCCACCCAGGTGGCCAGAGATTAAGGAGTGCGCGAGGGCGGCTTCGTCGACGATGCCGCCGCGGGAGGCCTGGATGAGGATGGCTCCAGGCTTCATGGCGGCTAGTTGGCGGGGACCGATGAGGCCTTGCGTGGTGGGGAGCAAGGGGACGTGCAAGGTGATGACGTCGGAAATTTTCAGCATCTCGTCTAAAAAAACGGATTTTGCTCCAAGTGCATTGGCAGCGCGTGCGTCGCGCGGAGCGGGATCGTAGTAACAGATTCGGGAACCGCGGTGGTGAAGGGCTTCGGCGACGGCTAAGCCGATTCTGCCGAAACCCACGATGCCGACCGCGAGACCGTCTAGACCTGCAAGATTTTCGGAAATCATACGGGCGCGGAAGTCGGCATAGTTGCCGGCACGAATTTCGGCGTCGGCCCATAGGAAACGGCGCAGAAGAACGGAGGCCGCGGTCACCACGTATTCTGCTAGAGCCCTGTTGCTGCCGCCGGGGACATTTGCCACGGAAATTCTCAGACGCTTGAGAAGAGCAAGATCGAGGCGATCCACGCCCGCGCCGGTGACTTGGACGAATTGGACGGTCGTGCCTTCGAACAATTCTGCAGAAAGTTTTGGACCGACGGCGGGGATCACGAGGGCGCGGGCTTGCTTCATCAACGCGGGAACATCGGGATCTTCCGGAGCACGATAGGCAATCTTCAGAGAGGGAGACGGCAAGACGCCGAGGCGCTGAAAATCGGCTTCGGGGCGCAGGCAGAGGACATCGGCGGTCATGGGCGCTTGGGAGTTCCGGATGAAACAGCGGATTCCACCGTGCTTCTAGAGATGTCGGCGGAGGGAAAGAAGCAGAGTAGGAGAAGCGGTGTGTTGCCAGTGTTGCGGGTGACGTGTTTTTCCCCAGGCGGGATGAGAATCGTGTCGCCCGGTTGGAGAGGATATTCACCAGTTTCGGCAAACGTGGTGCCTTGGCCGGACAAGACGTAGATGCATTCTTCGTGGCCGGAATGTTGATGCGGGCCGCGCGGCGCTTCCCCAGGTTGCGGGACGGGAATTTCAACTAGCCGCATGGTGACGCCCTTCGCACCATTTTCACCGGAGACGATTTCGAGGGATTTGCGGCCGGGCAATCCGAGTTGCTTCGCTTGCGCTTGGGTGAAGAGGCGGGCCATCAGCGCGCCTTGCTCACTTGCTTGAGTTCGGCGACGCCGCCTTGAATTTTGTCGAGCTGTTTGAAGATTTCGGCGGATTGCGTGGCGATGGAATCCGCGACGGCGTTGATGATGCGATGGGCCTTCTCGACAGTGGCGTGCTCCGGAGCGCCGTACCAGCCGGTTGGTGCGATGGAGCGCACGTCGGACAAGACGGGTTGATAGCTGCGGGTGCGGCGCAGCGCATCCATTTTTTCCCCGTGGGAGTGGTCGGAAGAATTGTCAATACGATCGAGGTGCACCAAATCGGGGCGATAGGCGAGGACCGCTAAAGCTTCGATTTCGCCGCCATGGGTGAGACCGCCGCATTCCTTGCCAAACATGTCTTCGGCGACGAAGCACGCCTGGACGGTGAGCACGGTCATGCCGTGTTCGCGATGCAAGAGATCGGCGGCAACGCCGAGCGGAGGAATGTTGAGTTCGTGCCAATTGAGAATCAGAAGATATTTGGCACCGTGCTGCGCAGTGGAGGCGCAAGTTTCTGTGACCAGGCGCATGTACGTGTCTGGCGTCAGAGTGATGGTGCCTTCGAAGGGCATGTGCAGGGGGGTGACGCCGAGCGGGCCTCCGGGCAAAACCAAACCGTCCATGCGCTCGGCGACGGCGTGGGCGATGGCGTTCGAAGCGAAAATGTCGGTGCCGGTGGGGAGATGAGGACCGTGTTGCTCGACGCTGCCCTGCGGCAGAATGACGAGCGGGTTTTTCTTCAATTGCACGGCGATTTCCGGCTGCGTTAGCTCAATGAAATAGCGGCTAGGCAACATTGTGGATTTTCTCCGCAACGCGGGCTTGCGCGGCGCTGAGCACTTCGGCGATGCGTGTGTATTGTCCGTCCTTTTCGATGGAGCGCAAGGCGGCATAGACGATGGCCACGGCAAAATTGCCGTTGTAGGCGCTCAGTTCGCCAGACTTTCCCGTTCTGCAACTTTCGGCAAACATTTCGAGCTCGGTGCGGAACATGTCGCTCTCCGGGACTCTTAACTCTTCGCGCTTGGCGTAGCCATCCTTGCCGCGTTGGATGTAGAGAGTTGAGTTCTTGTGCAGCTGGTCGGGAGTATCCCAGGTGTTGAAATCGATCTCGTAATGCATCAAGCCCTTGGAGCCAAAAACGCGCACGGCGAAAACTCCGGGAGAGGTCCAGCAGGAGCCGACGTAGCCGACTTTTCCGTCGGCGAATTTGAGAAGGGTCATGGACTGATCGTCCACTTCGGCACCGACGGGCGAAAGCTTCGAAGACATAGCGCCAGCTTCGACGATTTCGCCACCGAGGTAATGGAGCACATCGAACTGGTGGATGGCGAGTTGAGACAACGGGCCGCCGGGGGCTTTGTCCTTGTACCAGCGCCAGGTTTTGGGAGTCAGCTCGAGCGCGCGTTCATTGGAGAAATTTGCTTCGATGAAAGCGACACGGCCGAGTTCGCCGCTGTCGATGGCTTCGCGAATTTTGCGGATTCCGGCCATCAATCGCGCGCTATGGCCGACGGTGACGGTGATTCCATATTTTTTCTCGAGCGCCGCGATCTCCAGGCCTTCTTCGAGAGTGCTGGCGATAGGCTTCTCCGTGTAGACGTGTTTGCGCGCCTTGGCGACTTCGCTGGCGACGGGCAAGTGCTGCTCATTCGGAACGGTGAGGATGACGCCCTCGATCTCGCGATTGGAGAGCATCGTGCGCATATCTGGGACGGCAGGAACGCCGAGTTCCTGTTCGAAGGCCAGGCGCTTTTCTTCCGAGCGGCTGTAGCCCGCGACGATTTTGATTTTTTCGGATTTCGCGGCGGCGCGCGTCAGCACTTTGGCCCAGCGGCCAAGCCCCACGATGCCAAATTTCACGGGAGTTGCAGTCATGCAGGCCTCATTCTACTCAATTCTGGTATTAAAACTGAAAAGCATCTGCCAGCGGGCGTCGCGCTTTACCCACATGCGCGAGTTGAAATAGGCCTTGGCGTTGGCGCGCTGTTCGCGGGCGATCATCATGACGGTGTCGCCGAAATCGAACATGCGCGCGGAAAGCAGCGCCGGGGGAGCGGATCTGGCTCCGGCTTGTCTTTGCGTTTTGAGTTGAGCGAGCCGGTCGGCTTTCGTGTATGGGGCGTCGTGATGAGTGTCCGTAGCCGTAAACTCGTCGGCGATGAGCGGCGCGTAGGAATCTGGATCACTTTCGGCCATGGCTTTCATCACGCCTTGCCAAGAAGTGATCGCTTCCCTCTCGGACGGAGTCTCCGGCTGGAACGGAATCGTTTTGCAGGGGTTGTCACACACGCCTGACCCAGCTTCGGCAGCGACGGGCGGCTCCGACTTCGCAACCATTCTGACTTCCTGATAAAGAACGAGCCGCCAGCTTGGCGCACGCTGGAGCCAGACGCGAAGGACTTGAAGCTTGCCGCGATTGGCCCGGACGATAGCGGTCCGGCCATAAACGCGGACTTGCAAGTCAACGCCGACGTTTGCGGGTTGGGGAAAGTTTTTCAGCACTTGCGCTTTGAACATGCTCTTGCCGGTGGAATCGATCCAGGTGAAATCCTCGTTGAGAAGCCGGTTGAGAGCGAGCTGGTCGTTGAGGAATGCTTCGTCGCCTCTTGCGAGGAGTTCGAGCAAGGAGTGGTCCACAGCGAGGACCGCTTGCTCATCTTTAGTGACGCCAAAGGTTTCGCCCGCCAGGATAAGCGCAAGCACAGCGCAGGCTGTGGCGGCGATGAGCGCAGAACGAGCAAACAACTTCATGCGTTACTCCCACGGGTCCAGCGGAGGGGGTCCCGTCCAAAGAATGATGCTAAGAGACCTTGGCGGGCGCATCCTGGATAGTCGTCTGATAGCTGATGGACATGATCCAATGCCCATCACGCTTGATCCAAAGGCGGCTGACGTGGACCGGCTTGCCAGAGTAGGGCTGGTGCAAGCAGGTCATCACGATGGCGTCGCCGAAATCAAACATTTGGGCGGACACGAGAGGAGAGGGCGCGGAGCCGCGGCCGGTTTGCTTCTGCAGATTCAGCGTGGCGATGCGGTCGGCTTTGGTCATGGGGTGATCGTTGGTGGAACTGAGCATGGTGAATTCGTCGGCAATGTGGGGAGACCAGGCTGCGGCGTCGTGGTTGGTTACGCCGGTCTCCAAGGCCTGCCAGGAAGCAACGACGGCTTGCTCGGCTTCGTTTCTCGGCTTGTACGGCAAGGTCTTGCAGGGATTTTCGCAGTCCTTCACTTCGGAACCCGTGGGGCCGGAGGTCTGCCGGCCGAGAGCGACTTCGTGATAGACGAGCAACCGCCATCCGGCGGAGCGCTTGACCCAGATGCGGAGAACGTGGATTTTGTCGCGGCCGGCCATCACGGCACTGACTGGGCCGTAGGTGCGCTGATGTACCTCCGCGCCAGCTTCGTTGCCAAGTGCGGGAGATGGAACGGAACCGAGAATCTGCGTTCTGGTGCGATTTCTGCCATCTTCGTCCGTCCAGGTGGCATCGGTGTCGAGGAGTTTGCCGACAGTTGCTTTGTCGCCTTTGGCGGCGGCCTGGACCAAGTCGTGGTCGGTCTGAAGTGCGTCTTGATCGTCACCGGCGGCAGCAGCGGATTTGCTCGAGACGAAAGCTAGAGTGCAAACAAAGAGGACGCCGATCACAAGTGCAGTTGAGGCGGTACGAATCATCGGTTTTCATTCTCCCAGGAATGCATATATGCGTTTATACAGGAAAAAAGGGCCGGAGAAATGTCCGGCCCCTTTCCGAGTTCCAAGCAAGAACTACGGCTAGAAAATGAACTTCAAGCCCAGCTGAATGGCGCGGTTGCTGCCCGAGCCGAGGACGGGGTTGAAGGCGGCGCTGTCCGGAGTGGCACAGCCGCAACCAAACTGGCTTGGCACTGACGGATCAGAGAATGCTGCTTGCCCGTAACCGCTGGTGGCACCCCAGGGATTGGCGAACTCGGGGTGATTGAAGACATTGAACATTTCGGCGCGGAACTGCGCCTTGACGCGTTCACCGAACTTAAAACTCTTTGTGATGGAGAGGTCGACGTTGTGGAAGCCGGTATCGCGGAAGATGTTCCGGCCCATGGTGCCAAAGGTGTTTTGCGCGGGGGGAACCAAGACGGATTTGCCATTCAAGCTAACGTAGCAACCGGCGGTCACGAGCGTGCCGTTGGCAGACGGATCGGGCGCTTTCCCTAAGCAATTGTTCCATGCGGCCGTGGTCTGAGCAGCGGATAGCGGAATTGCTGTGGCCCCACCTTGGGTCAAGTATCCGCACGAGACGGCCGCAAGGTTAGTCGGCACAGCCGGATCCGTGGTGCTGCAATAGGGTAGGGTGTTGGGCCCACCAGACTTGAAGTCCGCTGGGTTACCAAAGAAGTCCCAACGATCTGCAAGTTCACCGGTTCCACTGAAGTTGAACGTTTGATCATTGACGTTCCAGGGTTGGCCGCTCTGCAGAGCGATAATCGAATTGAGCTGCCACCCTTCCAAGAGTTGCCCCCAAGTCTTCTTATCGGGAAGGGAGTAGGTCACGGACAGTGTAAAGCGATGCCGAATGTCTTCGTCGCCGCTGGCATGCTCCAAATAGGGACGCGTGCTATCCATAGGAAGAAAGGCGACCCAGTTAGAAGACAAGTCGTCCAGTGCATGGGAATAGGTATAGCCAAGGACGAAATCGAGGCCATGGTAGTTGCGAGCGGTCAGCGTTGTTTGCAGGCCGTTGTAAGTGGAACCGTAGAAATTGGAAAGGTAATTAATGGATCCAAGATACGGATACTTAGCTGCGAACGGGCCGACTCCGCCTGGGGTGGGCTGATTGAGGTCGACGACACCCGGAAGTTTGGTTCCGTGATTCCCAACATAAGAGGCGTCGAGAGAGAGTTTGCCAGAAAAGGCATGCTGGATGCCCAGAGTCCAGTTCTCAACATAGGGTGTGCGGAAGTTGCGATTCATGGCGAAGGTGTTGCACGGGCCTGGGTCTGCTCCGATACCGTCACCGCACTGAACGAGTGAAGTAACGTTAGAGGGATAGATGGGAGTGGTTTGATTCACCCAGTTGAGGCCATTCGCCCCGGAGCCGGGAATGGTGACGCCAGTGGTAAGAATGTTTCCGACGCCAGGGCAGCCCGTCGGGGCAGGACACGCAGCGTCAAAAATTGTCGCGCCAGTGGGAACGACGCCAAGGCCAAAAAGTACGGGGCCGCTTTGAAGGTTCTGCTGAGACATATAGGTGCTCATGGAGAGCAGATCGTAGACGATGCTGCCGCCGAGACGAACAACAGTGGTGCCTTTGCCGGTGACATCCCAGGCCACACCGAAGCGCGGCGAGAAATTCCTGTGGTCACCGTTGTAGATGGAACTAATATTTTTGCCCACCTGTTCAAAACCGACAGTGGGATCGAAATTTCCGAGCAGATTGTTGGCTTCGGTAGGAACGGCCTGGTATTCGTAGCGGATCCCGAGATTGATAGTGATTCTCGGGGTGATGCGCCAGTCGTCTTGCACGTAGCCGGCATAGAGCCATTGGCTCAGGTTCCGGATAGGGGAACCGGCCAAGAAACCGGCGCTTGTGGGGTCGCCGGAGAGCAGGGCCTCCAAATTGGAAAAGGTGACGCGTCCCCGTGCACCGCGGTAGGTGCCCTGGTGGACAAGGTCCCTGCGGAGCTCGCCGCCGAATTTGAAGGCATGCTTGCCGCGCAAATACGAAATCTGGTCAATGAGGTCGTAGACTTTGTCAGGTCCCACAATCTTGGGAAAATTGTGAAAGGCGCCCAGCTCTGTGAAACCACCGCCCAGCTTGATATTGGGGATTCCTTGCAAGATTGGATTGGTAATTCCAGTGTCTATTTTGTAGGGGAAAGTGATGTCGTCCGGGATGATTCCAAGGGTGTAGTGAGTGAAACCGCCGCGAAGCTCGTTGGCCCAGGTGGAGCTCGGCGTCCAAGCCCAGTGCGCGGAAGCGGCCTGCGCACGGGAGTGAACATTGGTGCGGAATTGCGCAAGAAGTTCGTTGGAATCCATCCCTACGATCGTGTCATTGCCAAAGAAGTAGGAGCCGCTCAGGCTGTGGTGATCGTTGAGGTGGTAGTCCACTTTTCCGATGGTGTTTTTCGAGCTGTTGACGTTCGGAAAGTGCAGCGCGACACCGGTTCCCTGCGAGCTATTGGGAGTGTAAAAGCCCAGCAAATAGGCACTGAGAGGGTTCACTGTAAACGATGGATTTTGGGCAACGAGGTCCGCGGTGGCGTCCGCGATGCTGTGTTTGCAGTCGCCGGTGGTGAGCACTACGCAACCCAGGCCACCGCCGCCCACGATGGAAGCCGTTGTAGGCACACTCCCGGAGAGCGAATTGCCAACGGAATACATCTGACCTTCATAGGCGCCGAAATAGAAAAGCTTGTCGCGGATGATGTGCCCGCCTGCCGAGCCGCCGTACTGCTCGAGTTCAACGGGGGTCTTGGGCGAGCCGACGGGATCAAAGTAGTTCCGCGCATCAAACGAGTCCGAACGGCCGAAACCGTAAGCGGTACCGTGGATATCGTTGGTGCCGGACTTCAAACCCACGCTGGTGATAGCGCCGGGCTTCCAACCGTATTCGGCTTTGGGATTGACCTGAGTGTTGAATTCCTGAATGGCGTCAATGGGGATGAGCGTGGCGGCATCGCCGAGGACGGCAGCGGCATTCGTGACGCTGAGGCCCATAAAGGATTCATCGTTGGTGACTCCGTCGACGATGAAGCTGGTGTCTTCAGGGCGAATGCCGTTGGTGGTTTGGGTCCAGGGGCCGCCACCGGGATAAACGGAAGTGCCGGGACGCAGAGAGATCAGATTCTGGTAGTTGCGGCCGTTCAGCGGGAGGTCATTGATAATTTCGTTGCTGATAGTTCCGCCCAAAGTGGTTGAGGTTGTATCCACCATGGGAACCTGCTCGGTGATAGTGATCGTCTCGGTAGTCGAGCCGGTTTGCAGCACGGGGTCGATGCGGACATCCTTGCCAACTTCCAACAAGATGTTTTTGCGCTCGAAGGTCTTGAAGCCTTTGTATTCGGCGCGAACCGTATAGGTGCCGGGCAAGAGGCTTAGCGCTACGTAAGCGCCGTCCGAATCTGTGGTTAGAGTTTGCGAGACGCCGCGGGCCACGTCCGTGATGGTCACGTTGGCACCGGCGACGTTTCCGCCGGATTGGTCGGTTACGACCCCTAAAATGCGGCCGGTACTTCCTTGCGGGAGCGCCGGGACGCACGCCAACAGGACCATGCAAACGGCCGCAAGAATCCGGACGAGCTTCGCCGGCATGACACACACGGGCACGTTACTGCCCTGAGCATTGGACTCCATGAGGACCTCCCCCACAAAAAGGTATAACGGCTGTACCACCGTACGACCTGAGCTGTCAAGTGTTTCGTTGATGTTATGCAACGAAAATGGTGATAGATGGGGCCGAGGAGCTGGCATTGGTATATTGGTCTGACCAGTTGATTCGCGTCCCAAGGGCCCGCGCGCGACCGCTTCCGGGAACCCAGACATCCAATGCGACACCACCCCGCCAATTCTTACCCCAAGCTGAGTTTCTTAAGGAAGCCTTATGATAGGCGGAGTGGGGCTAGGTGACTTAACAGCCACTATTGAGTCCTGGTACCTAAGGCTAGACCTGCTCTAATCAGTGCTGGACGCAACGAATTTGAGCACAGGCATCGGCGCACGCGGAGACGTCTAGGAGGCCGTGGTCGAAAGCGTTTCCGCGGTAGCTAGGACATTGATAAGCCAGACTGCAGATGACATTTTTCATCTGCCACGAGCAATAGGCCGAATCGCCTGGTGCGATGACATGGACAGAGATGCTGGGATATTATGATGATGTTCAGGAAGGCGAAACACGTCTGGAGCTTTGAGCAATTCCGGATGTGGACGCTTTCGAGACGAACGCCGGGGCCGTAGCTCAACTGGATAGAGCGAGAGTTTCCTAAACTCCTGTCAATAATAAAAATAACCAATAGAAATGCCTATTTTTGCATCATTCTGTACCCAAACTGCACCCACCCAAGGTACAATGGGTACGGCAGCTGGGTACACCGGAGGAAGTGATGCAAAGAGGCGCAATCAAGCAGCATGGCAAGTTCTGGGTCCTGAAATTCCGCGAGGATGTGCTCCAGAACGGCACCCGGGTTCGCAAGGACGTGTACAAGAAGTTGGCTCCTATCAGCCGCGAATACCAGACCAAGGAATCCGTCCAACCTCTGGCCGACCTGATTCTGGCACCCCTGAACGCTGGCGTCCATCAGGCTCAATCCGTCGACACTATCGAGACCTTTCTCGAATCCTTCGTTGCCAAAGGCCAAGGTGGCAGCGGCCGCGAGCTCCAACATAGCACGCTCAAAAATTACACCGTGATGCTCAATCTTGTTCGCCCTCATCTTACATCTATCGAGTTACGCCAAGTCCGGACCCCATACATCGACAAATTGCTGCGCGCGGTTGCTGAGAATGACGGCGAGGAACGCCGGGCTCACACGACCTACCGCAACCTGAAAAACTTCCTGAGCAGCGCGTTCAAGTATGCCGTCCGTGACGGCTTGGTCGACTTCAACCCGGTCCGCGAGGCGGCAATACCGGTCGGCGAAGAGGCAGACACGCACGCATACAGCCTGCGGGAAGTCCGCACGATTGTAGGCGGATTGAAGAAGCCGGTGGCGAAGTCTCTGGTGTTGGTTGCGACGTTGACGGGCTTGAGGTCGGAAGAAATTAAGGGCCTGAGGTGGGAAGACTACGACGGAAAGGTCCTAAACATTCGCCGAGCTGTGTCGGCCGGGAAGATAGTGGACGTCAAGACGAAGGCAAGCAAAGCTGCGGTGCCGGTCGTCAAGACGGTGCAGAAGGTGTTGGCGGCGCATCTGAAACTGAACTCCGGAGATGGTTACATTTTTCATGGCAATACAGGAGAACCCTTAGATTTAGAGAACTTCGCTCAGCGGGATATCAAGCCGGTGCTGGAGGCAGCAGGAATCGAATGGCATGGCTATCACGCCTTCCGTCGCGGCTTGGCCTCGGTGCTGCACGAGCTGGGAACCGCGGAGCTGACCATCAAGCACATTCTCAGGCACTCGGATTCTGACGTGACGCGCAAGCATTACATCAAGACGTCAGTCGAAACCAACCGGAAGGCGCTCGAATTGGTTGAGAAAAAGTACCTCAAGACGAAAAACCGCGGCTAAGCTGCGGCTTCCATCCAGCGCAGAACATCTGACAAACGGAACCGCAGGAACTTTCCGGCGCGCAACGCGGGCATCGGCGGCCTTCCGTCCTTGCGCTCACGCTTGCGGGTCAGCTCGGAGATAGTCTTGGCATTCGGGAGCTTTAGCGCGGAGGCAAGCTCCTCGGCGGTCAAGATGGGTTCATGTGTGACTACAGGCAAGGCAGCGACAGGAGCCGGAGCAGTCTTGAGCTTCTTCATGGGCACAACCCTTGGAATTTATTTCGGAATTTCTAGGGAGTGCCGTCATGCCCCGATGGCTAAGACGTTTGGCGTCAGCGACTCGCCGCGGATAACGCTAGAAGTACAACAGGAATAGTGTTTCACAGAAAGCCAATATTGTCAACTGTACCAACGTACAGGTCAGGCTTTCGGCTCCGGCTTTGAGATGACGAATATCTTGCTGACATCTGCTTTGACGATGTGGGCTTTCGAATTCTTCACTGGAGTCTCTGGAGGCGGCTATGTTGCGGGCTTATCCTCGGGCACTGCAACTTCGACAGCGGGAACTACTGGATTGGTAGGAGCCTAGGCGTGATAAAATCGAGGTACGGTGTTATTGAATGACCCCCGTCCGCGTTGTCCAATCCACGGAACCTTTATGGCTCCCGCGGTTCACTGGATTAAACTGGACGGCAAACCGTTTCCGAAGCCCTGCAGTGTTTGTCCGCGAGCAAACTGCTTTTATGTTCACGACCTTGTGAACAACTTCTACACCTTGCCCGAAGACGCGCTAATAGGACACCCGCCTCTCCTGAGGGAAACATCGAGGGCATTCGGCCCGTGGAGTTGTGTGTGAACCTCTGGCGTGCCCATTGCATAATGCCGCCCGGCGCTGATGTTCGGGCGTCCGGTACGATTGCAGCGCGCCGGAATCGCGGGCTCGTATGCCAGCCTTGATGCCGCCGATGCTGCCACCCTTCTGGCAATCTTCAAAGGTCAGCTTGTGGCGGCTCACGCTTTTCCTTCGTCCCGGTCTTTCAATGTCCGACGCATTTCAACGTGCCGGACGTAGCGCGACTGGTAAGCCTGGCGCACGAGCGTGTCCTCAGATGGCTTCGGTCCCGCCGGTGGTTGGCGGCGTGGAACAGGAATAACTAATCGTCTAGGTTTCATCGGCGGCTCAGCCAGTCGAGGATGTCGTCCACCATTTTCTTTCGGGCTGCAATAGTCGCGGCTTCGGGGTCCGGAGTGGCTTCGATGTGTTCATCACGAATGTGTGCTTCTACGTCTGCGCGCTCCTGCTCGGACAATCCGAGACCGAGCGGTCTGGTGTTCGGCGGGATTGGGTCCGCAACACTGGCACCGGCGGCCTCAAGGTCGGCAGCTGTCGCGTCGATGCGAGCTTTGATTTCTTCATCGACGGGCGGCTGCGGCGTTGGTGTGCGCCAGCGCGACAACCAATGGGGTTTTGTGTGGTCAATCATTTGGCACCCTTGGTGGCTGGTTTGGTGGCTGTTCGCTTCGGGCGTCGGGCCAGAATTGAACCTGGCACAAGTCTCTGTATGGCGCGATTAAGAGCCCGGTAGCGGATTTCTCCGTCCACGAGTACGGCCAACAATTCACAGTTGGCTTGACGCATGTTCTCGAATTGATTCATCGACAACGTGGACTTTACCTGGACGCGAACGAGTCGCGAGCCCCGAGTCGCCACGACATCGCATGGGCCGTTTACGCTCAGATTCCGGTACACGCCGTCGAATCCGAGCGTCAATAAATGTGCGCAGACGCGAAGTTCGGCAATGCTGCCCCGTGTCCCGGGGCTTATGGACCGCTTCATCATTTCCTTGTAGGGATTGCCGACTCGGCGGCGTGAGATAGTTACGCGGTCCAACTTCCAATTAGCGCCGCTGGGACGCTGACGTTCGGGACCGGAAATGGACCTTGGACTTGAATCGCCTTGGGTCCGACAAACGGGAACAGCGGAAACGGAATCGCTGAGGGCCACGGATTTTGTAGGAAACCGTAGACGCTGGCGTACCAGTTGAAAAGCACAGCAGTCAACGCTTGCTGCATCTGACCTGCAGCGTTTGCGGCCATGAGATACGCGAAGAATACTTGCGGGAACACCTGCAGGCCATTGACAGTGCCTTGAATGGTGCAAAGAGGGTTCGGGTCCCCCGAGCCGCCGCTGGTTCCGTCGTAGGCACAACTTGAGACTGAAAAACTGTTCATGATTATTCCTCTTATAGTCTGCTGTTCTGTCGAATGATTGATGTCGATAAAGTCCACACCGATTACGTCTGCGCCAGCGAGCGTGACCACCAGCATCTCCGGCTGAAAAGTCTTTCCATGCCTTTGATGAAGTTCATTTTATCCTTTGAAGACTAGGGCCGCCCGAAGACGGCCCGATGTTGTAATTACTTACCGAGCGCCTTTCGATTTATTGCCTTGCGGGTCGCGCGTATGGCTTCTTCGTTTTTCTGTGTGATGGTCAAAATATTCCCGTTGTTTTGGGCGTCCATGGCTTTTTCATGACCATCGTTGTCTGATTCCAACGGAAGCGTTTTCACTTCCTCGGACTTTTTGTCGCCAAATTGCAGGTTGGCGTCGGGGTCCGAATGCTTTCCTGCTGCCTGGCGAGCACCAGATGAAGGTGCAACGTTATTTTTGGACTTTCTTAGTTCACTCATTTGCTTTTTCCTTGTTTCACGCCCGCTCTGCGGACGTATTTCTCGGGGCGTCTATAGTTCACTCCGAGAGAATTTCGTTTAACGGCGCGGTGCGATGAGTCCTTGGTCGGCGTGACCTGTAAGCCACGGCTTCTTTTCCATGTCTTCGGCTCTGACGTAATCCTTGACCTGCTTAAGCGTGCATCGTTCAAGAACTTCGGGCGGGCAACGCGAACCGTCAGGAGCGGTCAGCGGAAGCTGTTTGCCTGATGCGATGAATTGATGCCAGTCAAAGCGCGGCTGGACAGGTGCGGGCGGCGGGGGTGGCTGCGGCGCGACGGCAACAGGCTTCCTTGTTTCAAGAGCCGACTGCCCGAGATTATGAACAGCTGCTCGGACGAGACCGTAGTCCATTGTTTCGAAGCCGTGGTCTTGTCCCCAGGCAAAGATGATGTCCCGATTTGGTTGCCCGGTGTCCAGCCAAGGATACTCGGCTTGCAGTTGCGTCAGAATCTCAACGAGATTTGGGCAGTAGATTGGTTTGCGTTCCATTTATTTCTCTCCGTACACCTTGATTTCAAATTGGTAGAACGACTTCTCGAACGCCTCGGCTTCCGCCGCGGTCAATTTCTCCACGGGATGACTCTTTAGGAAGTCATCCAGGAACTTTTTCAACGCTTCTCTGATGCGCTGCTTATGAAAATACGAACGAACATCAGCTGCTGCGGTTTCTGTGCGACGGCGAAGTCTTACCATAATCCCCGCAGCTTTAAGGGCGTCCTGGGTTCGGCGGTTTACCTCAGCTTGAGAAAGAGACTCGGGATATTTCTTGGTTTCCTCTTCTTCGCGAATCTGCTCCTGAGTGCGTGGCTCGTGGCCTCCGACGAAGGTGAGCTTCCCGGCACGGTGAAGTTCCGCAGCGCCTCGTTTGATGGCCGCAGCGGTTGGATAAACTCCTTTTCCGTCTGGGTGCTGGGCGTTGCTCTGGAGCCAATCCAACATAGCCTCGGTGTTCTCTGGCGAATTGAGAAGCTGGACACGGCTGCCCAGACTCAGTTCGAATTCTTTGAAACTCGCTGCGACGTCCTGCATCGTCAACGATGGGTGTAGCGTAATCATTTTGAGTCTCCTTTTACTGCAGCTGCTGCGCTGCTGTCTTACGGCAGGCGGAATTAAGTTGTTCCTCTCCGAAAAGTTCAAATAAACGACTTATCTCGGAATTCTGTAAACGTCTGAGCATGTTCTCCGACCACGGAATTCGAACGCCAGGTCTGTTGGGCGGCTCATACGCTTCTGTGATGGGCGCGAACACCAGCTTCGCCTTCATGCCCGCTCGGATTTGCGCCTCGTGGATTTCTCGTTTGCGCGCGGCTTCGCGGACCGTCTTTGTATCAGCGGCGTACAACGCGCGCTGGGCTTGGACGTAATCGTTGATGTATTGCAGACGCGGCAGGTCGTCCTGCTCCAGTTCAGCGCGGGTTCCCGAATAGAGCCGTCCGTCAACATTTCCCCGCCACTCATACTTATCATTGGCGACCTCATTGCCGTTGGGGTCAGTATGCGTACCGAGTATCTTCTCGATGAGCCCGAGGCGTTCTTGTTCGTCGCGGATAGCCTGGACGGCGCGTGAGGTCAGCACAAGCTGCTGGCGCACGTTCGGATTTTCCACGAGCTTCCGTAGAATGTCGTAAGTGATTGTCTGATGTACACTCGCGAGCGAATCGAGGATTTTGATATTGCAATCGAGGCGGTACTCTGGGTATTCCTGCCAGAGCTCAGCGTAAGCGTCAGCGTAGTCTGCGTTGATGGCGAGCTTGTGCTTGATTCTTTGAAAAGCTGCTAGGACCGTACGCGCGGTTGCAGGTTGGCCCTGACATGCCTCAAGCAACAAGCCCTCGTTGGCGACGCCGCGATATCCCGGCTCCGCATCAAGTGCTGCTTTTATGATTTCGATTTCTTCCTGCTGTGTTCGCATTGCTAATCTCCTGGTTGAGCGTATAGGTCGCCCAATGTGGCGTGTGAATTCTCTTCTGCTTCTTGAGGCAAGTCCTCGTAAATCGCGACAATGGCTTCCCATTTGTTAGCGACTGCCACGCTCGGCTTGATGCGTACGGCAAGAACGTCGCCGATGCGAATATCCGTTAGCTTCATGTGCGTGTAGCTCGACTGACGGTGCAAGACCCGCGACGCTACGAATACTTCGACGTCCATGCCGACGAGGTGGCCTGTCAGGAAGCCGTTCTCGTCGACGTGCTTGACTTGAAAGTTGTACCAATCCTTGAAGTCGGGCTCGAAAGAAGGCTCGTTGGCTCGGCTAACAGGCATCAACTCCTGGGCGATGTTCTTTCGGAAGCGCTGGTTCGGCGTGAATACGACACGCTCACCGGCGCTGATGGCGCGGAGCCCAGAGACGTCGGGGATGATGCCGTCGCCGCGGAGCAAATATTCCAGCCCGTCGTCGCCATCGATTGTTGTGAACCCCGCGTGGTTTAATTCGGCGCGGACTGTTCCGAATAACTGATAGGACTTCTTGATGACCGATGGTGGCTCAGGCTCTGGCACTACCTTTTCGATGACCGCGGGCGTCGCAACTGGCGATTCAGCCAAGACCTTCTCAACCTCGCGAATGATATATGTCTGTTCTTTCTTGATGACGCTGCGCTGTCGCTGCTCAGTTCTCTTCTCCGACAACAACTCGTGCGCTGCGCCATTCTTATCGAGGACCAACATCTTGCCTCTCATCATTGGGCGAATCACAGTGAAGGAATCGTCGACTTCAAAAAGCTTTTCACAAAGGACACAAAGCTGCTCTGCCATTCTCGTCTCCAATAGGAAATGCCACAGCCAACGCTTACCCCGAATGAGGTCCGAGGTTTGGGACCGCGTCGCTGTGGCTTGCTCTGAGCGTCCCCACGCTCAAAGGTCAATTTTGTTAGTAACGCATCCCCGGAGGAAGACAACGACCCAACAAAGCGCGGTTCTTCTGCGCTTGCGTCAACTCGGGCTCTTGTTGCTGCTGTTGTGGCTGCGGTGGCGGCGTGAAGTCATTGCCAAACATTGCGGCATGCTGTTTAAGCATCTGTGCCCGCCTTTCTTCGGCCTGCTTGTCCTTCTGCTGCTCTTCGGTTAACGGCTGACCCGGAAGGAATCTTTGGGCCATGCTGACGGCGTCGGCGATGTCGATGCCGCGGAACCGGATGTCGCCGCGGACGTTGCGGCGGAATGTTCCGACGCGCATGAACTGAGCGAAAGTTTCATCAACCCACTCGCCGTTGCAGAATCTCAACAAGCGGTCGGGGTCCTCTAGAAGGATGCTCAAGCTCAGAAGACGATTGTGCTTCGCGTCCCGCTGCATGTCGGGCGTACACCAGTGGGCGTTAATCATCGAGATTTCATAGCGATAACTGAGCTGTTGAACCTCGCGCTGCAGCAGTTCTGTTCCAGCGATGCGCTCGATGTAAAAATGCCGAGCCTCGGGATACTTCTTGTGGAATAGAACTAACTTCAAAGCCAGTTCCGACATCCGGAACTTGCCGTGCTGGATTTCCAAGACCGTCATCTGCCAACGGCCGGTTGTTGTCGGGCTGATGCGTACAGCCGCCAGGGCGGTACCATCACTCCCATGTCCGCTGGTGAGTGCCAAGTCGGCCGTTAAAACTGTGAATGCTCCACCGCCGTCGCGCGGCGCTGCCTCCAAGGGCATCAGAGACTTGCGTAGCGTCACTTCGTCGAAGTGAATCTTCGGAGCGTCGCCATCCGGGTCGATGAATTCGCACAAATTCTGTGAACGGAAGAACACCGGATTGGCTTTCAATTCTTTTCGAAGGAAGGCGAACGTCAAACGAGTCGGGAACAAAAGGCTTTCGATGTCGTCTTCGGTTAGGTCGAGTAAGTTCTTGCGAGCGCTCTCTGGCTTTAGGACCCACGCCGGGTCAATACGATATTGCAACGGATGCTCTACGTCCTCGTTTGAACGTTTGATGAGCGTCGCGGTCAAATCCTCGGGATGCCACGGGGTCGAACACATCGTGATGTAGCCGCCCGGCTCCACGAGCTTGGTCAGCAAGTCATACTTATCGATGCTGGCTTGACGCATCTCTTCGTTACCGGTCGTGATATTTGAGATGGGGTCATCGAGGTGGAGTACGTGACAACGACGGCCAGCTGCCGAGCTATCCATGCTTGTTGCTTCCGCGCTCGATTCAATAAGCCCCAGCGAGGCCATAGGATTTTCAAAAGTCAAAGCGCTTCCGTCATCCGGAAGAATGCACATTTCAGGCAGGAGCGTTTGGAACAAAGTAGGTGCATTGATGTTGCGCACTTCGAAATATGAACGAATGCCGCGCAAGAACCCGCGCGCCAACGGTTTGGTCTCCGTACAGAGCAAAATTTTCAAATCGGGGCAGGCGCATAATGCCGATACCATCCACACGATGGCGAACGAACTTTTGTAAGAGTTTCTGGACGCCACGAGAGAAAAGTTCTTAATCGGGTCCTGTGAAGCCAGCCACTCTTTCAAATCTTCCTGCGTATAGCCCGGTTTCAGACCATCTGGATTGAACTTCGGGAAGAAGTCCCGCCAGATGCCGTGCGGCGATTCGTGAAAATCTTTCTTGAGAATGTCGCGACCGAGCAGGAATGCGTCCGTCTTTGTGACGCGGCGCAAACGCAAGAACTCCTCAAAGTTTATCTCCGGTTGGCGGAACATCGAGTAATCCCAGATGGCGTACAGCTCTCGGCGAGATAACAATTCGCCCGAAACTTCGCCGTCTTCGATTTCTGGGATGATGACAGACGCGGTCTTTTCCTTTTGAGCCTGAAGTGCTAAACGGACGCCGTGCGTAAAAAGGAAGCGGTTGTAGTAGAGCTTTTTCTGCTGACGAGCGACATCGGCAAGTTCGAGGATGACTTCGAGGGCGCGGTCATTGGTGATGCCGCGAACCTCGGTCAAGATTTCCTTGGCCGTTTTTTCGGTGATTTCATCGGTACAGTTCCAACGGCGGCTAGAATCGTCTTGCTTAGCCTCACGGCGGTGTTTTGCGGTGGCGTTGCGTTGATACTCCTTCTTTTCTTCCGGGTTCATGTCCTTAATTTTCTTTTTTGGCGCAGCGTCTGCGAGCACACCAATAGCGATTACTTTTTCGTCTGACATGCTTCCTCTTTGGTTTTTAACGGTTACTGCGGTGGCGCGAGCCAGGTTTCATTTTCGTTTGGCTCAGGAACAAACTTATCGTAGGCGTGCCCGTTCGTCGCTTTGACCTTGACTGGCAGCATCTGAGCCTTCCAGTTGTTCCACGCGAAATTGAATGTTTGGAGGTCATTGTTGCGATAGGCGTGCGTCTCATTTTGAAAATCGCGGAGAGACTTGGCGACGAGAGAAATGTCTTCTCCGGCGTTCAATCTGCGGCGCATGCTCTCGGTAATCTTCTTGAATTTCCCGAGGTATGCTCCCACTTTGTCCGGCGCTTCTTCCGTGAAGTGAACCTGACGAATCACCAGTTGTCGTTCGAAAATACGAATCGCGGCGTCCAGGTCTTGTGGTTCCGCAATCATCCGACCTTGACTCCACGCTGCATCAAACATGTCGAGCATCAGATACGTTTTGAAACGCGGCTTGCTTTTAACTTCAGGCGGTTGAACCTTCCAATAATTGCTTAGTTTTTGCTTCGTTTCCGGGAGCATTGTCATCAACCCAGAAAATGGCAGTTGATTTATTTCCGCCAGCAACTTGAAAGCATCTGCTTGCGTAACCTCGGGCAAATCTCCAGCTTCCACGGGATACGAGTGCTCGGGATAAAAGCGGTCGTACAAACCAAGTTTGGTTCGACCGGCAAAACTAGACATGAACACTTCGCCGTCTTGTCCGCACATGAACAGCGATAAATGCGCGTGGTCCGTGGTGCGATATTTAGTCTTTGCAAGAGTCCGACTCAACGTGGTGCTATTTGCCAACTCAATGATGGTGTCAACAATTTCGGGTTGCTTTTTGTCCCCGCCTTTGTGGCCCAAAGACGTCACTTCGTCAATGTAGCAGATGACCGGTTGGTGCTCTGGCTTTTCGAAAAAGACATCTTTCAAACCGGCACCAGAATCTGCGCTGTCAATGACTTTGACGCCGCACTCCAAAACACCGGTGACCTTGAAGAGACGATTCATCAAACGCTTCCACGACAAACCTTTACCTGTGCCGGTCGGGCCGATGACCGCGCCGTAATAACAGGAATTATCTTCTATGTTTTCGAAGCGCATCGCATTCGCTTTTCGAGCCCCAAGAAAAACTTTGGCCGCAAGAAAAACATATTGTCTCGGGATGGTCGTGCCATCACAAATCAAATCGACGATTTTCTTATAGACTCCAGTGATGACCGAATCGTCAAAATCTGGGATTGCAGAATCATCTGACATCGAAGCAGTGACCGAAGGAGCATCACTCAATGATGGACTCGCTTGCGTTGGAACAACAATCGATGATTGTTGACCGGACTTTGCTTTGGTTTCTTCCGCAGACTTAATCGCCTTTTCGATGGTCTGCTGTTCGAGACGGTCCCATTTTTCGCGGCGGTACAGAGGCGACTTGCGAAACTCTGCTGAGATTTTCTCGGGGTCGTTTCCGTGCTCAATCGCCAACACGGTTGCCAAAGCCATGTCTGCTTCGCTGTGCGACGGATATGTCAAGGAATTTCCATGAGCGTCTTCAATCACGAACGGTTCCGTCGACTTGATGACACCACTCATTAACACAGACAATTTGCCGTGATTGAAGAAGCCCGTCTGCACGACCGGTGTAGATTGTCGGTCGCTTTGGGTTATCGATGTTCCTGACGACTTTGGTTTGGTGGGCGCGGGATATTGGCTGCGAATATCGCGGCACAACTGATAAACCTCGGTCAGGTCGCGCGCTTCTACATCCACGGAATCTTCGTACAGCGGCTTTCCAGTGACTGTGAAGTAGCGGCCGTCGGTGAACACTTCAATCTTGACTTTGTCGCCGAATCCGACAGCGGGGTCGAGATTAAATACTTTGTCTGTGCCAGGAAGCTCTCCGCGGACCCAGACGCGAACCCCTGTCTGCGACGGAGTTACTTCCGTGTAGCTGTCAAGAGCATCCACGATGCTCTGCGCCCACGGAGAAATATCACCGGTCCTCGGGTCGTGGCAGCCATCAAGGTCGAAACCGACGATGCCGCCGTTGACCACGAAGCCTACGCCTTGCGTGTTGTCAATTCTCGCGCCCGTGACGGCTGCGCGATAATCGGACCAATCTTCTGAACGAGTCGACGCGGCTTTACGGCCATCGAGACGGTATGGAACTTTCGTCGGCTTGCCATTGTCTCCAGTCTCAATCTTCCACCGAATCCAATTAGGGATAGCTTTCAAAAACGCAGGAACTTCGGGAAGCGGGTCAATAAACTGTGCCGCAGCCATCGGCTGCTGTTCCACAACGCTTGCTGCTTGCATAACTTCCTTGGTCGCATGACCATTCTTACAAAGAGCCTCTACTGGCATAGCCTGCGCGGCCTCGATGATTCGATTCGCTTGACCGTACCAGGCACCGATTTCCGATTGCAACTTCTTCTCAAGGCGCTCGTGTAAGTCTCTAGAGTCTGCGCCAGCGTCGAGTTGATGGCGTGCTTCGCTTACGAACACTTCGAAGCGTTCCGATGTCAAGTCAACTGGCAGCGTAATCACTTCACACCGCCAAGTGTCAACGCTCTGACAATTCGTCTCATGGCGTACGAGCCGATTTCAGCATCGACAGCCATCATGCCGCGGTCGTTTGGTTCAAGGTTGAACAACACCTCAGAGCCAAGCGCTGGAATTCCGCCGCCTTCAATCTTGACGATGCGTGAGTGATGCAGGAAGAAACTTCGGCGAGTACCGAATTCATCCCGCGAACTTACGAAGCCGTAGCCCGCAGGGTCGTTCCACTTCGTTAAGACACCTTTCAGTTTTTCCATGACATTTCCTTTTTCTAGAATCCGGCGTTGCCGGTTGCACCTGCTTTCTGGCGAGACCTTGGCGATGTTCTGCCTATCAGGTAGTCGTCACGGCAGCCAGCCGCTGGACATTTGATTCAACTTCCTTCTGCTGCAACTCTCTGAGACAACGCTCGGCACCTTGATTCGTCCACGTTCTCCCGCCGAAGCGATGTTTCTGACTCCAGCTAACTCCTTTAGGGCGCGGTTTCGAGTCATGGCCCGCTTCCAGTTCGCATTCAAAACTTCCGCTCTCACCTATCAAAACTGCCGTGCACTTCTGTGCCTTTTTCTTTGACATCAATCACCGCTCGGCGTCAGCCGTCAAATTCCTCCTTTGTCAGATTAGCTGGCTCGGAAAGGTGACTACATTCGTTGCTATTGATTGGACTGCGAAAAACTATTGTCTGGCATTGAAAACTTTATCCACAGCATCAGCGAGCGCCTGGACATCGACGTTCTCTTGCGTCATGTGCTCCAAGATTGCAGACCAGCGGTCCGCGTTCCCAAAGTTCAGCGGAAACGGAATCGCCGCTTGAATCGCAGCCAGCCGGTGGCACAAATCGTGGAGTTTCGCCGCATCCCCGGGGCTCAGGTCCTGAACGCCGGTGGTGCAAAGATTCAGGCGAGATGCCGGAATGCCAACGATGGCGCAGGCAACTTTTCCGCTGATGCCTAGTTCGCGCATCTTCGCTGGAAGTCTGATGCCGTTGCTGAGTGCTGTTAGCATGCCATCCTGATAAACGCCGCCGATTATTTCCAGCGGACAAAACAAAAATCGCAGAGATGATTTTCTGCGTAAAAACAAATTGGGTTTGGATTTCCCTGTCAAGGATATCCGTTGTTCTCTACCCCGTGTCCTGTTCCGTTGAAAGAGATGCCCGCCACCCTCGGGGTGAGGATGGCGAGCCGGATTTACGCCTCTCGGCGTCAGGCGACAGGTAGCCTGAAAGTCAAAATGTCGTGGGCGAATACTCTCGCTTTTCGTCTTGGGGAGCGTCCTGCTAGTCTGCTCATACGCTGTTCAAAGGGGCTCACTATTTAAAATTTTACATTTAAAGCCAACATTATCAATGGCCTGCGTGTCAGGCTTCGGAACCCTTGGTGTACAAGCAGATTTCCTTTATTCGGGTTCCCAAGTCCGTACACTATGGGTTTGGTATGTGTCATTACTTCCTCTTCGACAGTCAAATCCTTTTGTTCTTAAGCACTTAGAAATTTCTTCGGATTCCCAAGTCCGTACACCAGGGGTTTGGGATATGGCATTACTTCTTTCTGCCTATTCAACCCCTTTCATTCTAAGCACTTAGAAATTTCTTCGGTCGACCTGGCTTTCCGAATGCTCTGGGTTTGCCGTCCAGACGCGCGCCGGGGTCGAGGTGCATCATCTGCTTGATGCGACGGACGTACGCCGGAGTCATCGGGTCGTGTTGGTTGCGCCTGTCCTGGTTCCAGCGCGCAGCGATTGCCGTGGAAGTCCAGTCGCCTCGGGTGCGCTTGCTGTAACGCAGGACGTGATACCACTTACGGCGGGCTCGGCGTTGCTGGCACGGTCGGCATCGGCAACCAGGGGCATTGGTCGGGCAGATTACCCGAGCCAGCGGGAACACCGCGTCAAGGTAGTGGTGCTCGTGGTTCAATTCGGCCTCGGGGGCGCGTGCTCGGACTCTGGCGGCATTCCAGCGAGACGGGGACCCACGCGTTGAACTGATTTGCGGCGTTGTTGGATGAGAGTCATAGCGTGGTCGAGACGGCTCCGCTTGCGGTTTCAATGATTTGACGGACTTCATCGCCGGTCAGAGTTTTTCTCTCTACGAGGGCTTTAGCAACCGCCTTGACATCGGCTTCGTGCATCGTCAGCAGTTGATGCGTCCTTGCTTCTGCACGCTCGCGGCTCTCTTTTCTTTCCTCACCTTGCATACCTGCGCGGTCCAGGATTTCTTCAACGTGAGTGAAGTCATCTTCCTTCGGATTAATCATCCCGTTCGTTGCGTACATCGCTTCCGACATGACTCCTGCAAAAGTCGTGCAAAGATAAATATCAACCCTCAAACCTCCGGGACTCGGATGGGTGTATCCGGGCATCGCGTGTCCAGTGAGACGCTTTATTTCTTGTGGGTCCACCGTTGTCACCTCACAGCCACGTCCAATTAGTGTCATCGCAACTGCGTGTCCGGCCTCATGGATGGCGTTGACGCGCAACTGAGCGGCATCAATTAATCCGACGTCAGACATCAAACTGCCTTCTGGCAACGAATGAGGTACTTTCATAGTCGGCGTAGATTTCTCGCGGGCTTCTCTCTTTCTCGTCTGTCGACTCATGCCCATGTCATCTCTCTTTCCCGCGGTTCCGCCGGGGTCGGTTTATTATTGCCTACCGTCGGTGATAAACATGCCGGATAGGCGATTAAAGAGCCGAAGTCCGCGCAAACTTTCTGGTCTAAACCCGACTCCACCTCGCGCATTGAATCTTTCCACGCTTCGGTTGTATCGAAGAAGTTGCCGGGTGCGATTAGCGCGGTGGACGTTGCCCGGACGGCTGCGCTCGGTCTTATTGTGGCGAAGTTTCGCTCGGCGGCACGGTGGGCACAATTTATGCTGTCTGTCGCCGTGTATATTCCGGGCGTGACAAAACGCCCCGGTACACTGGAATGGCATCGGAAAATCGTCTGATACAACCGTTCGGTACAGATAGAATTTCTGATACCGCACTCCGCGCATCTCTCCGGACTGATGACGAGAAATTTGGCCACGCCGATACAAAGACATGACTCTTTTCATACTAATACCGAGCGCACAGATGCCGGTTACTTTTATTCCCACGCGAAGAGAATTCAAAATGAACTGGTCGGTCAATTCGACCTCGGGGAGCTGGGCTTATCCGGCAGGTTCCGACGCAAAATTTCAGCGCGCCATTTGACCTGTTTGGCCGGTGGGAGCTGGCGTACCCGGGCGACGATTTCGGCGAGTAGTCCGAGGGCGCTTTGGCACGTTCGGCAGTTCATGATTTCGGCTCCCGGGGCTCGGTCGGTTTCGGGACGGACATCAGGTTCAGACGCAAGCTGTCCGCGGTGCCTTCGGGCTTGCGCTGCAGGTCCCGGAGCCGCTGGATATCCTCGGGGTTGACCATCCGGAGCCCGGGCTTTTGGAGCAGGTACTTCTCCACGTCAGGCAGAGCCCGGTCGATACACTGCCGGACCACCTCGGTCAGGGGGGTGTTGGTTTGGAAGCTCAGGAGCCGGAGGCGGTCCTCGGTCTCTGCGTCCAGCTGGATAAGGAAACGTCGATTCATTTTGTGATTGTCTCACGAAGACTTCATGATGTCAAGTGAAATAGTAACAGTACCCAAAAATAGTTCTGGAGTGGCCCATCAAGTGCTGGCCGTACTAGGCGCTACGGCGGCCAGCCATGAAGCACAGCGGCCCGCTGGCGGGCTTTCTCGGGTATAAGGTGGAGCGGGGGGCCGCCGATGTCCCAAAGCGCCCTGAGAGTAAGGCACCGAGTAAAACAGGTTTCCACGGAAACGACTTGCTGCCAACGTATGTCATTCGGGCTGACAGCAGGTCAAAACGACTTGCTACCACGACTTGCTTCTCGCACGCACACGCTCTCTATTTTCCCACAAACGACTTGCTGCCAAAAAAATGTGAATTTGGCAGCAGATGAATTTTAAAGTCTTTGCTTTCAATACTCTATAACGTTTCGTGTATTAGAGGATTATTTGGCAGCAAATCGTTCATTTTGGGGTTTGGCAGCAAGTCGATTTTGAGGCTTGGCAGCAAGTCGTTGGCAGCAGGTCGATTTTGGGTTCTAGCGAGCTCCGGCAGTTCGATGTGGCCCCAGGGAGTTCGTCGGGGTACCTTTTGAAAATCTGGAAATGGCGACCGCCCTCCGGACTCTCCCGGCCTCGGAAATTACAGATAAACTGCACAAAATGTCGGTGGCTAGCGACGTCCACGTCCGTCCCTCGAACCACTCCTTGGGGGCTTCTGCATCCGGCTGATTCCACAGGACTTAACGTCCCTTGTCTTTGTCCTGAATGAGATGCGAGCCGAAAATTTCTAAACAGTTTTGTTTCATAGACTTGGGAGAGGAGAATTTTCCGGAGCTCTGCGATTGCTCGCAACGGGTCGACGCGGAAGGTTTGCGTGAATCGTTGCACCCTCCTCGTGTATTTTTGCCAACTCCTTTGCTTGCAATGACATAACATGTAATTCTCTTAGTGAGAGACCTACATCGATTCGCTGGGCTTGCATCCAACCTCTCGTAAGTCGTTGAAAACACAAGAACGTGTCTATTTTGACACATATTTCTGTTGTTTCTGTCTGCACAGAACAAACAGAAGCTAAACGCCTCGTTCCCCAGCTATCTTCACTCGACACTTTTGCTCTCAGCGCTTCGCACAAAAATAGCATCCGACGCGCAATCTCAGGACGCGGGTTGGCTCTTCAAGCTCTCCAGCTCTTGCCATCGCCGGTCGCGCGCCAGCCCGATGTTCTCGGCGCCGCGGGGTCGCGACGATTGAAAATAGTTTCGAAAACACGACGAATTATCTTGACAACATATCCCAACATATGAGACAATGCTTTTGCTGGAGGCACCATGATTAGAATGCAACCGTTGACCAAAGCACAGGCCGAGAAGATGATTCGCTTGGCGTTCGCGGAGAGCACGCGCAACGGACTCTTGCTCACCATCTGCCTGCACCATGCCACGCGCGCCAGCGAGCTCGCCAGCCTTCGCGTCGAGAACGTAAACTTGAAGGACGAAGTCTTGTTTATCTCCCGCCGCAAGGGCTCAGAATCAAAACCGGAATCGCTCGTAAATGATGAGAAAAAACTCTTGGAAAACTATCTCGACGGACGGACAACTGGACTGTTGTTTCCGTCTGAAAAAACAGGCCAGCTTTCGACCGTCCAGGTCTATCGTATTTTCCGTCGTTACGCCGAGCTTGCAGGCGTCCCGGACAGTGGCCGTTCGCCTCACGCCTTTCGGCACACACTCGGGCAATTGAGCGCTGACGCAGGCATCAGTTTGCCCCAGCTCCAGGTCATCATGGGACACAAGTCAGCTCAGTCGACGCTGCGGTATTTCAAGGTCAAGCAGTCGGTCGCTGACGCTGCCAAGGCCAAGGTGTTCGCATGACCCGCGGAAGGCTCGCCGGGCCAGCTGGTTCCCAGCGCACCAAGCACGCCAGCGTGACCTTTACGGCGGAAGAATTCGAAGCCGTAAAAGCCAAGGCGTTCGATGCTCATCTGACCGTATCGACGTATCTCAGAGCTGTGATTCTTGACGCCTTGAAGGAGGGAGCGAAGAAAAGGAAGTGAGCAGCAAGCGGAGCCGCTAGGCGCGTCAACGCCGAACGGCCCCTAACCAAAAACGAAAGGTTGGTTTCGCTTATGGCTTCAACGAAGCTATCGCGTTATAATTTCAGCAGCAAGAAATCCCACCACGGCGATTCCAGAATCGACACGGGTGACCACGAGGGTCATCCGATGTCTACTCCAGACATACTCTTTGAAAATCACGGCAGCCTGTTTTTGCTGCGTCCTGTCTCTCCCGCTGGTCAAACTTGGCTCGATGAAAAGGTAGGTGATAGCGAAACGCAGACGTGGGGCGGCGCGATTGTCTGTGAACCCAGATACACCGAGGCGATTTGGCGCGGAGCCAAAGCCGCCGGACTGGACGTGCGCTGATGTCCCGGCCCACGACAGCCATCGAAAGTTTGATCGCAATCATCGCTGCGACCGCCGGTGCTCGTGTCATCGGCGTGTGCCCCCGAGTCATTTTCTTCGCTCCCACAAACATGTTGGACGCAACGCGGGTATACGTCTTGCCCCTCGTCGAATTTTCCTCGCACAACATTCGCTTGGCTCTCTCCAGAAACATCACGTCGAGGGAATCGAGGTCCGCCGAATGAGCATCCCCGACATCATCCGCCGCCTTCAAGAGGACCGACGTATCGCTGAACGCGAGCGTTTGCAGGCGCAAATCGAATCCGCATTTTCCCGAGCGCGAACTGTCGAAAGGCGCAGCCACAAGCCGAGCGATGACAGCGCGAAAAACCTCGGTCGGCGAAAAAACGACAAACCGAAGCCGCGACCGCAGCTGGCACAGTTGGCGCAACCAATCTTGCAGCAGATAAAAACGACTGGTATGCCACATCGGCGCAATCATGGCGCGTGCTGGGAGATTGACGAGCCCGTCGTTCAGGATTTGGAAAAGCTTTACGACGAGGCGGCGGAATCTTTGGGGTTTCATAAAACCAAGGGAAGAACGTGACCCGAAACCACACATTCGATTATATGGTGAAGCACGGCATCCCCAAGACCACCGACCACTACACGTCCCTCAACTATTGTGGCGACAAAACAGTCGCGGATTTGGACGCGGAAGAGTTGGCGGAGATTTTGGGTCTGGTGGAAGAGGGGCTGCTGTACGTCGTTGTGCCGGGGAGCGAGGCAATTCAGTGAACACCGAACAAATTTTCGAAAAGCTCTGCGCCGCGGTCAAATTGATGAACGAAGACCAGCGCGCCGAACTGCGCCAGATGATGCTGGCGGACATGTTGATTCGCATGCCATGCTCGGAGCGCGTTCAATGACCGGCGACTTGGCGCGGTACAGATTCAGATGGTTTCGCGAGGATAACGAGCTGTTGCGGGCAATGCGCATCACGCCGGTTGAAGTTAGCCGGGTTGCTGTGCTGCGACATCCCAATGGGACTGAGAGCTGGCAGTGTTGCCGCGACGAACTCGATGCCGTCCGTTGGCTCCAGAGGAACGTAAGCCGTGGTGATGAAATCATGATTGTGAGCGAACTACGAAAAGGAAACGCATGAGAGCCAAGCGAATCAAAATTGCTGTCGTTGAGGATGCTGAGATTACCGTGGGCGATGCCAGGGGCAAGCTTGGCTTTTGACTTGTCCGTCCGGGATAGGGGATTGCTGCTGGCAAGTTTGCGCACTCCCATGGGCGGATTTGAAACTGGATGGCATGTTTCGAGTGATTGGAAGCGCGGCATTGCGACACTCGCGTCGAGGAGGTGCAAATCGTGAAGCTAACCGACGCGCAAGCACTGCTCTTTGGGCAGCAGTACGACTATTGGCTAAACGTCGAAGGCGCGACTGAGGAAAAGGGTCAGCAATATGCTTGGGAAGATGTACGACGAGAATGGCCGGAGTTACCCGACAAACTGGACACCGACGCGCTAGAGGCGCTAGAACGCTAGTGTTCTGCTACGGAGATTGCATAAAGGGAAAAACGTGCTGACACCAAAACAATTCGCAGCGTTCACACCCAAACGCAGAGCCGAGATTCGACCCGCGTATGTCTACATTCCACCCAACGAGCACGGCGTCCGCTCGGGCTACTACCGGGACGTGGACATCACCCGGCTCCTTCGGGAAAATTGTGACAAAGCGAAAACGATTCTGTACATTGCCCGGCAGGTCGCACAATGAAGAAGGCGCTCTACGACCGACTCATCGCCCATGTGAACAGAAAACAGTGGTGGCACCTCCCGCCTGTTGACCCAGATGCGTACAAAAAGCGAGGCAAGTTCCTCGCCTCCACGTATGCCGAAGCAGAGTTTTACGGACTCTTTGGAGCCGGGAGACCGTTGGAGCAACGAGCCAAGATTGCGAAGCCATTGGTCGGCGACGAAAAGAGAATCGCTCGTGTCCTCGGCATCCCGCCGCAATATGACGGCATGACCATAGAGCAAATGGCTGCTCATGACGCCAAATGGAGGAACGCCGCTCTGAAGAAAGGCTTCGACGCCATCGTGCTCATGTCGTCGAAATGTTTTGCTGAATGGAAAACGACTGGCAAGATACCCCGCAGTTTGGAACTGAACGTCTTGAATGTCGGCACCGACAGCGAGGATTCATCGAGGAGGACATGATGACTGTGCAAGAACTCTACGACCTAACGCTCAAAAAGAAGGCCGACCCCGGCAAGGTCGAACTTCGCCTGCATCCTGACGATGACGAGATTGCAGAAGTCGAGTTTGAGGAAGATGATGGCGAACTCTACGCAAACCTGATTATAGAAGGCGCTATTCACCTTTAATCTGGTCTTCCTTCCATGCCAACGGAATGACGCGACGGTCATCCGTATTCCAGCTACGCTGTCCTTTATTGTTGAAATATTCCTCGACTTCTTCGCGGATATAGTCTGGTACGCGCTCTGACTGGAGAAGACTTGAAAGTGTCCAAATATCATCCAGCGACAGTTCTTGTACCACTTCACGTGCGTTGCAGAGCAATTCGATTGTTTGCAATGTCGTACGCTCCTTCGGACTTCGGGCGTTTGCGAGGAAATATTCTCGAACATCTCCTTTGAGCCGCCAGAATTGCGGAAGTACTCGCTTAGCATCCAACAGTCTCGGATTGATTTCACGTAGCCGCGCATCAGATGTTTGCTTGAGCCATCGACACCAAAGTCGTGCGACCTCCGCATTCGTTCGTGCCGCAGCCGCCGCACGTCCAAGCGCGGTCAGCTTACCGTTGAGCATAAATCCCAACAACTTCAGTTCACTCTGCTGTTTGCCGGAAGCCTCGTTTGGATTTGCCAACACTTGTCGCAGCTTATCGATATTCCGAACGTTGTTCCCTGCGTAGTCTATATTGAGCAGTCCAATAGGGAGTTGAATCGTCGCAAGAACATCCTCCAGTGTGTCTACATCTTCTGGTTCAACCGAAACGGGTCGAGCCCCGGCAGCGATTTCCTGTCGTCGAATTCGAAGTCGATTACGGGCTCGCTCCGCCGCCGCTAAGCGCCACTTCACCTCCATCTCGCTCAGCAGTTCGGGGGTAAAAGCCACGCTCCGGCGAGTAAACAAGTTGTCGAACCATCGATTTAGGGTGCCAAGAGCATTTGTTTCCTCGCTTAAAACACCTGCCTCGACGCTGTTTGAGAATGCAGATGTGCTGAGGTTTGCGCTGCCAAGCAAAAACCGAGTGGGCCGACCGCTTCCGTTATGAGCCAGAAACACTTTTGGATGGTAGACGACCTTTCCGTCGAAGTTTCGAATCTGGACCTTGCTAGCCAATGCCCGTTTAACGGCTGTGGGTTGCGTAATCCCAAACTGGTCGGTGCAAAGAATGCGCATCTTTGGCAGGTCAAGGCCTCGTATCTGTTCGCGCAACAATTCCCAACCACCAACCTTTAAATAGCTAACGGCTACAGAAAGAGTCGCTGCGCCTTCAATGAGTTGCCGCAGCGCTAGTTGAAAAGTGGTCGCGCCTCTTAAATTGTTCAGAATGATTTTCATCTGGTCATGAGAACGTCAGGTGGCCACGTAGAGATATTCGATGACAGAATTCTTATTGTCACCGATTTTGTGATTGTGATTTCCGTGCGAGTAGCGGTGCTGAATTTCTCTTACTTCAACGTGGCGTTTGAACTCCTTCAGTAGTCGAACCATCTTGCCTTTTGAAGGAATAGCATTTGATGAATACGAGACTGCCAGAGTGGAACCTCGGAAGTGCTCGAACAGACGTCTGAATGCGTCCGTCGCTTTTCCCTTCGTGCTGAAATCGGTTGGGTAGGAGCGGATTTTCTTTGTAACGGTCTGAGGCATCAATTCAACGCCAGACCAGTAGGTGCACAAGCCTTCCAAGAAATGGTATCGCCTAGTGTAATCGCAATCGGAATAGGGACTTACGTAGGGAGGGTCTATGTATACAAGGTCGTAGGGCTGGGGGTCGATATCAAAGACATTGGAGCAGAAGGCACGATTACGCCGACGATTCGAGAATACCGCCGCATTGAATTGGCGAACAGCGTCAAGGAACTGTTCGCGCAGGGTCAGCCGCAGGTCATTCCTGCCGTCCCATCCCTTTCTTCCGGTGAAGGTAAAAATTCCTCTCGGTCTCTTCTTCATAGCCGCACGACAAGCCGACGCTAGCGCCAGTGAGCGCTTGAGAGGATTTTTCATTTCCTGAATGTTGGCCCAGAGATTGTCCAGGAACGCGTCTTCTTCCGCGTTGAAGTAGAGGTCCGCAAACGTCTCTTGAATGAAAGTCTTTGCCTTTTTGTTCCGACGCAACAGCTGGCTCAAATCGTCTTGGTCCAGTCGCGTACCATTGTTCTCGATTGTGGCGTGCGCAACCCGAAACGCGAAACGGAGAAAATCATTCGAATGGACTTGATGACCTCGTTGCTTGAACCCGTATGCAACGCAAGCCGAGCCGGAAAAAGCGTCGAGAACGCTATCGAAGTTCAGATGAGAAATACTGTCGAGTATGAACGGAAGCAAAGCTCTCTTGCTTCCCATGTATTTAGTGGGAGGAAAGCTCATTGAGTCAGTTCGAGAGGGCGATTGGATACCAATAGCTCCCTGACTCTGCCTCTGCCCTCACCTTTGCAGCTGATGAAACGGGGCATCTCAACAACCTCCTGATAGAAACCAGAATACAATTTTGCGATTTTCTCGTGGAACGAGTTGCTTAGAAGAACGAGACAGCCCTTGTCGGACAACTCTCGGAAAGTATCTGCGAGCTTGCGGTGGTCGTCTTCAAAGAAAGTCTCTTTCGTGTATCGCTTGAAATCGGCATACTTACCGACCGGCAGGTAGGGCGGGTCCAGGTAAACGAAATCTCCTTTTTCAGCTTCTCTGACAGCCGAGCTATAGTCTTCACTCATCAACCGAGCGTTTTTCAACAGCCGACTAACTCCCCGCAGGTTGTCCTCGTCCGCCAAAGAGACCTTGCCGTTGCGTCCATACGGTGTGTTGAACTGCCCCTTCTTGTTCACACGGTAAAGTCCGTTGTAGCAGGTCTTGTTCAGGTAGATGAATCGGGCAGCACGTTCCATCGGTGGGAGGCTCTCAGGAATCACGCTTCGCAATCGATAGAACTCGCTCTCACTCACTTGCATCTGTTTCAACTTCGCGAAAAGTTTTGCTGGGTGGTCTCGCACGATTTGATAACAGAAAATCAGTTCGGAGTTGAGGTCGTTCAACACGGCGGTCTTTGGGGCAAGGTCAAAAAATAATGCGCCCCCGCCGAGAAATGGCTCGAAATATCGTCGGAAAGTCTGCCGAGCCAAACACGCTCTGAGCACCGGCAACAATCGGGCCTTGCCCCCTGCCCATTTCAAGACGGGCCTGGCTTTAGAATCCTCGCTCTCTGCGGGAAAAAGCTTCGACTGATGGTAAACCCGGGCCGTCGCAGCAGAATTCATCGCACCTTGCAGTAGGTTGGTTTGAACATCAGAAAATTGAGCTTCGGCCAGCACTATAAACCACCGTTTCTATATTGCAAGAGTTGTTTCAGTGGACAGGATGAGAGGGAACATAAGGACCGCCGACTCCTGTCTGTCAGACTTTTTGTCAGACTTGACAAACCCTATCATATTCGCTTTATCTTCGCTAGGGCATTTTTCCGCCAATTTCGTATTAAGAGATTTGTCACTCCCAACTGACCAATGCTAGGCTCAGCAAGCCGAAACATCACTTGGGGTGGTCCCGCTAGGGCTCGAAACTATGGATGCAGAAACACGCACTGATATAAAACGGGCTTGGTACTTGGGCAACACGACTGTTCGCGAAGCGCAACGATTGCGAGCCGGGTTGACGGTCTTGGCGGCATCACCGCTGAATGGGAATTTGGAAGGCCGAGAACGCGAGACGGCGTTTGCTTGGTTGCTGAACGACAACGAAGTCTTGCGCATTCAACGAGAACCTGACGAGGACATTTCAGACCTCGGACGTAAATGGCGAGCGGCGATGATGCAATTGGGCTTCATTACGCCTGACTCCAAAAGGTTGGCTGAGAATGAATTGGCTGATGTTCTTCCGTACTCTGTAACAGAAAATGGAAAACGACTCATTGCATCTGAATCGTTACCGGCTCAGCAGGAATGTTTCCTGCGTTCGCTTCTCGCATATCAACTGCCGTCGACGCTGGAAACGTTTGCCGCGCAGGGTCCCTTCAGTCCGCTCCGACTCGTACTGGCAACGATGACTGAACTCGAAAAAGCCAACAGTGAACGGTTCCTCTCGAAGCTTGAGATGTCAGCAGTTGAAATCGTTACAAATTCAGAGGAAATGAGGAGTGCAGTCGAACGGATACTCCGTTATCGCAGAGAGCTTGAACGAGTCGAACAATCGAGGAAACGTCATGATATTGATAGCCGTTTTTTAGAGAGTGCAAACGCGAGGCAAAGCACAGATACCTTGATGGACTATGCAGACTCGAATTTTCGGTACCTGCGCCTTACTGGTTTGTTTAAGCAGGAAGGAAAGCGCCTCGGGCTTGCCCCACATCGGCGAACTCTAATCGATGCGATACTCGCGAGACCTTTCGAACCACGGGACGGGAAAGATTATCTCGCGAAGTTATGGCAGGGAGCAGAACTGCCAACAGACAACCGTGAAATAGCGATTGCTGAAGCTCGCGAGACCGCAGCGGCATTGGAAACAGCCGGAGTTGCAGTTCGTTTGCCGCCAGACCTGGACCAGCGCAGTGTCCCTGACATTCAACGCGAATTGCACGACTTGGAAGAGCAGCTTTTGCGCTCTCGTGAAAAGTGTTACGCGAACGACCAAAGAAATCAGTGGGAGAACATAGCGGACTATCTCGACGCACTTCTCTTTGAGAGAAGACCCGTTCCTCCAAAAGAAGCCCCGGCATACTTCGAGTGGGCCATTTGGCGCGCATTCTTAGCAATCAATTCTCTTGTGAGCGAGCCGTGGGAATGCCGGAACTTTCAGGTCTACGAGGGAGAGGAACCCTTTGAGTCCTTTCTGCCGGTTGGATGCGCTCGAAGTGGTAAACCGGACCTTGTATTTGAGTTTGAAAATTTCGCCCTCGTTGTTGAGGTCACGCTAACCTCATCTTCGCGTCAAGAAGCGGCTGAGGGCGAACCGGTGAGACGACACGTCGCTCATTACGTGGCCGAGTTCGCTAAGAAAAACAAGCCAGTGTATGGATTGTTCTTATCTGTGTCTGTGGATACCAACACTGCTGAGACTTTTCGACTAGCGAAATGGTATGGACCAGAAGATGCCGAAGTATATCTCCAGATAGTTCCTTTAACGCTTCAGCAATTCACAAATCTGTTCAAAGGTGCGTTTGGCCGAAATGGGTCAATGGATTACATGCTGATAGAGACACTTCTGCGGGATTGCCTCGCCGACATTAACTCGCCTGCGCCTCTCTGGAAGCGCTCCATAAATCAGCGCGTCGAAAGATTTATCGCTAGCCGGTTCCAGAGCAGTCAGGGAAACGCGGCACGCCCTGATAATTGAAGCGGAGGTAATCGGGATGGCAACAATTAGCAGTAAGGCCCTAACAATACTCAAGGATGCTTGCGGAGTTCATGAATTCACCGACGTGGAGCAGGCACACATTGAAGTGTTGGCTGAACAGCTTAATGAAATCTTGAAAGCCAGCAATCAGCGGGAAAAACAGCAGGCTGAGCGCCACTGACGGACAGCCTAGCGCTGAGAGGCTGGACTGGGTTGTCGAGGTGATTGCTAATGGCTCCAAACTATTGGGCCGTTGTTTGTGACGAATCGCATGCACCCGGCCTTTGGGAAATTTGGTTCAAGGAGCGATGCGTTGCGATTGGATGGTCCCCAAGTAAGCACCATCTCGTTGGCCCCACTCATGACAGCAGTTGGAAGAAGGCTCGGAGCCGCGCGCGGAAAATCAAGCACGGCGACATCGTGATTCCGTATTTAAAAGACTATCGATTCGGAGTTCCGGGCAAAGTCTTGCGGGTCGCAATAAGAGACGATGAATGGAATCCGACGTCTCGTGAGGGCGAATATGGGAGGAGGATAGCCGTCAAATGGATGCGAGGCCAGTTTCCGCCGTTTCACAAAATCGCGGTCGTTCCTGTAAACCTAAGAACAGGAGGCGGGGAAGTCCAACAGACTGTCGAACGTGTGAAGTCGAAGCGGGTCGCTCGTTTCATGCAGATAATTGAGAACGAAAGAAACTGGAAGACTTACAAAACCTCTTCAGGACAGAACGCATCGCAAAAGACGAGTAAACCGACCGCTGAAAAGATACGTGCGGGCAAGAGCAGACATTCTCCAGTCGCCGCCTCCCTGTTGGAAGGAAACCGACTTTATATCAAGCGCGCCCGTGAAGCATTTCCAATACTTGTGCGCCAAGCCATTGCGGGAGAGAAAATAACTTATTCTGACTTGGCTGATGAACTGGGGATGACAAACGCTCGCAACCTAAACTACGTCCTGGGCGCAATCGGAAAAGCAATCAAAGAGCTAGCGAACGAGTGGGCTCAGGAGATTCCCCCGCTCCAGTGTTTGGTCGTGAACAAGAATACGGGAATGCCCGGCGAGGGCGTCGCATGGTTCATCCGTGACTTGAAGGACTTCAAGCACCGCACTAGCGAAGAACGAAAGCGAATTCTTGGCGTCGAACTAGTGAAGGTCTTCCACTATCCAAAATGGAAGAAGGTGCTTGGCGCTTTCGGACTGGAGCCCCTCACCAGTAATCCTGAAGTCGATGCCCTAATTGCTAGAGCGCGGGCCGGGGGTGGCGTCGGAGAATGCGAGGACCACAGGAGACTGAAGGAATATGTTGCCAACAATCCGAAAGTCATCGGACTGTCTGGGTTCGGAAAAGGTGAAACCGAATATTGTTTTCCATCTCAGGACAGGATTGACATTGTCTTTCGAAAGCATGACCGTTGGGTTGGTGTCGAAGTGAAAGGCCCATCTTCTCCGGACGAAGACCTAGTCCGGGGGCTATTTCAGGCCGTGAAATACGCCGCTCTGCGCGAAGCTGAACTGAGGTCGGAGTCTCAGAAGGGGAAAACCGCGGTGATTCTTGTGCTAAGCAGAATACTCCCGACTAAATTGAAAGAGGTAAAGAATCTCCTAGGTGTGACCGTTGTCGATGGCGTACTCGCACCCTAACTGGCCTATATGAAGTCGGCGTGTAGGATGTGATTCTAAGTATTGAGCTTGTAGCGCCGTGAACAATCAGCGGCCAGTCTTCGGCTCGCTGGAAACGATGTCAAAGTCAAGTGTCTGCTCTTTGTCTTTTCCCACCTTGTGGCCCTTGACCCCAATTTTCCCGTTCTTATTTTCAAATTCAAAAGTGTTTCCGGGGATGAGGTACGAGCACTTGCTGAAAGCCCAGTTCCGGGTGCAAGCGAGCACCATCGTGGAATCAGAGGTCTCAATAAGGTTATAGATGGTGTAGTGTTGCCAGTTAATCGGAACACTTTGGGCAGGCGTGTATTGAGTGGTGCACGAGGAGTTTCCCCGCCAAATATCACCAGTCCACGTTCCACTACCCGTACAATCTGTGTTGGCACTTCCTTGCTGCTGATAATAGGAGGTAGTCACCCAAGGCACGCCTCGCCATGCGACAGCGCGGAGAACGTTTGGTGCGAGTGTGGAGCTTGGCGCAGCTAAAGATGGCGATTTTGCGCTCACAATAGGTTTGTTGAAAGCGGCATCATCAACGGGCGCATCGCGGAGCACCTCGTTGACGCTTACGATGAAATCTCCGGTCGCACTCGGCCTGCGCCTTGAAAAAGCAAGTTTCGTTCCCGCGACATCACGATAATCTTCGAGATACCAAGTGGTTGTCATACGTCCTTGTGGAGTGTCTGACTCAGTGTCAGTCCGAGCAATCAAGGCTGTCTCGGCATCGAAATACATCCTCACGAGGCTGCCATCACCGGGGTCGGCCTCAACTAAGTACGTTCGACGGTCTCCCAACCTCTGTTCGCCCTTCAGGGTCATCTTTGGGTACAGCTCATGCAGGTGAAGAGGGTAGTAGAAATCTGAAGAGCGCTTCGCCATCGATAACTCTTGCCCGGTTTTTTCGCGTAACCCAGTTTGGGTATTGCTGGCCCAGGCAACAGAGCCGTCATAGCCCTCGCTAGCTTTGCCAAACTCTGGCGAGTACATCACACTGGCGAACTTGTTCGGAGCTTTGAGGAAGACATCCATCTTTCCCTTTTTGCCTTGATATTCAAAGGTAGCGTTTATTACTAGCGTTTTTCGTTTCTGCATGGCTTCTTTGCCGCCAAGAGATTGAATGTGCTCTTCCAGAATTTGGTCCAGCGACGGTATCCCCGAGTTTGTCCCTTGTCTGTCAGCCTTCAATGAGGGAGCCTTGACCATCTCCAAGATTACAGCGTCCGGTACGTTCGATGCCTTTAACGACTTCAATGCATCAGGTGAGGTGTCGAAAGCACAGCGGGATGATTTGATTTTTGCTATTACGATTTCTTGGCTTAAGCCAGCCTTAAGCATCTCAAGAACCTCTTTGTTAGAGAGCCCATCGGCACTAGCGTCTGCCTGACTTTCTTGCGCCCACATCGAACCCGGAAAGAGAACACATAACGCAAGAAGAAGCCCGGCGCGGAGGGAACCCATAGCGGCCTCCTTTTTTGTTGGGGTTAGTTTGTCTCATAATGTAGCAACGGGTCAATGCCTGTCGAGCCGTTCTTGGCCTGAGCGCTACGCGCTCCGGGACATCGAGTGCGTCTCTTGCAGTACTGGGTCGTCAGTACCATTAGAAAGACTCTGGGTAGTGATATGACGTAGCTGCGAAACGCCGTGGAGGACCATCCATGAACTACTTTTCGCAGACCGACTTTCAAACATTCTTGGCGGGCTACCTAGGTCGTCTCCGGCTCGAATGGATTGCCCTTACCGGGCGCGCATTCAGTTCACGCGAAAACGAAGAGCTGCGGCGTAGATTAGAAAGCTTTTTCCGTGGGCATCGAGATGAAAGAACACCGGGTCGAAAGATTTTAGAAACGTTCTGGGCGGAGGACCGCTGAGCCTTGTCGCCACACTGACGGAGGAAGCGATGGGCACCAGCCTCAAGCTCGCACGCGAGGCAGTCAATTACTTAGCTTCGCTCTTCCCAGTTTTGGACGCTTCTAGCTCCTTTACACGTTTAACTGCGTCAGGCCAACCGTTGGGAAAATCAACCTTGTACCTATTTGTTGGGTCAAAGAGAACGAAACCGTCGATTTCCGCGAGCCTTCGGTCGACAAAAACTGAAAGTTGTTTTTCATCTTTCGACTTCTGTTCAGAAAAACTGTAGTCCGAATACAGTATTGGAAGTGTAAGGCTGACATTCACCTTCTGCCCGGATGGGACGTAAAGATTCTGTTGCAAATTCATGCCGGGAGCGTCTCGATAGCCCACACCCTCCGGCAATCGCACCATCAATCTGGCGTCGCTTGCGGGTTTGTAATCCCTATCTGTTGTATTTTGGAACGAATACTTGAATATTGCGACCGCTCTGTCTGCTTGGACGGAAAAATCAATGCCCGATGGAGTTGCCTTGATTGCAGACTGATTCCAAGGTTTTTCAGGTCTTGGTCTTTGGCCGTACCAGAAAAATCCACCTACGAGGATTGCCAAACCCAAAGCCGTGCCGAGCCCCCAGCCGACACCGATGAATAGCGGTCTCCTCCAGTCAGTCATTTGCCGTGGATTATACATAGAAATCTGACGTGCCGTTGTTCAGACAATGTGCGAGTGCACCGCACCGCTCGTGGTAACTCACCGATAACTCGATTGTCTTAATCCACACCGATTGCGGGTTTCCCGTCTTAGAGTGGGTTGGGAGGAACCATGAGAGCGACTCTTCGACTGCTTCTCGTGCTAGCAATGACAATCCACTCGGACGGATATACCGCGAAAGAGGGAACCGACAACAATCCCGAAGCTGTCGGCCCGGACAAGGGCTGGCTCGTAATTGTTGGCGGCGGCATGACGACGAATGAGGTCAAAGACCGTTTCGTGGCGTTAGCTGGCGGACTAGATGCGAACTTCGTGGTGATTCCAACAGCGTTGTCCGATAAAGAAATCGAGGCGAAGTACGGGAAATCGCGGACGGAGTTGTTCGGTGCAAAGCATGTAACTGTACTGCATACCAGAGACCGGGTACGCGCAAACTCCGAAGGATTCGTTGAACCGCTGCGACGGGCCTCTGGTGTCTGGATTGATGGAGGACGCCAGTGGCGGCTCGCGGACGCCTATCTCGGCACTGCGGTGGAGCGTGAAATCAAAGCACTCGTGATGCGTGGCGGCGTGGTCGGAGGCAGTTCGGCTGGCGCAACCATCCAAGCGTCATTCTTAACTCGTGGTGCCCCGGGCACCGCCAGAAGTCCCGACGGTGACAACACGATAATGATGTCGCCAGGACACGAGACAGGCTTCGGATTAGTTCCCAATTCCGCTATCGACCAGCACGTCAATACACGGGGTCGCGAAGCCGACCTTGATGTTGTCATATCGGCGCACCCGGAGCTGCTTGGCATCGGAATTGACGAGAGTGCCGCAATCGTCGTGCACCATGATTCCTTTTTCGTTGTTGGCGGTCAGGTCGCAATCCATGATGGAAAGCAACACGACGGCGCATCCTACTATTTCCTGTCGTCCGGTCAGGCTTTCAATTTGACGACGCGCTCAATCATCGATGAGCCGACCCAAGACTATCCGCTTAGGTTGTCACTCACAACTGCCGGGCGCGCTCAAACCAAATCGGGAACCAAAACAGTCGGCGAGGGTGTACTGGAATCCAAAGACGGCTCGCATCCGCCGGTGCAAATCAAGATGGAGTGTGAAGTCGGCCTCTACAGCGTCGGAAAGAATCTTTATCCGGCTCGCTTGGACGGAGAGCACAAGTTTAAGATTCTCGTACGTCCCATTGGCAGCGATAAGCTCAGTGAGTTCGCCTGCAAGTATTAAATCCCTTCCGACAGCTTTTACTAAGTTTCACAGTCCGCTCTCTGATAAGCTACGCCACGTCCGAACATCCCTGGCTCGGCCTATGCGTGAGGTATGAATGTCACTCAAACTCGCACCCATCCCTTCAGAAAGAGAAGACGAGCGTTCTGAAATCGCCCCTTACAGAATTGTCGCCTACCCTGCGGACTATACCCTAGAAGGGCTTCATCAAAAATGGAAAGCCAAAGATATCGTGATACCGACACTCCAGCGCCATTACGTCTGGACTCTGCTTCAGGCCAGCAGGCTAATCGAATCTTTTCTGCTAGGACTCCCCGTCCCGGGCATTTTCTTTTACAAAGCCAAAGAAACCGAGAAGCTCCTTGTTATCGACGGACAGCAACGGTTGAGGAGCGTTTTTGCATATTTTGAGGGGAAGATGCCCGAATCAGATAAACCATTCGCACTCAAAGGTGTTAAAGATGTTTGGGAAGGAAAGTCGTTCACCGAACTCTCAAAACAAGAGCAGATGAGACTGAGAGATTCTGTGCTACGAGCAACAATCGTTGACCAACTTGACCCAAAAGATAATTCGAGCATTTTTCATATTTTTGAGCGGTTAAATACGGGTGGTACAAGTCTAAAACCGCAAGAGGTTCGCAACTGCATATACAGTGGGCCATTCAACGACTTGTTACTGAAGCTCAACAAGGACTCAACCTGGCGGCGTTTGATGGGCGCAAAACAGCCAGATAAGAGAATGCGAGATGTGGAACTGATTTTGCGATTTCTCGCCCTGTTCGAATGGGGCCAGCGTTATTTCAAGCCCATGAAAACTTTTCTCTCAGATTACATGAAGGAGAACAACTCTCCCGGACAAGAGCGGCTTGCCGAATTAGCAAATCTTTTCAAGAGTACAACGCGTTCTATCGAGGATTCTCTGCCGCCAAAGCCATTTCACGTTTTTGCTGGCCTTAATGCGGCGGTCTACGACTCCGTGATGGTTGCATTCGCAGCGAGTAGAGGCAAAATACCTAGCAAAATCAAGTCCCGCTTCAAACGTTTAATTTCCAACAGGGCATTCATATCTCATGTTTCGGATAGCACGACAGATGTCGAAATCGTGAGAAAGCGAATCGCCTTAGCGAAGGCGAAGCTTTTTGGGAACTGATGAAAACGACGTATCTCCTCGAATGGTTTAAACGACTCGACGACGCAGTCTCAAGAGCAAAAGGGTTTGCGGGGACGAGTGCGGAACTAGAAGCGTTTCTTTCTGCACATTTAGTTGTGCTTTGTGCAGGCGCCTACGAAGATTGTATTGAGCACTTGTTCGTTGAGAGAGCATCAAAAACAAAAGATGCAGAAATACAAGTTTACGTGCAGAACACCTGTCATCTCTTGTTCCGCAATCCAAAATTCCAAAATATCGTAAACGCTCTCAAACTGTTCAGCGACGCGTATGCAACAAATTTGGAGGCGAAGGTGGACACCAGTGCCCGGGAGGCCATCGGGAGCATGGTCACAAACAAGCTGAATGTCTCACATGGAAAGATATCTGCAGTGACCTTGGGTGATGTCGAGAATTATCACAATCGGACGAAACCGATTTTTGATGCACTTGAAGAGATTTTGGGACTGCCTTAGTCCCAAAAAGCTTGGCCTGATGCGCAGCAACCTTGTCGGGCATAGGTCGCCACCTTCTTTTGCTAATTCTTCTACGAAGCTACCGACGAGCCATTTTCTGTGTCATGTGCAACAACAACTTGCGGTCGTCCTCGTTTGCCTTGCCAAGCAGACGGCGAAGCTTATTCAGATACCGCCCATCCTTGCCGGAACCACCCCAGCCTTCGTCAGATTTCCGCTTGAGCGAATTCGGCACTTGAGGCGGTGCATCGCCGTCGTAAAAGAGTTGATAGAGCGGAACCTCTAAAGCACGGGCGAACTTTTCCAGCGTTTCAACGGCGGGAACGGTATGCCCATTTTCGACACGAGAAACATAGCAACGGAGCAAGCCCGTTTTCTTTTCAATATCGCCCTGTGAGAATTTCTTTTCTTCGCGGAATTCGCGAAGTCGGTCGCCAATAATCATTGGTCTCTCCAAACGTTTATAATATGGACCATTAACCACCCGTCCAAGTAGAATCCGACCATCGAACCTATGGTCGCTCTGTGGTGATTGACTCGCGGATGTGATTGGCTGCAATTCTCACGGGAACAATTTTTGGTTTCGGCGGTGGCGGGGTGCTCCTGAAATAGAAAGTGAACATCAGGTCAAGATTAGGGACAAGGAATGCTTCGGGGAGACGCCCGAACGGGGCAGCCGTGCGAATCGCGCTCAGGGCTGCATAATCCATGTCCGTCTTTCCAGAGCTTGACACGATTGTGATGAACTTATAGGGCAATGACCCGTCTTTTTGTATGTGGAGTCGAACCACCACGACTCCGTGCTCTCCACTCACGGCCGATTCAGGTAAATTTACAAAAAGGTTATGTCTAATAGAATAGTAAACCTTATTCACATATGGTTCCAAGTTTACGCCTTCAGGCAGCGAACTCAGGACCTCAACTGTGACCGGATATAGTTGGGCTGGGTCCGGTGGAATCAGATGCCCTTGTTGTGTGCCTGGATTGGGCGAAGCCTTGGCAATTCCTGAAATCAGGAACGCCACTAAAGCGAGAAAGACAAATACGTTGCTTTTTGTAGACCGAAGGTGCGGCATAGAACCTCCACGCCCGGCTTGACGCCCGCAATCATACTGCAAGATACGCCTCAATTCTAGCTTGGCGGCGGTCACCTGCCTGATAAACAGCGCAAACCGGACAAGTCGAATTGCACCCATAACTAGGGGATGGAGACGTTCTTTTCAGAATCTTTGGCAGAAAACGAGTTCACAATCGCTGGCCATCGAGAATCAATTCGTTCGAGGATGAACACAGCATCATCGATGGCGTGGTCCACGTAGAACTGCTTCGCCATATTTGGCTTGTTCGGGTCCATCTCAATGAGTTTTCTGGCAGCCAGAATTGTTGCGGCAAAGAGAATGGCGAACTTTCTTTCTTCGGTCATTGGAATCCCCGCAGTTTGATTTGTTGCGGGTAGAGTAGGGAAGAAGAGTTTACTAGCGGCTGAACGCGGTCAGGGCAGAGTTTTGAGGTGGGATGACACAGTCTGTCGGAGCGGCTTTCTAAATCGGATAACTGAACCAGCAAGACTTCTCATAATCGTAAACTGTCACGGTGCGCCCGCTCACAGTGCCTGTAAAGTGCCCACCTGAACCATAGTCGAATCCCCTAAATTTCCTACCCTCAAGTCGCAAGCTGACATGCTTCTGGTCACCATAGTGATACAACGAAAACGAACCAGAGTGTCCGGACCCTCCTATGTGGCACTGTTCAGTATGGTCGTAGGCGGAAACACCCGAATCCGTAACGCGAAGGAAATGAAGGGTCTCCCGCTCAACTGTCGGTTCTTGAATTGACCCGCCGATTTATTTCTGTGTGGCTGGCCCGTCGAGTGTAGCCACAGCAACCGCATTTTCGTTTTTCAGATCGCGCCTCCTGTAGAGTGCTCTGGCCATTCGGTATGCCCCGTACCACAACAAGAGTGCCCGTCCAATCCCAAAGATCGAGATTGCATCGGCCCGATAGAATCCCGCAAGGAAAGCTAGCGCGATCATAAAGAAAGCACCAGCACCGTGGTCGCGGGTCTGATCTTCATTCCAAGTACAACTCTTTCGTCTATCCTTGGCGATTTTTATACACATTAAAATTGGCAACAGAGCGGCGAGCAAGACTAAAATTCTGCCCACAGAACCTCCAGATAGCGGGGATTGTACATCAACGCGCTTGCGCCCCGCCGTATTCCCCGCCAGATCGTGCCGATACCCATCCCGTTAAGTGCGCGTGATAGAATCCATGCCGACAAAGCCCAACAGAGGCGATCATGCAAAAGAGAATCATAGTTGCAGCTTGCTGTTCGCTCATTTTCCTCGCGGGGTGGGGGTCCGGCCAAAAGACCTTGGACGCTTCAAACTGGACTGCCTTGGGTAAGACAGATGACCTTGCCCGTCTCATGTACGTAAAGGGATATACGCAGGGCTATGCAGATGGTGACAGCGCGATGGAAAATATCGCCGCTCTACTTATGAAAGACGCTCCGCTGGATTCTTCGACAAAGCAGCTCATTTCACCACAGACGCGCCGCGTGGCAGATGTGGTGGGTTTCGGGAAGAATCAAGATGTAACTATGGGAAAAATCGAAGATGCAGTGAGTTCCTTTTACAGCGACTACCGCAACGCGCCCGTGTGCTGGAATCAAGCCTTGCAGTTTTCGATGTGGGCACTCAACGGAAATGCCCCGACGGACCAAGAGCTGGATGCTGCGCGTAAGAGAGGGGCTGAAAGCGGCTGCAAGTGATCTGCATAGTTGCGGGTGCGGTTAGAATGGTGGAATTGATTTGTGGCGAAGGAGGTCCATAAACGATGACCAAACTTTTGCCAGTAGCCCCAAACACCCGATTCATCGGGATAACCACAGGCCGGGGTCCGAGATTTCCTCGGTAGCGACCTGCCCGCTAAAAGGCCGAAACTGAAGTTGTGGGCGTCCGGATGAAGTGATGCATACGCCGGGCACGGAGTGACAATGGCTGGCCATTCACTCCACTTAAAGATCGCGCCCGCTGTGTTAACCGCTTCGCTGCATTCCCCGCAGATCGCCGCCGATGCCCATTCGTTAAGTGCTCGTGGTAGAATTCAGCCGAATGGTGAACATACCTAAACCGCCCCACATCGTAATCCCTGTTTCGTGCCCGCGCTGTAATGAGGAACAGGTTGTTCAGGTTGCTGCGCGGCCCGGATTTGCCCAGTTGAGCGGCCAAACGATAAAGTGCGTGAAGTGCGAAACGGAATTTGACGTGATGGTTCCCGACCAGGTTGTTGGCGGCCCATTCCCTAAATAGTACGGACTGTGATATGGCGCTCCTTCTATCAGCCTCCGTGGGCATCCCCGTCTTGGCTCTAATCGTATTCGGCGTCTTGGAATGGGCGCTGGGGCAAAAGGACATATTTGACGTTTTACAGAGGGCTGGCCTCGATCTCTGTCACGTAAGCATCGGAATCTTGGGCGGGATATTTCTGAACCAGCAACTTGAGATACAAATGGGCCGGGCTGCGGCGATCATTGCAGTCGTCGTCGTATTGTTGGAACTAGCGCTCGCAGCGTTGGGTTTAGGCTTTCGGAATCGTGTACAAACTCTTGGTACGCAAACAACGACCTATCTGTGTGTTTTCATGGGCGTGTTGGCAGTCGCCATACCTAGCGGCATTCTGGTGTGGCTTGGGGGCAGCTAATGGCTACGTCTCTGTTGCTTGTACTTATTTTTGGATTAGGGAGCGCATTGGCAGTTGTGTTAGTGGTTCACGTGTTCTTGAAAGCGTTCTTCCCGGAAGCTTTGCGGAAAACCAGAGCAGAGGACTATGCGCGAGGGCAGAGATCGGGCCGCGCCATTGAACCACTGGTGGTGGCCCTTTCAGATTCGACGGCCGCCAATTGGCGTGACATGCTAACGGCGAAGATGACCACAAATGTGCTGTTTCAGCCAGGAGCTTTGGTCGGGATATTAGCCCCAAAAGGGCAACCCGACAAACAAACTTCCCACCCGCAACTATTTGTCGGGGGTCCTAAACAAGGAGCAGCAAATGCAGCTTTCGGCGGTTCTCCTAGCTAGAGTTTTTCTGTTTATTGAGAGCACAGACCTTAATCCGCGTGGCGCTGCGTTCTATCCGGATGTAATCCGGGCATTGGTCGAGCGTTACACCTTCCAGAAATTTCCACAGAAGTTTGAGGACCTAGACGAAAGTAAGGGGGTGGTGTTTGAGCTTGGAAAGTTTGGGAAAAAGAACATCGAGAAGGTGACAATCTACTCCTCTGGTTTGGCATTGGACACAACGTCGTCAACGAAAGATTCCGAAGAAATTCTTGAGGAGGCTTTGACTTGGGCAACTGAGAAACTCGGCCTGCAATATAAGCGCGAGATGGTGAGACGGAAAGCGTATGTTAGCCAAGTCACAATTTATAGTGGAGTGCCGCTACTTGAAGTTAATCCCCATTTGGAAGCCTTATCCAGAAAGGTTAGCGAAATCGTATCGGCCAACATTAGACTGAAATCTACTTTTGCACCGAGCGGTATCCTCTTGGCTCCCGACCCGGAATCGCAAACGATTCCAGTCTCCGCCTTTACGATTGAACGGCGACAGGGCGCTGCCTATTCCGAAGGAAAGTATTTTTCAACTGCGCCGCTTCCTACCGACATCCATCTCAATCTGCTCGAAGAGTTCGAACAGGTGGTTTCCGCCCAGCAAAAAAAGGCTTGATTCTTGGTATCGGAGTGCACCCCAGCGAACTAAGCTTCTCCCGCGTCAGCCCGCTTCAGATCGCGACATTCTTAGCGTACACTTGCAAATGAAAGCGGGTTTTATGGCGAATTCAGGTGGACGTGCGACCGCGATTCAAAGCAGGCTTGAGAAGCTGAAAACGGTGGTTGCCGAATTGGATAAGACAATCGTGGACAAAAAGGCTAAGGATTTTCTGTTGCGCCCCGCAGCGAATGCGTTCAGTGATGTGGAAATCCTTCTCTTACCCCACGGGCTCAAAGCGACGAATCCTGCCCATGCATCTATGTGGTTTGAAATAGCAGAATTTGAACTTCGGCAGGCAGAAGAGCGATTGAAATACGCCCAAGGTATGGTTGCGAAGTATGCGGCTAACCTTCAGGCGATTGGCTGATACGAGTATGCCGCACGCAGCGTCGCCCGCTGCATTCCTCGCAGATCGCCGCCGATACCCACTAATCAAGTGCCCGTGGTAAACTCCCGCGCATGAATGCTTGGCTCACTGTTTTGACTTCGGCAGCCGTGGGCGCGCTGGTTTCCAGCGCAGTCACGCTGATTGGCCAACATCTAGAGAGGCGGGCGCGACGGGATGAACTACTATTCAACAAGGCAATCGACCTCGCGGCGGCGCAAAGAGATTTTACTCTCTCGCTTGCTGAGAAAAGCGGTGCTACGGCGACTCTGATCGACCCAGCCATCAATGCAGAGACCTACTTTCGGTGGTTCAAAAACCTGATAGATACCGGGAAGCTGCCACCCGATGCCGACAAAGGAAGGCCGAAGCCGAAGCAGGAATAGTTGCTAGACTGAAGGACGCTTATGGATAAGAAAAAAGTTTTGCCCGTGGTTTTGGTGGCGTCGATTACAGGTGAGACGCTTTTGCCCATGCGCCATTCCGATACACTCGCGCCCCAGCCCCACACCGAGCTTGAAATTACCGTACCCTTCGCAACTACCTTGTCGCCGGTTTCTGCGAGTGGCGGGGCGAGCGGGCCAGCTACCGGATTTGATATAAGACAGATTATTTGAACTGTCAGGTGTGCAGATCGGTGCGTGGTAGAATGAGGGGCCGGTATGTCGGGATGCGATTCGGCGGTGGCTTGGTGACTAACCCTGAGGTGCAGAAAAATCCCCCGGTAAACATGGACGGCACGAAGTTTGGATTGTGGGCGCAAGAACGCGGTGGGACAGAATTCTTTGAGCAGGGACTTGCGGAGCCGGAAGCCGCGTTGCGGGCGGCTGGAATCCCCTACGAAAAGATCGAAGTAGCCTGAAAATCCGGCGCAGATCGCGGGCGTGATAGAATCAAAGCGCGGGGGCGGTAGCTTAAATGGATAAAGCCTCGGTTTCCTAAACCGGTGAGTGCGGGTTCGAGTCCCGCCCGTCCCACCAGAACCTTGTACATGCCCTGTACATAAAACGGGCCAAAACACCCCGGTTTGACCACAACCATGCACAAAAACCCACAACGCAAACTGTTGTAAACAAACACGCCACCGGCTTACCTCCTAATTCCTAAACCGTTTGTCGCGGGTTCGACTCTCGCCAGCCCCACCATTTAGAGTTTAGGCTGTACCCTGAATTGTACCCAAGACTGTACCCAACTAGCCCAAAAATCTCCAAAAATAGGCGTTATGGGCTACCGCAACCTATTGAAAACACGTAGAACGGTGAATCGACCAAGTTTCCTAAACTCTAGGTTGGCGGTTCAAGTCCGCCCGGTCCCGCCACAGATTCAGAGATTAGAAATTAGAAATTAGAAATTAGAAATAGAAATTGGGAGGACATGGGCTTAGCGGTTCCCGCCTAATCTACTGGCTTTACATCATTCATGAGGAAGAAAAAGCCTTCTGCGAGCGTCGGGTGGATGTAGACGGCGCCTTTCAAAAGCGTGTAGGGCTGATGGGCGAGCATAAGCGCGCCGAGGATTTGCACGAGCTCGCCGCCTTCCGAGGCCAGAATGGACGCTCCCAGGATGCAGTCGTTCGAGGCATCCACGACGAGCTTCATAAGGCCGGCGGTTTCGCCGCGCTCGATGGCCCGCGCGACGTTGGTCATGGGACATCTTCCGATTTTCAGTTTGTAGCCCTTCGCGCGCACTTCTTTTTCGGTCATACCGACGCCGCCGAGTTGCGGATCGGTGAAGACGCACGAGGGCACAAGGCGATTTTCGATTGAGAGATTCTTCCCTTCAATAAGATTGCCGTAGATAACTTGAAAATCATTGTAGGAGAGGTGCGTGAAAGCGGGGCCGCCTTTGCAATCGCCCAAGGCCCAGACGCCAGGGACGTTTGTCTCGAGGCGGCCATCCACTTTAATGTAGCCGCTCTTGTCGGTTTCGATGCCGGCTTTGTCGAGGCCGAGATCGTCGGTGTTCGGACTGCGGCCGGTGGCGACCAAGAGATGGGAGCCGGTGACGTTCGATGAGCCAGCAGAGCTTTCGAATGAAAGTGTAATTGCGCCATTTTTGCTTTCGGCGCCGGTGGTGCGGGCGCTGAGTATGAATTGAACGCCTTCGGCTTCGAGCGCTTTTTGCAATTCGGCGGCAATCTCGGGATCTTCGCGAGAAGCGATTTGCTTTCCGGTATGAAGAACGGTGACGCGGCTGCCGAAACGGCGAAACATCTGTCCAAATTCCAAGCCGATGTAGCCACCGCCAAGAATGAGGAGATGTTCCGGAACACTGGTGAGCTGCATGATGGATTCATTGGTGAGACAGGCAACGTTGTCCAGGCCCGGGATCGCAGGGAAGCTTGGGCGGCCGCCGACGTCGATGAAAATCTTCTCACTCTCGAGGAGTTCATCGCCGACCTTGAGTTGATGCGGCGAGACAAACCGCGCGTGCCCTCGATAGAGACGAAGGTTCGGGCGCTTGTCCACTTGTTTTTGCTGGCTACCGCGAAAACTCAGGACGACTTCGTCCTTTTGGGCGACGATTTTCGCCAGATCAGCGCTGACGTTCGAAGCATTAACGCCCCAGCGCGTGGCGTTGCGCGCATAGTGAGCGATCTGCGCGCGATGGACCATGGTCTTAGTTGGCGTGCACCCCACATTGACGCAGGTGCCGCCCAGATCTTTTTTCTCGAGGAGCGCGACAGACCATCCCAGATCCGCCAAGCGATAGACCAGAGGATTGCCGCCCTGGCCCGAGCCGACGATGATCGCGTCGTACTTCATGAGCTCCTGCGCCGAAGAGGCGCGTCAAAACGATACATGGGATGCCGCACGAATGCATGAAGAGCCTATCAAAAACGGCGATAACCGAGTAACGAGGATGGGCTTCGACGGATGCAATTGAATCCGCTTGGGTGCTGAGTATGATTCTCGTGGCAGTCTACTTCACCTACGTCTACCGGTCATTTGCGGGAAAAGTGGTTGTGGACAAGGACTCGCACGGATACCGCGATTGAAATGTTGCGCGTTCGCAGCGGCCTTCGCACGCAGAAGATTGACGCCGGAAAAGCAGCGGCGTACCGTAAGAGTGATGTTGATGAAAAACGGAAACCTGATGCGCAAGCAAAGCTGGATGGCTGTGGCGAGCAGCCTTCTGACTGTGATCGCGCTCGTTGTGGCGCCCATTTGCGCGCCCCTGTGTGCCGCTCGTACTTGTTCGTCATCTGTAAGCAGCGCGGACGCCTCGGACCATTGCCACCTCGCGGCGCTTAGTCATCCCAATTCTTCGCGGCTGCATGCTGTTCAGAACTGCGCCGCGGCGGAATTGCCCGTGGCGCTGCTCCGTTCGACGAGCGAAAGCTCCGCTCTTCGGTCAGCCACATTAGCAGCCACCGCGCCTTCGGCAGTCTCGCTAGAAATCTCTTCTGTTTTGCATCTGCAACGTTGGAGTCGCTGCGCCGGCAGCGTTTCTTTGTGCAAGCTTGATCCTCTTGCTGCCACGAGTGTGCTCCGCGTCTAAGTAGTTCCGCCCGAAAACTCACCTTACAAACATCTAAACGGGATTATTTCCGTTTCTACATGCGGTTGAAGAATAAACAGAATTAAATTGGAAAAGGAAAGCAGGAGGCACGGATGAGCGGTTCCAGAAGAAAGTTCTTTCAGGACGCGACTATTTTTGGCGCTGGGTTATTAGGGCTGAGCGAGAGTCTGCGCGCAGGGCAGCAAGAACGCGTAACTGGGTCGCACCACTTGCGCTCTGGCATGCGAACGGAGTCAGGCCCGAAGAATGTATACGTGCCCATGGTGACGCCGGACGTCGCGGACTTGCCGCATGAGATGGATGGCGGCGTAAAGGTCTTCCGCCTCGCGACAGAGCCGGTGAAGAAAAAAATTGCGCCGTTCAAGACGATCGACGCTTGGGGCTACAACGGGAGCTGTCCCGGGCCAACGATTCAGGTGCAGCAGGGCGACCGCGTGCGCGTGATTTTCGAGAACCGTCTGCCGGAGTCCACGACGATGCATTGGCACGGGCTGGAAATCCCCATCGAACAGGACGGCGTGCCGTACATCAGCCAGAAGCCGATCGCGCCCGGCGAGAAATATGTTTACGAATTCACGGTGCATCAGGAGGGGACGTTTTTTTATCACGCGCACAGCGCCATGCAGGAAATGATGGGGCAGCTTGGATTTTTCGTGGCGCATCCGGAGAAGGACTACAAGCCACACGTCGATCACGACTACGGCTTGATCCTGCAGGAATGGGCGGTGCTGCCTAGCAACACGGTGCCGAATACTGCGTCCATGGAATATAACTGGCTGACGTTCAACGGAGTTTCCGCGCCGATGACCACGCCGTTGCTGGCGCGGCTGGGAAGCCGCGTGCGGCTGCGCATAGTAAACCTGGGAATGGATCATCATCCGATTCATCTTCATGGCAATCAGTTTGTGTTGACGGGCACGGAAGGCGGGCGGGCGCCGGAGTCCACGTGGTACCCGATGAACACGGTGCTCGTCGGCGTGGCGCAGGCGCGCGTTGTGGAGTTCGAGGCGAAATATCCGGGGGCGTGGATGATTCACTGTCACCTGCCGCACCACATGATGAACAGCATGATGGATTTGTTGCGCGACCGGCAGATTCAAACGGCGGACCAGACGGAAACGAAAGCGATGAACCAGATGATGTCGCTGGCGAAGAGCGTGCCGTTCGAACACGTGCACCCGTCGCCGGTCGCCGCCAATGCGGAGAGCGTCCCGGGATTTCCGCAGGACGCGTTCATGGAGATGGGGATGGACGAGGTGGTGGAGAAGCCGGAGACGTACGGCCTGCCGAAAAATTGGAGCGCGGGAATGATGGGGATGATGACGATGATGCGGGTGCTGCCGGATAAGGAATATGACGCGATTCTTGAGAGGAAAAAAGCGGCGGGCGCTTCGGCGTTGGAAAAGCATGCGCATGAATCTTAGGAGAAGAAGCAAAAGCTTAACGCAGAGAACACAGAGTTCGCGGAGAAGAAGGGGAAACGACATGCGAGTTCGCAAAGGATTTGGAATGACGCTGATTGCTGGCGCGCTGGCGGTGGCCGGCGGAGCGCGGGCGCAGGAAATGCAGATGCCCCAGCAGACGCACGGTAAACACGAAGAGATGAGTGTAATCAAGGTGGAATATCCACGGATGGGGCGAGCGCAGGAGAATGCGAAGGCCGCGCTTGTTACGCTCGAGCAGGCTCAGAAAATTGCGAGCGAGTCGAATCCTACGCTCCGGCAGGCGGAGGCAGAGATTCGCGCCGCTAAAGCGCGCGCGCGACAGTCCGCCCTGTATCCGAATCCGACGGTGGGGTATACGGGGGACGAGATTCGCGGCGGGTCGGTTGGCGGCGGGAAACAGGGTTTTTTTGTGCAGCAAACGATCGTGACGGGAGGGAAACTCGGGCTGAGCCGCGAAGTATTTGGAAAGGAAGCGAAGCTCGCGGAGTTGGAGGCCGAAGAACAAAAAATCCGCGTGCAGAGCGCGGTGAAGATGGCGTTTTTGCGCGTGTTGGCGGCGCAGGAGCTGCTCGATACGCGACGGGACTTGTCCATGATCGCGGAAGATGCCACGGAGACGCAGCGCCGGCTGATGAACACGGGCCAGGCCGATGAAACGGAAGTGCTCGAAGCGGAAGTGGAGGCGCAGCGCGCGCGCATGTCCGCGCGAATGCAGGAAAACACGCTACGCGAAGAATGGCGGTCGCTTGCGGCTGCGATCGGCCAGCCGGAGTTGCCGTTGGCGACGGTCGCCGGTGATTTGGAAAAAGACTGGCCGGAGTTGAACGAGGAACAGGCTGTGGAGGCGATCGCGCAGCAAAGCCCTGCGGTGCGGATGGCGGACGCGGCGGAAACACGCGCGCAGAGCGTGCTGGCGCGCGCTAAACGCGATCCTGTTCCCGATGTGCTGGTGCGCGGAGGGATGGAGTACAACCACGAAACGCTGGGCACCGTCCCGTATGCGAAAGGTTGGGAAGGACTTGCGGAGGTCAGTTTGCAGATTCCGTTCTTCAATCGCAATCAAGGAAATGTGGCCGCGGCCAACGCCGATATCGAACGCGCGGGGCAGGAGAAGAGGCGGATTGCGCTGACGCTGCGGGAACGCGCCGCCACCGCGGTGGATCAATACGCGAATGCGCGGTTGATGGCCGTTGAGTATCGCGATGAGATGCTGCCACGGGCAAAGAAAGCGTACAGTTTAATGGTGGATAAATATGGGCGGATGCTGGCGTCGTATCCACGCGTACTCGACAGCCAGCGAAAGCTGTACGAATTGCAGATCGAATATATCGCCGCGCTGGAGAGTGTTTGGACCAACGGCCTCGCGCTGCAGGGTTTTCTGCTGACGGATGGCCTCGAAGCTCCAGCGCGCCCCGGCGAGGTGGATCGCCCCATCCGCGAGACCAACGTGCCCATGCCAGAGCGCACCATGTCGCCGCGGGAGTCCTTGCGCAATCCGTAAGTTTTGCGTGAGGCGGCTAGCCCGTGGCCCCTCGTGGGTTTGTGTCGTAAGTACCACGGAATTGGCTGCTCCACCGTATCGAGTGCGAAACACTGGTACGGCAGTAGCGTTGACCAACCGAAAATTCGATGGGTACTGTCAAGATAGGGCGTCCGGGTGTCGGCGGACTACTGTCTGCCGATGAACCTCAGGAAATGGCCGATATTAGTGTTATGCAATCCAGGCGATTTTCCCGCCCGATGGGGAGAAACCCGGCTCGAGTTGGCGGGGTTTGTTTAGGTAGGGCTTTTTTGCCTGGCAGCGGATGAAGGAACGATGACAACTGTAGCAAAAGCCGGAAGATACGAGATCGTGAGCGAACTTGGCCGCGGCGCCATGGGTGTCGTTTATAAGGCCATGGACCCGGTCATTGGGCGCACGGTCGCGGTGAAGACCATCCGGCTGAGCGAAGAGGGCACGGGGCTTTCGCGTCCGGAACTGCTGACGCGGTTCCAGACCGAAGCGCGCGCCGCGGGATTGCTGACCCATCCGAACATTGTGGTGGTGTTCGACGCTGGCGAAGAAGACGGACTGTACTACATCACCATGGAATTGGTGGAAGGCAAGAGCTTGCAGGCGCTGCTTGATGGCGGTCACGCGTTTCCGCTGCCGCGCACGCTGCGCATCATGGAACAAACATGTAGCGCGCTGCAATTCGCGCACGAGCGCAACGTGGTGCATCGCGACATCAAGCCGGCGAACTTGATGCTTACTGCCGACGACACGGTGAAGGTGACGGACTTCGGCACTGCCAAGATTCTGCAGTTCGGCACAGTACAGCAAACGGCCCACGTTATGGGCACTCCGAGCTACATGTCGCCGGAACAGGTGAAGGGCCGCGCGGTGGATGGCCGCAGCGATATTTTTTCGCTGGGCGTGATGCTGTACGAAATGGTCACGGGCGAAAAACCTTTCCCCGGACAGAACATCACCACGGTGATTTATAAGATCGTGAACGAGGATCCCGTTCCTCCGCGGCAAATCGATCCGTCCATCCATCCTGGAATCAGCGCGGTGGTGATGCGTGCGCTGGCCAAGGAACCGGAGCAGCGATACCAAAACTGCCGGGAAATGCTTGAGGATTTGAAGAATTACCGTTCCATGGCCCCGTCGGGAGGGAACCCCCAATCGACGATGATGATGGGGAGCGGCTCTCCGGCGGCCACACTGGTTTCGAATAACGTAGGCGGCCGCGGGTTTGCGGGTGAAGATCCAGCGCTGGCGGCAACGGCGCGCTCGTTGAACTCGCGGACATCCAGCCCAGGGCAGACGCCGGTGATCCGGCGGACGGGAGCGATCGCACCCGTTCAGGAACCGCCGAAAAAGAAGAGCGTCATCGGAACAATTTTCATTGCGATGCTGCTCATGGGATTCATCGCGTACGGAGCGATCAAAATAAAACCGGTGTTTGAAGCCGCTCGTGAACTTCATGATGCGCAAAAGAGCGGCGCAAGCTTGCCGGCGCCGGCGACTACGGTAAGTTCTCCCGACACCGCGGCGACCAACACCGCTGGAACCGACGCCCCCTCGCAGCCAAAGGATTCTTCCGCTGGAGCGGTGCCGCCGGTCGCAGAAGCAAAATCCGTTGAGCCCAAACCGGCCGAAGTAATTCCCGAAAAGCCCGCACCCAAGAAACCGGACAATTCGCTGAGCCCCAAAGCAGCGGAATACAAGGGCCGCATCGAACAAGTGATTTCCGAACGTGGATTGAATGGCCGCGCGAGAATTCAAGGCGCCGGCAACACTCTTACGCTGGCGGGAAAGCTGCGGCCTTCCGAACATGGCGATCTTCTGAAATTTCTGCGGAACGCTCCGTCCGATGTCCGCGTGATTGACCACATCGAGTACGATGACGCGCCGGTTGCCGCCACTGGCAATGGCAGCACGGACGACGGTGGGCACCCGGTTCCGGAAGCGGGACGCGGCGCGATCCACGTGGTGACGGACGTGATTGGCGCAACAGCCATTCTGCACGGGCCAGCGGGCCACGTACTCAACAAGTGCGAGACGCCCTGCAGCTTTAACAATTTGAATCCCGCGCAGTATGGGCTCGAAGTGCAGAAAGATGGTTACCAGTCCGTGCAGACGGCGCTGCAAGTGAAGAAGGACGTCGCGCTGGACCAGAAGATCAGGCTGGAGTCACTCGTCAAAGGAATTTACGTCAGCACGCAGCCACAGGGAGCGGATGTGTTCATCAATGGAGCGAAGCAGTCCGGGCAAACCCCGGTCACGCTGCCGCTTGCGCCCGGGCAATACAATCTTGTGCTGCGGCTCTCTGGTTTTGAAGCGTACGCCGGTGGGATTCAGGTCAAAGACAACATTCAGACACAGCTCAATGTGGCGCTGACCGAAAAATCGGCTTCACACGTCGCGTGGGCTCAGGTCTCCAGCAATCCGAAAGGCGCGGAGATCATCGTGGATGGCGCCTCCACGGGCCAGTTTACGCCAGCCCGCATCCAGATTCCTTCGGGACTCCGCACGATTACGCTTCGACTGAACGGATACCAACAGGAGAAGCGAACCGTGCAGGTGACCGAAGGTGGCACGGTCCCAATTGAAGCGACTCTCCATCAGAAATAGTTTCGTCTCACCGCCAAAACTCTGCCGATTCCGGCAGGCAAGTCGCTCCGGGAACGCACAGAACCCATTCCCAAACCGTAACCTTTTGTTACATTAGACGATCCTTAGTTCTAGAACCACCGTTGATTTATGCTAAATCTAAAGGACTTAGCGCCATTTCCATCAGGCCGGAGGCGTGCTTGCTTTCTTTGTTGGGAGTACCAGCCCCTCGCGAGAAGGTTGCGGAATAGGGGCGGGGTCACACCGAGTGCTCGTCAGGCATAGGCTGGCGGCAGCGAGGAAAGTGGAGACGTTCTTGGCAAATCGGGCAATACTTTCGGTTCAGAAACCAAATCGTGCGGCAACGTCGAAAGCCAGCGGGGATTCGACGCCGCGCGTGTCTGCTCGCCCCCTTTCCAGTGGAGCCTCCCGGCTTGCAACGGTTACCCTTGACCAGAGGACCATCGAGCTGCAGAAGGCCCTGCGAAACCTGCATATGCTTCTGCGCTCGGAGCGCTTGTACGAAAAGAATCATCCGATCCGGCTGGACAGTCTGGACAGCGCGTACGATTCCATCCGTAGTGCTACGGAGAATCTTGGCGGGCTGGAAATTCGCGTGGAGCGCGGCGGCCTGGTCGTGCCGAGGGTCAGCGACGGCCATTTGCCGGATTCGCGCGGAGAGATGCAGGCCCTTGCGGCCGATCTACAGCGCGCGGAAATCCACACGCTGGTCTTCTCCAAAAAGTTCCATGTAGGCGAACTGGACACGCTCGCGAAACTGGCGAAGGCTTCGTTGCTAAGATCGGAAGAGCCCACGAAGGACGGAAACAGTGGTTGGTGGCTGGCGCGGCTTCTGGAGAATCGCGTGGAAGGCATTGCGGTGAATTCGCATACGGAGCGGCGCGTGGACACGGTGCTGGCGAGTCTGATCGCCGCGCTGGTGGCGTACGGCGGGCATTCTCCGAGCGAGACGGCCGAGTTGCCGATTCAAGCGCCGAGCTTCGATGACCTCGTAAATAGCCTGCGCTTGCTGGCCAAGCTGACTCCACCTCTAGAAACGGCTCGTGGTCTTTCGCCGGAAGAAGCAGCACGCGCGATTCACGGAGCGATGGAAGAAGCCAGCCGCGACAGCGTGCGCATGCTGCTCAGCTCCGTCTCACAATATTCTCCGACGGAAGGCGAGCGGCCGCAGCCATATTTGCAGCGCCTTTCGGAAGACCTGATTTTTGAGTTTCTCAGCGCGGAATTTTCGAATGGAACCCTCACGCCTACGAACGTGCGCCCGACGTTCAATCGCTTTAGCGATGTGATCGTGAACGCCGGAGGATATTCTGGTCCGCACTCTTCGCAGCATCTTTCGTCGCTCGCGGTTACCTGGGCGACGGATACGCATCGCGAACAGATGATCGATCGCTTCTGGCTGGAGCTGCCTCCGCGGGAAAAATCCGCCGTCCTGCGCGGGCCGGATGTCTGGTGCGTTCCGGTGGCAGCGCTGCGGCAGACCCTGGGACAGCTGGCCGACGCCGGAGCCGATGCTCCGCGGCGTGAAGCTCGCAACATCGTTCTGAATTATGCCCGGCGCATCGAACATGTGGATGTTTCCGCCAGGCGCTCCGTCGCTGCGGGACTCAATGAACTGAATTCCATTATCGAATCGTTGTGGCCCAATCAATTGCCGGAGGACCTCAGCCGCGGCGCGATGAAGGCCTTGGACAAAGAGACAGTTCCTGAAACCGCGGCGTTGCTCGCGGCCTTCCTGGAATCCTTGGGCCGCATCGCTGTGAATCGCGGCGACTTCGCCGGATTCGAAACCATCCTGACCGGACTCGAGCGCGTGCCGCAAGACAAAGAGCACGACCACATGGCTGCGTTGGCGAACCGGCTCGTCGCTCAGGATCGCTGGCTTTTGCTGGTGGATGCCGCGCTAGCGAATCGGCCGCTCGATCCCGTTTTGCCCCGGCTGTTGCAGCGCGATCCGGAACGCCTGCTCGACCGCCTGACTTTGCTCCTTACAGAACCACGCGGCGCGGAAATGGTAGCGGCGATGGCGCGCCTCCTGCGCACGATTGGCGTCCCGGTTCTGAATTTGCTCGAAACGCGGCTCTACGAAGCACGCCGCCAGCGCGTAACCGCTGCCATCAAGCTTCTGGCGGCCGCGGACGCGGAGCGTCTGCTGCGCGGCCTCGCTCGCGCCATGGCGAGCTGGGAATGGAACCTTCAGGATTTGGCGGTGAGCGAGCTTTCGCGGCCGGCCAATGCTGGTTCGGCGCAAAGCGCTGCTTTTGTGTTCTCTGCCATTCTCGCCGACGCGCATCCGATGGTCGTTCCCATGATGATTGACCAGATCGGCCTGGCGCAGGAGGCCACTGCGATACCGCAATTGATGGAAATCGCGGCTGGCGAACATGAGGTGTTGCGCGACCAATTCGTGCGCATCAAAGCTATTGAAGCGCTGGGCCGCATGCACGCTGCGGAAGCCGCCGAGCTTCTTCGCATGCTGGCCGAAAGCCGCGAAGGTCTCGCGTATGCAGAACCCTCAGGTTTGCGCGCGGCAGCGGAAGATGCGCTGGCGATGATTGAGAACCGGCCATCGTTCAAGCAAGCGATGGCGGCGTTTGGCGCGCCCGGACAATCGAGCTCCAGCTACAACATTCCTCGTCGGTACGTTCGTGTTCCTTTGGAATCACCGCTGCGCGCGCAGATCGAAGGCGCGCCTGCGGGTCTCGCTCGCGTAAAAACGATCAGCCTGGGCGGCGCGTATTTGGAATCGCCGCGGAAGCTCGCAGTCGGCGACTCGATCAAACTCGAAGTTCGCGCCGGCCTGCGCAAAATCAATTTCACCGCCGTCGTCCGCAATATCGGCCCGGATGGCAGCGGCGTCGAGTTCGTCCACATGCGCGACGAGGATCGCGAAAAGCTTCGCAGGCTCGTCCAGCGCCATCTGCAACTCTAGCCGCGCCTCCTTGCAAGTCTTCCTCTCCAGCAGTCGGTAGCAATCCCACACTAATTTCAAGCCTCCGCTTCTATCAAGCATGACGACAAGCAGCGACATCTTTATTCTTCGGCGCGGATTCGCATCTTGTCGCTTGCCAGTCTTGCAGCACTAAGCCATTCTTCGCTGGTCCTGGCGACGTCGCGGAAGGGAGACCGCTGCTCCAAGAATCTGCCGGCGTATCTTTTTCCGAAAAGGCTTGGCTCTGCGACGACGAGCGGGAAGTTTTCAGTTGAAAGCAGCACGGTATTGCAGTAAAAGCCGAATATTCAATTGCGTAGGATGTAAAGGGCGGCGTGCCGCCACCGCTAGGGGTAGCGGGAGTTTCATCGGTGCCTAAAGGGAGGACTCATGCAACGCAGGCAGGGTGTGTGTGTGTTAACGGCTTTACGTATTATGCTGGCAGGAATCACATTGTGCGTGCTGTTGCTGGGCATGGCCACAAACATTTCAGCCCAAGGTGTAAATACCTCGACGCTTTCGGGAACCGTGGTCGATCCGCAAGGCCTGGGGGTCAAAGGGGCGAAGATTACGCTCACCAATGCGAATACCGGCGCCACGCGCGGTACCGTCGCCGATGACGCCGGCCACTACAATTTTGTGGGGCTTCCTCCCGGCAAGTACACCATGAGCGTTGACGGCGGAGGGGGGTTCGCGGTCTACCAGAATGCTTCGATCGTGCTGACCGTCGGCGAAGGCGCCAACTTCGACCCGCGTCTCGACCTTCGCGGGCAACAGCAGAGCATCACGGTGACCACCGAAACCGCGCCGATCGAGACTACCAAAACGGAAGTCTCCGATACTGTGGAGCAGCGCCGCATTGACAATCTGCCGATCAATGGCCGCAATTACATCAATTTTACGCTTACGAATTCGCAGACCACGCGCGACATGGCTCCCACCATTGGGCCTGCTCCCAATAGCGGCTTGAGCATCGGCGGGGCACGCGCCCGTGGAAACCTGGTCAGCGTGGACGGCGCCGACGCCGGCGACAATTCCATCAACGGAATCCGTTCCACGATTTCCCAGGAAGGCGTCCAGGAATTCCAGCTGATCCTCAGCAATTACAACGCGGAGTACGGGCGCGCCACCGGCGGCGTCATCAACATTGTGACCAAAAGCGGCGGGAACGAATTTCACGGCGATGCCTTTGGCTACCTGAGGAACAAGGCGTTTCAGGCGCGCAATGCGTTTTCCGGGGAAGTGGATCCGACGACGGGCAACCTGGACCCAGTTAAGCAGGCCTACACTCGCACGCAAAGCGGGCTGACGTTTGGCGGACCAATCAAGAAAGATAAGACCTTTTATTTCTTTTCCTACGAATACACGCAGCGCGAAGAGACCGGGTTTTCCAGCATCGGCGCCGGAAATTTTGGGCTGACCACGGGCATCGTCTCGCCTTGTATTCCGTTTCCCCTGACTCTTACAAGCAGTCAACTGGCGTTTTACCAGGGCGCCTTCGCGGCCGCTGGTTGCAATGCGTCGCTCGAGCAAGCGGTGGCGCTTACGGCCGCAGGGTCAAATGTGGCGATCAACGGTGACATGAACAAGAATGTGGATGGGTCCACGGTTCCGATTTCATCCGCTCTTCTTGGAATTCCGGGAGCACTGGGCTCCAAGTTCTTCCCGATTCCCGTGCCTTGCCCGCTATCCACACAAGTGAACAGCGTGGTGTGCCTTCCGGTTGGGTCCGGAGTGCCTCTGGGCATCGGGACAGGGCTCGTGCCTTTGCCGGCTTCGTATGTGGCGCTGAACTCGATCCGGGGAAACTATCCGGTCGAGGAGAAGACCAGTTTGTGGTCCGCGCGCATCGATCAGCGCTGGAACAATCGCAATACCTCGTTTCTTCGCGTGGGCGTTTCTCCATCGCTGGTCACGGGCCTGCCTTCTACCTCGCAGAACCAGGTCTTCGGACAGAATTCCGGCTCTCGCGCTGGCTACAGCCAGTCGCGGGACCTCGATTTCACGTTCCAGCATGACACCATCGTCAGCGACACGGCCTTCAATGAGTTCCGCATGCAGGTGGCGCGCCGCGGTCTGCACTTTGGATTTTCCCAAGAGCCAGGGGGCGATCAGATTGGCGTGAACATCCCAGGAACCGCCTACTTCGGCCGCGAACCATATTCACCGGTGGACCGCATTGAGCGCCGGTTCGAATTCACGGACAACGTGAGCATCATCCGCGGCAAGCACACGTTTAAGATGGGCGGCGATGTGAACGTCATTCAACTGCGCTCTTCCAAACAGCAGATCTTCCAGCTGGACTTCGGCGGCGACGTCAATTTTGGCGGAATCTCGCTTGGCGCAGGTACTCCCGACACCACCGGTCTCCAGTCTTACGGGCTCGGCACGCCGATCACCTACATTCAAGGCATTGGCACTTCCAATCAGCCCTTCGACAATCTGCCCCTCGGTTTTTTCTGGCAGGACAGCTGGCGCGTTAAACCACGCGTGACCATCAATTATGGTGTGCGCTATGACGTGGAAATCACACCGCTTTTCGCGCCGCTGCCGGGCATCAACGGAGCCGCCGAACAGGCCTTGGGCGTCGTGGAGGGAATTCCACGCGACTACAAGAATGTTGCGCCGCGCTTCGGCATCGCCTGGGATCCAGCAGGAAACGGCAAGACCGTTATCCGCGCGGGCTACGGCCTGTTTTACGACCACCCATTGCTGGCAGTCGCGTTCGACTCCGCAACCGCGGATGGCGGGCGTTCCACGCAGTTGCTTTCCACAGGCGGCCTTGCTTCCGCCTGCGGTTTACTGCCGCCGCCGGCTCCTCCGGTGTGCGGAAATGGATTCGACTCCCCGACAAATTTGAACGGCTCCTCCATTTTCCAGGGCGCGCTCAACGCGAATTCGATTTATCCGGCATTTCCCACATCACTGACCCTCGGGTATGAGCCCAGTCAGCAACGCTTCAATCCATTTGCCGCGGGCTCGCTCTTTGCCAACCAGAATTATCTTGCTGCGGGATTCCCGCTCCCTATTCTGCCGTTCGATCTTCCGGTCGCAAGGAATTTCCAATACGGCTACGCGCAGCAGGCAAATCTGACCATCGAACGCCAACTCTCTCCCTCGTGGAAGTTCAGCCTCGGCTACCAGTGGACTCGCGGCTTGCACTTGAACCACGCACAGGACGTAAATTTCACGAACCCTGTCATCCTGGATCAAAATGCGTTTAACGCGGCTGCTTCTGGAATATCGGTCAGCAACCCCTTGACGGTAACTGCACCCTCGGCAAGTTTTGCGGCGGGCACCAACGGCCCGGGGACTTGCGGCGTGACGGTAATCGCTCCGCAAGTGCTCGGTGTACTGACGGGATGCCCACTCGCCGGTCAGTATCTGGGCACTGCGGCTTTTTTCAATTTCTTCCGGCCGTCCGGTCCGAATCCTTCGTTCGCCGGGTTAGTTCCCGGCGGTTACGGAGCACAGGTGGCTCTGGCAAAGCTGGCAGGCTTCCCGGGCGGGTTCGGCGTGCCCGTGGCCTTCAACACTGTTGACGCGCAGCTTTCCGACGGCAACTCCTGGTACAACGCGTTGACCTTCAATCTCACGAAGCGCTTTAACAATCACTTCGAGATGCTCTCAAGCTACACGTGGTCTCATTCGATTGACGACTCGACCGACTTGCAATCCACTCTCGAGCCGCAGGATGACCGCTTCTTTAACCTGGAGCGCTCCAATTCGGACAACGACCAGCGCCATCGCTGGGTCACCAGTGCGGTCTTCCAGACGGGGGCTTCGAAGTCCGGGGAAGGATTTGTCAGGCACTTCCTTTCTGATTTCACGGTCTCGCCGATTGTCGAGTTATCTTCGGGCCGGCCTTTCAATGTCATTACCACGGAAGACACGCGCCTGGATTTCTCGGCCTCGGGGACTCGGCCTTCGCTCGGGGGAGGAACCACCTCGCCTTATATTCCAGGCGTAATGTTCGGCGTGCCGAGCCTCTGCCTCACGAACAGTGGCGCGCCTTTCACCGTACCGGGATTCACGACGGCGGGCGCCGGATGCTTCGGCTCTCTCGGCCGCAATGCCTTCACCTTGCCGGGCTTCTTTACGTGGGATATGCGCGTCTCCCGGCGCATTCCGCTTGGCGAGCGCTTCAAGCTTGACCTGATTGCCGACGCCTTCAATCTTTTCAATCGCACCAACATCGCTGCTGTGAACCAAGTCTGCGATCCTTCCGCTGGAACGACTTGCACGGCGGGCCAGCCCACGGCGGCCTACGATGCGCGGCAATTCCAGTTCGCTCTAAAAATGACCTGGTAGCGGGCACCGCATTAACCTGTCTTTCCGAACCAAGAGGGCCCTGCGTACATGGGGCCCTCTTATTTTTTTCCCGCCGGTTTTCAGAACTGTGGAAGAGCGAGTAAAGTAAGGAGACCGTTTCCCGCGCACGCATTGGAGAGCGAATGAATGCAGTCCTGATTGGTGCGGTGCTTCTCGTGGCCGTTCTGGTGATTTGGCTGGCTTTGCAAACCGTGCAAAGCCGTGAGAAGGGCGGCGCGATGGAATCACAGATGAGTGAATTGCGCCGTGACTTGCAGACCATCGCGAGCGCGCAGGCTCGGAGCACCGGGCAACTGGAGACCATCGCCAAAAGTGTTGCTCAACGTCTCGACAGCGTGGCTCCCGCTTTGCAGGACGCCATCAAGAATTCCGCGCAGATTACCGGGCAGATGACTTCCGACGCGCAAACCAAGATGGCCGACGAGCTCAAGAATACGCGCGACCAGATTGGGCAAATCCAGCAGCAATTGGGTGCGGTCCAACTGGCCGGCCAGCAAATGTCGGAAACGGCGCACACGCTTGAAGGCATCCTTGGCGGCGCAAAATCCCGCGGCTCATTCGGTGAGGTCACTCTCGAGCGGTTGCTGGAGGATTCCCTTCCTGTCTCACAATATGCGAGCCAATACCGTTTCTCGAGCGGCGAAGTGGCGGATGCCGTGATTCATCTTCGCGACAAGAAGTTGATGGCCATCGATTCGAAATTTCCCCTGGACGCCTTCCGCCGCATCGGCGCCGAGGGAGAGGAAGCGCGTCGCGCGTTTGCCACCGCGGTGAAGCTCCACGCGGATTCCATCGCCAAGAAATACATCGTGCCGCAGGAAGGCACGCTCGATGTGGCGCTGATGTTTGTTCCTTCTGAAAGCGTCTATTACGAACTTCTTCAGACGTCAGACAGCAAAGGGCAGCCGCTGGATGCCTATTGCCGCGAAAAGAAAGTGATCGCGGTTTCCCCCAACACTCTCTACGCGCATCTCTGCGTCATCTCCATGGGCTTGCGCGGAATGCAAATCGAAGAAAATGCCAAGCGCCTCTACGCCAATCTAGCTGGCATGGAAAAGCAGATGAGCATGTTTACCGAGGTGTTCGAACGGCTGGGCACGCACCTGAAGAATGCCCAGCAAAGTTACGGCGAGGGCGAGAAGCGCCTCGAAAGAGCGCAGAACACGCTGGAAGGTCTGGTTGCTGCAGGCGTTGCGGATGCGGCTTTGGAAAATGCGCAGGGTACGCTGCCGCTTACCGTCGAGGCCAGCGCCAAAAAGAGCGCGTGATTGTTTTCTCCCGGATCACAGAGACGAAATTTTCCGCAGGTTGTCTTGCCGGTTGAGGGCTACTGCGGGCGTGTCAGCGACGGGACCAGCCGGATCGAGATCGCAAAGTTTCCGTTCTTCCGCCCGGTTAGACGGAAGCGCGCCACATTTTCCGCTCCTCCCGTGCTGGACACGCGTACCATATTCCCTCCGGCAAGTTCCGCGACTCTCGTGGCCAGGTTGCGCGCCTCCAGCGATACTTTCGTCGCCGAGCCATACACTCGCACAGTGAGCGTGCGGCGCTCGCCCGGTTTGAGCGGCGAAGAATCGGCTTGCAGTTCGAGCGCGACCAGCGTCATGGAAAACGCCGGCGCCTCTCGCTTCGCGCAAGCAACTTCCACTTTCGCAGTTCCAGCCTCTAGATCCATCGGCGGGAATATGACCAACGAGGCCGGCGAAGACGCCAGCACCAGTGCGGGCTGGCCTCCGATCGTGACCTGATTCGCGTCGGCATCCCCGCAGAAGCCCCGCCCCAATAGCTCAAAGTGATCCGTCAGCAAAGCCACGCTGGGCGTCCCCGAGATCTCCATCGAAGATGAGGCGGCCTCGGCAGGTGAGAGAACCACCGTGGGAACGCGGTCCGAGCGTCCGGCAATGGAAGCAAAAATCACGCCCGGATTCAGCGGGGCTACGAAAAGCGCGCGGCCCGTGGCATCGGTGGTGAACCGGTCGCCGTTCGAAAACTGAAGGGCAACGCCCGGCGTCAGCCGTCCGTTCGCGTCGAGAACCGCCAGCGTAGCCCGCTCGCCTGATACTATTTGCCGCGGCAACAGGAGAGTCCGCGCCCCGGACGCGCTCGGAGGCCGCTGCGCATTTGCCTTCTCAGGTGACAACGCGGCGAGGAGCATCGTGAAAAGGAAAACGCTGCGGAGGAACATGTGGCGATTGCAGTTGAGGGGCACGTCCGTGCGGAACAATTTGTCGCATGCGGACAACATCACTGAGTTTTGGCGACCGTGGCGTAAATGCGCGCGTCCAGAAAAACGCGAAAGAGTTCGGCGTCAATCTCCTCGTCGCGAACGCACAATTTCAGAATGTCCAGAGCGCGGTCCGTGGGCACGGCGCGTTTGTAAGGCCGGTCCGACGCGGAGAGCGCGTCGAAAATATCGCAAATCGTCATCATCTTGGCTTGCACGGGGATTTGATTGGAGCGCAGGCCAAATGGATAACCCTTCCCATTCAGTTTTTCATGGTGCGCGCGGGCAATCTCCGGGATGCCACGGAACTCCGCGGTCCACGGAATCTGCGCTAGAAAATTGAAGCTGTGCACCACGTGCGATTCAATCTGCCGGCGTTCGTCCGGGTCCAGGCTCCCTCGCGGAATGGAGAGGAAGCGAACTTCTTCGGAGGTGAGGTAGGGCCGCTCGGTCCCGCGCGGGTCGCGGTACGTTTTCTGCGCGATCTGATGCAGCAGCTCAAAATCGCCGGAAGGAAGAATTGTCGGCTCGTTCGCCCGGGCGATAAAATCCGCGAACCGGTCCAGCTCGCCAATCAAGCGCCGCGCTTCTTCGTCGAGCGCGCGCAAGCGCGCTTCGCCCTCTTTGCGCGAAAGCGAAGTCACCGCTTCCAACTTCTGTTGCGCGATTCGCGCTTCGATATCACGGCGGATGTAGTCAAAGCGGTCCAGCACGCTCACAAACTGCAGCGGGTAAAGTTTCTTCGCTTTGACGAGCACTTCTTCGTGGACCCCCACCTTGCCGAAGTCGTGGAGGAGCGCCGCAAAGCGCAGCTCTTTCATTTGTTCCCGGGAAAAACGCAGATCGCCATAGGGGCCGCGCGGTTCGCGGTCAATGGCTTCCGCCAGCGCCACCGTCATGGTGCAAACTCGCTGCGAATGTCCTGAAGTCGTTGGGTCGCGTTGCTCGATGGCCTTCACGGCCGCGCTCACGAAACCGTCGAACAAGTTTTCTATGTCCTGATAGAGCTGCGAATTCTCGTAAGCAACCGCTGCTTGCGACGCAAGGGAAAGCGCCAGCCGCACCGCGCGCTCGGGAAAGGGATGAACCCACCGCCGCACGGCCGCCGCATTCGCCAGGTGCGCTTTCGCCTGCCGCTTGCAGTTGATCAATTGCAGCACGCCAAGCACTTCCCCCTTGCCGTTTTTCATCGGCAGCGTGATGAGCGAACGTGTGTGGTAACCCGCCTGCTGGTCATACGACGAATTGAACTGGAACGGCCGCGACTTCGGAATGCGATAGGCGTCCGCAAGCTCAATGACTTCCCCGTGCAGCGCGCAATATCCGGCCATCGATTCTTCCGTCAGCGCCAGTGTGTGTTCGCTAAAGGGAAATTGCACGCTGTCGTTCTGTGTCAACTTGAAACGCAGCCGGCGGTCGCGTGACCCGTTGTTTGCTGACGCCCCGACGTGTTCGACGAGATAAAGCGACCCTGCGTCCGCAGCGGTGATCTCGCGCGCCTTCCTGAGAATCAGCTCCAGGAGCCGTTCGACATCTCGCGTTTCCGACAAGGCAATGCCAATTCGGTTCAGCTCTTCCAACTCGCGCGTAGCCTTCGTGGCGCTGAGTTTGGTTTTTCTGGCGCGCGGCACGCGCCTTGGCGGCGATTTTTTTGATCCAGCCATAGGGAAAAGAGTGTAGAGCCGCGGAGGCGGGGCGCTCCTGGCTGCCAAAAAGTATAACGGATGCCCGTCCCCGAGGCACGAAATGGTACCAGCGCAAATACGGATTGCGCGCGAAACCTTCCAGGATCAGCGCCTTTACCCGCGGGCGTGTGGCTTAAGAGCGAGTAATCAGTAGGGTTCACAGCCTTTCGCCACTGTTGTGGCTCTGTTAGCGTGGGAGCAGGGTTGCCAGAAGTAGGTGAAGGCCGGGGTGTAGTCTCACAGCGGCAATGGGAGCAAGTGTGCGAATCGTAAGTGGCGGGGTAAGCGACGTAGGTCGCGTGCGGACGAATAATGAGGATTGCTACCGCATCGTCACGCCGCTGAACCTTTTCGTGCTCTCCGACGGCATGGGCGGCGAAGCTCATGGTGAAATCGCCAGCGCCCTGGCCGTGGAAACACTTGTGAAACACTGCCTCGATGCGCAGAACAATCCCAATGCACCGTTCTATGGCGAAGCGCAGGCCGGTTGGAGCGCAACGCTAAAACGGCTCTCGAGCGCCGTCCACCTGGCCAACAAGAATATTTTTAAGTCCGCGGAGGAGCATCCGGAGCAGCACGGCATGGGCGCCACGCTGACGGCGGCTTGGATTGATGGCGCAAGGGTGAGCATCGCTCATGTCGGAGACAGCCGCGCCTATCTTTTGCGCAACGGCAGCCTTCTGCAGCTCACGCAGGATCATTCGCTGGTCGCCGAACAAGTCCGTCGCGGCATATTAACCGCGGCCGAAGCCGAAGAGAGCGACATGCAAAGCGTGTTGCTGCGCGCGCTCGGCGCTCAAGAGGAAATTGAAGTGGACGCGGAAGAGCACATGCTCCTGCCCAGGGACATTCTGCTGCTTTGTTCGGATGGCTTGACGCGCATGGTGACGGAGCCGGAAATCGCCGGAACGCTGCAGGCGGAGACCGATCCCGGCAAGGCGTCAGAACGACTCGTGCAGCTCGCCAACGAGAGCGGCGGCGCCGACAACGTTACTGTCGTCGTCGTGCGCCTGGAATCGGAACCCAAGGGTTGGTTTTCATGGTTGCGCCGCGGGGCGCCAAAAAACGTTGCCGGAAACGGCTCCGCTGGAGGGAAGTGAGATGCCGAAGCTCAGCCTCATGTTTGACAATAAAATCGTGAAGGAAGTTCCCGTCGGAAGCCGGCCGGTCAGCATTGGCCGGTCCCCCGATAACGATTTACCGGTGGACAATCTCGCGGTTTCCAATCACCACGCGAAGGTCTATTACGAAGCGGGCCGCCTGGTCATCGAGGACCTCGACAGCCTCAACGGCACGTTTGTGAACGACCTGCGCATCGAGCGCGCCACCTTGCACGATGGAGACAACATCCACATCGGCAAGCACAAAATCAAAGTGGACACCAGCGGCGATGCCCCCGTGCCCTGGGATTCCGGCCGCAAAGCCCCTGCCCCGGCGATCAATGAAACCATGGTGCTTGATACCAAAGAGCGCCGTCAGATGCTGCAACAGGCTGCCGCGATGGGTGAATCGATGCAGTTTGCTTCCACCCGCATGAAGGTTCCTACGCTCGTCGTCCTGAACGGCAGCACCGATCAAAAAGAATATGTTCTGACCAACCGGCTCACGGTCATCGGAAAATCCGGCATGGCCACGGTTAAGCTCAAGGGCTGGTTCAAGCCGCAGATGGCCGCGCAGATCAATCAACGCGACGACGGCTTCTACCTTGGCCCTGGCGACAAAGTGCCCAATGTGAACGGCACTCCCATTCCCGGCCCGGTACGCTTGAACGACGGCGACCTCATCGAAGTCTCCGGCGTGCGTTTGAATTTTATTTTCCGCGAGTAACCCGCGAACCGCGATGGCAGCTCCGTCAGACGGCTTCTGGCAGCGGCGGGGCTTGTTCAGCCTCTACGAACTGCTGCAGTCCTGGTGGCGCCATCGCGTCTCGTTTCTTTTGAGCCTGTCCATTACTTTTTTTGCGCTCATTTTGTACGTCCTCACATTTGTTGGCGAACGCCCGACGCCTATTTTCGAATTTGTCCAACGACTTGAGCTCGCCACGCTGGACACGCGATTCCGATACCGCCCTAAGAAGAAGTTCGCGCATCTTGATTCACCAATCGTCGTCATTGAAATTGATCAGCGCGCGCAGGAAGTCCTAGGGCGCTGGCCCTTCTCGCGCAGTTATTTCGCTAAGACACTGGACATCTTGCACGATGACGGCGCCAAAGTCGTCGGTTTTGACATCACATTCAGCAAGCCGGAAGTGGATCGCACCGCCGACGCTCTTCGTTCCTTCTGGACAAAACTGGAAGAGCGCAAAAAGGCGGGCGTAAGATTGGATCCCGCGATTGCCGCCGAGGTGCAGAAGCTTGAAGTGGCTTCGGATGCCGACAAGCAATTCGCCGCTGCCATTCGGCGTTTCGGCCCGGTCATCCTCGGCAATTATTTTCTCTTTACGGATGCGGATCTCCACGGAATCGAAGCTTCCACACTCGACGCGTATGCGAACCAGATTTCCTTCTTTGCCTACCCACCCGCTCATCCGCTCCATCCCGAAGCGCAAAGAATTGAAAAAGCACGCATGCTGGAGACCTTTGCGGTCGCTAACCTCCTGCCACAGGGCGCCGAGGCCAACCTCGATCAATTGACGTCCGCCCTGAACGGCGATTTTTCATGGACAGGGTTTTTCAATGCGCCTCCGGATGCGGACGGCATCGTACGCAGGACGACTCTGGTTCTTCCGTATGGCCGCACGAAAAATCCGGACGACTGGGACATTTATTCCTCGCTGGACTTGATGACCGCGCGAGCCTTTCTCGGCCCTCCGGCGCAAGACATGAATTTGATTTATGGTCCGCAGGGAATCGTCGAAATTCGGTTGGGCAACGCGCTACTCCTGCACCCGGATGGCCGTGGCCAGTTGATGATCAACTTCCAGGGTCCGTCCGGCACTTTTGATCACAAGTCCATCGTGGACGTGCTCCGGAAAAACTTTGTCCCAGGCACGTTTCAAGGAAAGATTGTTTTGATCGGGGCCACCGCCACCGGTATCGGCGATCTCCGCGGCACTCCTTACGGCGGCACGGACTACCCGGGCGTTGAGATTCATGCCAACGTGATTGACAACATCCTGAACCAGCGGTTCCTCAAGTACGGTTTCCGCCAAGCCCTCGCTGACGTGCTTCTGATCATGTTCTTCGGTATTCCCCTGGGAATTTGGATGGCCCTCGTTTCGCCACGATGGATGTGGTTCGGCGTGAGCCTTCTCGTCCCCATGATCGCGGTTAATTTTTGGGCTTTCCTCCACGGCTGGTGGCTCAACCTCCTCGTACCCGCCCTCACGCTTTCCACGAATGTCTTGCTCGTGTCTCTTTACCGCTCGCTGTTCGAAGAAAAAGAAAAGCGCCGCGTGCGCAGCGCCTTTGGCCAATACCTCAGCCCCGAAGTCATCCGTCGCCTACTCCTTAATCCGCGCCTCGTCGAACCGAAAAAAACCGACATCACCGTGATGTTCAGCGACATTCGCGGCTTCACTACCATTTCGGAAAAACTGGACGCGCAAGACCTGGCCCTCTTCCTCAACCAATATCTCTCGGACATGACCGGCCTCGTCTTTGAACATCACGGCACGCTCGATAAATACATCGGCGACGCGGTGATGGCCTTCTGGGGCGCGCCGTTTGAAGAACCGGGCCACGCCGGAAGAGCCTGCAACACCGCCCTAAAAATGATGGTTCGCGTGCGCGAAATGCAGAAAAAGTGGGAAGCCGAGGGCAAGCCGCACCTCGACATCGGCATCGGCCTCAACACCGGCGTCGCCAGCGTCGGCAACATGGGCTCCGCGCTCCGCTACGGATACACCGCGCTCGGCGACACCGTGAATCTTTCCTCGCGGCTCGAAGGGCTCAACAAGGATTACGGCACACATATTCTGGTCAACGAGACGACATTCGTCGCCGCTAAAGATGAGGGCTTCCTGTTTCGCGAGCTGGACCTCATTCGCGTCAAGGGCAAGCTGCAGCCCGTGACCATCTATGAATTGATCGGGCGTGCAGGCGAAGCCTCCACCTATGGCACTCTGGAAGAGGTGCGCGCCCGCCTCGATGCGTTCGTTCATGCTCGCGATCTTTATCGGAAGCGCCAATGGGAAGAATCGCAGAAAGCATTCCAAACCGTCCTCGACAAATGGCCCGACGACGGCCCCTCTCGCACCTACTGGAAGCGCTGCCAGGACTACCTCTTCGACGAACCGCCCACCGGCTGGGACGGCGTCTTCACCATGACCCATAAGTAGGAGATTCCTCGGCGCTTTGGCTTCGATCCCGCCAACTGCTTTCCCTTATCCCAAAATGGAGTCCAAATTGGATGGGGGCGTGCGTGTGCCCTGTGGCAGAATGACGGCATCAAACGAAGACTATTGGAGCAGACTTGATTCCAATGGGTGCTGTAATAAACACATTCTGCATGACTTACATCGCACTGAACGGCAGTTGGAGCAGTCGGTTTCCGGATCCTCGGAAGTCTTGACGCGGGCTGGAACGGGAATACAATTTCTGAGATATATCGTATTCGAGAAACCACCGTACCCGCGGAAATGCGTTCGCGAATCTAAGTAGTATCAGCGGGTATTGGTGTTGGCAGGGTGGGTATTTTTGGCTCAGGTCGCTCCGTAGCCAGAGGGAAGACTTAAAAAAGCATGTGGATTGTCCGATTAGCCCTTTCGAGGCCATACACATTCGTGGTGATGGCGCTCGTCATTATGTTGCTGACGCCCTTGGTTTTATTGCGTACTCCCACGGACATTTTTCCAAATATCGACATCCCGGTCATCTCCCTGGTTTGGACCTATACAGGATTGGAACCTCAGGAGATGGAACAACGCATCACCACGGGCGTCGAGCGCGGCATAACCACGCTGGTCAACGACGTGGAGCACATCGAGTCACAGTCGCTTCCCGGCATCGCGGTGATCAAAGTGTTTTTCCAGCCGGGCGCCAACATCCAAACTGCGCTTGCGCAGAGCACCGCCATATCGCAAACCTTCTTGAAGAATCTGCCGCCTGGAACCACGCCGCCCTTGATCATTATCTACTCGGCCTCGACCGTTCCGGTCATCCAGATTGGCTTGACCAGCGACACCCTCAGCGAACAGCAACTCTTCGATTACGGAAACAATTTTATTCGTACACAGCTCGCCACAATTCCTGGTGCCGCCACACCCTTCCCTTACGGCGGCAAGCAGCGTGTTATCAGTGTGGACATTGATTCGACCTCGCTGCAGGCAAAAGGACTATCGGCGGTTGACATCGTCAACGCCGTGAACGCGCAAAACCTGATCCTCCCCACGGGCACGGCGAAGCTGGGTCCCCTCGAATACACCGTGGAGATGAACGGCAGCCCGCAAACGATCGATGAGCTCAATGATCTGCCGGTGAAGACCGTCAATGGCGCGACGATCTATATGAAAGATGTCGCCCACATTCGCGACGGATTCTCTCCCCAAACCAACGTCGTGCTGGCCAATGGCCAGCGCGGCGTGCTCATGAGCATCTACAAGACCGGCAGCGCCTCGACGCTGGACATCGTCGACCGCGTAAAGCAGATGCTGGTCTACAGCAAGAGTTCGTTTCCCGAAGGTCTGCACGTTTCTACTTTCTTCGATCAATCGCTGTATGTCAGGGCCTCCATCCAGGGTGTGATTCGCGAGGCCATCGTTGCCGCCTGTCTCACCGCCATCATGATCCTGCTCTTCCTCGGCAACTGGAAAAGCACTCTGATCATCGCCATCTCCATTCCGCTCTCGATTCTCGTGAGCCTCCTGTGCCTAAGCGCCCTCGGCCAGACCATCAACATCATGACCTTGGGTGGACTGGCGCTCGCCGTCGGCATCCTGGTGGACGACGCCACGGTCGAAATCGAAAACATCAATCGCAACCTGGCCATGGGAAAGGAAACCGTGCAGGCCATCCTCGACGGCGCGCAGCAGATCGCCGTGCCTGCGTTCGTCTCGACGCTGTGCATCTGCATCGTGTTTATTCCGATGTTTTTTCTGTCTGGTGTCGCCAAGTTTCTATTCGTTCCGCTGGCGGAAGCCGTGAGCTTCGCCATGCTGGCGTCTTACATGTGGTCGCGCACCATCGTTCCCACACTGGCTATGTATCTTTTGAGTTCGGAAGACGAATATCACCCCGAGGAACACGTCGGAGAAAAAATGGGGTTCTTCCGGCGGTACCAGCAGGGATTCGAGAGCAACTTCGAAAAGTTCCGGGAGAGCTACCGTAAATCCTTGCGCGCCGCGTTGCACTCGCCCGGCATCTTCGCCGGATGTTTTCTGGCTTTCTGCATTTTGTCCACTATGCTCGTGGCCGTTCTCGGCCGCGATTTCTTTCCCAAGGTGGACGCCGGACAGATTCGCTTGCACATGCGTGCCCGCACCGGTCTGCGTATCGAGGAGACCTCGAAGCTCGCCGACCAGGTCAACGGTGTCGTTCGTGAAACCATTCCCAAGGAAGAGCTCACTACAGTTCTGGACAATATCGGCTTGCCGTACAGCGGCATCAATTTGAGCTATAGCAATGCCGGCACCATCGGAACTTCCGACGCGGAAATCCTCGTGCAATTGAAAGAGGAACGCGGCAAACCTACGGGCGCGTATATCAACGAATTGCGCGAAAAGCTTCCGCAGCGATTTCCCGGCGTACAGTTCTTCTTCCAGCCGGCCGACATCGTCACGCAAATTTTGAATTTTGGCACGCCCGCGCCCATTGACGTCGAGGTGACTGGGCTGAACCAACGCGGGAATTATCTGATTGGCGAAAGATTAGCCAACCAGTTCCGGCACATCCCTGGCGCGGTGGACGTCCATGTTCAGCAAGCCTTCGACAACCCCACCCTCTACTTGCAAATCGATAGGGCACGGGCGCAATCCGTGGGGATGCAGTCCCGTGACGTCGCGCAGAATGTTCTCGTTTCCCTGAGTTCCAGTTTTCAGACAAATCCCGCCTTCTGGCTGGACCCCAAGAATGGCGTGGAATACACCGTCGCGGTGCAGGAACCGCAGTATCGTGTGGACACGTTCCAGGAACTCCAGAACACTCCCATTAGCGGGAGCTCCCCAGGCGCCGTTCCCCAGATTCTAGGAAATCTCGTGCAAACGAGTACGACCGCGCGCCCCGCGGAAATTTCTCATTACACGACACTGCCCATGATCAACGTGTATGCGTCCGTGGACGGCCGCGACCTTGGCAGTGTGGCGGATCAAGTGGAAAAAGATGTCGGGGCGATCGAGAAAGACTTGCCAAAGGGCAGCCATATTGTTACGCGCGGCCAGGTCCAGACCATGAAGAGTTCGTTCACAGGTCTTGGCCTTGGCTTGATTGGCGCAATCGCTCTTGCCTATCTGCTGATCGTCGTGAACTTTCAGTCGTGGCTCGATCCCTTCATCATCATTACCGCGTTGCCCGGTGCGCTGGCCGGCATCTGCTGGATGCTGCTGCTGACGCATACCACTCTCAATGTGCCTTCATTGACCGGCGCCATCATGTGCATGGGCGTGGCCACGGCGAACAGCATCCTGATGGTCTCCTTCGCGCGCGAACAAATGGACGAAGGCAAGAGTGCCCGCGATGCCGCGATCGAAGCAGGATTTGTACGCATCCGGCCGGTATTGATGACCGCGCTGGCGATGATTATCGGCATGGTCCCGATGGCCGTGGGTCTCGGCGAGGGCGGCGAGCAAAACGCGCCGCTGGGCCGCGCGGTCATCGGCGGGCTGCTCTTCGCCACGTTCGCGACGCTGTTCTTCGTGCCCTGTGTTTTCTCCATGATCCACGGGCGCCGCGAGCGGCGGAGAAGCGCGAGCGAGTCGCCGGCGCCGGCAACGGCTTGAAAATTTTCGATATGGAAGTGAAAGCGGGGATTGCGCGATGATGGAAGGCGGAGTTCCGATGGAACCTGAATACCAGGAGCAACCACACAAGAAAGGGAGCCGGCTCTTCACCATTCTGTTCGTGGTGGTGCTGTTGCTCGTACTTTTCGGGGCCGTGACGCTATTCCAGCGCCGCACCCAGTATCAGGCGCTCGCCAAGGAAACGGAAACTTTGGCGATCCCGACTGTGGCGGTAGTCCATCCCACAACGGAATCCACGCAAGAAGATCTTGTCCTCCCTGGCACCCTGCAGGCGTACGTTGAATCGCCCATCTATGCGCGCACCAACGGCTATTTGAAACAGTGGTACCACGACATTGGCAGCCGCGTTCATCAAGGCGAACTGCTTGTGGACATTGACACGCCGGAAGTGGACCAGCAACTGTCGCAGGCACGCGCGGATTTGAATACCTCGCAGGCCAACGCCAATCTCTCTAAAATCACCGCCACGCGCTTCCAAGAACTCATCAAAACGGACGGCGTCTCCAAGCAGGAAGTGGACAATGCCGTGGGCGATTTGGAGGCCAAAGTCGCCACGGTGAAATCCTCGGAAGCCAACGTGCGCCGGCTCGAAGAATTGGAATCCTTCAAGCATGTCTATGCGCCCTTCAGCGGCGTGATCACCCGCCGCAACGTGGACACCGGTACGCTGATCAACGCTGGCAACGGCGGCGCCTCGCAGCAGCTCTTTTTTCTAGCGCAGACAGATCCCATTCGTGTTTACCTGAGCGTGCAGGAGCAATACGCACCTTCGATTCACGCGGGGCTTGGCGCGTTCCTCGAACTCACCCAATACCCGGGCCAGCGATTTGAAGGCAAGGTCGTGCGCACCGCGGAGTCTATCGACCTGAACACGCGCACGCTGCTCACCGAAGTGGACGTTCCGAACCACAATGGCTCGCTGCTCCCCGGCGGTTACGCTCAGGTGCATTTGCAAGTGAAGGTTGCCGGGGCGCGGCTCGCTGTTCCCGTGAACGCACTGTTGTTCCGCTCCGAAGGTCTTCGCGCGGTGGTGGTGGATTCCGATCACAAAGCACACCTGAAGCCGCTCACCATCGGCCGCGACTACGGCACGACTCTCGAGGTCCTGAACGGTCTTGAAGCGAGCGATTGGATGGTGTTGAATCCCGCGGACTCGATCGAAGACGGTCAGGAAGTGCGCGTCAAGGAAATCACGCCGACCGCCGCTACTCCGCCCGCAGCAACACCCAGCTCGCCGAGTGCGCCCCCCAAACCTGCGCCGGGAGCGAAGAAGCCGTAATGAAGCGCCTGAGGCAATTCCCCGCCCTTTTCGGGCTCGCTGTTTGTGTCCTCGCGAGCGGTTGCACGGTCGGGCCTGCCTATCAGCGGCCCACGGCGCCCGTGCCCGCGAAATGGGACGTCACCGAACCATGGCGTGAGAGCGCGCCGAAAGATGGCGTAGCCAAAGGCGAATGGTGGAGCGTTTTCCACGACGACGAGTTGAGTGCACTCGAGAAGCAAGCGCTTGATGCCAACCAGACCATTAAAGTTTCCGTGGCGCAGTTGGAACAGGCCCGCGCCTCCGCAGCCGTGCAGATTGCCACGCAGTTTCCCAATATCGCCGTGGCGCCGCAAGCCGAGCGCGAACGCCTTTCCGGAAACCGCCCTCCCAGCAGTTCAGTCCCTATAACCTCTGCGGTCACGCAGAACAGTTACACCTTGCCCTTCACGGCTGGGTACGAAGTGGATTTGTTCGGGCGCCGCAGGCGCAGCATTGAGGCCGCGCAAGCCTCCTATCAAGCCAGCGCCGCCGACCTCGAAAACGTGCGCTTGGTGATCACCGCGGAACTCGCCGGCGACTATTTCACCCTACGGCAACTCGACACCGAGCTTGGCATTCTGAATCGCACGGTCCAAACGCTGCAACGCGGCCTGCAACTCGTGGACTCTCGCCACAAAGGCGGCGTCGCTTCCGGGTTGGACGTTGCGGAAGAAGAAACGCTTCTGAACACCACCCAAACCCAAGCCATTCTCCTTCTGCAGCAAAGAAAGCAGTTCGAAGACGCCATTGCCGTCTTGATTGGAAAACCGGCGCCGGATTTTCATCTCCCGCCGAACGAGTTGAAGGGTGAACCGCCGCCCCTCGACGCAGGATTGCCGTCAGATCTTCTTGAGCGGCGCCCCGACGTTGCCGAAGCCGAGCGGCAAATGCAGGCCGCCAACGCACAGATTGGAATCGCTCAGGCCGCGTACTACCCCTCGCTGGATCTTTTTGGAACTGGCGGATGGCAGTCGGCAGACATCGCTAAGTTGATCAACGTGCAAAGCACGTTCTGGGCGGTCGGCGCCAATGTCGCCGAGACCATTTTCAGCGGCGGCACGCGCCGGGCCCAAGTGCAATTCGCAAAAGCCGGTTACGACGCCAGCGTCGCGAGTTACCGCAATACGGTATTAACCGCATTCCAGGAAGTCCAGGACGACGTGACGGGCTTGACTGTTCTCCAGCAAGCCAGCCAAGCGCAGCAAAAGGCGGTCAACTCCGCGCGGCGAACTCTGGATATTTCCACGGATCGTTACACCGGCGGCCTGGTGAATTATTTGGACGTCGTTACCGCGCAGCAGAATCTTCTCACCAACGAGCAGGAGCTGGCCGTCATCCAAGGCCAGCGCCTGGTCACCAGCGTGCTCCTCGTCAAAGCGTTGGGCGGCGGATGGGACGCCTCCAGCCTGTCCGCTGTGCACGTCAAATCCAAGCTGAAAGACGTGGTCGCGCCGTAAAAATATTCCTGACTCGTCAGTCCTCGAGACAAGACGAGCCGCTGGACCAGCCCATCAAATAGGCAAGCGATCGAGCGGAACGATGAATTGAATACCGTCAATCTGCTTGCTGTGCAGCCGGACGTCGTTGGTAATAAAAAGATCGACTCCCGCTGTCGCCGCGCACGCAAGTTGAATGGCGTCGGGCGCACGCAGTGAGCGATCCGCGCGTAGCCTTGCATACACTAGGGCCGCACTCTCTTCGAACGTAATCACAACCGTCATCGTGGTGATCAATTTCCGGTAGTAGACGACAGCCTTTGTGTCGCCGTTCTGCATCGGCTTGACGAGGATTTCCGCCAGCGTAATCGTTGAGGTCAACAACTGATCTCCGCGCGCGAGCATCCGGCTTCTCAGAGCCGTCACTTGACCCGAAAATTTTCCCCAATCCTCGAACAAATAGATGAATAGATTGGTATCCCAAAAGATGCGGCTCATTCCCAATCGTCTCGCAGCCGGTTGACGTACTCGTCCGCATGCTCATCCGCCCAGAGATGCTTACCGGAACCCCGCGCTTGGAGCAAAGGATCGTTCTCTACGAGATCTCGAGCCATCGCCACGCACCATTCCTGATACCACTTCAATAGTTCGCCATAACCAGCGGGGAGGTCCTCCGCCTCTGGTGTGATCTTCGCCCCCTCTCGATCCGGATGAGAAGGATCGCCCTTGCGAAAAAGGCGCCGGCGGCCCTCCGACGTTTCAAAGAGCATGCGATAACGACCGGGGTTCGGCGGACGGTTGGCCACACAGTGGAGAACAACGTGAACGTAGACACCAGGGCGCAGGGGCGCGTGGAGTCCCTCACGACGGGCACGTTCCACGATCTCTTCAATCGAAAAGTCGGAGGTGTCAGGTCGCTCCCGGTGGAGGAGCGCAGTTGCAATCCAGACCTCATCTGCAACTTTGATCTTGGAGAGAATCTGCGTATTCATAGCCACCTAAAAGCCATGTCAAAACATCCATACTAAGTATAATGCAAAAAACCAAGTGGTTGTCAACCGGCCACCTCCTTGTCACCAAAGCTCCTTAGAATCTATAGGTTATCGAGGAAGAATTGGGTAACGTGCTGCATGAGGACGCGCCTCGCGGGCGGATCGCTCACCCCGTGTCCGCGTCCCGGAAAGGCCAGAACTTCGACGTACTTCCCTGCTTCGATCAGATCGTTAATCACCGAAAGCGTGTTCGCGAAGTGCACGTTGTCGTCCCCCGTGCCATGCGCGATCATTAGTTTGCCTTTGAGCTGCCCCGAGTATTTCACCGGCGAAGAGTCCTCGTAGCCCTTCTCGTTTTTCTGCGGCAAACCCAGATAGCGCTCAGTGTAGATGGAGTCGTAGTAGTGCCAGTCGGTCACTGGGCCTCCGGCAAAACCCACTTTGAAGTCATCGCCTGCTTCAAACATCGCATGCAGCGTCATGTGGCCGCCGTAGCTCCAACCCCAAATGCCGATGCGGCTGCCATCCACGTAAGGGCGCGACTTGAGGTATTGCACGCCGTCGCGCTGGTCGGAAAGTTCCTGCGCGCCCAATCTCAAATGCAGCGGCGTTTCAAACGCGTGGCCGCGCGCCGCCGATCCCCGGTTGTCGAGCGAAAAAATAATGTAGCCCTTCTCCGCCATCAGCTCGTGCCACAGGAAATTGGCGCCGCCCCAGCCGTTGCGCACCACTTGCGCGTGCGGGCCGCCGTAGGTGTAGACGAGGACCGGATATTTTTTCTGCGCGTCGAAATTTGGCGGCTTGATCATGCTGGCGTTGAGCATTACGCCGTCGCGCGATTTGACGTGAAGAAATTCCATGGGCAAGAGACTGTAATCCGCCAGTTCGCTGACCTTGTTTTCGTTGATTGCGGCGATTCGCGTGCCCCCTGCACGGTAAAGAGTTTGGCTCGGCGGAGTCGCTGCGTTCGAATAGGTGTCGTAGAAAGTCGCAGCATTCGGCGCGAAATTCACGTCATGCGTTCCGCTGTCTTTTGTGATTCGGGTAAATCTCGATCCGTCGAGTCCCACCGTGTAAAGCTGCCGCTCCATCGGCGACGCTTCTGTCGCTGTGAAGTAAACCACTCCCTTGGCTTCGTCAACGCCGTTTACCGAATTGATTTCCCATTCGCCTTTCGTAATCTGTGCAAGCTGTTTGCCATCGAGGTCATAAAGATAAAGATGCCGATAGCCGCTCCGCTCGCTGGACCACAAGAAGTGCTTTCCGTCCTTCAAAAAATAAAGATCGTCGCTGACGTTGATCCAGTTGGGATCCGTTTCCGTTAGCGCTGTCCTGATTTTTCCCGTGGCCGTATCAGCGATCAGAAGATCAAGAGTCGTCTGCGTGCGATTAAGCCGCTGAATCGCAAGGTGTTTTGAATCGGTCAGCCAATTCACGCGCGGAATGTAAATCTCGGTTTCCGCCCCAATGTCCATCACGCGGGGCTCCCCGCCGCTCACCGCAGTCACCAGCACGCGAACAATCGGATTCGCGCCGCCCGCGACGGGGTAGCGCTCCATCTCCGCTTCCCCGCTGGGCGAGGAAAAATCCACCATCGGGTATTGCGATACCTTGCGTTCATCCATTTCGAGATACGCGATCACGCTGGAATCCGGCGACCACCAGTACGCCGTCTTGATATCCAGTTCTTCCGGATAAACCCAGTCGAGCTCGCCCTTGCGAATTTCTTCCGTCCCTCCTTGCGTGACGGCGCGCTCTTTTCTTTCCGACACACTCACCAGCCAGAGATTGTGTTCCCGCACAAAGCTCACGTAGCGTCCATCGGGAGAAATCTTGGGATCGGCAAGCGCGGCTTTGCCCGATACAAGCGTGCGCCCCGTTTGCGACTTCAGGTCGAACCATGCGAGCGCCGTCGGTCCCTGAAACAGAATCCCCGCGCCATCCGGTGCCCATTGATATAGCGCAGGAGCGCGCCGCCCAAGACCAGTAGCTTGCGTCGTTCGTCCCGTCTCCGCTGGCAGAATCATTTCGAGTTTGTCCGTGGCCACCAACAGGCGCCGCTCCCCCGAAACGGCGTCCATCGCCCAAAGTTCCGTCTTTGCTTCCCTGCCGGAACCCTTGGTCTCGAAATAGCTGAGCTGCTTGCCGTCCGGCGTCCACGCCAGCCCACGCGTCAAGCGCCCGCTCAAGCTCGGCTGCGAATAGATGCGTTCCACGGTGAGCGCTTTCCCCGAACCGGGCGAAGGATGCTGCGCCGAAGAGGGAGCACTGAGAATCGCGAAGAGAGAAAAAATGACGAGAACCACCCACGGACGAAAGGACCGGCGCCGCAAGGACATGCAATCCTCCTAAGAACGGCCCCTATCTTAGCTTGACCCATACCCGCGGCCAAACTGGTCACGCGGCGGTAAGGGAAAACAATTTTTCTTGACAGCAGATGGAATCAGGCATATAGGTAGGAGTCCTAGGCATAAAGGTAGATGTTCTAGGTATCACGATGACCCAGGAAAAATCGGAATTCCTCAAGGGCACGCTAGACATGCTGATTCTCAAGGTGGTGGCCTTGGGCCCGATTCACGGCTACGCCATCTCTCAGCGCATCCAGCAAATCTCCAGGGATTTTTTCCAGGTACACCAGGGCTCGCTCTACCCCGCGCTCCACCGCCTCGAAGACCGCGGCTGGCTGCAAGCCGAGTGGAAAGACACGGACACGGGGCGCGAAGCGAAATTCTACACGCTCACGCGGAGAGGCCGGAAGCAATTGGAGGCCGAACTACTCAATTGGGAGCGGCTCTCCGATGCCGTCGCCCTGATCCTGCGCACTGCCGAGTAGGAGGTGTTTGATGAACTGGCTCCTTCGCCTCTTCCACAAATCCCGCAGCGAAGCTCAACTCGATAATGAACTTCGCTTTCACCTCGACCAACAAGTCGCCGCATACATGGCCGCCGGAATCTCGCCCGAAGAAGCGCGCCGCCGCGCTCGCCTCGAATTTGGCGGCCTCGAAGGAACCAAAGAAGAGTGTCGCGAGGCTCGGCGCACAAATTTCGTCGAAAACGCTTTGCAGGACTTGCGTTATGGCCTGCGCATGTTGCTCAAACATCTCGGGTTCACCACCGTGGCCATCCTGACGCTGGCTTTGGGTATCGGCGCGAACACCGTAGTGTTCAGCGTCGTGAACTCGATTCTGTTGAAGCCAATGCCTTATCCGGAAGCAAATCGGCTGGCGTTCGTGTGGAGCACGGAGGTTTCACAGGGAGCTTCCGTACTGCCCACCGCTCCTCCCGATTTTCGCGAGTGGCGTGCCCGGAACGGCGTCTTTGAAGGTCTGGGAGCTTGCACGTACATAAACCTGAATTTGATCGGTGCGAGCCCCGAGCCCGAGCGGCTCCAGGGCGCGCGGATTACCGCCGGATTGTTTTCCGTCTTGGGAGTGTCACCGGCGAAGGGCCGGCTGTTTCTTTCAGAGGAGGAGCAGTTCGGCCGGCACAGTGTTGCGTTGATCAGCTACGGCTTGTGGGAGCGCCGCTTCGGTCTGGACGAACACATTCTTGGCCGCAACGTGAACCTCAGCAACGAACCCTTCACCATCGTCGGCGTCATGCCCAAGGGCATGCCTTTCTTCGATGACGTCCCCTCCGTGGATCTTTGGGTGCCGCTGGCTTTCGCTCCCGGCGATAACTTCAACACTCGTAACAATCGGTTTTTGTACGTAGCCGGCCGTTTGCGCAAGGGTGTCTCGCTCGAACAGGCAAACGCACAAATGGCCGCCATCGCAAAACGCATTGAATCGGAGGACAAAGAGAATCTCGGTTATGGGGTAACCGTGAAGTCGATGCAATCGCAGCTCACCGAGAGCATTCGGCCCGCGCTGCTTTTGCTGGTGGGTGCCGTCGGTTTTGTACTTCTCGTCGCTTGCGTCAATGTGGCCAGCCTCCTGCTGGGACGTACCAAAGACCGTGAACGAGAGCTTGCCGTGCGCACGGCATTAGGTGCGACTCGCGGCCGCCTCATACGGCAATTGGTGGTCGAGAGTCTTGTACTGAGCCTCGCGGGGGGTGCTGTGGGAGCAGTTCTTGTGGCCTTCAGCATGAACGGGCTACTCGCACTTCTGCCAGAAAGCATTCCTCGCTTTAATCCCGTCGGATGGGATGGCAATGTTTTCGTTTTCACTGCCGGCATTTCAATGCTGACCGCCTTGCTATTCGGTGTCTTACCTGCTCTACGAGCGAGTAAGACGGACGTGCACGACGCGCTCAAGGAAGGGGGCCGGTCCGGCATCGGTCATCGTGGCTATGCGCGCTCCGTATTGGTCGTCTCCGAAGTCGCCATCGCGCTGTGCCTGTTGATCGGCGCCGGCCTTTTGGTGAAAAGCTTCGCGCTACTGCGTCAAGTCGATCGCGGATTCTCCGAGAAGAATCTGTTGACCATGCAGATCCCACTTTCGGATGCGAACTATCCCCAGCCCGACTTCCGAAATCCCTATCCCCAGGCGGCCATCGGCTTCCTTGACCGGCTTCTCAGCCGAGTCCGTGCCCTGCCAGGAGTGCGCACAGCCGGGATCACCACGGCGTTGCCGCTAGGGATCGGCGGCGGCTGGGGCAAATACATTTGGGTGGTCGAACATCCAAAACCACCTTCGCTCAAGGAGATGGCTTCTTCTTCCTTTGTTCTAGTCAGTCCAGCATATTTCGAATCCATCGGCGCGCGATTGCGCCAAGGCCGGTTCTTCACCAATCAAGACACACGCAACTCGCAGAGCGTTACGATCATTAAGAAGCGTTGGCCCGCAAGTTCTTCCCCGACGAAGATCCCCTTGGAAAATCGATCATCATGGAACCTCCGAAAGAATTCCTGCCAAAGCAAAGTCCGGAACCGCCCGATGCCCCGCGTCGCACCATCGTCGGAGTCGTGACGGACATCAAAAATGCTGGCTTGGACCAGCCTGCTCAGCCCGAAGTCTATGCTCCGTTGACGCAATGCGAATTCGAAGGGTGGTCCAATACGGTTTCGTTTGCCGTCAAAACAGATGGCGATCCTCTGCGCATGGCCCCAGCCATAAGGACAATCGTCGCCGATCTTGACCCAACACTTCCGGTTGCCAACGTTAGCAGCATGGATCAGCTGGTCGGCAACTCTCTTTCCAATGCACGCTTCAGCCTGATTCTGCTTACCTTTTTTGCGGCTTCCGCCCTCCTGTTGACCGCCCTGGGAATCTACGGTGTTATCGCGGACTCTATTCGGCAGCGGACAAGAGAGATCGGCGTGCGTGTCGCGCTTGGAGCGCGTCCTTCTGAAATCTTTCGTCTGGTAGTGGGTGGCGGAATGAAGCTGGCTGCTCTGGGATTGGCAATTGGTCTCGCCTTGTCCTTCGTGCTCACGCAAGCCCTGACTTCGCTCCTTTATGGAGTGAAGCCGAGCGATCCTGCGACCTATTTATTCGTCACTGTGATATTGGCTGGAGTCTCTCTGCTGGCCTGCTACCTTCCCGCTCGTCGCTCGACCCGAGTTGATCCCATGGTTGCACTTCGCTATGAATAGACGCTTCGTATTTCAAGCTTTGGTTGGCGTCCTGCCGGTTTCGTAATCGCTGTGACGCGCACAATCTTAAGCCTCTCGCCGATTGTGACGTCGTCTGCTTCCTAACCCGGAGGCCACCGGAATTGCCGGCCGCCGAGCAGATGCAAATGCAGATGAAAAACCGACTGCCCCGCGCCCCGGCCATTGTTTAGCACCGTGCGATAGCCTTCGAGCAGATTGCGTTCGCGGGCGAGCTGCGAAGCCACGAGCTGCAGTTTCCCGAGAATAGCTTGATCTTCCGGCGAAGCATCGGTCAGTGATTCGAAATGTTTTCGCGGACAAATCAGAATGTGCGTTGGCGCCTGCGGAGAAATATCCTCGAAGGCGAAGAGATCCGGGTCTTCATAAATGATCTTCGAGGGAATCTGCTTTGCTGCGATCTTGCAAAACAAACAATCGGCGCTCATCGGATTCCTCCTGTGGGCACGCCTTCGTCCAGCCGGGTCACGAACGGCGTAAATCCTTCGCGGTCGCGGAGCTGATCGCTAAGAGTGCGCGTGGCGTCTTCGCCGGAAATCTTACCTACACGCACGCGATAGAACATTCCATCCGGGGAATCATATGGCTGAATGAAGATCGGTGAATAAGACTGGATGAGGCGATCCCGGAGCCGCTCCGCATTCGCACGGTCGCGGAACGCGCCAACCTGCACGGTGAAAAACCCTGTGGTGAGATCCACGTTGCCGAGAACTTCTACGCGCACGGGCACAATTCCAGGCCCCACCGACTCAATCTCGCGCGCGGCCGCGAGCGACAAATCAATGATGCGATTCTCAACAAACGGCCCGCGGTCCGTGATGCGCACAACTGTGGATTTCCCATTGCTCAGATTCGTCACGCGCACCATCGTCTCGAACGGCAGCGTGCGATGCGCCGCCGTAAGCTTGTACATGTCATAAATTTCGCCGTTCGACGCGCGCCGCCCGTGAAACGGCACTCCATACCAGGACGCATTGCCCTCTTCCGTGTATCCGGAGGGAGCCGGGATCGGAGCAATTTTCCTACGCTTCGGCGCCGGCGTTGGCGGGCTCGCTGTAGTTTCCGGCACGTCGGTCGCACGCTTGGATGCTTCCGAAGTTGCCGGCGGCGTCTCCGATGGCTGCGCCGGAGGCGGCTGCCGGCGGTCCGCAATCGGATTGCGCGAAGCGCAGCCGGAAAGCGTCAGTAGAAACACAAAAGCAGGGAAATAGAGCAGGTAAAGGACCGCCGGACGACACGCGGAAGCCCGGGCTAAAATCACAAGTCTGCCCAAATCATGATTGCGGCTCTTTCGGAGGCTGGGCGGAGCGCGCCGCGTTGCGCGATTCGATCCAGCTTGCCGCCTCGGTAAGCTTTTCGGAAACTTCGCGCAAAAACTGCGCGGTGCGCTTCTCCGTTTCCGGCGTAACCTCTTCCTTGACAAAACTCTTCACGCGCTTCAGTTCTTCGTCAACGCGCTTCCCAAACTCTTCGAAGTTGTTGATGCTTTTCAGTCGCGAAAATTCCTCGTCCATACGCTTGCCGAATTCCTCGAATCGGTCCATGGCTATCTCCTGTTCGTTCCCGCGCGTCCCAAGTCCGCAATCTCTTTCAGGTATTATAGAAACGCTGTTTGCGGGTCGCAAGGAGGAGAATTGGCCCTTCCTTATAAATGGCAGTGGCGCGTGGATCGCTGGAGAAACGCAGCGCGCGGATTTTTCGGCGGCGATGAGCAGCAGCCGCGCCCGAAAATCTGCCCCTCGTGCGGAGCCTTGGTGGGCATCAGCGCGACGCGCTGCCACGAATGCGGAGCCAACCTGCGATTTTCGCTGGTGGCGCTGAGCAAGAAATTCTCAGCAGTCTTCGGTGAATACGAGTCGCCGGTAACTTCGGCGCTCTTGGTTGCAAACATCCTGATGTTCGGTGTCAGCCTGGTGCTTACGATGCAAGCAGGCGAGGCAGGCGGCCTGCATATTCTTACGGGCGTGAGCGGCGAGGCATCCTACAGGCAGGGTGCTAGTTTTCCGTACGCCATTTTCGTCCAGCACCAATGGTGGCGCCTGGTGACGGCCATGTTTTTGCACGGCGGATTGATCCACATCGGATTGAACATGATGTCTCTGATGCAGATCGGGCCGGCGCTGGAAGAACTCTATGGCTCGGCGCGCTATTTCTTTCTCTACATCTTCACCGGCGCGTTCGGATTTCTCGTCAGCGCGTTCACCGGTCACTTTTCTCTCGGCGCCAGCGGCGCGCTATTGGGCCTTGTTGGGGCCATGCTGGCAGTCACCAGCAAACGCGGCGGCTCCTTCATGCGCGATTTGCGCTCCCGGCTGATCACCTCGGTCGTGATTCTGTTCGCCATCGGCTTTATGGGAGCTTTCCGGATCGACAACGCCGCGCACTTGGGCGGCTTCGCCGCTGGATTTGTGATCGGCAAAATTTATGTGGATCGTGAACCGATGAACGCGCGCGAAAGGCAGACCGCTTCGATCCTGGGCTGGCTCGCGGGAGCCGCTGTCCTCGCGAGTTTCGTGTTCATGATTTTGCACTTCTCCGATCCGCTGCCTGGTCAAGGAGGGTAAGGCGGCGGCAACCCCTCGACGCCTCAGCGGGTAAAGTTTGAAGTACGCAAGCGGTCTCGGACTTTTTGCACCGCTCCCGGCTGAAATCCTGTACCCTGTAGTCGAACTTTTCCCGTCATTTCTTATGGATCCACATTCCATCGTTGTCGTCAGCCTGCACACGCCCAAGGAAAAAGTCTGGGGCGAGCTGCTCGCTATCAACCCGTCTGGCATCACGCTGCGCGGCATTGATCTGAATTCGTTTGACCATTTCATCCGCCAGATTAACGAGCCCGACGGCGAGCGCGTCGGTCTCCCCACGATTTTCTTCCCCATGAACCGCGTCGAGCGCATCTCGCTCGACGAGCCCTCCGGCTCCATCCCCTCCATGAACGAGCTCTTCGCCCGCAAAATCGGCCGCTCGCTCACCGACTACCTCGCGCAATTCGCGTGACGCGCTTCGCCGCCCTGCGTTATCCTGAATCACAATGAAAGGCCGCATCTGGACGGTACCCAATCAAATCACGTTTCTCCGCCTCGGCTTCTTGCCGGTCTTTCTCATTCTCATTTCCTACGAAGAATACCGCTGGGCTCTGCTAGTCCTGGTTGTCGCCGGACTCTCCGACGGCATTGATGGCCTGCTCGCGCGCAAGCTTAACCAACGCTCCGCGCTAGGCGCCTATCTCGATCCTATCGCAGACAAACTGCTGCTTTCCTCTTCCTTCATTATTCTGGCGTTCAAAAAACAATTGGCGTGGTGGCTGACGATTTTAGTGCTGAGCCGCGACGTCCTGATTCTCATCGTCGCCGTCGTGATTCTTCTGATCTCCGGCTACCAACCGTTTCCCCCCAGCATCTATGGCAAGCTCACCACCGGGTGTCAGATCCTTCTTGTCTTTGCTGTCGTTCTTGCCGCCGCGTATCCCACTCTCCATCTTGTGCTGCTCATCCGCATTCTGATTTACGCCGTCACGATCTTCAGCGTCGTCTCCGGATTCCACTATTCCTTCAGCACCACTCGCCGCTTGAGCAGCTCCACGCCCTCCTGAGTTGATAGTTTTTAGTTCTTGGTTTTTAGCTCGGCGGAAATGGTTTGCGATTGTGGCTGCTCGGTCTTGGATATTCGGGACGGGGCGTCACAGCAGGTGAGCCAGCACCGTTGCTGCATAAGAGTCCTACACAGAGTCCGCAGAGAGGGCACGGAGCGGAATCGAAAAAATCCAAGCGGTTAGATGGCCATGGGCTTGGGACCGCCAGGCGGAACGTGAAGCACCGGCTCGGTGAGAGATTGCACTTGCTCGAGCGTGGCGTCCGGCGCAAGCTCGCGCAGCACAAGCCCCTCCGGCGTAATATCGATGAGAGCAAGCTCGGTAACAATGTGGTCCACGACTTCCACGCCAGTGAGTGGCAAGGAGCACTTTTTCAAAATCTTCGGCTTGTTGTCTCGCGTGGCGTGCTCCATGGCGATGAACACGCGCTTGGCGCCAGCAACGAGGTCCATCGCCCCGCCCATCCCCTTCAACATCTTGCCCGGGATGGCCCAGTTGGCGAGCGTCCCTTTTTCGTCCACCTGCAGCGCGCCAAGAACCGTGAGGTCCACGTGCCACCCGCGAATCATCCCGAACGAATCCGCAGAAGAAAAATAAGCGCTGCCTGGAAGCTCAGTAACGGTTTCCTTGCCGGCATTGATAAGGTCCGGATCCACCTCCGATTCCAGCGGATAAGGCCCAACGCCCAGCATCCCATTTTCCGATTGCAAAATAACATCCATGCCTTTAGGGACGAAGTTGGCGACCAGCGTAGGCATCCCGATACCTAAATTAACGTAGTACCCATCGCGTAGTTCGAGCGCAATCCGCCGCGCAATTCGTTCCCGTTTTTGTTCTTCCGTCAGCGGCATACAGAACTTTCTGTCGTAAGTCTTGGTTTCCTACTAAACCCAAAAACAAAATCACCGGTCTAAAGACTGGCCACTACGGCCTTCTCACCGTTCGTCGCTCAATGCGCTTTTCGTATTTCGGCCCCTGGAAGATAGCATCCACAAAAATCCCGGGCGTGTGTACCTGATTCGCATCCAACTGGCCCAACTCGACGAGTTCCTCAACTTCTGCGATCACATAATCAGCCGCCGTGGCCATCATGGGATTAAAGTTCCGCGCCGTCTTTCTGTAAATGAGATTCCCCCAGCGATCGCCCTTCCACGCCTTGATAAAAGCAAAATTCCCCCGCAGCCCGCGCTCCATCACATACATCCGCCCCTCGAACTCCCGCGTTTCTTTTCCTTCCGCGACCATCGTGCCATACCCAGTAGGCGTGTAGAACGCGGGAATCCCCGCCCCGCCCGCTCGTAGCCGCTCCGAAAGCGTCCCCTGCGGATTCAATTCCACCTGCAATTCCCCGCTCAAAACTAATTGCTCAAAAAGTTTGTTCTCTCCGACGTACGTCGAAATCATCTTCTTGACCTGCCGCTGCTGCAGCAGCACTCCAATCCCGAAATCATCCACGCCCGCATTATTACTGACAATCGTGAGGTCCTTCGTCCCCTTGCGCCGGACTGCAGCAATCAGATGCTCCGGAATCCCGCAAAGCCCGAATCCCCCCATCAGAATTGTCGCGCCGTCGGTCAGCTTTTCAATCGCAGCGTCCGCCGAAGCAATCCGCTTGTCCATGAATCCTCGCAACTGACAGGCAGTGTACCCCAACTCGGTCCCACAGTTGAGGGGCGAGCAGCAATCACGAACGCCGTGAGAGGTGTTATCTGAGTTTCGATTTGCCGTGGCGGTGCTTGGCCGCTTCCAAAAGTTGGTCCAGCGCAGCGCGGTCAAAATATTTCCCGTTGAGCCAGACGGCTTGAATTTGCGTCGTGTTGTGGATGTCAGCAAGAGGATCCGCCGCAAGCAAAACAAGGTCCGCGCGTCTTCCAGCCGCAACAGCGCCAAGTTCTTCGGTGCGCCCAAGAAACTCCGCCGGCCGAATCGTCGCCGCCTGCAGCGCCGCGAGGGGCGTGAGTCCAGACTCGACCAGCAGCCCCAGCTCATCGTGCAAACTAAACCCCGGAAAACAAAATGGATTCATCGCATCGGTGCCCGCAAGAAGCGGCACGCCAGCGCGAAACATTAGCCCAACCATTTGCTTGTCCGCATTGAAAAGACCCCGATGCAGTTCGAACTCCGCCGGCCCCCACCGCCGAAACCGAAAGTCATTCTGCGGCTGCCAGCGGTAGCGCACGTCCCCATTCATATAAACAAGGCGCGGATCCGACGCGAAGTGCAAGTCATTTTGCCAGCCCATCCCGCGGTGCACCGTAAGCGTCGGAACCTGCCACGTCCCATTGCGGCGAAATTGCGCGAAGAGCGCCTGGCATTGCGAGCCATCCATGCTGTGCAGCGCCTCCACCACCAGGTTCATCTTCTCCAGGTAATGACCAGGATGCAGCTCCTTGATAAGGCTCTGCTCCTTTTTGGAGCAAGCGATAGCGATTCCGTCGAGATGCTCAATCGACCGCTGCCCCGCATCCGAAGCCTCTGAAGCCCGCACCTGATACGGAAGGTGCCCGACAAACGTCATGTTCTGCTTGCGCGCCTCGTCCGCCAGCGCAAAATAGGCATCCCGCGGAACGCCGTTGTAAATCTTGACGAAGTCCGCGCCGCTCGCCTTGATTTCGTCCACAATCCGCCGCGCTTCGTCCGGCTTGTGCACAATAATCGATCCAGGCCACACCGGAGGGTCCCCATCCACGATGATGCTTCCAATGAAAACTTCGGGAGCGGCAGGAACAGCCGCAAATTTTGCGCGCAATTCCCTGGCGTCCTTCGCCCCGAACATCATTCGAACGCCCGTCACTCCATTGGCAATATACAGCGGCAAATCCTCAAGGTCCTGAATGTGAACGTGCATGTCCCAGAGTCCCGGGATCAGGAATCCGCCATGTCCATCAACGACGCGCCCCTGCGGCGCCTCAGCCGGATCGCCCGCGCCCACGGAAACAATGCGCTCGCCCCGCAGCACCACCGTCTGATCCGGCAGTTCTTTGCCGCTGGCAACATCAACGACCGTGACGTGCGTAATGGAAATGGATTCTTGCGGCGCAGTTTGCGCCAATAAAGGAAGAGCGGCAATTAGCGCCAAAGCGATAAAAGCGATAAGTGAGCGGACACGCATTTGTTTCCTATGACGCGAAAGCAGCAGCTTTTGTTACGGGGAAATCTTAATACAAGCAGCAGGGCGGAATCCCGGCTCGTACAATCAACTAGAGCGAGCGCAGAAGTTTGTACAGTTCGTTGGCCGCATCGAAATCCGCCTCAAGCTCGCGGGAAGCAAGCCGCTCCCGAAGATCGTCCAGCCGCCGCGCAAAAAGATCCAGCGCTGCGGACAGCACTTCCTGATTGGTCAGCACAATATCCCGCCACGTCGAATACGGACTGCCCGCCAGCCGCAGCGAATCGCGCAGTCCCGGACCCGCGAGTGTAATCGGCAACCCGTTTTCATCCAGCCGGTCGTAAAGAAATCCCGCCAGCGCCACCGCCGCCAGTTGTGGCAGATGCGAAGCCAGCCCGACTGCATAATCGTGCTGCGGAGCGCCTAGCCAAAGCGGCCGAGTGCCGATCTTCTCCAGAATCTTCACGAACGCCGAAACGCGCGGGTCCTCCTGCAACGAAGACGCCCCAATCAGCGCGTAAGTGTTCCCGCCGAAAAGCTCCGCGTCAGCGCTCGCGATCCCGGCAAGTTCCCTTCCAGCCATCGGATGCCCGCCCAGAAAAAACGGCCCATTCGCCACAGGAAAGAGTTCCGACGCCGCCTGCGTAATCCGCACTTTGGTGCTGCAAGCATCGGTAACGAGCGCATGAGAAGGCGCATGCCGCGCAATCTCCGGAAGCAAATCGAGCGTGGCAGCGATCGGTAGCGCGATGTAAATGAGATCCGCATTGCGCAGCGCAGGAGCAAGCTCGCCGGAAAACGCCTCCTCAATCGCGCCTCGCGTCTGCGCCTGTCGGACCGTCTCCGCACGGTCCCACCCAGCGACGTGCATGTCCTTGGTGTACTTGCGCAGCGCAAGCGCAAACGATCCGCCGATCAAACCTGTGCCGAGAACAGTAACCCGCGAAATGAGATGACCGGCCGCCATGGATCAGGTGATGCGCCGGCCGATGGCCGGAGCGATAATCCGAAGTTCGCCCATAAGCTGCGCGAATTGCCCCGGCTCCAGCGACTGCGCCCCGTCGGAAAGTGCGTGGTCCGGATCGTTGTGCACTTCGATGAGCAAGCCATCGGCTCCGGCTGCGACGGCCGCGCGCGCCATCGGCGCCACCTTGTCGCGCCGCCCCGTGCCATGCGAAGGATCGCCAAACATCGGCAGATGCGAAAGCTTCTTCACCACGGGAATCGCCGCGATATCAAACGTGTTGCGCGTATACGTTTCAAACGTGCGAATGCCGCGCTCGCACAAAATCACGCTGAAATTTCCTCCCGCGAGAATATATTCCGCGCTCATCAAAAGCTCTTCCATCGTCGCGGACATCCCGCGCTTCAACAGTACCGGCTTGCGGACTTCGCCCAACGCACGCAGCAAATAATAGTTCTGCATGTTCCGCGCGCCCACCTGGAAAATGTCCACATACCCCATCATCATCTGAATCTGCGAAGCGTCCATCACCTCGCTGATGGTAAACAGCCCGAACTTGTCCGCCGCTTCCCGCATCAGCTTCAGTCCCGGCTCACCCATTCCCTGAAACGCATAAGGCGAAGTGCGCGGCTTGAACGCCCCGCCGCGCAAAATCTTTGCACCCGCTTTGGAGATACTTTCCGCGATGGAGAAAATCTGTTCGCGCGATTCCACCGAGCAAGGGCCCGCAGCGACCACCACGTCCGGCCCTCCGATTTTCACTCCGCGTCCGAGATCAACGATCGTGCCATCCGGCTTGAACTGCCGGCTCGCCAGCTTGAACGGCTGCGTAATACGCATAACTTCCCGCACGCCCTCAAGCAATTCGAAATCGCGATGATCGAAATCCCGGTGCACGCCGACGGCGCCAAGCACCGTATGCGATTCCCCCGTCGACCGGTGCACGTTAAATCCGCTCGCGACCAGCCGGTCAATCACATGCTGGATTTGGCCGTCAGTGGCCCCTTCTTGCATCACAATGACCATTGGCTTTTCCTGCTCTCCTGGACCTTTCCCGTAAATACCGGAAAACGGCCGGTTTTATTTCTTGTCTTTCCCTGCGCTATCGCCAGAATGCATGGCATCGCGTTCCGCGGCGCGCGCTTCGTCAATAATGCGTTCAAACAAGCGCCGGATTGCAGCATCCGTCAGCGGCCCGGAATTGTTCTGCTCCGCGTTCGAAAGCACTTCGTTCTCGCGGTCCGGCTGGTATAGCGGAATTCTCGCCGCCTGCTTGAGCTTTCCGATTTCCAGCGCGCACTGCGAACGCGCATTCAATAGCTCCACCAGTTTTTTGTCAATCTCATCGATGCGGCGTCGCCAATCACTCAAATTCATGGTGCCACCCCGCCACGATGCATCGGAGCCTCACGCCGCGAAAGGCCATGCCGCGCCGCTTCTTTGAGCGCGCGAACGTGCTCCGCCAGCGCCACCGCGCCCGCCTCCACAGACTTCGCTCTTTCAATTTCGGAAACGAGCGCAGATCCGACCACGGCAGCATCCGCGAGGCCGCCGAGAACAGAAACGTGCCCCGGAAGCGAAATGCCAAATCCAACTGCGATCGGTAGTTGCGTGACGCTACGAGCCCGCCGGAGAAGCGCAGGCAAATCATCCGGCAAAGCATCCTTCGCGCCAGTAACGCCCGTGCGAGAAATCAAATAAAGAAAACCCGAAGAGCAGCCCGCGATTTTCGCCAATCGTTCATCCGTGGAAGTCGGCGCCCCAAGAAAAATGGTATCGAGATGGTGCGCTGCAAGAATGCGCCGATATTCTTCCGATTCTTCCGGCGTAAGATCCGTCGCAAGCACGCCATCGGCCCCAGCCGACTCCGCCGCAGACGCAAATTTTTCCAGTCCCATCTGCAGAATGGGATTGTAGTAGCTGAAGAGAACAAGCGGCACTTGCGAAGATTGCCGAATACGGTGAACGAGTCCGAGGACTCCAGCTAGCGTTGTGCCGGACTTGAGCGCGCGTTCCGAAGCCCGCTGAATCGTCGGCCCATCCGCCAGTGGATCGCTGAACGGCACCCCAAGTTCAATGACGTCAGCTCCCGCTTCAGCCAGTGCCAGCATATATTTCAGCGTAGCGTCGAGCGACGGATCACCCGCGGTGATATAAGCCACGATGCCCATCTCTCCCGACGCACGCAGCTCCGCGAAGCGTTTAGAAATGCGAGTCGAATTGGCGGCAATACCGGACATTAGGTTTGGCAAGAAAGATTAGAGCAGGCGGGAGTAAGTGTCCATGTCCTTGTCGCCCCGGCCGGAGAGGTTGAGGATGACGAGGCTGTCCTTGCTTATTTTGGGGACGCGTTCGATTAACCCAGCAATGGCGTGCGCGGATTCCAGCGCCGGGATGATGCCTTCCGTGCGCGAGAGAAGGCGCGCGGCGTCGAGCGCAGCTTGATCGGAGACGGCGGAGTATTCAGCACGGCGCTGATCGGCGAGCCATGCGTGTTCGGGTCCGATGGCGGGATAGTCCAGCCCGGCCGAAATGGAATGCGTCGTGGCGATCTGTCCATCTTCATTCTGCAAAACGTAAGTGTAAGTGCCCTGCAGCACGCCAGGGCGCGCGCCAGTGAATCCTTGCGCGGCGGCAAGGCGCGCGGCGTGTTCGCCGAGTTGACCGCCGCGACCACCGGCTTCGATACCGATCATTTTTACGTCGGTGTCCCGCAGGAAATTATGAAAGAGTCCAATGGCGTTCGAACCGCCGCCCACGCACGCGATGAGATGCGTAGGAAGCCGCTTCTCAGCGGCCAGAATCTGCTCCCGCGCTTCGCGCCCAATCACAGACTGAAAATCGCGCACCATCGTCGGATAAGGATGCGCGCCAAGAACCGAGCCTAGAAGATAGTGCGTGGTGCGCACGTTGGTCACCCAATCGCGCATCGCCTCATTAATGGCGTCTTTGAGCGTGCGGCTCCCGGAATCCACGCCCACAACCTGCGCGCCAAGCATGCGCATGCGCGCCACGTTCAGCGCCTGCCGCGCCATATCCTCCGTGCCCATGTACACAACGCATTCGAGGCCAAAGTGGGCGGCCACCGTCGCGGAAGCGACTCCGTGCTGCCCCGCGCCAGTTTCCGCGACGATGCGCGGCTTCCCCATTTTCACGGCAAGCAGAGCCTGCCCGATAGCGTTGTTGATTTTGTGCGCACCGGTATGCAGCAAATCTTCACGCTTGAGATAAATTCTCGGCCCGCCAAGTTTCTCCGTAAGGCGCGAAGCAAATTGCAGCGGCGTCGGACGCCCCGCGAAATTCTTCAGAAGATCCTGAAACTGAGCCTGAAACGAGGGATCGGATTTTGCGATTTCATAGGCGCGCTCCAATTCGAACAGCGGCACCATCAGCGTTTCCGGAACATAGCGCCCGCCATAAGGCCCAAACCGGCCCGGCGCCGTCGTCGGAGATTGAAGAATGGAGCTCATATTCTTCCGCAAACCTGCGATTCGAGTGTCCTACTTGCGTTCCGCGCGCCGCACTTCCTGAATAAATTCGCGCAGCCGCCCGTGGTCTTTCTTTCCCGGCTTCAATTCTACACCGCTGGCGACATCAACTCCGTAAGGACGCACAATGCGCACCGCCGCCGCCACATTCTCGACCTTCAACCCGCCCGCCAAAATAATACGTCGTCCCTTCGTGGCGCGCCGCGCCGCGTCCCAATCTGTCGAGTGGCCTGTACCGCCATATTGGCCCGTATGCGCCGCGTCAAAGAGGTACGCAAACGCATCCGGAAATTCGTTGAGAGTCGCTAGCTCGAAATCCGGCTCCACGCGAAAAGCCTTGATGACCGGCACGCTGCGCGCCAGTTCTGCTACGGTCTTCGGGGTCTCATCGCCATGCAGTTGCGCAGCGTCCAGCTTCACCAACCGGCATAACGCAGCTACATCTGCAGCCGGGGCATTCACAAAAATGCCCACCGCTTCCACGCTCTTCGGAAGTTGTGGCCGTATTTTCTTCGCTTCGGCTTCCGTCAGGCAACGGGGGCTCTTTGGGTAAAAGTTAAATCCGAGCAGATTCGCCCCAGCCTCAATCGCGGCGAGCGCATCGGCTGAATTCGTGATGCCGCAGATTTTCACGCGAACCATGGCCGCCTACTGCGTTCCCGCTGGAGAAAGAAGCAAAGAAGAAAGCGCCGCGGCCGGATCGGCCGAGATCATCAGATGCGTCCCAATGAGGAAAGCGTCAAAGCCAGCTGCCCTAAGTTTCGAAAGATCGTCGTGCGTTCGCAAACCAGACTCGCTGACGGCGATGCAATCGTCAGGTATGTGTCCGACGAGTTCGAACGAAGTCTCCACCCGCACCGAAAGCGTAGTCAGGTCGCGATTATTTACGCCCAGGATGCGCGCACCGGCGGTGAGTGCGCGATCAAGCTCGGCTGCCGTGTGGACTTCTACAAGCGGCTCCATGCCGAGTTCGCGGCCAAGAGCGATGAGCTCGCGAAGTAGTCCATCTCCGAGCGCGGCAACGATGAGCAGAAAACTGTCTGCATCGTTCGCGCGCGTTTCCCACACTTGCCACGGATCAAAAATAAAATCCTTCCGCAAAACCGGCAGCTGGATTGCCTCGCGCGCATCGCGAAGATTTTTCAGCGACCCGCGAAAAAATTCCGCCTCCGTCAGAACCGAAAGCGCGCAAGCTCCCGACGACTCCAACGCCTGCGCGAGGGTCACCGGATCGAACGGATCGCGAAGCACACCGCGCGAAGGCGAAGCCGGCTTAAGTTCCGCGAGAACATTCAGCCCGTCGCGGCAAAGCGCCGCGGAAAAATCACGCAGTGGCGTGGCCGCTTTCACGCCATACTTGAGTACCGTCTCCGGCACCACCCGCTTGCGATGATCCACCTCCGCGCGGCGTGCTTCGAGAATGCGATCCAGCACCGTTCCCGGGTTGGCATGAGCAGACATTCGCGTAAGTTTGTATGCTAGGGGTGCAAAGTGCCGGAGTCAAATGGCGTGGACTCTGGCGTTCGAATGAATTGGGAGAACGAATGGGATACGGAGAGACTTACGGAAGTCTATTGAACGCGATCGCGGAGGAGGCGGACAAAATTGCGATGCGCTATTTCCGCGCGGAAGAATTGCGGATTGACCGAAAGGGCGACGGAACCGCGGTAACGCAAGCGGACCACGCCGTGGAAGAAATGGCGCGCGCAAGAGTCGCCGCAAGCGGATTGCCACTGGACGTTCTGGGTGAGGAAATGGGCGGCGCCGACTCAAACGCCGCAAGCACCTCGGGACGCGCGCGCATGATTATCGATCCCATTGACGGCACCGAAGAATTTTCGCGCGGAATTCCAACCTTTGGCACGCTGATGGGCATCGAGCATAATGGCGAAATCGTCGCCGGAATGTGTAGTGCCCCGGCGCTCGGCACGCGCTGGTGGGCGTATCGCGGAGAAGGCGCGTACCGCAATGGCAAGCGCATGCACGTTTCCAACGTGGACACCCTCGCCAAAGCCATGATTTTCACCACCGGAACTGGCCCGAAGAAAAATCCTGCCATGCGCGCAAAGCTGCGCCTGCTTGCCGATACCGCGAAAAATGGCCGCGCCATCGGCGGATTTTGGCAACACATGCTGGTCGCCGAAGGCGCCATCGAAGTTGCCGTGGACCTCACCTCGCAAGCGTGGGATCTCGCGCCGCTCGGAATCATCGTGGAAGAAGCGGGTGGCCGCTCCACCAGTGTGAGTGGCGAGCGAACGATTTATTCGGGAGAACTCGTGAGCACCAACGGAAAACTTCACGGCGAAGTGCTGAAGATTCTGGCGTAGTGCGATTTTTTCCTGCGGGCAAATCGCTTGCCAAATTGGATGTTTCTTCCTCGGCGGACAAAGTCTAGTTTTTCAAATTAGAGAAATGTCGTCATCTGCTACCGGAGGTTTCCCAATGGACATACGCATACAAGCCGAGAAAGCCGTGAAATTCCGCAAGTTGCACCACGGCCCGCGAATGCTGCTTCTCCCGAACGCCTGGGACGTGGCTAGCGCGCGCATTCTGGAAGAATGCGGGCACCCTGCCATTGCCACGACCAGCGCGGGGATCGCGTACTCCCTAGGTTATCCGGACGGACAGCGCATCTCGCGCGATGAAATGCTGGAGATGGTGGGTCGTATCGCACGGGCCGTGCGCATTCCGGTCACCGCGGATTTGGAGGCGGGCTACGGCACGACTCCCAAAGAGATGGCGGAAACGGTGAAAGCTGCCATCGAAGCAGGCGCGATCGGAATGAATTTCGAGGATATAACCGGCGACGACGAGAACTCGCAAGTTCCGCTATCGCTGCAAGTCGAAAAAATTCATGCCATCCGCGAAACGGCGGCATCGCTCGGCGTCCCATTTGTTTTGAACGCGCGCACGGACATTTATTTGATGCCCATTGGGCCGGAAGCAACGCGGTTCGAGCGCACCGTCGAGCGTCTGCGCGCGTATCGCAAGGCGGGAGCAGACTGCCTGTTTGCGCCCGGCGTGTACGATCGCGATACCATCGCCAAGCTGGTGAAAGCCGTGGACGGCCCGCTCAACATTCTGGCAAATCCGGCGTGCCCTCCAGTCGGGGAACTGGAAAAAATCGGCGTGGCCCGAGTCAGCGCAGGATCGGGTATCATGCGCGCGGCAATGGGCGCCGTGCAACGAATTGGCAATGAAATGATTGAAAAGCGGTCTTGCGACGCGATGTTTGCCGGAGCAACACCCTTTATCGAACTGAAACGCATGATGACCCGCGGGCCAGCCTAGCTCATGCCTGAACAACTCTCTCAGCTGCGAATTCTGAATGAAGAAATCGTTGCGTGCCGCAAGTGCCCGAGGCTGGTGCGCTATCGCGAAAAAGTGGCGCGGGAAAAGCGCCGCGCGTATCGCGAGTGGAACTATTGGGGCAAACCGATTCCGGGATTCGGAGATGCGCACGCGCAACTCTTGATCCTTGGACTTGCGCCCGCAGCACACGGCGCGAATCGCACAGGGCGGGTGTTCACTGGAGACCGTTCCGGCGATTTTCTCTACGCGGCGCTCCACAAAGCGGGCTTCGCGAACCAGCCTACTTCCGTGCAGCGCTACGACGGATTGCAGCTCACCAACGCGTACATTTCGGCGACGTGCCGATGCGCGCCACCGGACAATAAGCCGCTGCCGAAGGAAATCGAAAACTGCCGCGGCTACCTCGAACGCGAAATGGAAATCCTGAAACCAAAAGCGGTGCTCGCGCTTGGGAAAATTGCCTGGGACGCCTATCTAGAAATTTTGAAACAGCGCGGAGTGATTGCCTCGCGCTCGCTTTACCGATTTGCGCACGGCGCCGAAGCCGAAGTTGTTCCCGACTCACCGCGATTGTTTGGCGTTTACCATCCCAGCCAGCAAAACACGCAAACCGGCCGCGTGACTCCCGCGATGTACGCCGTAGTCCTCCGCCGAATCCGCTCCTTCCTTGAAAAGTAGCTGGCACGCCCGACCCACCTTAGCCGAAAAGTGTCGGAATCCCCTTGCGGGTCTGTGAAAGGCAAGACTGACAGTTGTTTGCCGCGGGCAGCCTGACACTGTCGGGGCGTCCCTCCAAGTGGCTTCTTTTCCAACACGTTGCGAGAACCGTTGTGCGTCTCCAGTGGCCTGCGGAGTGCATCGATAATCTGTTCAGTATTCCGCAGGAGGAGAACATGAAGAAGTCGAATAGCCAAATTGCATCGACAGGGATGGCGGTTTTGGCCATCATCCTGGTTGCTGGCGGCAGGTGCACAGCGCAGGAGCCTCCGCGCGAGCCGGCGCCGGCACAGGATTCCTCTGCTCCGCCGACAGTGGAGCACCCGCGTCAGAAGGCGGACGGCGGGCTACACGGGCTGCCGATCGAAACTTATGCGGTCGCGCCCGGGACCAAGTTCCTCGTCAAGCTCGAGGAGGATATGAGTACGAAGGGCGCGCAGGATAACGCGAAGTTCAAGGTCAAGACATTAGGACCGCTAGAAGCGGGCAGCGGGATCTATCTCCCGGCGGGGGCGGAGATCGAAGGGCACATCAGCCACGTACAGCCGGCGGGAATGGCGGGCCGGGCGAAGCTGTGGCTGACGTTTGACGAGATTTATACCAAGTTTGGCGCCCTGCCGATCGTGGCCGAAGTGGTGAGCGTGCCGGGCGACCACAGCGTACGTTCCGGCCCGAAGCAGGAAGGCCTGATTGAGGGCCGCAGCAGCACGCAACAAGATGCCGCGGAGTCCGCAGCGGCCGGTGCGGCGCTTGGTGCAGTCAAGGGCGTGAAAGACAAGGACAAGAAGGAAGCCGCCGAAGGAGCGGCCTTGGGGGCGGTCACAGCGTATTTGACGGAGTCCGGCCGCGGCCATGAGCTCAATCTTCCAAAAGGCGCGAAACTCGAGCTGGAATTAGAGAGGGCACTCTACCTCGTTAAAGAGTAAAAATGCGAGTGTTGCTTTTTATTTGCGCCGGACTTTGGATGTCAGCCTCGACATTATCTCAGGGCCAGTCGGCGCCACCCGCTCCTAGTGTTCGAGTGCGACTCTTGGACTATAAGACAGGGCGGCCTCTCAAGGGCCGCTACGTCCAGCTGACGTTGTCCGACCCCAGCGGAAACTACGGGCCTGATGCCGTGCTCTTGAAGGGCAAGACCGGAGCGGATGGCGTGGTTGTTTTCCGCCCCAAGGCTATCCCTTCACCGAGAGTGGACGTAGTTACTCTCGACGATATGCCGTGCACTGCGCCTGAAGAATTTGCGACGGATGTGATCGTTCAGCAGGGTATCGTGGGAACCCAGGCTGATGTCCCGTTCTGCAAGCCTCACACATCTCCGATTCCAAATCCACGCCCCGGAGAAGTCGTTTTCTACGCCCATCGACTGAATTTATGGCAGAGGTTCCGTCGTTCAATAGAGGAATGAGACACACCCATTTCGATGATGGACAGCGTTCCAAATTGGGAAGCAACCCCATACACCCCCTTTTTTTTAGAAAGAGTGCGGAAGCGATTGGAGGCAAAGGACTTCGTCAACACTCTTGGTGCAAAGAGTGACAAAAGAGTGCGCAAGCAATTGAAAATAAAGGACCGAATTTTGCCGAGTTTGTCTCACAACGGTGAGAAATAGTGTCGGCGGCCCCCCATCCCCCCATTACATGCATGAATATCAAACGAAAAGACTTAAAAAATGGGCAATTCGTAAGAGATTGATTCTAAAGGACGCGCTCTGGTTTGTTCAAAACGAGAAATGACGGACAAGCGAGCGAAAAAAGAAAAGCGGGAGCAGGGCTCCCGCACTCCAAGTATAGCATTACCTGATGTGAAGTGTAGTAAAGCAGCAACAAAAAGTCAAGGGCAACTTGGTGGCATGTCGGGACCGGCTTGCTCACTCGTCTTTATCGAGGTATTCGCCGGGGACGTCGTCCTCGGGGACTTCGTGAGTGTGGACTTCACCTTCGTCGGCGTCGCCAGCGTCCTGGACGCCCTTCACGACCTCAGCCTCGAAGGAGTTCCCTTCCTCGAGCAATTCGTCGACGCTCTCCGAGTCCGCGCTTTGCCTGCTGGATAATCCCTGGAGATCGCCGGATTGGCCGCCGGACCTGGGTTCCAGTCCTTCTTGAGTGGGCGACACGTTGTAAACGCTTTGGCTTTTTCCGCGAACGCGTTTCTTGGGCGCGGCGGCCTGTTTTCCGGCAGCACTCTTCTTGCTGCTGGCCTTCTTTTTCGGTTGGATTTTGCGTTTCGCCAACTTCTTCTTCGCTGGCGGCTTCTTGCTCGCGCTCTTCTTCGAAGCAGGTTTCTTCTTTTTGGATTTCTTCTTGATAGCCATACGCGAAGTGTACCACTGGTTGGGCATTCCCAGCGCCTAGGCCATAGCCGTGCCTCAAGCCGGGAGGAGGGCTTTGGCTTGGGCAGCTCGAATCTGGGGCATCAAGATGTCGCGAACGTAGTGCCAATAAGGAACCAGTTTGAGGGCAGCCTGTGCGTCGTGCTCGGCGGCGTTCAAATCAGGCGCGGTTCGGTTCAGATTCGACCAAGCAAGACTCATCAGCAACTCGGGTTCCCCCCAGGAGGGCTCCAGCGGATCACTCGCGTCGCGCTTCTGGTTGTGGACCGCTTCCAAACCTTTGTTATACGTTTCGATGGCCTTCTCCTGACCCCCGCCGCGCTCTGGGGGCGACGACCAACGAATGGGACCGAGCACCCAAAGCAGCCGAGGATTGTCGGGGGCTGTCGCCATGGCATCTTTCAAAAGCGGACTCGACTGTTGGAACAGTTCCTGAACGCGAGTTGGGTCTTTCTTGTGCAAGTACATGAGGTAACCCAGACTGGAGCCTGCTCCAATCTTAGGTTCCACGAATGCGGGGTCTCGGGCAATGGCGTCTTTGAAATCGGTGACCGCCAGCGCGAGGTCCTCTTCCAGATCCTCTGGAGTCGGGGATTCGTTGAAGCCGTTAATCGCTCTCCGCCACAAGGCAAATCCACGCCAATAGAGCACCCGCGATGCCAGCTTGTTGTCTTCTGGGATGGGCGTGAGCTTGTCGTGGAGACGCTTCAGAGCTGCGCGGTCGCCTTCGTAGTCCGCACGCTGAATTTGGGTGACGATACCGATGATGGAATCGCGTGAAGGCTCAGGGCTGGTCTTGGCGGCAGGGTAAAGCTCAGTTGCGGCGGCGGATAAGACGAAAATGGTCAGCACGAGCAAAAAGGCTCTGCCCATTTGAGCACCCACGCGCACCCCCTGCGAATTCCGTGCTAGCCAGAGATACGGGCGGGGAGATGGAAAGATTTCAGTAGGCGGAAGCATTTTCATATACCCCGTTGGGTAATTCATACTCGGCGAGGTATTCGATTCGCAAGACTGCCAAGTCCTGGTGTACGTGCTTGCCGGAAATGTGAGGTGTTACTTCAAATGTCTGGTGAGGTGACTTATCAGGAGCTAGCAGGCCGCCGAACAGGGTTCGATTGCGTTCGTTGTTCGACTGCAGGGCACTGCTCCGGAGCGGAAGCGCACCACCAACCGCCAAAGATAAAAGCTACGACGGAAAAACGAGGTAAAACCTGTTAGCCGCAAAGCCGCTCTGAGCCTACCCACAGCTGAGCCAGATCTCTGAGGTTATGCTTGTGTTTCCGCGTTACGAAGTATTCCTTCCCACCTTTTACACACAGCCTGTACTCCCCAGTCGG